>Ga0268265_10000827_pt1 | contig 29294 bp, 36 predicted proteins | sample KBSSwiS52_FD_190355 | JGI IMG/M metagenome (GOLD analysis project Ga0268265, IMG submission 190355) | Switchgrass rhizosphere microbial communities from Kellogg Biological Station, Michigan, USA - KBS Switchgrass S5-2 (SPAdes) (version 2) | ecosystem: Host-associated > Plants > Roots >...
ACGAGATCGGCCAGGCGCTGTTCCAGAAAGGCAAGTGCGTCGGCCTCTGCACCGCGGTCTTCGTCCGCGCCACCCGCAGCCGCGGCACCGCCCCCCTGCCCGACAACCTGCGCGCGGCCCTGGAGACGTTCAAGCTACGCGCGCCGGAGGGGGTGGAGCAGGCGTAGGGGGCGTGGGTTGATTTCATGTTCTCATCGTGTTCTTGAGAGTTGGCGGCAGTTATGCACTTGAGATACCAAGCCCGATGTGCGAATCAGAACGAGACAGGCCGGCGCTAGGGACTGGGGGAGAACCTCAAGCCCCCGAAGTGATCGATGATGGAAAGAGCACCATCAGCGCTGATCGGGCTGAGGCTAGCAGCGAGGCTGGGGCGTGCCTCTGGCCAGATAGAACGCAAGCCGAGCCGGTCGCCGTAGTCGGCGGGCGCCCCGTTTATGAACTGGTCGAAGAGCCAGTCGCTACCGGCGCTAAAGGTGTGAAAGAGCGTCTTTCCCAGCGTGAAAACGGTGGTCTGCGCCTTGTGTGTTTCGGGGACAGCTTCGGTCGGTTGTAGGCCGACCGGCGTTCCGAAGGCGCGATGGTAAAAAGTGCAGTCTCCATCGTATCGGCGTATGCCGACGTACCAATTCGGCGGCGGGCTTTGGGTATTTCTAAGGTGTTCACGCTGAAACCGTGGCACCGCCACTGTTTCTGGGTCCCAAAACTCTAAATTCATCGTCACCATGATAGCCCAGGTGGCGAGGGTCATTCTTTCCGGTCCCCCTAAATGGGGAAATTGACCTCTGACAAATGGAAGGCAAATTTGCTTAACGTCATCTTGTATTCTGCCAAGATGTATATTGTTACACTTCCCGCATGCGGAGTGAATTTGCTGTCTAGCTGGGTTGCCGTCCCGCACGCGGTTTTTGCGCAAGTGATGCCGCCTCGACCCATATGAAACCGGGCGCGTTGTGTAGTGCGTGGTCTTCGGCTCTATCATTCTGGCGTATGGCAGGGCCCAGCGGCCGAACGGGTGTTCGCGCGAGAGCCTGCCAGGCTGATCGCAGAACGGGCATCGCTTTGACGAGGTCTGGGTCATAGGATTGTCGGAAAATGCCAGAAGCTGACGATGAACTGACTGATGAAGAGGCCGCACGCCGCCGAGACGAGGTGATCAAGCGGATGCTGGCGACGCCGCCGCAGCCGAGGAAAAAGCGGCGCGAGCCGAGGCCCGCGCCTAAGTCCAAGGACTAGGTTACTTTCCAGCCCTTCAGGCCCTTGAAGGCGTCCTTGACCATCTTCTCGGCGTGAGCCTTGGCCTTGCTCATCGCAAGGGCCTTCAGTTCCGCATGGGTCCCGTACTGAATATCGCAAGTCTTGCAGACGATGGGGGTCTCATTGATGGCGTCTTCAGGCCAAGTAACTTCCCCGTTGCAACGGGGACAGGAGAAATTGAGAGTAACGGTGTCCGACATGACGGTCTCCGGACCAAATGTTGCGACAGCGCTCGTCGCGACGAGCGCAATGCGTGCGCTAGACGCTCTCGGGTTGGCGTTGGCGAGTCATGGACACGTCTGGACCACCCGAGAGCGTCGGCTTTACGAGCGCGCTATTTCTTTTGCGTCCCGTACGGCGACTGGTTGGTCGGTTTCAGCGAGACCTTCAATTCGCCCGCCTTCGCCTGCACGGCCTGCGGTGTCCGCCCGAGGTGCAAACCCAGCACGCGCGTAGGCGTGTTGTGCTTCACCTCTTGCTTGAGCTGCCGCACGTCGGCCGGGGTCCACGCTTTGCCGTGGTTCTTCGGTTCTTTAGCCACTTCAATATGGGTCCTTTGGGCCCAAGACGTGGCTGGTGACGACTTGACGAGGTCAACGAATGGGGGACATATCCCCCGTGTGATCACAAACAAATCGCCACCAGCGGTTTGAACGGGGGCCGGTCTGATCACCGGCCCCCCTCTCTTTGGTCCTCGGAAATCCAAGCACCAGCTACACCGTGACCGGATTCGCGGACGAGTGTGCTAGGGGTTAACCCTTTTTAACTGCGGTGGATTGTCGCAATGTTTGCAGCCGCTTTCGATGAAGCTTCCGGGCGTGCTGTTTGAGGCTACGCGGCTTGACGAGGCTGGTGATAGGTCAGGCGCTTGCCGACCACGCCGCGCACGGCTTCGCTGGCGCGCGTCTCGTCCGTGATCCCGAGGCCGGAACGGTTGGAATAGCGGAAATCGAACTCGGCAAGGTAGCGCGCGAGGTGCGCTTCCGAGACGTGGTGGAACGTGCCGATGACGCCGCGCTTCAGGATCGAAAAGTAGTTTTCCACCGTGTTGGAGTGGTGGAAGCCCATGCGGACGTACTCGCCAGCCGCGTGATCGACGGCCGAATGCGAGGCGAACTCCTTGCCGACGCGCGGGTACATGCGGGCGCCATCGGTCATCAGGTGCGAGGCGCGGTGAGCGGTCTTGACGATGATCGGGCCCAGCGTCTTGGACGTGACGTTGGCGACGTGGAACGAGCGGGCGCGACCATCGCGCTCCACCAGCGTCACCACGGCTTGCTTGCCGCCTAGGGCGTCGAACTTCGTGTTGCGCTTGTTGGCGTGCTTGTTGGCTTCCTTGCCACCCACGTAGGTCTCATCGACCTCCACGACCTTGCCGGGGCCGCCCAGCGGAGCCGGGTCGGCAGGGTTCATCGCTTCGCGGATGCGGTGCGCCATGAACCACGCGGTTTTGTAGGAGCCGAAGCCGAGCATCCGGTAGAGCTGATGCGCGGAGATCCCCTTCTTGCTGGCGCACATCAGGTGCGTCGCGAGGAGCCACTTGTGCAACGGGATATGCGACCGCTCGTATAACGTCCCCATCGTGGCGGTGAACGGCTTGCGGCACTCCTTGGCCTTGCACTTGTAGAGACCGGGTCGGGTCGTCTCGCCCTTCATCTCCGTGGCGTTGTCGACCACGCCGCAATGCGGGCAGACCGGACCATGGGGCCAGCGCAGCGCTTGGAAGTGAGCCCGGGCCGCGTCTTCGTCGTGGAAAATCTTGGCGGTGAGGTCGGCGGTCATCGGTCTAACTCCAATGACGCTAGAATCTCACGCTGACGCTTGGTATGTCAAGTGCATAACTGCCGAGTTGGCGGTGGAGTCTCAGTTTGAATTATTCATCGCGCCCGTACATGAGGCGCATGAGCGGCCTCGCTGACACTATCAACAGAAGGCCAAGCGCGAACCAAATCCCGGCCGCCACCAGCACCACTATTGGCGTGAAACTCTTCGCTGCAATCGGCACGCCTAGAGCGGCAACTAGGAGGTGGACGAGATCCATTACCCCACAAAGGATGAACCCGAGGCCGGCAACGCGGACAATGAGTCCCAGGGAGTCCTTCGGCGTCATCACGTCACTCCCGTTTAACGTGAGCCTATGCCTTGGGCGCGGCCGGATAGCAAAGACCCCGCTACTCTGATGGGGGCTTTTCCCGTCGCCGCGGCCTATCTCCTCCGCCGCAGCAGCGCGCTCACGAGGGGCGTCGCCAACAGCGCGATCAGGACAATGGTGATGTGGACGATGGGGGTCCCTGCCAGAAGCGGCGGCTTACCTGTCGTGCTTTCCCTCCGCGTCTAACCGGCTCGCCCCGAACCCGGGCCAACAGGCCACCTCCGATGTTCTCTTTATGTTCTTGAAGCTTCGCGACGCCTGAGCTAGACTGTCAAGATGCGATCCTCGGCCAGCCCGTACCAGCTTTCCTCTGTGTCTAAGGTCGGACGCGCAACCTGCGCCGCCGCTGCGGAGCGCGGCGAGATGTTTACCGGTCAACACCCCGGTCAACGCCCTAAAGGCCGTCTACGCTCAATTAAGTCATTGATTATTCGATTGTTTCTCTGGGGCACAGAGATGCTGACCGCCACCCCAAAAATCTGTTTACCAACGAAAGCGTCGGCGCCGGAAATCCCCGAACGCCGCGCCCGTTCAGCGCTGCGCTTCGCCCGCGGCGCGCAGGATGAAGCCCAGCACCAGGGCCACGGCCATGTAGAGCGGCTCGGGAATCTCCTGGTCCAGCTCCACCTTCGAAAGCGCCTCGGCCAGGTCCGGGTTCTGCTCGAGGGGCACGCCGTGCTCGCGGGCGACGTCGATGATCTTCTGGCCGATCAGCCCATGGCCCACCGCCACCACCCGCGGCGCCGAGGGCCGGGCGTAGTGCAGGGCCACCGCCAGCGGCCGGCGGGGCGCGACCTCGCTCATGAGCTGCGGTCCAGGAACAGGCCGGCGGGGGCCGCCGGGCGCGGCGGGGCGCCCGCGGTCACCGCGATCTCCGGCGCATAGGCGGCCAGCTCCAGGGCGCTGCGCAGCAGGTCCTGGTGGGCGCGCAGGGCGAGCGCGGTCTCGTTCCGCTCCGCCCACAGCTGGACGCCGGCCCGGGCGCCCGAAAGGGTCACCTGCGCCTGCACCGGGCCGAAGGGCTCGATGTCCAGGGCGAAGCGGGCGCGCCAATGGGGCGGCGCGTCGCCAGGGGTCCCCCCGTCCGCGCCGCCGCCGTCGCGCTCCACCTCGAACTGGGCCACCGCCGTGCCCTGCGGCGAGGCGAACGGAATCTCGAACAGCCAGTGGGTCCGCCCCGGCGGCTCGGCGGCGTCGGCCGGCCGGGCGAAGGGCAGGGAGGCGGCCTGCAGCAGCTCCTGGCGGGCCACGGCGCCCTCGGCCTCGCGCACCAGGCGCCGCGCCATGGCGTGTGGCTCGGCGGGGGGCGGCTGGGCGGCCGGCGGCTGGGCGGCGACGGGTCCGCCGCGGAAGGGCGGCGGCGGCGGCGGTTCCGCCGCGCCGGCCGGGGGCGGCGCGCCTTCGCGGGCCGGGGTCGGCGGCGTGCTCCCGGCCCAGGCGGCGAAGGCCTCCCGGGCGACCAGCAGGGCCGCCTTCAGGTCGGGCGGCAGGCGGATGTCTGCGGCCGGCTGGGCGGCGAGGCGGGCCTCGAGGAACAGGCCCGAGCGCGCCACGGCCTGCTTGACCTCCGTGGGCGTCAGCGCCGGGGTGAGCGGGGTGCGCAGGCCCAGCAGCCGCACGGCCGCCTCGCGCGCCGGCGCCGGCACGTCGGGGGAGGCCAGCGCCTGGGCGAGGTCGGCCATCAGGCGGCCGAGGCCGCCCTGCCGCGGCGCGGCGGTCTGGACGGCGTCGGTCACCGCCTGGGCCAGCGCCGCCTCCAGCGTCATCGGCGCCAGCGGCTTGTCGGCGCCGGTCGCGGCCTTGGCCAGCGCCGCCAGCCGCCCGGCCACCACGCGCACGGCGTTCGGCTCGGCCACCGGCTCGACCGGGCGCGCGCCCGCGAGCGGGTTGGTGGAACTTATCGGGCCGATCGCCATCGGCGGGTCCGCGCGGCGCAGCTCATGCGCCCAGCCTGCGCCGCTGCGGTGAAGGGGGCGTTAAGGTTCCGCTCACGATCGGACGAATCCATTTGCATCCTCCCGCGTTCAGGCATCCGAGGATCCTGCCATGACCCAGACCCCGTCCCCCGACGTCCGCCGCTTCTCCGTGCACGCCAGCGAGGAGGTTCGCGCCCGCGCGCAGATGGTGGAGGAACGCTCCTTCGAGGCCGCGGCCCTGCGCTTCTGCGCCGAGCAGCACCCGCACGGCGACCTGTTCGGCGAGGCCGCGGTGATGGTCGAGGACTGCGAGACCGGCGAGCAGCAATGCTTCCGGGTCGACCTGGGGTCGGGCGACGCCGAACCCTGCGGCTAGGGCGGTCAGCTGGCCAGCGGGACTACCTGGCCCAGCAGCGGGCCGATCTCCTCGTGCAGGACGAGGTCGGCGTAGCCGTCCTGGTCGGTGGGCTCGCGGTTGACGATGGCCAGCCTCGCCCCGTTGCGCTTGGCCAGCAGCGGAAAGCCCGCGGCCGGATAGACCACCAGCGACGAGCCCAGCACCAGGAAGAGGTCGCAGGCCAGGGTCTCCGCCTCGGCCCGCGCCATCGCCGCCTCGGGCATCGCCTGGCCGAAGGAGATGGTGGCGGTCTTGACGATGCCGCCGCAGCCCCGGCAGGCCGGCAGCTCGCCGGTCCCCAGGAAGCTCTGCTTGATGACCTCCAGCTCATGGCGCAGGCCGCATTCCAGGCAGGTGGCGAAGCTGGCGTTGCCGTGCAGCTCGATCACCTTGTCGTCCGGGACCCCGGAATGCTGGTGCAGGTTGTCGACGTTCTGGGTGATCACGGCGGAGACCTTGCCCTGCGCCACCAGCCGCGCCACCGCGTAGTGGCCGGCGTTGGGGTCGGCGCCCTGCCAGCGGGTGACGCCGGAGAAGGCGCGCTCCCAGGCCTCGCGCCGCCGCTCCGGCCGGGCCACGAAGTCCTGGAAGCTGATCGGCGTCATCTTGCTCCAGACCCCGCCGGGGCTGCGGAAATCCGGGATGCCGGATTCGGTCGAGATTCCCGCGCCGGTGAACACCACCGCACGCCGGGACTGCGCCAGCAGGCGCGCCAGTCGATCGCTGGAAGACATGGGATGCTCCGCGGGGCCCTGCTTCCAGCATATGCCGTGGCCCCCGGCCGTCGCCAGGGGGCGCCATGGCCAGCAACGGCGACACATCGCCGACGCCGCAGGAGTTTGCGGCCCTGCTTCGCGCCGCCAGCCGGCTGGGGCCCGAGAAGCTGCGGCGGCTGATCGAGGCGGTGCGCTCGGCGGCCAGGCCGCGCAGCGACGCCTGACGTCCCCGCATTTTTCGCGACACGTGTCAAAATCCGCCTGTCGCGGGCCGGCGGATCGGCTATAGCGCCGCTTCGACTGGCGGTGAACCGCCGTGCGGGGAGGGGCGGCGATGTACGGGCGCAAGAGCTTATGGCGCGTGGGCGCGCTGGCGACGGCCGCCCTGGCGGGACCCGCCCTGGCCCAGCCCGCCCCGGCGGCCGATCCGGCCGACACCGCCTGGCTGCTCACGGCCACGGCGCTGGTCCTGTTCATGACCCTTCCCGGCCTGGCCCTGTTCTACGCCGGCCTGGTGCGCTCGAAGAACGTCCTGTCGGTGATGATGCATTGCGTCGCCATCGCCTGCCTGGCCTCGCTGCTCTGGCTGTTTGGCGGCTACAGCCTGTCCTTCGCCGGCGACCATCCGCTGATCGGCGACCTCTCCAAGTTCGCCCTCTGGGGCGTGGGGCGCGACGCCGTGTCCGGCGCCGTTCCGGAGAGCGTCTTCTTCATGTTCCAGATGACCTTCGCGATCATCACGCCGGCGCTGATCGTCGGGGCGTTCGTGGAGCGGATCCGCTTCCGGGCCGTGCTGGCCTTCTCCGCCCTGTGGGTGTTCCTGGTCTATGCGCCGGTCTGCCATTGGGTCTGGGGCGGCGGCTGGCTGATGGACCGGCACGTCATGGACTACGCCGGCGGGCTGGTGGTGCACGCCACCGCCGGGATCTCCGCCCTGGTGCTGGCCTGGCGCCTGGGCCCGCGCGACGGCTTTCCGCGCGACCTGTCGCCGCCGCACAACCCGGGCATGACCATGATGGGCGCAGCCATGCTGTGGGTGGGCTGGTACGGCTTCAACGCCGGCAGCGCGCTGGCGGCGGATGAAAGCGCCGGGGCGGCCCTGATGGCCACGCACCTGTCGGCCGCGACGGCCGGCCTGGTGTGGTCGGTGATCGAGTGGCGCCGGTTCGGCCGCGCCAGCATGGTGGGTCTGGTGACAGGGGTGGTCGCGGGGCTGGCCACGGTCACGCCCGCCTCGGGGTTCGTGGGGCCGCTGGGCGGGGTGATCCTCGGCGCGGCGGGCAGCCTCGTCTGCTACCAGGCGGTGGACTTCGTGAAGCACCGGCTGAAGATCGACGATTCGCTGGACGTCTTCGCCGTGCACGGCGTGGGCGGCATCCTGGGCACGCTGCTGGCGGCGGTGCTGGCGACCCCGCTGCTGGGCGGGGCCGGCTACGCCGAGGGCGTCACCATGGCCGACCAGGCGCTCACCCAGCTGATCGGGGTGGCCGCCGTGGTCGCCTGGTCCGGCGTCGCGGCGTTCATCCTCGCCACCGTGATCCAGCGCACCATGGGCCTGCGCGCCCGCGACGAGCATATCGAGGAGGGCCTGGACATGGCCGCCCACGGGGAGCGCGCCTACACGCCTTAGCCGCGCCTCAGGGCGGCGGCGGCGGGCCGAAGGCTGCGGCCAGGGCGCCGGCCTCCAGGCCCTCGACCTCGACCATCTTCAGCCGCGACGTCTCGCCGGCGACGATGCGCACCGCCGACTTCGGCCGCTTCAGCGCCTTGGCCAGGAAGGCGGTCAGGGCCGCGTTGGCCTGGCCGTCGGCCGCCGCGGCGGCCACGCGCACCCTCAGGAACGCCCGGCCGCCCGGGTCCAGCGCCCAGCCGTCGGCCGCCTCGCGCCCGCCCTTCGGCGTCACGCGGACTGCGAGTCGCACGGGCCTAGACGGCGAGGCTCAGAAGGAAGCCCTGCAGCGGCGGCAGCAGGTAGATGGCGATCCCTTGCAGCACCAGGATGACGATGATCGGGCTGATGTCGACGCCGCCCAGGGTCGGGATGATTTTCTGGAACGGCCGCATCACCGGCCGCGTCACCGCATCCAGGAACCGGGCCACGTTGTAGACGAACCGGTTGCGCAGGTTGATCACGTCGAAGGCCACCAGCCACGACAGCAGCGCATTGATGATGATCGCCCATATCAGGAGCTGCAGCAGCGCTCCCACGATGAAGAACACGAAGTTGATCAGGGCGGCCATTCGGTCGTCTCTCTACGGTTGAGCGGGGTGTCTAGTCGGCCCCCCGGCGGCTGGCAACATAGGGTGCGCGCACCCGCGCGGCCATGTCGCCCCCCAGCGTGGGTTGACATGGGCGCCGTCTAACCCCTTATTCCGCGCCGCCTGGGGCCGTAGCTCAGTTGGTAGAGCGCCTCGTTCGCAATGAGGAGGTCAGGGGTTCGACTCCCCTCGGCTCCACCAGGCCTCCCGAAGCCCTTGAAGGGCTAGGGACTTCAGACATTTCGGGCCTCTCCGCGCGTCGTTGCTACGCACGACTGCTACGCGGGGTGAGCCTTGTCGCTGGTCACGAACATCTTCCGAAGGGGTCGCGTCTACTACTACCGCGCTCGCGTACCGGTGCGCTTGCGCGCGGTGGTCGGGCGAGATGAGCTCTGGCGATCGCTCAGGATGTCGCTGGCGGGCGAGGCCCGTCGCCGCAGCAATCACCCTGTGGCGCTTGACGGATCGTCTCTGGCGCGATCTGGAGCGCGCTATGAAGCTTCCTACTGCGGGGGTGGACAGAACCCTCATCAAGTCGTTGATCGATCAATGGCTCATGGCTGAGATCGATGAGGACACGTACCTAAGGGAGGCGCCGGAGGGTGAAACACACGACGGCGTTATTCTAGACCGTCGGCCGACCGGCGAGGCGGATGCTGTTCGGCGTATTCTCGACCCAACCGAGTTCGCCGCCCTTGAGCGGTCCTCGGATAACAAGCGGGCGACGCTGATCGGCCCAAAGGGCTACCTGCTTGAAGAGGTGACGGACCTTGATCTCGCACGATCCGCTCAGCGGAAGACGCTTGAGGGCGCAGACGGTCGTCTCGCAGAGGATGACGAACATGTCGCGATGACGTTGGTGCGCGCGGTATTCGCCAGACATGGCCTGGAGGTGAACGAATTCAGCCCGGAGTTCGAGTTCGCTACCAAGCTGATGGTCCGAGCGCAGGCCGACCTGCTGCACGTTGTGAAATCTCGCGACACAGCCGGCTGGCGGCCCATCCTCGACGATGACCCTGCTGGTGCGTTGGTGAAGCGGCTAAGTGAGATGTCAGTCCCCGTTTCGTCCGCCGCGGCTGCTGCACCGTCTGCGGCCTCGCCGCTGTTCAGCTGGGCGGAGTCGGAATACCTCCGCGAGGTGGCTCGCGAGGGGCTCTCTGGCGGACGGATCGGGGAGTAGGAGGTCGCCTTCCGGACCCAAGTCCGCCCTGCCGACTGGCGACCCGGACGAGGTCGACGATGAGGCGGACGACCGCGAGGAGGCGCCGCCGCCGGCGCCGCCGGCATCGGAGAACACCAACACCCGCTTCTTGCCGGCCATAAAGGCGTCCGTCTCGGCCTTAGCGGCCGAGGCGCTGCGCCGTTCCACCACGCGGCGGCTGTCGCGACGCACGACCCGGCGGCTGCGGCCGGTGATCTCGGCCACCAGCTCGGTGCCGAGCGCATCGAGCACGGCGTCGAGCACGCCGGAGACCGCCGGCAGGCAGGCCAGGTGCGTGACCAGCTCGTCGCGGAGCCGAAGGGCCTCCTGGCTGACCATGGGCACGCCGTCGACCATGACCGGGACCATGGTCACCGCGCCCTCCTCGTCCTCGATGGCGTCCATCGCCATGACCGGGAAGGCGCCCATCAGGTAGTCAAGCACCTGGTCCTTCGGCGTCAGGTCGGCTGCGAGGTTGTTCCATTCCTCGGCCGGGATCTCGGCCAAGCGGCGCTCCATCACCGCCTCATTGGTCGACACCACCTGGACGACTGAGCAGCGGCCGTCCGCCAGGTCCTGCCGGATCGAGGCCACGAGGGAGGGGGACTTCAAGCCGGACAGCAGGTGGCCGAAGAAGCGCTGCTTGCAGCCTCACATGAGGATTTCAGTGTCAACGGGGATTTCAAGCAATGTGCTCAACGTTGGCAAAATGTTGTTGACAAGGAAACATAAAGAGGTAGTTTCCTACTCAACGAGATCGCTATGCCCAGCCAATTGCCGCCATCACACCTGACCTCCCACCTCGGCTATTGGCTCCGGCACGTGTCGAACCATGTCTCCCAAGCCTTCGCGCGCAAGGTCGAGCGGGAGGGGGTGACGGTCGCCGAATGGGTCGTGATGCGCGAGCTTTATGGCCAGGGCGAAGTCGCCCCTAGTCGTCTCGCTGAGCGGCTGGGGCTCACCAGGGGCGCCATCAGCAAGCTAGCCGACCGCCTGCTGGCGAAAGGCCTGATCGCCCGGCGGGACCACGAGGCGGACGCCCGCGCCCACCTGCTGGCGTTGAGTGACGCAGGGAGCGCGCTGATCCCCATGCTCTCCGCGCTCGCTGATCAGAACGACGCGGAGTTCTTCGACCACCTGACACAGGCCGAGCGTGAGACCGTCGAGAGGGTGATGAAGGATATCGTCGAGCGGCGAGGCCTCAAGATCGTCCCGACCAACTAACCGTTTCACCCACACCCAACCGCAGAAAGGAACGCGCCATGGACGCGCGCATGAAGACGCTTGCCCAAAATTGCCTCAAGGCGGCCGAGACCGGCGCCATGACCTTCCCCCAGATCGTCGGCGCCCTGAGCGAAGGCGGTTTCGAAAGCTACGTCGTTGATTACCGCCGATCGACCACGACCTACTACGCGGCCGACGGCGAAAGCGTGGAACTGAGCGGCCCTGAGACCGCAGGAGAGGTGGCGCCTAGCCTCGATCCTGAGCCCCTTGGCGCCGCGATCCGCGAAGCCCAGACCCTCGCGCCCGGATACACCTATCTGGGCTTTTGCACGAAGGCGAAGCTCGCGGGTTGCGCGGCCTACATTGTGTCGTTCCCTGGTCGCCAGGTCCTCTATTTCGGGCGCGACGCCGCCGCCCACGTCGAACACTTCCCCAATTAAGCGCCCGGAGAACCCTGATGACACCCAGTGCTGTCCTCATTGGCGGGATCGTTCCGGCCGTCTGCCTTGGCTTGGGCACGGTGCTCATGCGGGGCAGCATCGCCGGCGGCGCGACCATTCCGCTGTACCTTGCCGTCGTCGGCACGACCGTCGCCTTGGTCGGATGGACCGCCATTGGCTGGAGCGGCTGGCCGCCGACACCTGTTCGAGGCATAGGCCTTGCCGTGGCGATGGGCCTGTCGTGGTCGACGGCGATCGCATGCATGGCCTACGGCTTCGGCATACTGAAGCTGCCTGTCGCGGTCATAGCGCCGTTGAGCAATAGCAATGCGCTTGTCGCGGTGCTGGTCGGCGCGCTCGTCTTCGCAGAGTGGAGGGACCTGCAGATCGCCAAGGTGATATGCGGAGCCTTGCTGATCTGCGCCGGGGCCACCACGGTCGCCCTCGCCAAGTAGCCCTTCAGTTCGCGACGTCGTAGCCGCCAGGTAGCTTCAATCCATTCATCCAAGGTCTGAGCCCGTTCTGGATCCGGCTCCAATGCCGGATCAACCTCACATTCGGTGGCTGCGTCGCTGCGGCCGAACCAACTTCCCGCGTTCGATGGGTTTGGGCTCAGGAGGACGGGACCATTCTTCATCTGCGGCTGGTTGAAGGCCACGGCTGCAATCGGTCCGCCCACCTGGATCCGCCAGGGCTGATCAGGCCCTGGGGATTGGATTGAGGCTCAGTGTCAGGCAGCCTGAAGCACTGCGCCCTCGATCGCGACACCGTTGGTGACGTATTTCCAGAACGCCACCAGCAGCTTGCGCGCCAGCGCCACGATGGTGGTCTTGCGCATCCGGCCGCCGTTACGCTGCACCCGCTCGAAGAACCATTGGCTCGACGCCGATCTGGGCTGGTGGCGAGTCCACAGCCACGCGACCTGAATCATGGTGGTTCTCAGGCGCGGATTGCCAGCTTTGGAGACACCTTGTTCGTGGTCGATGGACCCGCTCTTCCAAGGCGTGGGTGCAAGCCCGGCATAGGCCGCCACCTGCCGCCGATTGTCGAAGTGACGGTACAGGGCCTCGGACCATAGGGTGGCGGCGATCTGCGAACCAATCCCCTTGAACTGCGCCAGCATAACGGCGGGCGTCGGCATGGGCTCCGCCGCGGGTTTCCCCGTCGATCCGATCCGTCTTGGCCCGGCGCCGGCGACGTGAGGTCAGGATCGAGGCCGCATCGACGACGTGGCTCTCGACCCCTTCGCCCCGCAGAGCTCGGTGAATCCGGAACCCGTCGAGCCCGGCCTCCTGGATGGCGATGACCCGAAAGGCCCGATCTAACCGAGCCGCCGCCTTCAGCTGGAGCAGGGCGAGTCGCGCCAGCAAGCTTCGACGCACGGCTGGTTTAGCGCCGGGATCGCCGATTTGATCAACCGTTCGTGGCGAGTTCGAAGGCAGCGATTGTCAACACGGGCTGCGAGCGCGGATCGGGTAGGAACGCTTTCGCTAAATCTCGCGTCCCTTGAGTTCGGCGGTATGAGGGTCATATATATCGTGAACCGATATATATGACGTCGCAGCGGATAGGCTGCGGCAGTCGCGAATAATGCAGAAGGGGACCTGAGGTGACTCTATATGTAATCGACGCTGTAGCCGTGCTCTTCGTGCTGATCGGGTTTCATGTGGCCTTCCGGCAGAAGCTGGTGAGAGCCTGGAGCTCCCGCCTCCGATCGCCACATGGTCAGCTCGGGGAAGGCGGGCGGCTTGTCACTGCCACGGGTGACCCGGAGGGTGTCGCCTCGGTGCTTCGGATTGTGGGCGTAATGATTATGGCGTTCAGCTTCACGGCCGGCGCCTTCGCGAACCTTATGGTCTATTACGCCTCAGCAAGCGCGGGGTGAGAATGGCGACGGCCGAAGCCTTGCGTGCTGTCAGGGAGCGTTATCGCGGTCGCCGGTAAAATGGGCGGCAGCATCCGTGAAGCTCGCGGCGCACGTGACCTTCCAATGGGCGCCGATGGATTAGGGCATCTAGGACCGACGCCTGCGGCCTGCCATTCTAGGATTTCAAACCAATATCTTTCATGTTTCTTTGGCGTCTTCCTGGCGTAGCGTCTGGCGGAATTGCGAGGCGCCCATGGACGACAGCTCCTTCATCCCCCATGCGCACGGCGAGCACACCGAGAAGCCGAGCTTCTTTGTGCGCTGGTTCTTGTCGACCAATCACAAGGACATCGGCACACTCTACATCCTGTTCTCGATCACGGCCGGCCTGATCGGGGCGGGGCTCTCAGGCCTCATGCGATGGGAGTTGGCCGAGCCTGGCATCCAGCTCTTTCAGCCCGGCTCGCTGCTCGCCCAACTTGGCGTGATCGAAGGATCCAAGCACGGCTACAACGTGGTTGTGACGGCCCACGCCCTGATCATGATCTTCTTCACCTTGATGCCGGCCCTCATGGGCGGGTTCGGCAACTGGTTCATCCCGATCATGATCGGCGCGCCGGACATGGCGTTTCCGCGGATGAACAACGTGTCCTTTTGGCTGCTGGTGGCCTCGTTTGTGCTGCTGTGCACGTCGCTGTTCGTCGACGGCGGGCCGGGACGCGGATTCGGCGGCGGCTGGACGCTCTATCCGCCCCTGTCGACCGCCGGCCACACCGGGCCCTCGATGGACCTGATCATTCTCGCCGTCCACCTCGCCGGCGCGAGTTCGATCCTGGGCGCGATCAACTTCATCACCACCATCTTCAACATGCGCGCTCCGGGCATGACCCTGCACCGCATGCCGCTGTTTGCGTGGTCGGTGCTGGTGACCGCCTTCCTGCTGCTGCTCTCGCTGCCCGTGCTGGCGGGGGCCATCACCATGCTGCTGACCGACCGCAACTTCCACACCCACTTCTTCGATCCGGCCGGGGGCGGGGACCCAGTGATGTACCAGCACCTGTTCTGGTTCTTCGGGCATCCCGAGGTCTACATCATGATCCTGCCAGGCTTCGGGATCGTGAGCCACGTCGTGTCGACGTTCTCCAAGAAGCCGGTGTTCGGCTATCTCGCCATGGCCTACGCCATGGTGGCCATCGGCTTCATCGGCTTTATCGTTTGGGCCCACCACATGTTCACGGTGGGCATGAACCTCAACCTGACGGCCTATTTCATGACCGCCTCGATGGTCATCGCCGTGCCGACGGGGATCAAAGTCTTTTCATGGATCGCCACGATGTGGGGCGGGTCCATCGATTTCAAAACCCCAATGCTATGGGCGGTCGGATTCATCTTCGTCTTTACCGTTGGCGGCGTCACCGGCGTGGTGCTCGCCAACGCGGCGATAGACCTATCTTTCCATGACACATACTATGTCGTCGGACACTTTCACTATGTGCTGAGCCTAGGTGCGGTTTTTGCGATCTTTGCCGGATTCTACTACTGGTTCGAAAAGATGTGGGGCGTAAAATACAATGAGGCGCTCGGCAAACTCCACTTTGCGATAACCTTCATTGGGGTGAATATCATCTTCTTCCCGATGCACTTCCTCGGCATGCAAGGGATGCCGCGTCGCTATGTCGACTATCCCGACGGCTTCACCCTCTGGAACACGGTTGCGTCGATCGGCTACGCCATCACCCTGGTCGGCATCGCGGTCTTCCTCCTCGTGCTGCTCGAGGCCGCGGTTCGCCGCCGCAAGGCCGACGCCAATCCCTGGGGTGTTGGCGCGACAACCTTGGAATGGACACTGCCGTCGCCCCCGCCCTATCACCAGTTCAACGAGTTGCCGGTCGTCAAGTCGGATCACGGATGACGGAACGGCGATAGGTCAACGCCCGTTGCGGCGCCGCTGCTCGCATCGATATCGACGCCCAAACATTCATGCTAGAGTAATGTTCGAGGGCTTCACGAAGCGGCGAGCCGCAGCAAGGCGACTATGCGTCTGACAGTTTATACGGATTATTCGTTACGGGTGCTGATGTACGTCGCCTTGCACCCCGATCGTCGGCCGACGATAGGGCAGATCGCGTCGAGCTACGGCATCTCCAAGAACCACGTCATGAAGGTCGTCCACCAGTTGGGCGTCGCGGGTTATATTGAAACCGTACGCGGCCAGAGTGGCGGGATGCGCCTGCGCCGATCTGCCGAGGAGATCAACCTCGGCGAGGTGGTGCGGCGCACCGAACCGGACCTGGCGCTTGTGCCTTGCTTTGAGCCGGTCAATTCGGCCTGTGTGATCACGCCTGCATGCAAGCTGCGCCGCGCATTGCACGAGGCGCGCGCCGCATTCCTGGCGGTCCTCGATGGATACAGCCTTGCCGATCTCGTCGACAATCGGGAAGTATTGCGCGAGCTCTTTGATCGGGGCCCGCAGTCGACCTTTGGCGCCAACGAAGAGGTCGCGCAGCTCCAGATTGCGGTGAAGGCCTAAGCGCCGAACTCGCCGCAAGCGGCGATGAAGAGCCCCGCCCATAGGCGTCGAGCCCGCCGTATCTGGGTCGCCTGCAGGGGGGGCGGGCGTCGCGCATCCATGCGCGTTCCGCGCACACGGCTGTTCGAACCATTCCGCGGCAACCCCCTAGCCAATCTCAAAGATGTATGTATAATACTCCTTTAAGATTGGCTAGGCTTCCATGAGCACTCGTCCCCGCGTTGGTCCCGGCGTCGCCGCAGGCGTCACAGAGCAGATGATCCGCGACCTCGTGCACGGTTTCTACGGCAAGATCCGACCGATCCCGCGCTTGGGCCCATCTTCAATCGCGTGGTCGGCGACTGGGACGAACATCTCGCCAAGATGTGCGATTTCTGGTCGTCGGTGCTCCTGATGACCGGCCGCTTCAAGGGCGCGCCGATGGCCGCCCACGCGCGCATACCCGAGATCCGCCCGACCCATTTCGCCCGCTGGCTACACGTGTTCCAGCAGACGGCAGCTGAGGTGTGCCCGCCGCAGGCGGCCGCGCTCTTTGTCGCGAAATCCGAGATGATCGCCCAAAGCCTACAACTTGGCATCGCCGCCAGCCGTGGCGAGCTTCCGCCCGTCAGCGGGGAAGCTCGGACGCCGCCTTTCAACGGCGAAGGACCCGTCCCATGACCCTGCCAGCCGAGGTTCAGGCTTACCGCCGAACACCAGAGTTCACCGAGGCGACCGTACCCCCGGCCCTGCTTAAGGCTCACACGACCAAGGATGGGACCTGGGCGCTGATCCACGTGCTCGCGGGCCGCTTGCGGTATCGGATCGAGGACCCGCGCCGCGCCGCCTCAGAGACCATCCTGACACCTGACACGGCGCCCGGCGTCGTTGAGCCAACCATTCTGCACGCGGTCGAACCGCAGGGGGCTGTTCGCTTCTTTGTCGAATTCCACCGACGTGAGCCAGTTGAGCGATGAGCTTCGCGCGTCCACGCAGGATCGAGCGGTTTGGCGCCAAGCTCTATCTGCTTTGGGCTGGCCTTTCGATCGGCGTGGCGTTTCTCGCCACCCCTGCAAAATTCCTTGCGCCGTCGCTCACCCTGCCGGTGGCCTTGGACGTCGGCCAACACACGTTCCGGCTCTACAACGGCGTGGAACTGGCCCTGCTCGTCGCCCTCCTGGTGCTGGGTCGCTGGTCGACCCTACGCAGACGCTGGTATTTGGCGCTCCTGGGGCCAGGCGCTGTGGTCCTCGCCCAGACCTTCTGGCTGATCCCGGCCCTGGACCTTCGGGTGCTTGCAATCCAGCACGGGCAGTCGCCCCTGCCGCCCTCCCAGTTGCACACGGTCTATATCGCCGCTGAGGCGCTTAAGGTGTTGTGGCTTCTGGCCCTGGGGCTGGGGGACCCCTTTTCGCCGCCCGGGACCACCTTCGACTCGCGTCCGTCACGCCAGGACGCCGGACCGGCGGCTCGAGCGCGGTGAGGACCATGAGCATGCTTCAACGGCTGATGCTGCCCGCCAACGCCGTCTGCGATCGTATCGGACTGACCAACGAGCACGAACGCGGGATGATGCGGATGCTCGTCAATATGCTGCTGTGTTCGGGGCTCGCCGTGCTCGCCGTTTATGTGGGTTGGAAGATATTTGCGTGATCGAGGGCGCGCCGCAGACCTCGACCATTACCTTTGTCCAAGCCGACGGAACGAAGGTGATCGTGCGGGCGCGGGCCGGGGTGTCGCTCATGGAGGCCGCGCTGCGCGCCAACGTGCAAGGCATCGACGCCAAGTGCCGCGGAAACTGCGCCTGCGTCACCTGCCACGTTTATATCGATCCATGCTGGCGCTCGGTGCTCGGGCCGCCAGGTCCGATGGAGGAATCCATGTTGGACTTCGCCGAGGACGTGGACGGCCGCTCGAGGCTTTCGTGTCAGGTCCGGATCGATGATCTCTGCGACGGCCTAACTGTCCAGGTCCCGGCGGAGCAGCGGATTCTGGGTTTCTGATGCGCGAGGCGCGAGGGCGACCCGTGAACGGTAGCCCGCGCCGCCCAAAGAGCGCAGCGCCGTGAAACTGACATCAATATTTTTGCACTAAAAGCGCAATAGCATTCGCTTGTCTGCATTTAATTCCCGGCTGAAATTGGGCGTCGCCGTCAATCCCATCGCCTTGCCCAGCCCGGCGAGAATGCGACCGGCGAGGAGAGCGCGCTTTGGCTTCCGCCGCCGAACAGCTTGTCGCCAACCTGAATTTCGCGGCCTTCAGTAAGGCCCGCGAGCTCCATAAGCGCCTGCTGTTCACGCTCGGCGCCTTGGTCGTCTATCGGCTCGGCACCTACATCCCCATCCCGGGCATCGATCCAGCAACGTTCGCGCAAGCGTTCGAGGGCCAGTCCAACGGCATCCTGGGCATGTTCAACATGTTTTCAGGCGGCGCCGTCGAACGCATGGCGATCTTCGCGCTCAACGTCATGCCCTACATTTCGGCCTCGATCATCGTGCAGCTCCTGGGCTCGATCTATCCGCCTTGGGAGAAGCTCAAGAAGGAGGAGGGGGAGGCCGGCCGCAAGCAGCTCAACCAGTACACCCGGTATCTGACGGTCGTGCTGTCGATCGGCCAGGCCTTCGCGATCGCCGCGGGCCTTCAGAATAGCCCTGGCATGGTCCAGACGCCCGGCCTCTTCTTTGTCTTGTCGACCGTCACGACCCTGACTGCGGGCTCGATGTTCCTGATGTGGCTCGGCGAGCAGATCACCAGCCGAGGCGTCGGCAACGGCATCTCGCTGCTGATCCTGGCCGGGATCGTGGCGGTCCTGCCCCGGGGGGTCTTTCAGATCGCCTCGATGGTGCGAACGGGAGCCATGTCGACGCTCGGCGTCAGCGCCATCATCATTGTCGCAGCCGTCTTCGTCGTCGCCATCGTTGCCGTAGAACTCGCGCAGCGACGGCTGCCCGTTCAGTATCCGAAACGCCAAGTCGGCGCGCGGGCGTTTGGCGGGGACTCTTCGTTTCTGCCGCTGAAGGTCAATACCGCGGGCGTCATTCCGCCGATCTTCGCCTCGTCGCTGTTGCTGCTGCCGGCCACGGTGTTGGGCTTTCTCGGGACCGCCGACGGCTTGAGGCAGATGCCGTGGATCGGTGCGCTCACGGGCCAGCTGCAACACGGCCGCCCGCTGTTCATGGCCTTCTACGGGGTCATGATCATCTTCTTCACCTTCTTCTACACATCCGTCGTGTTCAATCCGACGGACACCGCCGACAACCTGCGCAAATACGGGGGTTTCCTGCCTGGCGTGCGGCCGGGGCGGCAAACGGCCGACTACCTGGACAAGGTGCTGAGCCGCCTGACGGTCATCGGGGCCGCCTACATCACCATCGTCTGCCTGCTGCCAGAGTGGCTGATCGGCGCCTACAACGTCCCCTTCTACCTGGGCGGCACCTCGCTGCTGATCGTGGTGTCCGTGACCATCGATCTCCTGACGCAGATCCAATCGCACCTCGTCGCCCATCAGTACGAGGGCATGCTGCGGAAGGTCAGCCTCCGCCGCTCGAGTGCGAGCCACCCCGCCGCGCCCGCAGCCGTGGTTCAACCGAGGACAAGCCCATGACCTGGACACGGATCCTGACCCCGATGATTGGGGGCGAGCAGGACGCCGCCATGCTGCAGACCGCGGCGTCCCTGGCGGCGCCGTTCGGCGCGAATCTGACCGGCATCTACACCGCCGCCACCCCGGCCAGCCTGTATCCCTGGTTGGGCGACGGGATGGCGTTCGGCACGGAAATGGCGATCGGCGTCCTGCAGCAGGCCGCCGCCGAGGGTGAAACCCGGGCGCGAAAGCAGCTCGCCGCCTACGATTATCCCCGCAAGGAGTTCGAGGCCTCCTACGGCGAGGATTGGGTGGGTCTTCGGGTGAGCGCGCGCCTAGCCGATGTGGCGGTGTTCAATAGACTGCCGACCCACACCGGGAGCTACCTGAGCGAAGCCTTCCAACAAATCCTGATGGACGAACGCCGGCCCGTGCTGATTTCGGAAACCCCCTTGGATCTGGATGCCCCTGTCGCGGTCGCCTGGGACGGCGGCCGTGAGGCCAGTCGCGCAGCCCGCCGCGCGGCGCCGTGGTTGAAAAAGGCCAAGGAGGTGATCGTCGTCACCGCGCCGGGCGCGACGCCGCGAGAGTTCCAACCCGGACGTCTCGTCGACTATCTGGCCGACCTCGGCATCAAGGCCGGCCACGTCAATCTGTCGCCCCGGGGCGAGGCGGGTCCGCTGCTGCTGGGCGCCGTTCAGAAGCTCGGCGTGAAGCTGCTGGTGGCGGGCGCTTTTGGCCATCCCCGCTTCCAGCGGTTCATCTTCGGCGGCACCACCCAGACTCTGCTCGACCATGACGCCGGCGCGGCGCTCTTCCTCTCCCATTGAATCGGTGGACCCATGAGCGAGCCAGAAGAGCATCGCCCAAGCGAGGACGCGCATCCGACCTCCGATCCGGCAGATCGCTTTGGGGGGTCGTCCTGGCGCGGTCTGTCCGACGCGGAATGGAGGTCAAGGCTCGCTCCGACTGCGTTCGAGGTCCTTCGCCATGAGGCCACCGAGCCACGAGGCTCCAGCCCGCTGCTACGGGAACACCGGCCAGGGACCTTTGTCTGCGCCGGCTGCGGCCTGGCCCTATTCCGGTCGGAAGCGAAATTCGAGTCCGGCTCCGGTTGGCCCAGCTTCGACGCGGTGCAAGCAGGAAGTATCGCCACAAGGCGCGACGATCGCGGCGGGGTGGCGCGGGTCGAATATCATTGCGCCCGCTGTCTCGGCCACCAGGGCCACATCTTTCACGATGGGCCGACCGCGACAGGGCTGCGTCACTGCAACGATGGCGTCGCCCTCAGGTTCGTCCCGGACTGATGGGTCAGGTCAGACCGGGATCCGCAGATCCGCGCCAGGCCACCATCCTGGCCGATCGCCGCGCGAAGCGCGCTGAGCTTCTGGCGGTCCGAATAGGCCTGCCCCAAGGCGAACACCGGCTATTGAGCGTCGCTGTGCTCGACCGCCTGATGGGCGCTTTCCCGGCCGTCCGCGCGGAACGGCTCGGCGTCTATTGGCCCCATCGCGGCGAAATCAGCATCTTCCCCTTTGCCAAGCGCAGCCTCGCCGAAGGCGCGGAGGTCTCCCTGCCGGTGATCGTCGAGCGCCGCGGGCCTCTGCAGTTCCGCGCCTGGACGCCGGGCGAGCCCCTCTCGACGGGCATCTATGACATCCCGTTTCCAAGAGACGGAGCCGTGGTTCAACCCGATACCCTGATCGTCCCGCTCGTCGGCTTCGACGAGGCCTGTCACCGGTTGGGATATGGCGGCGGATATTACGACCGCACGCTCGCCAAGGCGAAGGTCAAGCCTCTGACTATCGGGATCGGGTTCGAGTTCATGCGGCTGGCCAGCATCAAGCCGCTGGCCCACGACATTCCGATGGACGTCGTCGTCACCGAAGCGGGGGTGTTTCGCCGGGCGCGCTCAGCGGTCTAGGCGCTTGGCCGGGCGCGCCGCTTGGGCCGTCCGCCGTCACCGCCCGCACAGATCCGCAGACCGTTTCGCACGCGCTCGATGACCTCGGCGGCGCTGCGCGTCGAATAGACGGCGTAAACGGAATAAGAGAACTCCGGGGCGTTTTCGACGCGGTGAAGTTGCTGACTTTCGAGATACGGCCGCACGATCGCCGATCTAAAATAGCCGGCGCCCCCGACCGCCAGGAGGTAGCTCAACGCGAGCGGCCCGAGCGAAATCGAGACCGCCGCGTTGGCCAGCTCGGGAAACGCCGTCTGGTGGCTCGAGGCGAAAGGCTCGCCCCAGTCCACATGGACATAGTCCTCCGGCCGGAGCACGCCGTCCTCGGCCGTGGTGACCAGGATCAGCTTTTCCTCGGTGATCAGTTCAAGCACCAGCTCGGGGCGCGAAGGCGGATTATAGAGGACGGCCACATCGAGGGAGCCGTCCTGCACGCGATCGAGCAGGCGGCTCGGGATGTCGACCTCGGCGTGGATGGCGATGTCCGGGCTTTCCCGCCGCATCCACAACAGCCAGTCGGCGAAGAGCGGGTTCCATAGGCTGAACTCGCCGCCGATGCCCACCAGATTGGCGCGGCCCGGGGGAAGCGCCACCTGCGCCCGGGCCCGCTCCCAGACCTGCACCAGAGTGGCGGCGTGGTGGCGGAAACGCTCGCCGGCCGGGGTCAGACGCGCCCCGGCGCGATTGCGGACGAAAAGACGTCGCCCGACCTGATCTTCCAGCAATCGGACCCGGGCGCTGATCGCCGTCTGCGTCAGATTCAGGCGCTCCGCCGCGCCGACGAAGCTGCCGGTCGAGACGACCTCTAGGAAAGTGCGGGCGAGGCCGATGTCCATTTTTTAATGCAACATTTTTGCGCTGAAACCGCAATAGCATTCGTTTGCCTGCATAAACCCCAACCTCCAGAATACGCGCTGACGGACCCGGCCCCGAAGGGCCTCACCGGCCCGTTCGAGACGCGGAAACCGTGGCGGCGCGAGGACCTAGCGCGATATGACGGCAGTGGAGTTTCCTGGGCCAGGCTTGACGGCGGAGCAGTGGGCGCACGTCGAAGCACTCGCGGTGTCGCTGTCGCCACCACAGCTGGCGTGGATCAGCGGCTATTTCGCGGGCTTCGACGAGGCAGGCCGCCGGGGGTCTGTGTCGCTGGACTTGGACGCCGCCGGCGGCCGTGCGGTTCCAGTGAAGGCGGAGCGGACCGTCACCATTCTCTTCGGGAGCGAGACCGGAAATAGCGCCGAGCTGGCCAAAGACTTGGAAGCGCGACTGCGCCCACTCGGTCGGCCCGCCACGCTGGTCGACATGGGCGACTACAAGCTTCGGCGGCTGAAAGAGGAACAGGACCTCCTCGTCATCACCAGCACGCATGGCGAAGGCGACCCACCGCAGGCGGCGGCCGACTTTTTCGAATTCTTGGAGAGCCGCAAGGCGCCGGCCTTGCCCCACCTCCGCTTCGCCGTGCTGGCCCTGGGTGACTCGACGTACGAGCGCTACTGCGAGGCCGGCCGCCGATTGGATCGACGTCTGGAGGAGCTGGGGGCGACCCGCCTTCGTCCTCGGGCCGACTGTGACGTCGACTACGAGGAACCGGCGGCGCTCTGGATCACAGGCGTGCTCTCCTCCTATGCGCCCGACCCTTCAACGGGCGCAGGAAGGGCGACCGCCGCCGTCTACGCCGAACCCCGAGCATCTGCGGGGCTCCGAACAACGGCGCCGGTCGTTTTCGACAAACGTCATCCGTTTGGCGCGCGAGTGATCGACAATCTGGTTCTGACTGGCCGCGGCTCCAGCAAGGAGACCCGCCACGTCGAGATTTTGCTCGAAGGCTCGGGCCTGAGGTTCGAACCAGGTGACGCTCTGGGCGTCGTGCCGCGCAACGACCCAGATCTGGTGGAGAAACTCCTCGGCGGCCTCGGGCTGTCGGGGGAGATGACCGTCGATACCAAGGCGGGCGTCACACCGCTTGCCGAAGCCTTGCTTCGCGACTTCGAGGTCACCGCGGCCACGCCTCGTTTCCTGGATCACTGGGCCAGCTTGAGCGACGCTCCCGCGCTCAAGGTGCTGACCCATCAGGAAAGCGCCGCTGAACGCGCGGCCTTCCTGCGCGCGCACCAGATCATCGATATGGTCCGCGCCTTTCCCGTCAGAGGCCTCGATCCTCAGGTGTTCGTTGCGGGTCTTCGACCGCTTCAGCCGCGGCTCTACTCCATCGCTTCCAGTCCCGCCGCCATGGCCGACGAGGCGCATCTGACGGTCTCAACGGTGCGTTATGACCTGCACGGCCTGCCGCGCCAGGGCGTGGCGTCAGGCCACCTGGCGACTCGCGCGCCGATCGACAGCGTGCTGCCGGTCTATGTGCAGGCGAACCCGCATTTTCGGCTGCCGGAGGACCCCGACGTCCCTATCCTCATGATCGGGGCTGGGACTGGCGTCGCGCCCTATCGCGCCTTCCTGCAGGCGCGCGAGACGCACGGCGCCCGTGGACGCGCCTGGCTGGTGTTTGGCGAGCGCAACTTCCGCACCGACTTCCTCTACCAGACAGAATGGCAGAGCTACCTGAAGGACGGCCTGCTTAGCCGCATGGACGTCGCCTTCTCTCGCGACGAGGGGCGCAAGATCTATGTCCAGGATCGACTCCGCGAGCAGGCCGCCGAGATCTATGCGTGGTTGGAGGACGGGGCCCACGTCTATGTCTGCGGCGACGCCGAGCGCTTGGCGCCGGATGTCCACCAGACCCTCGCGGCCATTCTCCAGGAGCAAGGCGGTCTGAGCCCCGCCGCCGCCGAGGACCATTTGCGCGGTCTGCAACGGGACCGTCGCTATCAGCGCGACGTCTATTGAGATGACGACCTTGCTCGAGCCCCACACACCGACCGACCGCAGCCGGGACCTCTCCCAGCCGTTGGACCGCCTGAGCCCGGACGAGACCTTGAAGGCGGCGAGCGACCAGCTTCGCGGCACTATCGAACTGAGCTTGCTCGACCGCCTCACCGGCGCGGTCGCCGAGCCCGACACGAAGCTCATGAAGTTCCAGGGCATCTATCAACAGGATGACCGCGACCTGCGCGACGAGCGCCGGCGCCAGAAACTGGAGCCCGCCTATCAGTTCATGGTGCGAGTGCGGCTAGCAGGCGGCGTCTGCACCTCCGAGCAGTGGCTGAAACTCGACGAACTGGCCCGTGCCCATGGCCGCGACACGCTTCGGATCACCACGCGCCAGACCTTCCAGTTCCATTGGATCCTTAAGCGCGACCTTAAGCCGACCATTCAGGGTCTGCAGGAGGTGCTGCTCGACACCATCTCGGCCTGCGGCGACGACGCACGCGGCGTCATGTGCTCGGTCAACCCGCATCTGTCGGCGCTTCACGCCCAGGTCTATTCGCTGGCCACGCGGGCCAGCGACCACGCTATCCCGCGCATGCGGGCCTATCACGAAATTTGGTACGGCGATCAGCGACTGGGGGGTTCGGAACCCGAGGAGCCCTTCTACGGCGCGACCTACATGCCGCGGAAGTTCAAGATCGGTTTCGTCATACCGCCGACCAACGACATCGACGTCTATACGCAGGACCTGGGCTTCATCGCCATCGGCGGGCCAAACGGTCTCGAGGGATTCAACGTCGTTATCGGCGGCGGGATGGGGCGCACCGACCAGGCCCCAACCACCTATCCGCGCTTGGCGGACCTCATCGGCTTCGTGCCGGCCGATCAGGTGTTCCCGGTCGTCGATGCGGTCATGGCGGTCCAGCGCGATTTCGGCGACCGGCGGGATCGGGCTCGGGCGCGTTTCAAGTATACCGTCGACGATAAGGGTCTGGCCTGGATCAAGGCCGAGATCGAAGCCCGCCTTGGCTTCGCAATGGAGCCATCGCGTCCGTACGCGTTCACCTCCAACGGCGACGCCTTCGGGTGGGCGCGAGGCGAAGACGGACGCCATCACTACACCTTGTTCATCGAGAGTGGCCGGATCGACAATCGGCCGGGTCGGAGGCTTTTGGACGGCCTGCGCGACATCGCCCGGCTGCACAGGGGTTGGCTGCGCCTGACGCCGAACCAGAACTTGATTATCGCCAACGTCGCGGCCCGCGACCGGCCCGAGATCGACGCCATACTCGAAGCCCATGGCCTCACCGGCCTGAATCGCCAGAGCGGCCTGCGGCTCAACGCCATCTCCTGCGTCGCCCTGCCGACCTGTGGTCTGGCAATGGCCGAGGCCGAACGCTACCTGCCGTCGTTCGTCGGCAAGTTGGAGACGATGCTGGCCGCGCACGGCCTGCAGGACGAGCCAATCATCCTGCGCGTCAGCGGCTGCCCGAATGGGTGTTCTCGGCCGTACATCGCCGAGATCGGTCTGACCGGCCGGGCCCCCGGAAAATACAATCTCTATTTGGGCGGCGGCTTCCACGGCCAGCGGCTCAACAAGATGGACCTCGAGAGCGCCGGCGAAGCCACGATCCTCAAGCGCCTGGAGACCGTCATCGCCCATTACGCGAACGACCGAAAGGCCGGCGAGGCCTTCGGCGATTTCACAGTCCGCGCCGGCTACGTCCCGGAGGTGCGGGCCGGCCGGGATTTCAACACCTGACGGTCCGCCGTCAGCTCGAACAGGAGACGCCTATGTCGCTGCACCTGGGCCAGACAGCCCCCGATTTCGAACAACAGAGCACCGAGGGCGTGATCCGCTTCCACGACTGGTTGGGGAATTCCTGGGGGATCCTGTTCAGCCATCCGAAGGATTTCACGCCGGTCTGCACGACCGAGCTCGGCGAGGTGGCGCGCCTCAAGCCGGAGTGGGACAAGCGCGGCGTCAAGCCGATCGCCCTGTCCGTGGACCCGGTGGAGTCCCACACCGCCTGGGCCGGCGACATCGCCGAAACCCAGGGTCAGGCTGTCAACTACCCGATCCTCGCCGACGCCGACCAGAAGGTCTCCAACCTTTACGGCATGATCCATCCCGAGAGCGACCCGACGCTGACGGTGCGGGCGGTCTATGTGATCGATCCGAACAAGAAGATCCGGCTGATCCTCACCTATCCGCCCAGCGCAGGCCGCAACTTCGCGGAGATCTTGCGCACCATCGACAGCTTGCAGCTGACCGACCACGAGAAGGTCGCGACTCCGGTGAACTGGAAGGCGGGCGAGCCGGTGATCATCGTCCCCAGCCTCTCCGACGCGCAGGCCAAGGAACACTTCCCGCAAGGCTGGCAGACCCTGAAACCCTACCTGCGGGTTGTTCAACTCCCCGATTAGCCCTGCTCGGACGCCCAACTCGAAGGATAGAATCTCGATGTCGAAGCCGAAGTCGCCCCAGACCATCGCCGCCTCGAACGGCGTCGCCAGCGACGCGGCTTTCGGCGCGGTCACGCCGCCGCTCTATCTGACCAGCACCTTTGCCTTCGACGCTTTCGAGCGCGAGGGCGCCTACGCCTATACCCGGCAGGCCAACCCCACCCGCGACCTCTTGGCGGACACCCTCGCCAAGCTGGAAGGCGGTGCAGGGGCCGTGGTGACCGCTAGCGGCATGTCGGCGATGGACCTGGTCCTGTCGCGCCTGGGACCGGACGACCTGATCGTCGCGCCGCACGACTGCTACTGGGGCACCTATCGCCTGCTGGCGGCGCGCGCGGCCAAGGGGCAATTCGCGGTCGCCTTCGTCGATCAGTCCGATGAGGTCGCGGTCGCCGTCGCCCTCGAGGGCGCGCCGGCGCTGGTGTTGATCGAGACCCCCAGCAATCCGCTGATGCGAGTTGTCGACATCGCCGGCCTGGCGGCCTTGGCCCACGCCGAAGGCGCCAAGGTGGTGGTGGACAACACCTTCCTGTCGCCGGCGCTGCAGCGTCCGATCCTGCTCGGCGCCGACTTCGTGGTTCATTCGACGACAAAATATCTCAACGGACATTCGGATGTCGTCGGCGGAGCGGTGATCGCCGCCGATGTCGCCGACGCCAAGATCCTGTCGGACTGGGCCAATATCGTCGGAATCGGCGGAGCGCCGTTCGACAGCTACCTCACTCTTCGCGGCTTGCGCACGCTGTTCCCCCGGGTCGAGCAGCAACAGCGCAACGCCGCGGCCGTGGCCGCCTTCCTGCTCGGCCGCACCGGCGTCAAGGCTGTCCACTATCCGGGCCTGCCTAACCATCCCGGTCACCACATCGCTCAGCGTCAGCAGACGGGTTTCGGAGCGATGCTCAGCTTCGAGCTCGACGGCGGCCCCGACGCGGTTCGCGCATTCCTCGGAGCCTTGAAAGTCTTCGTGCTGGCGGAGTCCCTGGGCGGCGTCGAAAGCCTTGTCGCCCATCCGCAGAGCATGACCCACGCCGGCATGAGCGCCGAAGCGCGCGCGGCGGCCGGCATCGGCGTAGGACTGCTGCGCCTCTCGGTGGGCCTGGAGGCTGAAGCCGACCTCTTGGCCGACCTCGACCAAGGCTTGGCGGTCAGCGCATCGCACAGGCTCGCCCCTTCAGCCGCCTTGTCCGTTCACTAGAAAGGAAAGCCCGCCATGTACCGACTCCCCGACCTTCCCTACGGCTATGGCGACCTGGCGCCGGTGATCTCCGACACGACCCTGCGCACCCACCATGGCAAGCACCATGCGCGCTATGTTCAGGTGACCAACGAGTTGCTGTCCCGGGCCGGCGCGGATCGGCCCTTGGAGGAGGAGATCCGCAGGGCCCACGCCAAGGGCGATGCGAAGCTCTTCAACAACGCGGCCCAGGCCTGGAGCCATGGATTCTTCTGGGAGTGCATGCGCCCTGGCGGCGCACCGCCGCGAGGCGACCTGGCCAAGGCGATCGACGCGACCTTCGGCAGCTTGGCCGACCTGCGGAAAATCTTCACCGGAGAAGGCGCCGGCCACTTCGGTTCGGGTTGGGTCTGGCTCACCCTGAGCGGCGAGGCCTTGGCGGTCACGTCCACCCACGACGCGGCGACGCCGCTGACCTCACCTAGCGTGACGCCGCTGCTGGTGTGCGACGTGTGGGAGCACGCCTACTACCTCGACCACAAGAACGACCGGGCCGGATTCTTGGACGCCTGGTGGGACAGGCTGGCCAACTGGGACTTCGCGGAAACGCAATATGCAGCGGCGCTCAAGGGTGCGCCGGGTTGGCGCTACCCGCTTGCGACGGTGGCCGCGTGATGCAGGAGAAAGCTGACGCCTCTCATCCGGGTGTTACGAGCGGGCGCCCCAGGGATCCGGCGGATGCCACCGCGATCGAGGTCAGTTCGGCGGTCTGCTACGCGGGCGAGGCCGCCGACGCCTACATGGGCTATCTCGACCATGACAGTTTGGTCGTCGAGCTCAACACGCTCCTGGAGGCCGAACGCGCTGGCGCGCAAGTGGCCGCTCGGCTTGTTTCGGACGCCTGGCGACCCGAGTTGAAGGCCCTCGCGCGGGTGATCCAGCACGATGAAGTCCGTTGGTGCAGGATGCTGATCAAGTCGCTTCAGGCGCTCGACGTCACGCCCTCGAAAGCGGTGGGCGGCTTCTATGAGCAAGCCATGGCCATCCCCGACGTCGTGGCGCGGTTTGTTTTCGTCAATCGTGGCCAGGCCTGGGTCGTCCGCAAGCTCAAGACCCTTCTGCCAAAGGTGCGCGCCGACGGCTTGCATGCTGATCTGCTCGCGATGCTCGCCGCGCACGACCACAACATCACCCAAGCGGAATTGGCGCTCGCCGGCCTCGCCAGGGGGGGCCGCAACCTGGCGCTCAGGCGTCGTAACCGGAGTCATGAAAGGACAGACGGTCATGGAGAACACCGACAGAGGCTATCCGCATCCCGTATCCGCTGGGGTCGCCGTCGCGGACGTTGAC
>Ga0268265_10000828_pt1 | contig 29285 bp, 15 predicted proteins | sample KBSSwiS52_FD_190355 | JGI IMG/M metagenome (GOLD analysis project Ga0268265, IMG submission 190355) | Switchgrass rhizosphere microbial communities from Kellogg Biological Station, Michigan, USA - KBS Switchgrass S5-2 (SPAdes) (version 2) | ecosystem: Host-associated > Plants > Roots >...
CCGGGCGGTCGATGCACGAAAGCGACAGGATGAAATCGCGGGTCATTTGGAGCTTCCAGTCGATCAAAGAAGGGCGAAGTAGCGGATGGTGTTACCGGTTTTCTGGCGTGATCCGATGCCGAATACGGACGCCGCCAAATGCGAGAGGGGGTCGGCGCCGTCGCCCGCCTCGGCATAATGCAGCGTCGCTAGTTCCTCGATCCGATCAAACCAGTAGCGCGCATCCGCTCCCCGGCTTCGCCGGCGCCCGTCACCGTGACGACCCCGCACCCAACACCCGCCGGCCCTGGCAAGCAGGGCCGAAGCGGGGAACGCGACGGCGCCGGCCTTCTGGTCCTCAGGGCTGGACTCCTTCAACGCCGACGCTGCCATTCAGCACGTCGAGGCAGCGCGCCAGCAGCTGTCCCGCACATCATCGCTCCGCCACCGATTCCGAGCGAGACTGAACCACGAGGTCGGGCGGACGTTTGCGTGGTACCCATTCCCCTCTTCCGGGGAAGTTTTTCAATATTTCCCCATCCCACAGTCGGATGATGCGGCTCGCAAAGAGCCACTCGCCATCGAGCCGGACCAATTCATCAATGTAATAGCCAGCGAACCGCAAGACCATCGGCGGCTCACCATGACATTCGGTGACGAAGACGAACGATCGCGATCCGACATGGTCTGCGTCGCGGGGGAAATACTGTGGCATGCTGAGGTGATGCTGGCGGCCCGGAAAGTTCGGCGATCGCATGAAATGCCGTCCGAGCGCGCGGATGCCGTCGCGGCCTTCCCAGACATCGGCGTCCTCGAACACTTCTTCGATCGCTTTGCCATCGGGTGCGAACGTCATCGCAAGCGCGTCAGGATCGCCGGTATCGAGTGCCCAGCTATAGCGGGCGAAAAGATCCTCGATGGCGAAGCGATCTTCTACTGGCAGTGCGTTCATCGTACATCCTCCCGTACCATCGCCCGCAACGCATCACGATGTCGAGCTATGAAATCTGAAAACCGTTCGGGCGGGCGACCCAACAATGTTTCGACGTCGTTAGAACAGATGTCGAAGTGACCGCCGCGAATAGCCTGCTCGAAGGACACCATGTCCTCGCTCGACCATTCGAAACCTTGCACCGAATGGTCATCGATCGCGCTGCGTGGAACGCCCATCGCGTCGAACATCGCGAACAGCTCGTTAGCAGTGATATCCTGATAATCGATCGCCCGATCCGCACAGCGCGACAAGACTTCGGCGACATCACGAAAGCGAAGACGCTCGGTGCCTGTGATGTTGTAGACACGATTTTCATGACCGTCGCCCGTCATCACGGCAACCGCGCACGCAACGCAATCATCTCTCGTGACAAATGCGATCCGCCCCTCTCCGGCGGTCGAGCGCCACGTCCCACTGCCAAGCGCCATCGGTGCCACGCCTTGCACCATGGCGTCCGCATACTGGCTATCACGAAGCATGGTCCAGGTCATGCCGCTTGACCGCAATAATCGTTCGGTTTCGCGGTGATCTCGAACGACGATCGCGGGATTGTCCGGGTCGTCAACACCGACAAACGAAGTATAGACGATGTGCTCAACGCCTGCTTTTTGAGCGGCTTCAATCGCCCGCGCGTGTTGCGGGATGCGCGAGCCTACCCGTCCCGTGCTGATCAATAGGAGCCGATCGACATCATGCAGCGACGAGATCAAATCGGGATCGTCGAAATCCCCTCGCCGGACGGCGCAGCCATGACCATGAAGCGCAGCGAGCTTATCTGGGGATCGGCTGATCAGCACCAACTCTTCAGCTGCCATCTTAGACAGTATCTTATCGGCCGCTTGCCGCCCGTATTTTCCGGAGGCTCCCGTTATACCCAGTTTCACGGGGTGGTCCTTCCATGGTCTCCGATACCGATCATCGATTTTCATCCAACCTCTTCGCGGGGCAACTGCGTACGCCCACGGATGAGATCGGATGCCTTCTCGGCGACCATGATGGTCGGGGCGTTAGTGTTGCCCCCTGGTACGGTCGGCATCACGGAAGCATCGACCACACGCAGCCCCTCCACCCCACGCACTTTCAGTTCCGGATCGACGACGCTGCGTCCGGCTTCGCCCATGGCGCAGGTGCCGACCGGGTGCTGCGCCGTAATGGCGGTATCGCGAATATACTGGTCCAGTTCTGCATCCGACTGCACGTCGATACCCGGCGCGAGTTCGACGCCAGTCAATTCGCCTTGCGCGCCGGTTCGATAAATCCGGCGGGCCGCACGCAGGCCGCGACGTAGCGTATCGTAATCGCGCATGTCGGTAAGGAGGTTGGTCTGCACCCGCGGCAGGTCCTGTGGATCAGCCGAGCGCAACGTGACGAAGCCGCGGCTATAGGGATGCAGGCCAACCAGCCCGGCCCAGAATACGTGCTTTTGCCGTTTCCCAATGCCGGGGAACCACGGACGCGATTCAAAACGGATCGGGTTCGACATGAACTGCACGTCAGGACGATCCAGCGATGGGTTGGTCCGGATGACGATGTTGCAGCTGTTTATCTGACTGGCGAGCGGCCCTTTGCCGCGGACGTACCAATTCAGGGCCGACACGGCCAACCGATCCCAGCGCAGTTGGCTCAGGAAGGTGATCGGCTTAAGCGCTTCGAACTCTATCGAAACGTTATTGTGATCGGACATATTCTGGCCGACGTGCGGATTGTCGTGCAGCACATCGATCCCATGCTCGGCCAGAACTGCCCCTGGGCCAATACCCGAAAGCATCAAGAGGTGTGGACTGTTGAAGGCGCCTCCACAAAGGATGACTTCACTGCGTGCGGCGGCAACATGCAGATTTCCGGCTGTGCTGTACTCGATACCGGAGGCCCGGCGTCCCTCGAACTTGACACGATGGACAAGAGCACCAGTACGCACCGCCAGATTGGGCCGGTGCAACGCTGGCTTGAGATAGGCGGTCGCGGCGCTGGCCCTTCGCCCGCGCGGATCGATCGTGACTTCACCGACCGCAAAGCCCTCGGGGACGGGACCGCTCAAATCGTCGCTACGGCTGAAGCCTGCTGCCTCGGCAACACTCATCAGCGGCTCGTGCACCAGTCGTTCGACGGCGATCCGGCTGACGTGGAGCGGGCCATCGCCGCCGTGATACGGCCCAGCGCCGCGCCAGCTTGTCTCCATGCGTTTGAAATAGGGAAGGACGTCCCCATAGCTCCACCCGCGCGCGCCCATTTGCGCCCATTCCTCAAAATCGAGGGGGTGCCCGCGCATATAGAACATGCCATTGATCGACGAGCTGCCGCCGATCACCTTGCCGCGCGGTAGCCAAAGGCGGCGGCCGCCGAGCCCGGGTTCGGGTTCGCTCTCATATCCCCAGCTGAAGCGCGGATTGAACATCGCCTGGAGAAAGGCGACAGGCATGCGGAGATGCACGTGATCATCCTTGCCGCCCGCTTCAAGCAACAGGACGCGCTTTGCCGGATCTTCGGACAGACGCCCGGCGATTACGGATCCGGCCGAACCGGCGCCGACGACGATGTAATCGAACTCATCCATGATATATTCTCATTCTGTGACGCGCAACCAAGGGGGAGACGTCCGATAAGACCGCTGCGACGAGCGGCACCGCCGCTGCTGCCTGACCACCTGGCAGCTTGTGCAGCGCCGAGAAGGTCAATGGGTACGCAAGCTGTCGCTCGAACATTGCCCGACCTACACACGCCGGTCATGCCGCGACGCGCGCGCGCACGAGATCCTGCCGACGATTGTCCTGTTTGATCGGTGCCGGATGAACCGTCACGCCAATGCGTTTCTGCGCTTTGCCGGGCTCGCCCCAGATCAGCGTCAGCCTGGTGCCTGGGACCGCCTTCTCGGGGACGATGTAAGCCAGCGACAATACGCGTCGGAAATGCAGCGAGTATCCCGGAATGGAAGAAACGCCGGCGAATGCACCGCCGTCGTCCTCGACTCGATCAGACCAGGCGATCCAACGCGGCGAATGTGGAATGTCGAGGAATGTGAAGGGCTCTCCGTCGCGAAACAGCGACGCATAGACATCAACGATATCATCGACATCAAACTCGAGGGTCACACGATGGAGCCCGGGTGTCTCGATTTCGTGCTGCAACGCCTCGCGGCCGGGAAAATCGTGGTCGAAACGGATGCTCTTGGCCCAGCCAAGCTCGATGGGACTGCGGCAATAGTCGGCGATATCCTTCGCTTCGTAGCTGCCGCGAATGGCTGGAACCAAGGTGCCGATATCGAAATATTTGAGCGTGTGCTCGTAAAAGCCCTCACATTCGGGCGAAAACATATCGGGCACGTAATGCCAAAGCCCGGTCGGAAAGGCGGCCTCGAGATGGTTGATCATCGCGGTGCGATGCCCGAGCCGACGAATTCCGAACGGCTGGCCGGCTTCGAGAACCGCGGAGTGGACGGTAGGTGCATCAGCCAGATCACCATGAAGCTCGAAGCCGATCTCGCCCGCCATGCCCTGCCGAAGCGCATACACCTCGACGCCGGCGATCTTCACCTTCCGAAAACGCAGGAAGCCCAGGTCGGACAGGCTTTCGCCGCATGCTGCCTCGCAAGTCTGCAGCGCGGTCGGTCCCTGGACCTGGAACTGAAAGGTGTTGATCGGCTTCCAGGCCGCGCGCCAATTTTTCTTTTCGAGCAGGAAGCTCGACCACATGGCGGTGGTCGACTGCGTACGGAAAGCATCTTCGGCAATGCGCATCAAAATGCCCTCGCCGACGACTTTGCCCCGTTCGGTGCACTGGACAAGATGCTTGGCTTGCCCAATCTCAAACCTGGCAAAGCCGTTGATGCCCGTGTCCTGGAAGAATTTGAGGGCGTCTTCGCCCGTCACTTCGACATCCATCAGGAACGACCAGTCGCCGATGTAGCAGGTGCGCTTCCACGACATCTGCTCGTCCTGCCATGACGTATATTCCGGCCCGCCCCAGCCGGGATGATAGCCCGGAGTGGTATTGCGCATCATAGAGATGATTTCTTGGGACATTGTTCGTCCTGAGTTAAAGAGTGTCGATTGGGATCGGACGCGCACGATCGAGTTCGGCGCGGGGAACCCAACAGCCATGGACCTGCTCGCGCGTCACGAACGGCATCAGGACGCGAGCCACAGGCCCTGCTTCCAGATCGTCGGCAGCCCAAATCCATACTTCTTGTTCATACCGGTCATCGGCGATTTCACGATCGACCGCGGCCATCAACCATCCGCCATGACCAGTCGCCGCGGCCGGAATATGAACCGGCTCGTTCACGGCCAGCTTCTCGCCAATATGATATTGGCTGATTTCGCCCGTTGCCGGATTAGCGCGGATAATGAGGTTGGCGGCCATTCCGACGGGGCCGTTATGAAGCGGTTTGCTGAGAGTCGGATCGATCGAGAGATACCAGCCACGGTCATAAGCGAGGCCGCGGTCCGCATCCGCGATGACCGGCAGCTCGCCGAAGGGGCCGATCTCCCTGACCACGACGCCCTTTTCAACGTCGTCGAGATCCATCGTCCACCTGACCAGGCCACCTTCCAGGTCGATCTCCAGCCCGGAATCCTCTAGGATGAACGGCAGCATGTTCGTGTTGGCGATGCACATGTCGAGATGGACCTGACGCCCCTCTGTGAAGGTATTCATGACGTGATAGGCATGGGCACCGGCAGGCCCCTTGAACCACACCATCTCGTCGACCGAGCCATAGCGCGGCATGATGCCGATCCAGCTGTCCCAGTCCTGTTCGTGCCGCCAGTGCGGCTTGCCGGCCTTCAGACGCTCGATATCCGACGTCGTCGGGAAAACCGGGAAAAGAGCATGTTCCGCAGTGACCGCGAAGTCGTGCATAAACGAACAATAAGGCACGCTGAACCATTGCTCGGATCGCAATGTGCCGTCGGGATCGACGATGCCATAGGCAACCGTGCGGGAGCATAGTTCGTCGGCTTCATATCCGAAGATGAACATCTCGCGCGTCCGCGGATCGATCACTGGATGCGCCGTATGCGTCAGACTGCGGAGCGCGCCGTCATAGGTGTAGAGGCCGACGGTATCGAGATTGTTAGGATCAATCTGGTAAGGCCGCCCGTCTTCTTTTGTCATCAGCAGCCGACCAGCGTGCCAGATCGGCGAGGTATTGGCGACTTCGCGGCCGATACCGGCAACGCTGGGATCGTCTGTGAATGGGTTGCGATAACGACCGAACAGGCTGCGCCCCGCCTTCTGCTCGGCCAAAAACCGCGCCGTGCGGACATATTTCAGATCGTAACGAACGCGCCCGTTGCGGAATTCGATCTTGTTAATCGCGCCATCGGCCGAGAGAATATTGTCATCCGCGAGCATCGGCGGAAATGCAGGGTCGGGCACGGCCCGGAAGAAGGCGCCTTCAACCTCGGGCGGAATCGTGCCGATCACGGTCAGATCGTGCGCGGAGCCCTCGATGTGTCGCGGCGTGTTCAGCCCGAGATAATGGACCGTGTTCGGGTATTGCATCATAGACCGGCAGCCTTCTCTGAAATCGGACGTCCCCCGCTTTGCTGCTCGACATGCTTCAGGTAGGTGCTGAAGTCTTCGGTGGGACCAATCGCGTTGCTGGCAGCGCGCCATCCGGCCGCTGTCGAAAGCATGACTGGCGCATCCACTTCGAGCGCCGCTGCGAGCGAAGCTGCGGTTGCGACATCCTTGGTCATGAGGCCGAGTTGAAACCCGACCTTGAACGAGCGCGGTAGCATCTGTGACTTGAAGATCGTTTCCGAGACGCCACTGCGGCCAGTAGAACTATTGATGACGTCGAGCAGGATATGGGGATCGACGCCAAACCGTTCTCCGACAACGAACCCCTCGGATGTTGCCGCGATGATCGTCGCCGCGATGGAATTGTTGATCGCCTTGACGGCATGGCCGCTCCCGGCCGATCCCACCCGGACGATACGGCCACCCAGCCGCTCCAGGATCGGCATCACCCGGTCAATTGCGGATGGCTGATCGGCACCGACCATGATCGTGAGCTTGCCTTCGGCCGCAGCGCCCATGCCACCGGAAACCGGCGCATCGACCAGGGCATGGCCTCGCGCCGCAAGCTCGCCCGCAAGCTCGCGTGTGCCGAGCGGATCCGACGAACTCATGTCGAGAATGACCGCGTCTTGCGCCACATGGTCGAGCGCCGAGCCCGAGCCCAACAGCACGTCGCGTACGATCTTGCCCGTCGGGAGCATCGTGACGACCAGGTCTGCGTCGCGCCCCGCTTCGGCCCCGCTCTCCGCGCCGCACTCGCCAAAATCTGCGCGGATGTCCGGGCTCGAGTCATAGACGGTGACGTCAAACCCGGCATCGATGAGCCGGCGGGACATCGGACCGCCCATCTGGCCGAGGCCGATAAAGGCAACCTTCATAGCGACTCCCCTGCTGCGGCGAGCGCCTCTTCGGCGGCGCGCATGCCCCCGAGCGCGGCCGGAATGCCGCAATAGGGAATGGCGTGGAGGATCAGTTCCTGAATTTCGCTTGGCTTCACTCCATTTGCGAGCGCGCCACGAACATGAATTTTGATCTCCTGCTCCCGGTTGAGCGCGATGAGCATGGCAAGCGTGAGCATGCTGCGGTCGCGCCGGCCGAGACCATCACGCGTCCAGAACTCACCGAAGCAATAGCGCGACAAAATCTCGTGAAACGGCGCGGCGAAGTTGGACGCGTTGCGGACCGCATCATCCGACCCCGGGGGACCGAACATCTCACGTCGAACTGCCAGCCCCCGTTCGCGCACATCGTCAAAATCGCCCATGTTTTTTTCTTTCGCTAGATGCTGGTCAGGCCAGACGGATGCTGACCGACTTGAGTTCAGTGAAGGCCTCGACGCCTTCGCGACCGTTTTCCCGACCGAGGCCGGACTGTTTGAATCCGCCGAACGGCAACGAAAATTGCATCGGCGCGCCGCCGTTGATCTCGATGAGACCGGCATCGATGCGCCGAGCCAAGCGGTGTGCGGTAGAGAGATCGCGTGTGAAGATACTGGCCGCGAGGCCATAGCTCGTGTCGTTTGCGGCTGAAGCGACAGCATCCAGATCGCCGCGCTTGAAAGGCACAGCGACCACCACCGGGCCAAAGATTTCCTCACGCGCAAGGGGCGAATCCGGATCAAGGCCCGTGAACAACGTAGGCTCGATGAAGTACCCGCGATCACCAATCCGCCGACCGCCGGCCGCTGGCGCTGCGCCACCGGAGATGTAGCTTTCGATGCGTTCGAGCTGCGCGCGGCTGATGACAGGCCCCAACATCGAGCCAGGCTCCAGTCCGTCGCCGACCTTAAGATTTCGGATGAAGCCGGCAACGCCCTCTACGACTTCATCGTAGACTGTTTCCTCGACGAACAGGCGAGAACGCGCCACACAGATCTGTCCCGTGTTGAAGAATACGCCCATTGCCGCTGCTTCGATCGCCGGGCCCAGATCGGCATCACCAAAGACAACGGCGGGCGACTTTCCGCCAAGTTCCAACGTCACTCGCTTCAAATCGTTCGCCGAGGCCCGCAGGATCGCCTTGCCGACCGCGGTCGAGCCGGTGAAAGTGATCTTGCGCACCAGCGGATGATCGACGAGTGCTTGACCTGCGACGCTTCCCAGCCCGGGCAAAATATTGATAACGCCCTTGGGGAAGCCGACCTGTTGGACGATGCGCGCGAGACGCACGGCACTTAGCGGCGCCTGCTCCGCAGGCTTGAGCACGATCGTGCAACCCGCTGCCAACGCCGGCGCAAGCTTCCCGCAAGCCATCGACAATGGGAAGTTCCATGCCGCGATCGCGGCGACGACCCCAACTGGCTGTCGCAATGTGTAACTGAACCACTCGCCAGGCGCTCCGCTCGGCAGCGTTTCTCCGCCAAGCTTCGTCGCCCACCCGCTATTGTATCGCAAGGCATCGACCGCCATCGGCACAGCGGCCATCAACGCCTGTGCATAGGGCATGCCGTTATCAAGCGTTTCGATCAGCGCGAAATCGTGAGCGTCTGCCTCGATCGCATCGGCCAGGCGCCAGAGCAGCGCCGCTCGCTCGGTGGCGGGCATCGTAGCCCAAGGGCCGTCGTGCAAAGCCCGATGCGCAGCGCGAACCGCGGCGTCCACGTCGGCCACGCCGGCGCTCGCCACCTGCGCCAGATGCTCGCCCGACGCGGGATTTTCGACATCGAGCGTCGCGCCATCCGAGGCGGCAACGAACTCGCCATCGATGAACAGATGGTCCGCGCTTGCGGCAAGCTCTTGCTTTGCAGCTGCAATATGGTCTGCGGAGGGAAAAGCGAAGGATGGGGCGTTCATGCGCGAGAGATCCGACGCGACCGGGCGTTCAAGCAACGCCTGCCCGGCCTGAACTGGCGGGTGACGAGACAGGCCGATGCGTTACTGCCCGCTGGCTCCAGCATGGCCCTCTCCAATTATTGTTTCCAAGCCGAGGCTATAACAGCCACCTGCTGCCGAGAATGAAGCGCCGCCATAAGCAGCGATAAGGTCAGACTTATTGCTTGACCCCATGTTCGGTGATAGTGCGCAGGGCGTTGGCAGCGCACCGAACTTGCCGCGTTGCCAAATGCGGCCATGTGCAGCAAGCGGGATATCGCTATGTTAACAAGGCATAACAAAGCTTGGACCCCAGTGATGACGCCAGTATCGAACACTGCCGCATCCGACGCGCTGGTGGAGTGGTCGTGGACCCCCATTTACGGTCATAGGCCGTGATACCGATCACCCTGCGACAGCTGGAGATATTGGTTCAGATCGCCGAAGCGGGAAACTTCAGGCGATGCGCTGAAAGGATCGGTGTAAGTCAGGTCGCAATCAGCGAGCATGTCCGTGCGCTGGAAGGCGCAGTGGGTGGCAAGCTGTTCATGCGCGAGCCAGGGCTACCGGCGACACTGACGCCGCTCGGTGCCCGCGTCTGCGAAAGGGCGCGTGAGATCCTCGACTCGATCAGCATGATCCTCACCGAAAATTTCGAACATCACGGGAGTGGAGAACGCAGTATTCTGAAAGTTAATGCACCGTCTTACATTATCGGTCGCATTCATCCGCTCATCGCAGAGCTTCAATGTGACTTTCCCGATTTCCAGATCGATTTTGTACCGAAGAGGTTTCCGATTGCCGATACGGACCATAATTTAGCGACCGGAATAGCGGACGTCCATTATGGCTTTCGGGCCGCAGATATGCGGGTTGAAGGCGGGCATCGTGTGTTTGAGGAAAAGCTGGCATTCTTTGTGCGGGTCGGGCATCCGTTACTTGACGTTCCCGATGTGTCTCTGAGCATGCTAGGCCAATACGACACCTTCCATCTCGCTCCCGACAATCCGCTGCGTGATCTGGTGGATCGGACGTGGGCGCACGCGGGGCTGCAGCCGAAGTCGATCCTGCTGGAATCCGATGACTGGAGTTTGCTGATGGCCAGCGCCGCGCAATGTAATGCGTTCGTGTGTATGTTCGGGAGCGCCGGCGAGACGGTTCCTGGATCTTTCGGGCTGCGAAAACTCAACGTCAAGACTGATCTCCTGAAGCCGATCGCGATATATCGTTTCTTGTCGCAGCGAGCGGCTGGCAACGCCTCCGTGCGTCGCATCGTGTCGAGACTTGACGAAAGATTGCGCGAAATGCGCCCGGCCTTCGAGGGGTGACGCCGCGTCCTGTCCGTGGTGCAAGACGCGAGGTGATGTCCATCAAATGACCGTGCTAGCGGAAGATCTGCGAACGACGCCGTTCAGGGAACGGTATAAGAGGCTTCGCGGGCGGAAATTTCCGTGATGTCGTCCTTCGCGCCGCGACGTCTCCAAGAGGATCTCGCCTGCTTGAAGCGCTCTCTTCAGTTGACCGCACGCCCTTGATTACGTTGCTGCGCCGTACCAGGTCGAAGGAATGGTTCGCGGATTGACCGATGGCGTATGCCCCTCCTCGCTGTGGCGTATAGCGAGGAGAGGCTTTTGTGGTTCGCGCTACGACCACGAATAGCGGTAAACATGACCGCGGCGCCGAAGCGGCACCATCCCAGCAGGAAAATCGCGCCTGCGCCATTTCGCTTCTTCACGCGATATCCCGCCGCCTCAGTTCATCGGGCGTATCATATACCTTCAATGCCTGATCGAGAACTGCACCGCAACGGTCCTCGGCGGATCGGTCAGCGCATAGGTCGCGCCAGGGAAGAACGCGCTGGAGCGAAAGCTCGCCGTGGTCCTATCGGTGAGGTTTCGGGCGATTATCGCAAATTCCCAACGTCGATCCGCCGGGCCAATCGCCAACGTGGCATCGAACTTGATGGTGCCCGACTGTTCGAGCAGCGGATCGGCGGTCGGCGCGACAAAATATTTGCTCGTAAAATAGGCGAGAGGGCTAAATCGCAGTTCGGCATTTGCGAGCGGAATAGCCGCCGTCGCCCCAAAACTTCCCGACCATTCGGGTGCGAACGCGCGGCGCTTGCCGGCCATGTTTTGTACGCACGCGGTCCCGCTTGGTGTCGCAAGCTGCTGTCCGATGGTACAACTGGCATTGGGATAAGAGCGATACCGTGCATCGAGATAGGCAGCGTCAAGGTTAAACGTCAGCGCTGGGCTGACACGGTATGACAAGCCGCCTTCTACACCCTTGGCGCGCGCAGCCGCCGCGTTGTTGATCACGGTGAGGATCTGACCGTTCACGAACAACGTGTTCGATTCCTGGAGATTGTCGTAGTCGCTCAGGAACAGCGCCAGGTTGACGTTCAGTCGCCGATCCAGAAACGATCCCTTCGCGCCGATTTCATAGGCATTCACCGTTTCGGGATCGAAGATGTCCGGGCGGGTGCTAAATCCGTAGCCGCCAGCCTTGAAGCCCTTCGTATAGCTCGCATAGACCATCGCATCCTTTTGGATGTCATATTGCAAGCCGATCGACGGCATGAATTTCTTGTCGGTCCGGCTGGGGCGCGCGAAAGGTAGCGAGTCCGAGCCCGTGATCGCCGTATAGAATGCGGTAGCGGCCGGCGGTCCGGCGACGAAGTTGGTCGACGGGTCGGCACCAGCCGTTCCGAAGACAACCGAACGTGCCGCGCTTTTGTCGACCGCGGTATAGCGAGCACCTAGATTGACGCGCAGACCAGGCGTCGGACGAACTGTGACGGACGCAAACCCAGACTTCGTCTCTTCTTTCTGAGAGGTCATCAAATTAACGGTGATCGGTGACGCGGCATTATATGCCGCAGGAAAAAGCTGCCCGAACTGAAGCAAGCCGAACGGCGTCCTGACGGGGAAACGGAAGCCGGTATAGAGGTTGGTGCCGAGATCGCCGTGGAAATAATACCCCCCGATCATCCACTCGAACACACCGCCGGCACGTGATTGCAGCCGAATCTCCTGGCTATAGGATTTATACGTCTCCGCCGTGTAGACCGGCAGCAGGCCGCCGCCGCCAACGCCGATCACGGGTGCCGGAATTTGCTGGGTCAGCTGGCTGAAGTCATGGTCGAAATAGCCGGTAATGGCGTTGATCGAGACATCGCCGAGGTCGAGCGAGTTCGTCCACGCTACCTCTTTGAAATCGTAATTGCTGTAAGTCGGCGGCGAAGCCGTCCGCTTGTCCAGCTGGTCGTCGAAGCCCGGCACTCGCGCGCCGCCAAAGACGCCGCATGCCCCCTGCGGGCAATTGAGCAACTGCGCATTATATGTTTCGAGGTTCCGATTGCGACCACGATCGAAGCGCAGCGTGGAACTGAAATTGTCGGTCGGCTCCCAAACAACGGCAACCCGGCCGATCAACTCCCGAGTGTGCGGTCCGCTGAGGCCTGTGAAACTATTGCTCACATATCCATTCGAGCCGTTGTACCGGCCGGCGACGCGAACGGCGAGCGTGTCGGTAAGAGGCACCGACACACCGCCTTGCAGCTGGAACTCGCCGTACAGGCCGCCGAGTGCCGAGAAATTGTAGTCGAATTCCCGATCGGGCTTGCGCGTGGCGATGTTGAGCGCGCCGGCAATCGCGTTGTTGCCGAAGAACGTGGTCTGTGGACCCTTGAGAATTTCCACCTGGTCGACGTCGAACAGCGCTGCCCGCGTGGCGCGGGATCGACCGCGATAATCGCCATCGACGAACGTCGCAACCGATTGCTCGAAACCGGGATTTTGGCCGGAACCAACGCCACGGACGTTGATGAAATCGGAATTGCCGCCGGAGGTTATCTTCACGTTCGGCAAACGCTGCGACAGGTCGCCGATATTCGTGATACCGGTCTTTTGCAGAGCATCGCCCGAAACGACGGATACCGAGACAGGCACATCCTGCAGCCGCTGGGTTCGACGCTGCGCCGTGACGACGATGTCGTCGGCACTGCTCGGCGCAGCGTCCGCTTCGGCAGTCGCGGTGGGCGCGGCGGGTGCTGCCGGACCGGTCTGAGCCGACGCCGCAGCAGGCGCCAATATGGCCAGGACGCTGGTTGAAAAGAATAACGGAATCCGCATTGATTTCCTCCCCAAAATATTTCGCCCGAATAGCCCGGGTCGTTTCGTCGCCACACTTAACAAGATTCGACAGATTTAAATCAAGGCATTGCAATGCAGCTTTCAATTTAAAGTACAGTCTGAAGAATAGAATTTTACTTAATATTCTATCGTCATATCACCGGCAAATGCGATATTCGCAGTTCGATGATGCGTATATTTATATGGCTAACCGATCGCGACATTGATGGATTGCGATGCGCAGGATTTTGTTTTGGTCATCTTCAGGTATCAGCCGTGATGCTGGCGGTCAGCACCTGATCGTTCCGGCCCTCAGTCAAATAAGGGAACCGCTCGACTGTCGCGCGAACATCTTTGATGCGCCCGCCATGGTCGCCCCACTGGACGGTGACCGGCGTACCAATCTCCGCATGCTCGCGGTCGATCACGGCCATCGACATATTCTGGCGGTAATAATAGCTGTAGATCGTTCCCGACGAATAACCGACCTCTCGGCCATCCTTCAGGATGTGATCGGCATGCGCGAGCACGCCCTCCACCCATGTCGGCGACGTCGGCAGATCCAGCGTCTTGTATTCCTGTCCCTGCTGAAACAACGACGCATGGATGTCGATCACGTCCTCGGCGTCCCAGACGAGCGTAGCGACCGTTCGCTTTGGATCAGCGGCCTCGCGCTCGAGCGCCGCGCGGCCAATAAAATCGTGGTCGAATTTGACTGCGTTTGACCACGCCACCTCGAACGGCGTGCGATAGCGGGCGCGCATATTTGCCGGCTCGACGCTGCCCGAAACGTTGCGCGCTCTCCGGAACGGCGGCACGAAATCGAAGAAGCCGGGGTCCTCGAGTCCGGCGCTCTGAAAGGTCCAGTTCTGCTGCGGAAATCCGCCTTCGACGTGATTGACGAGATAGGTACGCCAGCCCAGACGCTGAATCCCCAGATCGTGTCCGGCGCGATAGATGGCATCGTAGACGGTCGACCCCTCCGCCAGCGGGCCGCGCACTTCGTACGCGAGGTTACCCGACATGCCGACGCGGCCGATCTCCACATCATGCCCGCCGATACGGCTCTTGCGGGTCCGCAAAAACTTGATGTCGTCCAGAGATTCGCCGGTCGCGCGCTCGAGCACGGTGAGCGAGGTGGGACCCGCCACCTGGAACAGATAGGTGCGAACCGGCTCCGCCTTGACGTCGAGCTTGGACTGCAACGCGTGATACAGTGGCCATGGACCGCCTGCGAAGAAGCTCACGTCCATATCGTCGTTTCGCTGAAGAATGCCATGCATCGCGATCAAGCCTTCGCTTGTGCACATCACCGCATGTTTCATGGCGCCGATCGAGAACTTGGCAAAACTGTTGGTACAGATACTTTCGAAGAACGACAGTACGTCCTTGCCGGTAAATCGTATCTCGGTGTCGGAAAGCCCGGCATGGATGTAACAGGCTGTCTTCCACGACATGCTTTCCTTCTTCCAGCCGTCAAATTCCCATGCCGTCGGTTTGCCACCGAGCACCAGATAGCTGATGGGTTCATCATAAAAGGGAAGACCGCGAAGGTCGGAAAAAGGGCTGTCGGTCATCCTCGATCCATTTCTTGATTAGTTAAGTGCAGCTCGTCATGCGCTGAGCCGGGCCCCGGCTGCGCCACAATGACACCTCGCCAACTCCAGACGGCGGTTTTCTGGTCGGAGGCGAACCGTCTGGCACTCCGAAAAAACGAGGTTAGTGTCGGCTCTGCGCTTACCCGGTCAAGCGGGAGGCAGCGCGGCAAATTGCTCCGCAGGGAGCCGTTCGGCGTACACCGACCCAAAGCCGCCATACTGTGCGGCACGGGCGTGAAATCATCATAGCCGTCGAAGCCAATGAATTGCGCATGATTGCGCGGCCGCTCAATGCGCTCGCAGCCCATCGATCCTCCCCAACTCTGTTATTAATGCGAGTTTACGGATGAGCTGGGCTGCCGTGAATTAAGCGACAACCTTCAGAGTGATAAGGTACAACCTCACACCAACGGTCTCAGCCTGCGGTTCTGCAAGGCTCTGTCAGAGCGTTGTATGAGCAGATGCATCTCTTGTTGGCAGGCCGTAATTATCGAGAGCGGATGGCACGCGCGCGTAAGCTTCGCTACCATTCCGCTAGTTCAACCCTTCACCGTGGTCATCCGTTTGGTCGCGCGGATATACAGCGGTTTCCGCTGTCGCTTCGGAAGGTTGAGAACCTACTGTTCGAGCGCGTGATCGACGTCTGCTGCGAAAACCGTGCGCATGTGGTGGAACCGCTTTGATCCGCTGTTCGCCGGCGACATTCAGCCGAACGAGTCTATGGCCGTCATTGGCCGCAGATTGATCGGGGTGAGCGGGTAGTCGACGCTCGGCAAGTTTGCGATTATGCCCTAGTGGCTGCTTGGGCTAGCTGCCGGCTAGAAGCTGCCAGGCAAGAATGCCCAAAGAGGAATGATCACGACGCCCCTCGATCCTGGATGAACGAATGGCGGGTTTCGGGATCTAGCCGAACGCAGCTCAACGGCAACAATTGAGGCGCACAGCCGTCCGGCTGCTCCAATGCATTTCAATGACCGGTTCCGGTGTGACCGGACGTTGAAGCGTGAGGCGCGGAATGACCTAGGCAGGCCGACAGACGACGATCGTTTGAATATTTCGGCAGGTCAAGTGGGCAGGGTATCGTGCCCCCGGCAGCACTCCATGTGGTCGAATTATCATACACTTATCATCGGATTGTGATTGTGGGCCACTCCGTCGAATTCAGGTGTCAAAGCTTCCGCCTCTTTCCTTCGAAGCCGTCTTTTACATCGTCTATCCAGGCGGCGATCTCCCGATCGCTCCAACGGGAGGCAAGGGGCGACAGCTTGTAAGGCGCCGGGAAATTCCCCTCGGAGATCAGGCGATAGATCATCGACTTTCCAAGACCGACGCGGCGTTTCACCTCATCCAGCTTGATGAAACGATCCGACGATATGTCAGCGCCATTCATCACGTCACTCGACGGCCCGCGTTGGCCAACGCGGTTTCACAACCCTCTGCGATCTGATCTCTTTTCGTCGATGCTCAGCAAGCGCTGGAACTGCGCGCGATGGCGCAGGCATCGGCGGCTGCGGGCGAGGATTCAATCGCCTGCAGCACGCAGAGGATCGTGCAGCATGCCCAGCGTGCGATGGCGCTGTCGGGCAACGTGCTGCTGGAGATGTTCAGCGACGCGCTGCGCAACATCACCGCCGGCTTCGCCGCCGACCCGACCCAGCCCGACGCCTTCGCCGCGACCATCGACGAGAGCGCGCGCTACCGCGGGTCGCTGTCGGATGCGATCCTGGCCGGCGATGGCTTTGCCGCGCGGCGGCGGGCGGAAGAGTGGCACCTGTCCACCGTCCCGCGACTCATGCGCTCGGGGCTGCCCATGGGGAACGACGAAGCCGGGTCTGCGTCCATGCTCGGGCGTGAGGGACTGGAGCGCGAGATGAACATGCTGCGCATCTTCTTTGGGCGCAAAGGACGCACGGCCGAAGCGCTGGTGCGCGTTATCGGGCGGGAGATCAGGGCGCGCCGGCTGGCCCCCGAAGCGCGGCTGGGGTCGGAGAATGAGCTGCTCGCTTATTTCGGCGTTGCGCGACCCGCGTTGCGGCAAGCCCTGCGGCTGCTGGAGCGGCACGGTATAGTCGCGACGCGGCAGGGGAAGGCGGGCGGCATCTTCGTCGGCCGCGCCGATCCCGCCGCCGCGCTCCTCGCCTTCCGTGAACATGCACAGTCGCTGGCGCTGCCGCCGCACGGCATCGCGGAGATGCGCGATGCTTTGCTGGAGCCGCTGGTCCTTGGCCTCGTCGCGCGGGGCGGCGGGGCAATGCCGGCCGATGCGGCGGGGATGGACCTGCCCGATCTTGCCCAGGCGGCGGGGGTGCCGATCTGGCCGCTCTTCGCGCGCTCCGTCGCCATGCTCGTTCCGCCGGCGGTCGCGCTGTTCCGGCCCGCCGCGCCGGTTTTGCTGGATGCGATTCGCGCGGGGGATCCGGCGCTCGCCGCTCGGCTGGCGAAGGAGGCCCACGCCGATCCCCATCGGGACGATTGAACGTCGTGCACGCCGGCGATACGACCGCAAAACGGTTTGCGTCCGACGGCAAATGCCGCATGAGCGATAGCTGAATAATTAAGGGCGGATCGCCCGTCCGGCGCGAGGGAGGTAGTTCCAGCCGCAGGATCGCGGTCGCCACCTTGGCGGAAGCCTGGGGTCGAGATCGTCGAACCATAATCGGAACGGGCACGAGCTGTCTTCGCGGACATACTCCCGTACGATCATCCTAACGCCTCTCAAGTAACATAAGTTACCATTTGTCCAGTGCCCATCATCGCTGCGCGCGGCGACGAACAGGGAACCGGAAGTCAGGATCGACGGGTGGTGGCAATTTCCGCCGCGAGTGCGAACCGATCTCCTTCACCGGCCTATCAACAAGGGCCACAGGATCGGGCAAACCTTCGCTCAGCATCTTAGCCCAGATCACCGCGAGCTCCCGCTTCTCTCACGTTCATGGGAAAAATGCAGGGCTGTAACAAACTTGGACATCAGGCCGCGATCTTCTTGTGGTGCAACGCTTAACATTCGATTAACAATTATTACTGCCACGTCGAGGCACGGAGTACCGCGGATATTCGGGGTTTCTTCGTCGCAAGCGCGGGCAATGTGATTCGTTGCGGGGCGGATCGGAAGGGGGGAACTGTCGCGACCGGCCGCAAGCCGACCGTCGACGCCCTTTTTTCCGCACAGTCTGGCAAAGAGATTGATCCATTTCGGATGCGGGGGCGCATCTGATCCGGATCTGCTTTGGGGGTGGTAGCGATGGCCGATATTCTGAAGACATCCGGCGCAGGTAGCCTGCGAGGAATTGCTGGCAATGCCGGATCTGCGGCCTCGACGACCACGATAGGCCGTTAGAGGCGATGACGATGGCAGTGGTGATGCCTCTACGACATTGCTCGCCTCCCAGGATGCTGCCCGTTCCGCGTTCACTTCCCTTGATTTCAATGCTTTCGCGCAGGAGTTGACGATGCCCACGGCGGGGGACGACCAGATTGATGGCAGCATCGGGAATGACTCGATCAACGCCCTGTCAGGAAATGATTTTGTCGCTGGTGGCGCGGGCAATGACACGCTCGACGGCGGAGAAGGGAACGACACCCTCGAAGGTGGCGAGGGTGTCGACCAGCTCCATGGTGGTGGTGGCGATGACACGCTGATCCTGTCCAACCCGCCGCAGCCCGGCGAGATCTTCGACGGCGGCGATGGCACGGATACGCTTGAGGTTGAAGCCGTTGCCGGCGTTTTCAGTCAGCAGGCGCAAGGGACGGCGTCCACCGTCAATCTGCTGACCACAACGTTGACCTCGATCGAGCGGCTCGAGATGGACGGCGACGACGACTTGCGGCTGCAGGTGCTGGTCGATGCATCCCAGATCGGAGCGGGTCTTTCGAGCACCGCGGAACTGGTCGGCGGCGACGGCGATCACTCGCTGATCGTTCTCGCCACCGCGGCGGGCACCTACACTCTGGCATCGTTCACCAAGGATGCAAGCTGGGAGGATTCGACAGACGCGTCCGATCCGGGCGACGTGATCGCGCTGGTCGCGACCAACAACGGCAGTAATGTCCTCAATGCGTCCGCCAACCACACCGGCGTCGAGGCGTTGATCGGCGGTGATGGTAACGACGTGCTCAACGGCACCGACGGAATCGAGATACTCAATGGCGGAGCAGGCGTAGACACGATCGGCGGGGGTGGCGGCGACGATCTGGTCGTCGTGGCCAACGCGGTTCTGGGGGATGAAGTCTTCGACGGCGGCGATGGCAGCGACACGTTGCAGGTCAACTACAGCGCCGCAACTACCGACGATCCCGACGACGTTCCCGCGGTAGCGCTGTACAATGCCTCGCTCACCTCGTTCGAGCGGCTGGATTTCTTCTCGACTGCCGGGCAGGAGCTACGGGCGATCGTCACCGTCGACCAGCTTGGCGGTGGCCTTGCGACGGATGCGACCCTCGTCGGCGGCAGCGGCGACGACCGGCTGCTGATCGCCGCGACCGAGGCGGGCAGCTATAGCCTCGCCGGTTACAGCTTCGCCAAGGATGCGAGCTGGAACGATGCCGGCGATACCGACGAACCAGGCGACCTGATCGCGCTGGTCGCGGCGGGCGACGGCAATTTCGCGCTCAACGCCTCCGCCGATCATGATGGCTTCGAGGTGCTGGTCGGGGGCGAGGGCAATGATACCCTCACCGGCGGCGACGGTTCCGAAATCATCATCACCGGCGGCGGGGTCGATATCGTCCATGCCGGTGGCGGCGATGACGGTATCGAGCTCGAGGGGCCGGTCGGCAACGGCACGGTGCTCGACGGCGGCGATGGCATCGACAAGCTCGAGCTGGGGTCGGAATCGGCGACCTTCAGTGTCACGGCGCAGGGGCTGACGGCGACCGTCAACCTGACGCAGGCGACGCTGACCTCGATCGAGCAGCTCGAGCTCGATTCCGACGAGGACGGACGCCTCAACCTGGTGATCCGCGCGGGCCAGATCGGCGGCACCGGCATTTCCTCCACCGCCGAACTGATCGGCGGCGACGGCGCCGACAATGTCGTCGTCGTCGCGTCGACGGCGGGCAATTACACGCTCGCCTCCTTCGTCAGAACCGAGGACTGGGATGTCTCGACCGACGCCTTCCATCCGGGCGACGCGGTGGCGCTGGCCGGGACCGGCAGCGCCAACTACACGCTCAACGCTTCGGCCGGCCACACGGGCGTCGAATATCTGATCGGCGGCCTCGGCAACGACACGCTGAACGGCACCGACGGGGTCGAGATCCTCAATGGCGGCGGCGGCCTCAATATCCTCAACGCCGGCGGCGGCGACGATATATTGGTGGCGGCGAACGTGATTCCCGCCGGTTCGGTGAACCCGACCAGCTTCACCTTCGCGGGAAGCGAATTCCACGGCGGCGACGGCTTCGACTATCTGTCGGTCGCGGGCAATGTCAATTTCCAGGGGACGCTGGATTCGATCGAAGGGATCTATCTACAGTCGGCCTTCACCCCCGCGACGCCTGGCTCGCAGGGCCAGACCGACGCTGACCTCGACATAAGCGCAGCGGCGCTCAGCGCCCTTCCCGCCGATCTTTCGATCCGGGGGATCGGCGAGATCTCGGTCAACCTCGCGGACGGTGGCGATAGCTTCGACGGTTCAAATTTCATCTTCGAGGAAGGTACGCAGGTCTTCTTTGAGATCGAGGGCGGTACGGGCAACGATCTGATCATTGGCACCAATGGTGCGGATGAGATCGAGGGAGGCGCGGGCGACGATACACTGATCGGCGGCGACGGCGTCGATCAGCTCTCCGGGGGAGCGGGAGCGGACCTAATCGACGGCGGCGGTGGCTTCTACAACTTTGCCTTCTATGATGACGCTTCTTCCGGCGTTTCCGTTGATCTGAACATCCAGGGCAGTGCCCAGAATACCGGCGGCGGCGGGTCTGATACCCTGATATCGATTGAGAATCTCGGCGGATCCTCATTCGATGACATTCTGACCGGGGACGAAGAGGCGAACCAGCTCGGAGATGTTTTAGGTGGAAACGACCTGCTGATCGGCAATGGCGGGAACGACTTTCTCATCTTAGGTCGTGATGATGATGCTTCCTCCTCCACATTGCTGGGCGGCGACGGCGACGACAGTATCGCCTTCTTTAGCGATGGTAACGGCTATACCAGTTCGGGCACACTTGATGGCGGCAATGGCGCTGATAATATATATAGCCATGGTGTCGGCTCGGCCGCGATATCCGCTGGTTCTGGCAACGATGTTGTTACGATCGATACGCTTGGCGGCCAGTATATTATCTCACTCGGCGATGGGTCCGACACGCTCTTCTTTCATAACACATTGGGAGATTTCCGGGGAACAACAGCCAATGTCGTGATCGACTTCGCCACCGGCGACAGCGGTGACATGCTCGATCTAACGAACTGGCTTTCCGGCGGCGCACTGACCAACTATCAAAGCGGCGCCAATCCTTTCCTCGATGGCCATTTTAAACTGACCCAGTCGGGCAGCGATACGTTGCTGCAGGTCGATCGCGATGGCAGCGGCGACGCCTACACCACCCTGCTCACCTTCCAGAACACATCGGCAACGGAGCTCACTGCGGCCAATCTTGGCTTTGATTTGCCGGCGAGCATCATCACGGGCACGGAATACGACGATTATGATCTGGTCGGGACGACGGGCGACGACACCATTCTGGGACTCGGAGGATATGATGACATCGTCCTCTCCGGCGGGCAGGACTTCGTCGACGGTGGCGCGGATTTCGATCGTATCTTGGTTTATATGTCCGATGCCGCATTTGCGCCCGCGACCGGCCCACGGCTCTACACGCTGACGGCCGACCGGTTGTTCGATAGCTCCGGTGCCATCGACACGACATTCACCAATGTCGAAGGCGCGACGATTTATACGAGCTACACCGGAGATTTTGGGGATACCATCGATGCCAGCGCATTCACCGGTTCATATTTGTTTCTCGAAGCTGGCAATGGCAACGACCTGATCATTGGCAGTGATTCCGACGACTATCTCGGTGGCCGCGACGGCGACGACACGCTGCATGGCGGCGATGGCTCCGACGAGCTCGCGGGTGGGGCGGGAGCGGACCTGATCGACGGTGGCGATGGCAGCGACACGGCGAGTTTCGGTAGTGCTTCTTCCGGTGTCATCGTTGATCTGAATCTTCAAGGCATCGCCCAGAACACCGGCGACTGGCTCGATACGCTGATATCCATCGAAAATCTTGCCGGATCATCCTTCAATGACATTCTGAGCGGCGACGAGAACGCAAACTATCTCTACGATTATTTTGGCGGGAATGATCTGCTCATCGGCAATGGCGGCGATGATGATCTCTACATTGGCGGTCGCGATAGCTCATCCGCCACGTTGCTGGGCGGTGATGGCAACGATCACCTTTCCTTCTACAACAGCTATGGCGATGCCTATGCCGGTTCGGCCACCCTCGATGGCGGCGCTGGGGCTGATACCATAAATGGTAAGGGTCTCGGATCGGGCAGTATTTCCGCTGGTTCGGGCAACGATGTTGTCACGATCGATACGATACACGGCGAATATAATATCACGCTTGGTGCCGGTGCAGACACGCTTGCCTTCGGCCATACCAATGGCGATTTCCGAGGAACGACGCCCAATGTCGTTACGGACTTCGCCACCGGTGACAGCGGCGACATCCTGGACCTCACGCAATGGCTATTCGCGCTGACCAACTATGGGAGCGACACCAACCCCTTCCTCGATGGCCATCTGGAGCTGACCCAGTCGGGCAGCGACACGCTGCTGCAGGTCGATCGCGATGGCAGCGGGGACGCCTACACCACGCTGCTCACCTTCCAGAACACGACCGCCGGCGCCTTTACCGCCTATAATCTCAACGGCTTCACGCTCGTGCCGGCGACGCCGACCGCGGGTGACGATGAGCTGGACGGCACCGCCGGGAACGACTCCATAGCCGCTCTAGCTGGAAACGACATAGTAACCGGTAATGGCGGCAACGATACGCTCGACGGCGGCGACGGCATCGACATTATTTATGGCGATTTTAATTCGTCGGCTTCGTTCGGCGCCGTCGGTGCGGATTCCCTGTCCGGGGGAAGTGGAACCGATTTTCTTACCGGCGGTCTCGGCAACGACACATTGAGAGGCGGCGACGGCGACGATACATTGGTCACCTCGCTCGCCTGGGATGTGTCGGCTCCGTTGCCGGGAAGCCCTTACTTCTCCTACAGCAACTATCTTTCGGTGGATGGCGGCAATGACGTCGTCGATGGCGGCGCGGGCGTCGATTGGGCCGTGATGGCCTTCACCCGTTCTGAAAACCTTCTCGTCGACATCAGCCAACCCGGCACGGTCTTTACGATATTGTCGAATGGCGTAGCGGCGGGGTCGATCGTCAATGTCGAGCGTCTCACCCTTTATAGCGGCGGCGGGAACGACACGATCATCGGCGGTGCTTCCTTCGACGATCTTAGCGGCAATGATGGAAATGACAGCATCGCCGGGGGCGGTGCCGAGGACTATCTGCGCGGCGACGACGGGAATGATACGCTGCGCGGCGGAGACGGCAACGACAATATTACCGGAGGATCGGGGGCGGACCTGATAGATGGCGGCGATGGCAGCGACTCCGCAGACTTTAACGATGCTTCTTCCGGCGTCACTATTGATCTGAATATTCAAGGCATTGCTCAAAACACCGGCGGCGGCGGATTCGACACACTTATATCCATAGAAAATTTGGGCGGGACGTATTTTGACGATCTTTTGACAGGCGATGCTAACGCAAATTGGCTCATGGGCCGTGGTGGAAACGACCTGCTAACCGGTAATGGCGGCAACGATTATCTCTCCGCCTATAGTGGCGGGGATGGTTCGTCCTCGACGTTGTTGGGCGGCGATGGCGACGACATTCTCAGTCTCTATCGCTCCGGCTATACAGGCTTTGCCACCCTTGATGGTGGCAACGGCGCGGACACCATATATAGTAGCGGCCTTGGCGCGGGTACCATTTCCGCCGACGCGGGCGACGATCACGTCACGATCGATACGCTGGGGGGGCAATATAGCATTACCCTCGGCGCTGGATCGGACACGCTTTCGTTCAATTCCACTTTTGGCGGCTTTCAAGGCACGACATCCAATGTCGTTACCGATTTCGCCACGGGCAACAGTGGCGACGTCCTCAGTCTTACGAACTGGCTTTCCGGCGCGCTGGCCAATTATCAAAATGGCGCCAACCCTTTCCTCGACGGTCATCTGAAGCTGACCCAGTCGGGCGGCGATACCCTGTTGGAGGTTGATCGCGATGGAAGCGGCGACGCCTACACCACCCTGCTGACCTTCCAGAACACGACCGCAGCAGCATTTACCGCCTATAATCTCAACGGCTTCACTCTCGTTACCGGCACCGCGTTCACTGGCGATACCGGCAACGACAGTCTCACAGGCACCGCCGGAAACGACACTCTGATCGGCAGTGGCGGGCATGACACGTTGATCGGCGATGACGGCGCCGACATCCTATATGGCGACTATAATTCGGACGATTCGCTCAGCGCCGGCGGCGCGGACTCGCTCTCGGGCGGTGCCGGACATGATTTCCTGGCAGGCGGCCGCGGCAACGACACGCTGCGTGGTGGCGACGGCGACGACACGCTGTTCAATGCTATTGCGTACAACGCAACGCCTTATAGCTACGGCAACACCACCTATTATGAATATAGCTTCTCTTCGCCGGCCGATGGCGGCGATGATGTAATCGACGGTGGCGCGGGCGATGACCTTGCCACCCTATATTATGTCCGTTCCCAGGGCGTTGTCGTCAACATCAGCAATCCCGCCGCAGTCAGCCCCATCCTTTCGGGCGGAGTCGCCGTCGGCTCGATCACCGATGTCGAACGACTGGAGTTCCACGGCGGCAGTGGTGCGGATAGCGTTATCGGCGGCAACTCCTACGATTATCTTGTTGGCGGCGCCGGCAACGACACGCTCCGTGGCGGAGGCGGTGGCGACTATATCGAAGGCGGGTTGGGGGCTGACCTGATCGATGGGGGCAATGACAGCGACTACGTAGATTATTATGGCGCTTCTTCGGGCGTCACCGTAAATCTGAATCTTCAGGGCAGTGCCCAGAATACCGGCGGCGCCGGATCCGACACGCTGATATTCATCGAAAACCTCGGCGGCTCGTCTTTCAATGATGTTCTGACAGGGGATGGAAACGCAAACCAGCTATTCGACTATTACGGCGGAAACGACTTGCTCGTCGGCAATGGCGGCAACGACTATCTGGTTGTTGAGCGCGGCAACGACAGCTCTTCCTCCACGTTAAGGGGCGGTGACGGCGACGATATTCTTTCCCTCTATGGCTATGGTGACGAGGACGATAGCGAGGGTGACGGGGATGGCAGCCATTACACCGGTTCGGGGAACCTTGACGGCGGCAATGGCGCTGACGAAATATACAGCTTTGGTATCGGATCTGTCGCCATATCCGCAGGTTCTGGCGACGATGTCATTGCGATCGATACGATCGGCGGCCAATATAGCATCTCGCTCGGCGCCGGTTCCGACACGCTCTTCTTCGGTTACGCGAATAACAACTTTCGGGGAGCGACGTCCAACGTCGTGACTGACTTCGCCACGGGAAACAGCGGCGACATCCTCGATCTAAGCTATTGGTTATTGGGCAACACACTGACCAACCATGCGAGCGGCGCCAATCCGTTCCTCGACGGTCATCTGAAGCTGATCCAGTCGGGCAGCAATACGCTGCTCCAGGTCGACCAGGATGGCAGCGGCGACGCCTACACCACTCTGCTCACCTTCCAGAATGTCAACGCCGCAACCTTCACCGCGGTCAATCTGGCCGGTTTCCAGCCGGATAGCGGCGCGAGCCTGCAGCCGATCATTTTGCAGGGCGGCAGCGGAGCCGACAGCCTCAACGGTGCGGGAGGCGACGACAGCCTGGGCGGCCTCGGCGGTAACGACACGCTCAACGGGTTCGACGGCAGCGACACGCTCGACGGGGGCGCCGGCGCCGACTCAATGCTCGGCGGCGACGGGGACGACATCTACGTGATCGACGCTGCGGGCGACGTGGTGGTGGAAAATCAGGGCGAAGGTAGCGACACGATCCGCACCGCGCTGACCAGTCTCAATCTGGCCAGCTATGCCAATGTCGAGAACCTGACCTTCACCGGCACGGCGGCTGCCACGCTGACCGGCAACGCCGGCAACAATGTGCTGACCGGCGGGATCGGGGCGGATTCGCTCACCGGCGCCGAAGGCAACGACACGCTGGCGGGTAATGCCGGCAACGACACGTTGAACGGCGGCAACGGTACCGACTCGCTCGACGGTGGCGAGGGCAATGACGTGCTGGTCCAGGCGGGTGCGGTCACCGGTTTGGAGCGGTTCATCGGCGGCGGCGGGACCGACACGCTGCGGCTTTCGAACATGGTGGTAACCGACACGCCCAATGGGCCGGCGTTCCAATCGATCCTAGCGGGAGCGACACTAAGTTCGATCGAACGGATCGAGTTCGGGTCGGTGGCGGGGACGACCTTCCAGGCAATCGTCGGCACCTATCAGCTGGGCGGCGGCATTGCCGACAACGCCACGCTGGTGGGCGGCGCTGGTGCCGACAAGCTCATCGTGGTGGCGCCCAATGTCGGCACCTACCAGCTGTCGAACTACACGTTGACCAGCTGGACCACCACGGCGGACCCGCTAACGAGCGATGTTGTCGTTCTGGTGGCGACTGGCGCTGGCAACTACACGCTTCAAGCTGCGGCCACCCATGGCGGCATTCAGGCGCTGGTCGGCGGTACGGGTGATGACGTGCTCGAGGGCGGCGTTGGGACCGATATCCTGAGCGGTGGTCTCGGCAACGACACGCTCGACGCCGACGACGGCACCGACACGATGACCGGCGGCGGCGGCAACGACGTGTTCGTGGTCGATGGCGACGGCACCAAGACCATCACTGACTTCACGATCGGTCAGGACCTGATCGACCTGTCGGAGACCGGCTTCGACAGCCTGGCGAGCGTGATGCCCTATCTGTCGCAGGTCGGGGCGAACACCGTACTGAGCGTGACCTTCAACGGCATCGTGACGAGCTACACCTTCCAGAACGTGACGCTGGCGGACCTTGGTGCCGATAGCTTCATCTTCAGCACCAGCACCGATCCGGTGACCGAAACCGGCACGGCCAATGCCGATGCGCTGTTCGGTGCGGGCGGCGACGACAGCCTGAGCGGGCTGGCAGGCGCCGACACGCTCACCGGCTTTGCCGGCAACGACACGCTGGACGGCGGCGCAGGCATCGACCGGATGGTCGGCGGTGCCGGCGACGATGTTTATGTCGTCGATGTGGCGGGCGACGTGATCGCCGAGGATGCGGGCGCGGGCGCCGACACGATCCGCACCGCGCTGATCAGTCTCAACCTGTCCAACTACGCTAATGTCGAGAACCTGACCTTCACCGGCACCGTAGCTGCCACGCTGACTGGCACCGCGGGCAACAACGTGCTGACCGGTGGAATCGGCGCCGACACGCTGAACGGGGGCGACGGCACCGACACGCTCAACGGCGGGGCCGGCAACGATCTGCTGATCCAGGCGGGTGCGACGACCGGCGGGGAACAGTATAACGGTGGTGACGGCATCGACACGCTGCGCGTCTCGAACAGCGTGGTGACCGATACGCCCAATGGACCGGCTTACATCGTCAACCTGGCCGGCAAGGTTCTCAGTTCAATCGAGAAGATCGAGTTCGCCTCGGTCGCCAGCACCAATTTCCAGCTGCTGATCGGGGCCGGCCAGCAGAATGGCCTCGGGCTGGTCGGCGGTGCCGGCAATGACGTGCTGATAGTTCTGACCGGCGGCGCCGGCAGTTATCAGCTGGCCAACTATACCCTGACCAACTGGTCGGCGAGCGATGTGATCGTTCTGGCTGGCGGACCGGGCGCGGATTACACACTCAGGGCGGCGGCGACCCACGCGGGTATCCAGGTCATCGTCGGCAATGACGGCGACGACCAGCTGTTCGGCGGCGTTGGCACCGACATCCTGCTGGGCAATGCCGGCGACGACACGCTCGACGCCGACGACGGGACTGACACGATGACCGGCGGTGTCGGCAACGACGTGTTCGTGGTCGACGGCGACGGTACCAAGACCATCACCGACTTCACCATCGGCGAGGACCTGATCGACCTGTCAGAGACCGGCTTCGACAGCCTGGCGAGCGTGATGCCCTTTGCGTCGCAGGTCGGGGCAGACACGGTGCTCCGCGCCGGCACGACCAGCTACACCTTTCAGAATATGCTTCTGGCGGACCTTGGTGCCGATAGCTTCATCTTCAGCACCAGCACCAATCCGCAGAGCGAGGCGGGTACCGCCGGGGCCGATTTCATCTTTGGCGGGGCTGGCGCTGACAGCCTGAGCGGGCTGGGCGGCAACGACACGCTCAACGGCTTGAGCGGCAATGACACGCTCGACGGCGGTGCTGGCATCGACTCGATGACGGGCGGTACCGGCGACGATGTTTATGTGGTCGATGCGGCCACCGACGTCGTCGTCGAGGCTGCGGACGAGGGCAGTGACAGCGTCAGCGCTTCGGTCAGCTACACGCTGGGGAGCAATGTCGAGAACCTCACCCTGACGGGTACGGCGCTCACCGGCACGGGCAATGCCGCGGACAATGTCATCACCGGCAATGCAGGCGCCAATGCACTCAACGGCGGGGAAGGCGCCGACACGCTGGCCGGCGGCACCGGCAATGACAGCTATGTCGTCGACGATGCCGGGGACATGGTGGTCGAGGCGGCGGGTGCGGGCACCGATATGGTGACGAGCAGCATCTCGCATGGCCTGGAGGCGAATGTCGAGAACCTGACCTTGAGCGGCAGCGCCGATATCGATGGCACCGGCAACGAGCTCGCCAACGTGCTCACCGGCAATGGCGGCGCCAACGCGCTGACCGGTGGGGTGGGCAACGACACGCTGGCGGGCGGGGCGGGCAACGACACGCTCGACGGCGGCACCGGCAATGACTCGATGGCGGGCGGTCTCGGCAACGACAGCTATGTGGTCGACTCGGCCACCGATATCGTCGTCGAGGCGGCGGGTGCGGACACCGACAGCGTCACCGCGTCCGTCAACCACACGCTGGCGGTCAATGTCGAGAACCTGGCGCTGAGCGGATCGGCCAACATCAACGG
>Ga0268265_10000831_pt1 | contig 29191 bp, 19 predicted proteins | sample KBSSwiS52_FD_190355 | JGI IMG/M metagenome (GOLD analysis project Ga0268265, IMG submission 190355) | Switchgrass rhizosphere microbial communities from Kellogg Biological Station, Michigan, USA - KBS Switchgrass S5-2 (SPAdes) (version 2) | ecosystem: Host-associated > Plants > Roots >...
GCTCGGACGACCACTTCGCGCCGTGTCCTCCTCCGCGGACGGGTGCTCCGGCGACCTCCGCTGCGGCCCAACCCCCTTCGCTTCGCTCGGGGGCCGGGCCTCCGCGGAGGCACGCCTACGCACCCAGCGCGCTTGCGTTCCGCTGCACGTCACGAACTGGGCTAACACGGTCATGGGGCAACGATGAGAGGCCGGTTCAACTCGTAACGTTCAAGCGCGACGCAACCGCGCTGGCCCGTAGGCGTGCCTCCGCGGAGGCACGCCTACGCACCCAGCTCAGGTGCGTGCCGCTGCACGTCACCCACCCAAAACCGCACCTTCGCGAGCCACCTCGCTTCGCTCGTGGCCGTTGAGCCTTCTCTTCCGATCAGGTACGAAGGCCTCCACGAGCGAAGCGAAGTAGGCCGTACAACGAGGGTCCAGCCCACTCGTAACGTGCACCGGAAAGCAACCGAGCTGGGCCCGTAGGCGCGCCTCTGCGGAGGCACGCCTCCGCGCCAGCGTGGTTGCGGAGCGCTTGGAGGTTGCGAGTCCAGCTGGCGGGCGGCGGCGCGCCACGCGCTCAACCTGTAGCTCGGTTCGCGACGTGCAGCGTCACGCAACCGAGCTGGGTGCGCAGGCGCGCCTCCGCGGAGGCCTGCCTACGAGCGAAGCGAAGTAGGCGGGCCGCAGCGGAGGTCGCCGGAGCACCCGTCCGCGGAGGAGGACACGGCCCGGAGGTCCCTTGGGAGCGAAGCGAGCAAGGGACCGTAGGGCCGTGCCCGCACGGAGCGGACCAGAAATCACAGCGGAGGTCGCCGGAGCACCCGTCCGCGGAGGAGGACGCGGCGCGAAGGTCCCTTCCCGAAGCGAAGCGAGGGAAGGGGCCGGAGCGCCGCGCCCGGACGGAGCGGACCAATGTCACAGCGTTCCGGAGGTCAGACTTTGGGACTGGAGGACGGCCGCTGCCAGGAGGGCGGCCAGGACGATGGCGGTGCCGAGCGCCTGCAGTGCCGCGCGGCGGGGCGGGACGTAGGTGTAGAGCAGGCCCAGTAGCAGGCCGACGCCCAGGCCGCCGATGTGACCCCACTTGTCGATCCCGGAGAACGTGAACGTGATCGCCAGGTTGATCCCTACGACGATCAGGATCTGGTTGGTGTTCAGCCGCAGCCGGCGCGCGATCAGGTAGTAGGCGGCGAAGAACCCGAAGATCGCCGTCGAGGCTCCGTAGGAGAGCTTGTCCTGCCCCGACATCAGGTAGCTGAGCGTGTTGCCGCCGATCGCACAGGTGAAGAAGAGCGCGAGGTACCGCGCCCGGCCCAGGACCGCCTCGAGCTGTGTCCCGAGCAGGTACAACGCGTACATGTTGAGCACGATGTGCAGGATGCTGCCGTGCAGGAAAGCGGCCGTGACGAGACGGTAGTACTGGTCGTCTACGGCAATCTTGAAGCCGATCAACGAGAAGTCGAACGTGAACTGGTTGATCTCGCGGGCGCCGGTCAGGCCGGGCACGCCTTGCAGCAGGAAGGCGACGAAACACACGCCGATCAGAATCTTCGTGACCAGCCCAGGCGAGGCTTGGTCCCGGCCGCCGAAGGTGGTCCGCGGCGCCGACTGCCGCTGCGCGCCGCCCTCTTCCGGGCAGTGAAATCCGACCGCGGCCGGGCGCATGCAGTCCGGGCAGATCGGCCGGCCGCAGCGCTGGCAGGCGACGTACGCCTCTTTCTGCGGGTGCCGGTAGCAGTGCGTCTGCTGCCCGGCCGGCGCGGCCCCCGTACCGTGCCCGGCGCCGCCCTCTCCCCCGGACCGCGCGCCCTGGTCGGACCCCCATGCTGCGGCATTGTCGACCTGCGGCGTGCCCCAGGACGCCTGCGGAGGCCGCAGCGGCTGCGGAAGCTGCGGTGCTGGCGGCGTCACGGCGGACGGTCCCGATGGCAGACCGCCCGTTGACCCGCCGTCGGCCGTCGCGGGACGACGCCAGCTGGCGTCCGTCGAGACGGCCGGCCTCGACGGCGGGACGGACGTCGCGGGCGCGACGGACGTGGCCGGCGCGACGGACGTGGCCGGCGTCGCGGGCGAGCCCGCCGCGCCGGCGGGACGCGCCCAGGGGGACTGCTCGCCCTCGGCGGAGGACCGCGGGCCTGGGTCGGAATCCGCATCGCCGCTGCCCGACGCCGCTGGCCCTGGAGCCTGGAGCGGCGTCCCGGCCCGCGCGGCTTCGCCATCCTCGCGCGCTTGTTGCCCGGTGCCGGCGGCCGGCTCCGGCTCGGTGCCCTGTGCGGTCACCAGCGCCTCCCCATCCGGGCCGGCCGGCCCGCCATCCCTGTCCAGGCGAACCTGGCGACTCTTTCCGTCATTCTGTTCACGATGCCCGGCCGTTCAAGATGTCCGCCCACGTGCGGATTCGCCACCAGCACGCAAGCCGGGAGGCGCGGCTGCGGCCGCGGCTTTCGCCGCGCCTCCCCAATGACGCAGCTCGCTAGGCGGGACGACGCTCGATGGCGATCTCCTGGACCACCACGTCGGTGCGGGGCCGGTCCTGGGGGCCGGTCGGGGTCTTGCTGATCGCGTCGACGACCTCGGTGCCGCGGGTGACCTCGCCGAAGATCGTGTGCTTGCGGTTGAGCCAGTCGGTCGGGGCGACCGTGATGAAGAACTGCGAACCGTTCGTGCCCGGGCCGGCATTCGCCATGGCCAGCAGGTAAGGCCGGTCGAACGACAGGTCCGGGTGGAACTCGTCGGCGAACTCGTAGCCCGGGCCGCCACGGCCGCTGCCCAGCGGGTCGCCGCCCTGGAGCATGAAGTTCGGTATGACGCGGTGGAAGATCGTGCCGTTGTAGAGCGGGGTGCCGACCTTCTTCTGACGGGTCTTCGGGTCGGTCCACTCCTGCTCGCCGGTGGCGAGACCGACGAAGTTGCGGACGGTCTTCGGAGCGTGATCCGGGAACAGCCGGATCTCGATGTCGCCCTGAGTCGTCCGCAGCGTCGCGTACAGCTCCTCGGCCATGTGTCTCTCTTCTCCTCGTGTCACGTCTGTTCGTGTCGCGGACCGCTTGGCCCGCTCCGGACTAGCGCCACCGGCCGCATACCCAACCGGAAGACGCCCGCGTGCCGCGTGGCGTTCCCGCGAGGCCTGATGTCCGCTCCCGCGGGAGTGGCTTCCGGTGTCGGCTCGGCTCGGCGATGCTCCTGGAACAGTGACCACCGGGCGGGGCGAAAAGGTCATCTCGCCCGCTCGTTGGCCGCTTGGGGGGCATCCTCGGGGCTCGCGCACCGGCAAAGCACGCGTTCTGCGCGAGGCGCGGCCACCCCGAACCAGCCGCACGGTGTCGATCGTATGTGCCACCCGGGCGTCTCCCGAACGGTGACCGGCCATCCGACGTCGTGTGCGAAGTCCCCGCCGAATCGGTGACAGGGCCACTCCCGGCGTTCATTTCCGGCATCTGCGGCGAAGGCGGCTCACCGGCCCGTGGACGCGACAGGAACAGCCCGGGGCGCGAGAGTGCTACCAGCACTACACAGAGTGACGATGTTGACGGCGATCGGGGCGCCGCGGGCAGCGCCAGGGGAGAAGGAGACCGATGGGTACCAGCAAGATGCGGGGCCGGCTCTCGCGCGCCACCGAGGCGGCGCCGGTCGAGACGAGGCGGGACCGGGACGCGCCTGGCCGAGAGCGCGGCGGCGTCACGCGGCGGCTACGTCCCGGCACGGCGAATGATCCTGGAGAAAGTAGCCGACGCACGCACGAAGGAAGATCAATCTCGCAGACCCTGCGACCTTCCAGCGGACAGCGACCGGACCGGGGCCGCAGAAGCGAGCCCGCGCCGGGCCCACTCGGCGTGTCAAAGCTGTTCGGCGCCGCCGGCGCCGCGGCCGCGAGCGGGGCGCGGTCGCGCCCCGCCTCCGAGGAGGACCTGCAGTCGCAGGCCGGTCTTCAGACGGCGGCGCGCGGCGCGGCGGGCAAGGCCGGTTCGGCGTTCACGGGCGCGGCCGGGATGGCCGCGCGCGCCGGCCAGTCGGCCGCCTCGGCGACCCGCGACGCCAGCACGATGCTCGCCCACCGGATGTCCGACGTCTCCACCCGCATGGCGGACCGGTCCGACCGGATGTCGGACCAGTCGGCCGCCGATCTGGGCTGGGCGGCGAGCAGGCTCGGCGACCGGCCGCGGCACGATCGGGACCGCGAGCGAGAGCGAGAGCGGTCGTCAGACCGGGAGAGGTCGTCAGGCCGGAACCGGGACCGGTCGTGGGATGAGCCACGCGACCGGATGTCGTCGTGGGAGACGCCCGACCAGCGGTCGTGGGGCGAGTCGGAGGGCCGGCGGATGGGCCGCATCGGAAGGCGGCGGGAGAGGTCGCGAGAGATGTCGGTGCCCGGTGACGAGGCGAGCGGCCGAGCCGCGGACCGGCTCGGCCGGGTGTCGATACGTGATCGGCAGGCGGAGGAGGAGGGCCGCCGCGGTCGGCCGGCCTGGGAAGGCGGGCAGCGCCAGGAGTGGCAGCGCCCGGACCAGCCCAGCGGACACGGCCGGCGGGCCAGGCGCCGCGACGAACAGGGCGTGCGCCTGCGTGCCGACGAGCGAGCCGCTCGGGAGCAGGGCGACCAGCGGCGTTGGGACCTGCCGGAGGGCCTGTCGTGGGACGACCTCGGCGGCGGGCAGGGCCGCGTGCACGGCGTGTCCAAGCGTCAGCAGCGGCGGATCGAGAAGGCCCAGTGTGCCGCCGACGAGACGACGCAGCGGGCGTTCGAGGCCAGTGAGCGGGCGATGCGGCACAGCCGCTCGCGCCGCGCGCGCCGCTCGGAGCAGAAGGCGACCATGCAGGCCGACCGGGCCCAGCGCCTGCTGGAGCAGCACCTCGTCCGCGCCGAGCGCCGGATGACCCGGTCGCACCAGCGCCGTCGGCGTGGGATGGGCATGGTGCTGCTGGTCGGTGCCGGCGCCGGCGTCGCCATAGCCACGCGGCGGTACCTGGGACAGCCCGGGCTCGGCCAGCCGGCCGGGTCGCGCGAGGAACAGGCTGGTCAGCGACCGATGCCGACCACCGCCGGCGGGTTCACGGGCACCGACCGACTCTCGGAGCGGATGGCGAGTGAGACCGCCTCCGGCCGGATCGACCGGATGGAAGAGATGCCCGGTGTCGACACGATGAGCGACCCATCGGCTTCTCGTCGCTTCTGACCGATCGATGAGCGTGACCCGCCCGGCCGTGGCCGGGCGGGTCACGCTCAGTCGGGTGTGGCGGCAGTCGGGTGCGGCGTGGCGGCGTCAGTGCTTCTGGGGAACCTTGGGGATCGTGACCACTGGAAGGCCACCGATCCGGTAGGCGCCGACGGCGTCCGCCGGGACGGCGGGCTGACGAGGTGCCACCGGGTCGATCCGACGGTAGGGCTCGCCCACCGCAGGGCGTGGATCCTCGTCACCCTTGTTCGGCCACATGGCCATAGCGCGCTCAGCCTGCGCGGTGATGGTCAGCGACGGGTTCACTCCCAGGTTCGCGCAGACGGCGGCACCATCGGCCACGTGCAGCCCGGGATACCCGAACACCCGCTGATAGGCATCAATGACCCCCCGTTCGGGACTGTCTCCGATGGGCGCGCCACCGAGAATGTGCGCCGTCACCGGAACATTCGCGACCTCGGTGATCGATCCGGCCGGATGCCCCCCGATCCGGGCGGCGACTCGGCGCGCCGCGTCGTTGCCTTCCGGGATCCAGGTCGGGTTGGGCTCGCCGTGGCCCTGCCGGCTGGTCAGCCAGCTCATCCCGAAGGGCCCCCGTCGCCGGCGCACGACCAGCGAGTTGTCCCGGGACTGCATCACCAGCACGATCATCGTCCGCTCCGACCACCGCCACGGCAGGCCGGCCGCGACGGCTAGGTGCGGCCGGCGCAGGCAGGCGCCGAGGAAGCGCACCCATCGCGGTAGCCGGCCGCCGCCGTCGGTCATCGGAGACGCCAACGGCGCCAGCGCGTTGCTCCCCCGGCCGTAACGAACCGGCTCGACATGGGTGTGCGGGTTCGGATAGAAGCTGGACGTGATCGCCACGCCGCTGGTGATCCGATCGTCCGGGCGCAGCTTCGTGGCGCCGAGAATAGCCTCCGAGTTCGTCCTGGTCAGATGACCGAGCCGGTCGGACAGGGCCGGCAGCTGGCCGCCTTCGCGCATCGCGTGCAGCAGCCGCTGGGTGCCGAGCGCCCCGGCGGCGAACACCACCTGCTCCGCTCGCCAGACGCGCCGGCGTCGCCCGGCTCGAGCCCGGCCCCACGGTGTCACCGCCGGCCAGGCGCCCGCCGGCTCGCCGACGATTTCGTATCCACCGCCCGGCAGCGGTGTGACCGCACGCACGGCGGTGTCCGGGACGATCGTGACACCGAGCCGCTCAGCCAGGTACAGATAATTTCGATCAAGAGTGTTCTTGGCGTTGTGACGGCATCCGCTCATGCACTCGCCGCACTGCAGGCAGCCCGTTCGACGCGGGCCGGCACCCCCAAAGTACGGGTCGTCGGCCGCCTCGCCCGGCGCCGGCTGACCATCCGGGCCGAAGTACACGCCGACGTCGGCGAGCTGGAAGGTGTCGCCGACGCCCATCTCCCCGGCGACCGCGCGGAACACCTCGTCGGCGTGGCTGGTCGTCGGGTTGCGGACGACGCCGAGCATGCGCTCGGCCTGGTCGTAGTACGGCGCGAGCTCGGCCCGCCAGTCAGTCAGTCCCGCCCACTGCGGGTCGGCGTAGAACGGCTCGAGCGGGCGGTACAGGGTGTTCGCGTAGACCATCGAGCCGCCGCCGACCGCTGCGCCCGAGAGCACCAGCACCCGGCCAAGCAGGGTGATCTTCTGGATGCCGTGGCAGCCCAGCCGCGGCAGCCACAGGTAGCGGCGCACGTCCATGCTGGTCCGCGGCAGCGCCGCGGCCACTCCAGCTCCATCATGATCTTTCGGCGCGTCGCCGGAGGCTTCTGGTGATCCCAAGCCGGAGGCTTCTGGTGATGTGGTGTAGCGGCGCCCGGCTTCGACGACCGTCACCCGGTAGCCCTTTTCCGCGAGGCGCAACGCCGTCACGCTGCCGCCAAAGCCGCTTCCGATGACCAGGACGTCCACGTCGAAGTCGCCGGTCTCGTCCGGCCGTGTATCCGAGCTGCCGATGCCCATGGTTCCATCATGTCGCCCGCTCGTGCGGCCGGCAGGCGGGCCGATCGATGGAGTCAGGAAGCGCGGGCGCGGGCAAGAAGGGCGGCCTGCTCGGCACCGACCGCGCCAGCCCGTTCGATCTCGGCAAGGTCAGGCAGCGCTTGCGACGTCCCGTCTGTGCCTGATCGTGCCGATTCGGGCGTCTCTCGTGACTCGGACGTAATCGCTCGCCACGAGCGACAGGCTCCGCACGGGCACTCGGCACTGGTCTTCGGCAGATGCTTGAGCCGCCAGGCGAGGCCGTCCGCAGGGCTGTCGGAACCGACCCTCACCCCGCCGGCCACCAAGTGGACCAGGTGAGTAGCGAGCATCGGCGCCGACCAGCCGCCCTCGTGGAGGATGACGGTGAGCTGATCGACGGACTCCGAGAAAACCGCCGGCTCGCAGCGCATCGCCCTGGCCAGCGTGCCAGCCACCTGCGTCGCCGCCTCGACCGTCGGGTCGCGCGGCAACGGAGAGACAGGACCGACTGGGTCCGACGGCGGCTCGACGTGGGCAGGCCGATCTGCGGACGCCCCGTCGATCGTCTCCGCATCCGCCGAGGGCGACATGACTACCTGTCCGGCGTCCCGCGATGGCACGCCGCCGACGGCCATCCTGGATGAGACATCCTCGTGCGCCGCACTTCCGGTGCCGCCCTCCGTCGGCAGCGGCCGGCTCTCCGACGCAGGGTCCTGTGCCGCAGAGTCCTGTGCCGCTGCCCCGGAGCCCACCGGCACCGTGGTGTCCCCCGTCGAGGAACCCACACCACCACCGCTCATGCGCGTCGACGCGCTTGGCGGTGACGCACTCGGCGGTGACGCACTCGGCGACGACGGCGACCAGTGGGCCGCCCGGCCGACGGGCGGCGCCTCCAACGGGGTCCAGCTCGGGCCTGGTCGGCGGTCATGATCGCCGCGCAGCAGGTTGTAGGGGTCGGCAGTGAATCGCGGCGTCAGCCCGTCGGCATCCCCGGCGAACTCGGCGTACGCCCCGCCGGCATTCGACCGAGCGCCGAGGCGCATGAGCGTCCCGGCGATCCGGGCCCGCCCCCGTTCGACCGGTGCGGTCCGGGTCGCCCGCGTGCGACCACCCGTCCGCCGACGCCGGTGCCCGCCTGCGGTCGCCCCGGAGGCCCCAGCCGCGGCGGTCCGGCGCACGTCATCGATCTCTTCGGCGGCTTCGGCGGCTTCGGCGGCTTCGGCGTCGTCCGCGGCGGCGGGCATCGGGGACGTCTCGGGCGTCTCCTGGCTGGCCGCGGCGGCCTGGCGCGCGGCGTCGGCCGGCGCACCAGCGGTGCCGGCCACCGCGAGCCGGCCGCGCGCGCGTCCGGCCGCCGCCGCGGCAGCGCTCGCGGATGCTGCGGCGTCGGTGGCCGGAGCCGCGGCCTCGGCGGCTGGCCGGGCCAGCGCTACCCCCGCGGAGCGGGCGACGTCCTCCGGCAGCGTCAGCACGAACTGGGCCGGACGACCGGCGGCGGGCCGGCCCACCGCGGTAAGCCAGCCGAGCTTGCGCAGAAGGGCGAGCTGGCGCTGGACGTGGGTCCGGCTGTACTTGGTCTGGGCGACCAGGACGCGCAGGCCGGGGGCACAGACGGCGGAGCCGGCCGGCAGCTCCAGATCGGCGCCGCTCGCGGGCTCCACATGGCTCGCCAGGATGAGCGCGACCAGCTTGGCCGCGGGCGCGAGGCCCGCCTGGGCGACGGCGCGCTGCCAGCCCACGTTGTCGGCGACGATGGCGCCCGAGGAGGGCGTGGAGACCAGCACGAGGACTCCGGGCAGCGGGAGCTGACGCATTGACTCGATCGCCACGGAGCCTCGCCTCCTTCCTTCGTGCCCTCGTACTGCTGCCTTCGTGGGGCGCCGCTTTCCTGGGGCGCCGGGTCGCGGCATCCGCTCACGGAAGGCGGGCCACGGGAATTCGGGCGGGACTGTTGAACTACCGACCTGCTGCTGACGGTGTGTACCGGCTTGTACCCGGACTGGCGACTCCGTCGAGGGAAATGGATCGGACCCGCCGACGGTCACTTCGCGTTGCTGTTGACGTTGGTGGGGTGCGTGCTGCTCGGGTTGGCTTTGCCGGTTGAGGCACGTTACCCCGCGCTGGCGAAGCGGTAAGTGGCACGTGGCCAAGGGGCACACATCACGGCAACATGCCTGTGCGAGCGCTCAACGAGCGCTTGACCAGCGCTTATGCATATCCGCGATGCACCCCCAGCGGGTCTAACCGACGGTCCGGCGCGGCCGGCACCGGCGAGCACGCGGGTCGGGAAACATCGGCCCATCTCCAACCCACCCAGTCGCAACACGGCAGCTACGTCACGCCCGCGTCGACGGACTGACCCGGTCGATGTCTCGACCGCCCGCCAAGACCTCGGTGCCGGCTCCACCCGGCGGCGACTGCGCTGCGCGACCGACGACCAGTCGTGGACCTCGCGTCGGGATCGTCACCGAGGCAGACGGATGTGTCGGACGTCGCCGGTAGCGTCGAGGCATGTCCGCCGAACAGGCCGACCAGACAGACCGGACCGACCGAACCGATCAGATAGACCAGGCAGACCAGGCAGACCAGGCAAGCCAGCCAAGCCAGCCAGATTGCGACAGGCCTGCAACAAACAGCCAGGCCGCAGACGGCCCTGCCGCACCAGGTGAGGCGTCGTCGGACACGGGCCACGCGGCCGTCGCCGCCCTCGTCCGCGTGCTGGCGGCGGCCCCGGTCGAGCGGCACTGGCTGGACCGGACCTCCTGGGTCGACGTGAGTCGCGGCTGGTTGCCCGGCGCGGACGAGGTCTACCAGCGGGTACGCGACACCACGCCTTGGCGGGACGGCGCGATGTGGCGGTATGAGAAGTACGTCATCCCGCCGCGGCTGACCTCCTGGCATCCGGCTGGCCGCCCGCCGCCGTTTCCCGAGCTCGGGGCCGCGCATCTGGCGCTGCGGCGCCGCTATGGCATCGAGTTCGACGGCTACGGCCTGTCGTACTACCGCGACGGCGCCGACTCGGTGGCCATGCACCGCGACAAGGAGCTGCGTTGGCTCGACAACACCGTGATCGCGATTCTCACCCTTGGCACCCGCCGGCCGTGGACCATGAAGCCGGTGCGGCTCGCTCCCGGCCGGCGCATCCTGAACGACCAGGACGACGCTGCGGGACTGTTCGATCTCGCGCCGGGGCCGGGCGACCTGCTCGTACTCGGTGGACGTGCCCAGCGGGACTGGCTACACGGCGTGCCCAGGGTGTCCGGTCACATCGGCGGCCGGATCTCGGTGCAGTGGCGGTGGACGTCGCGCACCGGCAGGCCGCTGGAGGGCCCGGGCTACATGGCCGCCCGCCACTTCAGCCGCTGATCCAGGCCGAGCAGAAACACCGTCCGGCGGTGCCGAACAGACACCGGGCGCTCACCGAGCGCTCGACGAGCGCTCCAGGAGCGCTGGACAAGCGCTGGACACGCAGCGGCCACGTGATGTGTTGGTCCGGCCCACACGCGGCCCCGATGCTCGGCGCGCTCTCGATGGACGCTCGCCGAGCGCTCGCCGAGACGCCCGTCCGAGCGTGGCCGGGTCGGCCCGACCGAGATCCGACGCAGATTATGCCCAACAGTCATCTAAGACGTCGGGGTCAAGGTGACGCCACGGAGATGGGGCCGCAGCTCATCCCACCGGAACCAACGGACCAGCTCACCGTCGGAGCTCATCCACGGGTTGCGCAGCAGCAGCCGCCCGCCCTCGACATCGGCGGCCAGCACCGCGTAGGCATGCCGGCTCACCAGGCCGGTCGCCGGCCCGTCCACCAAGGTCGGCCGGGTAGAGACCGTGATCACGTCGCCGGCGGCCAGCCGCGACGCGACGTTGGCGACACCGATCGCGCCCGGCGACACCGCATGGTGCTGGTGGCCGATGAGATCGCTTGCGGCCACACCCGGGTCACCGCCGCCCAGAGCGTCGTATCCGCCGTGCAGGCGGGCGTATGCCTTCTCGTAGACGGCGGCCCAGAGCTCCGGCCGTCCTTCGAGGTCGAACGCCGCCATCGTGGGCACCGGACGCGCGCCGCCAGCCACGCCACCGCCCGCATCGCCGACACCGGTGGCATCGCCGTCAGGCAGGCCGGGCAGCGCGCGCGTCACCGTGACCGGGAACGGCCGGCCGTCGCGGTAGAAGGTGACGGTGAAGGTGCCGTTCGGGTTCTCCCGGATGCCGTCGACCAGCAGGTCCGGACGCTGCCGGGCAAGCCCGACGAGCACGGCGGCGAGGTAACAGTCGCCGAGGCCCCCCTGACCGACGTCCGAGGTGCTCACACCATCCCGGACGACCGAGTCAGCTCGGTTTGCCTCATCCGTGCCGGGCATCGCGGCCGATCCGCCCGCCGCCGGCAGCCCAGGCTCGAAATCGGGAAGGAGGTCGACGAGCTCGGCGAGCATCGCCGTCGGCGCGCTCGCGAGCAGCAGGTCCGGCACGGCCGCCAAGGCCGCCAGCTCCTGGTCCGAGCCCACCGCGACAGGCCGCCGAAGGCGATCGAACGCCCGCAGGAGCACCCGCAACGGCTCGCCGCGCAGCCGGCTGACCACCGCTTCCCTGGTGGCCGGCGGCAACATCGCGAGGCGCCGCCCTACTTCCCGCACATCCCCGGTGGACAGCGCACCCGCGTCGGTCCCGATCAGTGCGAGGCATTCGGCTGCGGCGGCCCGGATCCTGCCGAGGCTCGGCGGCGGGGCGTCATCGAACCAGGCCCGCTGGTCGATCAGGACACCGCCGGCCCGCACGGCCTCCTCGGCCGCCAGGTAGTGGGCCGTCCGACGGTCGACCGCCACGGCGAGCCCAGGCCCGCCGGCGGCCACCGCGTGCCCGCCCATCCGCAGCACATCAGTCGCCATCGGCAGGCCCGCGACTCGGAACGCCGCCGCCGGCCGGGCACCGGCACCCGCACCGAGGATCCCGGCCAGGCCGCCGCCGGGCGCCCCGGCCGCGGCAGCCGCGGCGGTGAGCGCGGAGACGATGGCGGCCAGGGCCGTCTCGTCCGTCCGGGCGACGGCGACGGCGAGCCCGGCGGCGTCCGTGGCCGCGTCCCGCAGCCGGCCAGCCAGGGCGCCGAGCAGGTCGGGGTCGAAGATGACCGGACCGCCGCCGCCCAGGTCGCCGCCGTGGACCGGTGGATCGGCGCCGCCGCTAGCCGAGGCGGTGCCGGCCCGGGCGGCGGCGGACCCGGCGCCGCCCGCCCAGATGTCGGCGTCCCACGCCCCGGCCGCGGCCGCCGGGCGTCCGAGGGGCCAGCGCCCAGCGCCGAGTGGGCCGGTGAGGAACGGGTCCGTCGGCCCGGCTCCATCCCCGGTGACGAGGTCGCTAAGCAGGTCCTGGTCCGGCACGTCCCAACCGGCGGGAAGCCGCGGCAGCCGCGGCAGGAGAACCGTGAAGGGCGTGCCCGACGGATGAGACCGGCCAGCCACATCGCCCTCCCCAGTCGAACGGCCCCCGCCAGCGCCCGCCGCCTTCGAACCACTGGCACCGCTCGAACCCGTGGGACCATTGCGACCTGAGCCCACACGATCCGAATCTGCAGGAAGCGAACCGTCAAGATCCAAATCAGGCCACCGTGCTGCGCCGGCCGCCGTCGTAACCGCCGCGTCGAACGCCTCGGCGGTCCTGACATACCAGTGGGAGCGGAGGACCATCGCGTCGGCGCTGCCGCGCAACGCCCGCGCCCAGCCGTCGAGCCGGGCCGTCGCGCGCCGCTGCCACGGCGACGACCAGGTCTGGGGCGTGTCCAGGTTCAGGACCGGGCTGAGCAGGCCGATCGCCGACGCGGCCAGGCGGGACAGCTCGGCGGCCGCGGCGCGCAGCTCGGCGGCGGCCATCCCAAGCCTGGCCAGGGCCCGGCTGGCCAGAACATCGTGGTCGTACTCGGAGGACATCGCGTCACCAACCTTCTGGCGGCCGCCCGCTCGCGGCTGTCATGCGGCGACGCCGCCCGCGTGCGGGGTCGCGAATGTCCGCTTGCCTCGCTGGCCGCACCAGGCCACCAGGCCACCAGGCCACCAGGCCACCAGGCCACCAGGCCACGCCGACGATCATGCTCCGCCGCTCGGAGCCAGGGTAGGACGGGCCTGATCGAAGCACCAGCACGCCATGATCACGAAGGAGTCACATCACCGGCCCGAGCCGGCAAACTGCGCTAGCTTGGGCGGGATGCCCGTCGCCCGACGACGGCCCATCCCAGCCGGCGTCCGGCGAGCCCCACGGGGTTGGGAAAGAAGGTGCCGGGCGGGAAGAGCACACCGGGATGGGCCTCGAGCCCCCCATGCCCGGACCCGTCAGCCCAGACCCATGCGGCCCAGACCCCGTGGAAGGAGCCCAACGGAGCGGACCAATGTCACAGCACCCGGACGGAGCGGACCAGAAATACAGCGGACCAGAAAAATCAGTCGTCGGGGGCGGTTCGGGGGTATGGCGGGAGATCTGTTTGGGCTGGGGCAGGGGCTGACGTGGGAGCTGCGGGGCCGTCCTCGGTGGGGACGGGCTGGCGTTGGATTCGCGGCGGGGCGATTGGCTGTGCTCGGGCCAAGGCGATGGCGCCGGTGGGGCTTGCCTGGCGGGCTGGGGGAACCGACCTTGCCATGGCGGGCACCATTTCCAGCGACGGCGGGGCGTTCGACGGGCTTCGAGCGGGCAGACGGTCGCGCAGCGCGCCGGCCAGGCGGCGGGCGGGTACCCGGATGCTGGCAGTGAGCCGGTCCCAACGGGGTTGCCGGGTCAGGACGATGGCGCCCCAGACCAGGCCACCGCCGATCAGGCCGTCCAGCCAGTAGTGGTTCGCAGTAATCACGACGACCAGCGCGGTGATGACCGGGTGAAGGACGGCGAGCCAGCGGGCCCGCCACCGGAGGATCATGATGATTCCCCACGCCTCCAGGATCGCCCAGCCGATGTGCAGGCTGGGCATGGCCGCGTACTGGTTGGCCTGTGCACCGCCAACCTCGTTGTAGGCCGAGGGGCCGATCACGAGGCCGGTGTCGACGAACGGGATGTCGGGACTGACCGCCGGCAGGAACCTCGGCGGAGCCAGTGGGTAAAGGATGTGAATGACGAGCGCGATGCCCGTCGAAATCATGATCACATTCCGCACTCGCCGCCAGTGCGACCGCTGGAAGATCATGACCCAGAGCAGGAACGCGATCGCGACCGGGAAATGCACCATGATGTAGAAGCGGTTCGCGAACTCCAGCAGATGCGTGGAACGCAGCGCCAGACGCTGGATCGACAACTCGCTAGGTAGATCCAGCAACCGCTCCACGTGCCAGACATCCAGCGCGTGGTGAAGCGCTTCAGCCTGCCGCCCGTCGGCCAGGCTCCTGCCCAGCCGGTACACCATGAACAGGCCGCCCAGCAGGACGACCTGGCTCAGGAAATAGCCGGAGGCCAGGAACACCTGGCGCACGCGGGACGGCGGCGGGTGGTCCTGGCCGCGACCGTCGACCTGGTCGCGGAACTGTATGTCAGCGCTCGCGCGCGAGCCCAATGGACACGGAATGCTCACCACATCGCACCCCTACGCATCAGAACACCTCCCCATCCCAGCGGGGATGCTGTCCACCGTCCTACTAAACGACCGGTAAGCACAACCGATGGTGTGGTGACACATCTCTCTCGGCCGCAGAGAGACTGCGCACTCGCCCTCCGCGACGACGGGCCAGTCAAACCACCACCTTCCGGGTTCACGCGGCTACGGTCGTGCCGGAGGGTGACCGAATAGCGCGAACCTCAGCCACGCCCACTACTCGACGAACCTGTAGAAGTACCGTCAGCCACCACATTGGGGGTCTGACGTACCCGAGTCGAGGTAACCCAACAGCAAACACCAGGAAACTATTTCCCCTGGATCTTCTTAACCAATCGACGCCTCGCGTCCGGATGCGTCATCAATCCGGCACTCAGCAGACCTGCGCAGGACGCCACTTGATCATCTATGGTCCTGCCGCACCCAGATCCAACGTGGCTCCGCGGTCCAAACGGGGGCGACGCGTCGCCACCCCCATCGGACGTGCGTTACTTACAGGACGCTGCGGGTAACTATCTGCTCGTGATCGCCGGAAGAGACACCTCCGACGACCAAGTACGGCGACCCCAACCAAGATCCCACCTGGCCCGGACACCTAGTCGAGGAGGAGCCCGATGCACGCGAACGTCGGCGACCGCGTATGCGTCCACAGCCGCATCGTCGGCCAGCCCGAACGACACGGAACCGTCCTGGAGTCCCGCGGCGAGAGCGGCCCGCCCTATCTGATCCGCTGGGACGACGGCCACGAGGCCCTGTTCTTCCCCGGCGCCGACTCCGTCCTAGAAATCTTCGCCCGCCAGCACGCTGTCGTGTAGCTGGTCCGCTCCGTCCGGGCACGGCCCTACGGCCCCTTGCTCGCTTCGCTCCCAAGGGACCTCCGGGCCGTGTCCTCCGGAGCGGACGGTGCCCTCCGGCGACCTCCGCTGCAGCCCAACCCCGTTCGCTTCGCTCCGGGGCCGGGCCTCCGCGGAGGCACGCCTCCGGGCCAGCTCGCTTGCGGCGCGCTTGAACGTTAGGAACTTCTAGTCAGCCAACAATGCAGCGAGGGCCGTCCCAGTAGGGACGGCCCTCGTGTTGCAGATCAGAAACACTCACCGCCGCACAAGCGATACGACGTTCCCTCGCCCTGCAGCTTCGGATTGGTGACGTGCAGCGGCAGGTGACCGAACTGGGTGCGGAGGCGTCCTCGCGGAGGCCCGGCCCACGAGCGAAGCGACGTGGGTTGGGCCGCAGCGAGGTCGCCGGAGCACCCGTGAGCGGAGGAGGCGGACCTCCCAGATCGGCTCCGCAAGCTCCGCCGATCCGGCAGGAACCCCGCGGCCCGGAGGTAGCCCGCGAGCCGCCAGGCGAGCGGGCTGCCGGAGGGCCGTGCCCGGACGGAGCGAACCAGGAAATCAGTAGCGGTAGTGGTCGGCCTTGTAGGGGCCGTCGACGTCGACGCCGATGTACTCGGCCTGAGCCTTGGAGAGCTTGGTGAGCTTCACGCCGAGGGCGTCGAGGTGCAGCCGGGCGACCTTCTCGTCGAGGTGCTTGGGCAGCGTGTAGACGCCGATCGGGTACTGGTCGGTCTTCGCGAACAGCTCGATCTGGGCGATCACTTGGTTGGTGAAGCTGTTCGACATGACGAAGCTCGGGTGGCCGGTGGCGCAGCCGAGGTTCATCAGCCGGCCCTCGGCCAGGACGATGATCGAGTGGCCGTCCGGGAAGACCCACTCGTCGACCTGCGGCTTGATGTTGATCTTCTCGATACCGGAGATCTTGCCGAGGCCGGCCATGTCGATCTCGTTGTCGAAGTGGCCGATGTTGGAGACGATCGCCTGGTGCTTCATCGCGGCCATGTGGTCGGCGGTGATGATGTTGAAGTTGCCGGTGGTGGTGACGAAGATGTCGGCGATCCCGACGACGTCCTCGAGCACGGTCACCTGGAAGCCGTCCATGGCGGCCTGCAGGGCGCAGATCGGGTCGATCTCGGTGACGATGACCCGGGCGCCCTGGCCGCGCAGCGCGTCCGCGCAGCCCTTGCCGACGTCGCCGTAGCCGCAGACGACCGCGACCTTGCCACCGATGAGCACGTCGGTCGCCCGGTTGAGCCCGTCGATGACCGAGTGGCGGCAGCCGTACTTGTTGTCGAACTTGCTCTTGGTAACCGAGTCGTTGACGTTGATCGCGGGGAAGAGCAGGGTGCCGGCCTTGTGCATCTCGTAGAGCCGGTGCACGCCGGTGGTGGTCTCTTCGGTGACACCCTTGATCGCCTCGGCGGCGGCGGTCCAGCGGCCTGGCTTGGCGGCGATGGTGCTGCGCAGCGTCTCGAGGACGATTGCGTACTCCTCGGAGTCCGAGGGGTCGGTCGCCGGGACGGCGCCCGCCTTCTCGAACTCGGCGCCCTTGTGGACGAGCAGCGTCGCGTCACCGCCGTCGTCGAGGATCATGTTCGGGCCGCCGCCGTCCGGCCACGCGAGCGCCTGCTCGGTGCACCACCAGTACTCGTCGAGCGTCTCGCCCTTCCAGGCGAACACCGGGACACCGGCGGGGGCGTCCTTGGTGCCGTTCGGGCCGACGACGACCGCAGCGGCCGCGTGGTCCTGGGTGGAGAAGATGTTGCAGGAGACCCAGCGGACGTCAGCGCCGAGCGCGACGAGGGTCTCGATGAGCACGGCGGTCTGGATCGTCATGTGCAGCGATCCCATGATCCGCGCGCCCTTGAGCGGCTGGCTCGCGGCGTACTCGGCACGGGTAGCCATGAGGCCCGGCATCTCGTGCTCGGCCAGCCGGATCTCCTTACGGCCGAACTCGGCCAGCGCGAGGTCCGCGACCTTGAAGTCGAAGCTCATCTCTCTCCTTCGGCGCTCTGTGTACGCACGCGGGTCCTGTCCGCCAGGGTGCGTCAGAGCGCTGGGTAATCCGTGCCCGTGCCGTAACGCGACAGGCTACGGCACCGGACTAGAGGCGGCGGCGGAAGGCCCCGTTTTCGAGTGAGCGCCGACCGTGATATTCGCGACCGCAGCGTCACCGGCGGCCCGGGCTGGCCGGCCCGGCCCGGGCTGGGCTGGGCTGGGCTGGGCTGGCTCGGGGCGGCCCGGGCTGGGCCGCCGGCTGGCTCCGGGCGACCCGGACCGGGCCGCCGGCAGGCTCGTCGGGCCTTCGCCCGCCGGGTCCTGGCTCGTCAGACCGGCACCGTCAGGCCTTCGCCGGGCCGCCGGCGGCGGTCTGGTCCAGCGTGTCCAGTGCGCGCGCCTCGCCGGACGGCGACTGAGCAGGTGCCGTCGGCCCGGTGCCCTTCCTTGAGCGATGAACCCAGCCTCGGTCGTCCGTCCACACCAGTAGTGGTGGAAGCACGATCAGCGCCGACAGCAGCGCCACCGCGACGTTGACCGCGACCAGCAGGCCGAAGTCCCGCAGCAGCGGCAACGAGCTGAAGGCGAGCACCAGAATGCCGATGACCGCCGCCAGCGCGGACACGAGGAACGCCCGCCCCGTGCGCGCCGCCGCCTCGTCGATCGCCGCCCGTGGCGAGAGCCCGCGGGCCCGTTCCTCCAGGTGGCGTTGCACGATCAGCGTGGTGAACTCGGTACACAGCGCGATGACCAGCGGACCGCTGACGGCGGTCAGCGGCGACAGCTCCAGGCCGGACACCCAAGCGATCAGCGAGGTGAGCCCCACCGCAATCAGCACCGGCACGACGGACAGCAGCGCCTTGACCGGTCCGCGGTACCGCAGCAGCAGCACCAGGAAGACGCCGATCAGCGCGTAGTAGGTGAACTCGACCCGCTTCTTCTCGATGTTGTCCAGGAGCTCGGTGCCGACGACGGCGAGGCCGGACGGGGTGGCCCGGACGCCCTGCGGCGGTCGAACCGTCGCCCGGACGTCCTTGACGACGACCGCCCGCTGCTCCAGCGAGCGCGGACCCGTCTGGAAGATGAGGTTGACCGCGCCGGCGTCGCCGCTGCCACCCGACAGGTTGACCGTGCTGAGTTTGATCGCCTCGGGCGCGACCTCATAGGCAGCGCGGACGTCGGCGCCGGTGGGCGCCACCGTCTTCGCGCCCGGGACGTCAAGCAGGAAGCCCACCGTCGTGACCAGGCTCGAGGCGTTGGACAGGTCTTCGGGGTGCTTCTTGAGCTGCTCGCGGGCGAGCGAGTCGACGAACGCCGCCGTCTTGTCGTCGAAGACGTTCTCCGACTGGATGTAGATGCCGAGCTCGCTGGTCGCGCCGGTGTGGGCGGCCAGGTAGTCGAGGTCCTTGATGACCTGGCTGTCCTGGTTGACCCACTTCTGCGGGTCCGTCTGCACCTTGAGCCTGCTCTCGGTGGTCGCGCCGCCGGCGAACAGCGCGACCGCGACGACGACCAGCGGGATGGCGGCGGCCCGCGGCAGCGAGCCGAGCGCCACCGTCGCCCGCCCCAGCGGCCCACGGGTGTAGTCCTTCGGAGGCGTGGGCTTGCGCTGCTCGCGCCAGGCCAGCGACGCGGATGTCAGCAGCACGGTCGCGATGACGATCACCGGCAGGCCCAGGGCGAGCAGCGCACCGAAGTCGCGGATCATCGGCACCGCGCTGAACTCCAGTGCCAGGAAGGCGACGACGGCGGCGACGGTCGCGAGCGCCAGCGCCGGCAGCAGCCGGCGCAGCGTCTCGGCGACCGGGTTGGCGGCGCGGTCAAGCTGCGCCTCCTCCTCGACCCGGCTGTGCAGCTGGACGGCGAAGTCGATGCCGACGCCGAGCAGAACCGGTAGGCCGCCGATCGTGACGATGTTCAGGCTGAGGCCGAGATACCCGGCGAGGCCGAATGCCCAGACCTGGCCGATGACGACCACGCCGAGCGGCAGCAGCCGCCAGCGCACCGCGAACGCCACCAGCAGCAGCCCGGCCATCAGCGCCACCGCGATCGCACCGAGGGTGAGGAAGCCGCCGCGCAGGTAGTCGTTGATGTCGCGCAGCAGCACCGAAGCACCCGTGGTGACGACGTGTGCGTTGTCGAAGTGCCGCGCCGCCATGGCGTCCTGCACGACGGAGGCCGCCGCACCCTCGTCCTTGATGTCCGCGTTGCCGGCGAGCCGGACGACCATCTGGGCGTTGTCTTTGTTCGGGAAGAACGGCAGCAGCGAGGTCCGGACCTTGCCTGCGTTGTCATAGAGCAGGAAGTTGACCCATGCCGGGTTGCTGAGGGTCTGCTGCGCGGGCGGAATCTGGTTGATCCGCGCAAGAGTGGCGATCGAGTCCTGAAGGCGCGTCGCCTGCGACGCCGGGTCCGTGTCCCGCTGATGCGCGCCGAGCAGCATCTTGCCGGCCGGGCTGTCCACCGGGTTGCCGTCGGGGCTGGTGACCAGGTTGTGCGTGAACTGCAGCGCGGTCACCGGGGTGATCACCGCGACGATCCGCGGGTCCGCCTCGAGCTCCTTGGTCACCGCGGCGAACTCGTCGAGGTTGTGCTGGGTGAACAGGTCGGCGAGCTTCTTGCCCTTGTCGACGGTCAGATCGGAGATCATCGCCTGGCCGCCGAACAGGGACTGGTAGGACACGTTGTCCTTGGCGACCTGCGATCCGGAGTTCAGGTAGTTGCTCTGATCGGTGCTGAACTCCAGCTTGGTGATACCGAAGCCGAGACCCACCGTGAGCAGGACCGCGATGATCGCGACGGTACCGCCACGCTGCCCGGCCAGCTGCACAACCGATGCCCAGGATCCGCCCGACCGGCCACCTGGCGCGGATCCGTGCGGCTGAGCTGGACCTGGGGGTGTGGACACGAGCGGGCTCCCAGCGGATTGGCGGGGGGCAACGGTGGGCGGCCCCGGAGGTTACTTGTGAGTTAGACAACAGTTTCCAAGCTGTATAGCCCAGAACCGCCGACGTGTGGAGTTCTAGCCGACCAATCGACGCAACAACTTCCCAGCGAGCCAGCGTGATCACAATATGTGACCATCAAGGTCACGCCGGTATCTCTCTGGTATAGCGGAACTCCGTTGTGTGGGAGAGGTCGTGCAGCTCACGCGTCTGACCTGTCTGTACGTAACCAAGCCGCTCGTACAGACGATGAGCCTCCGTGAATCGCGTGTCCGTCCAGAGCTCGACAGCCCCGGCGCCCCGCCGACGGGCCTCCCGTTCCACCAGGCCCACCAGCGCCGTGCCCAACCCGCGACGGCGCCCAGAGGCAGCCACGTAGAGCGACTTCAGCTCGACCCAGCCCCGCGTCGTCTCCCGCACCGCGACGCAGCCGGCGAGCGGCTCCCCGTCCGCGGCACCAATGCCCTCGGTGACGCTGGCACCCTCGGTGACGCTGGCGCCCTCCCCGGCGACTTTGGCACCCTCGTATGCTCCGGCGCCCCCGGTGACCACCCACATTGCGCCCCGGTAGCGTCCGGAAACCGCGTCGCCAGCGTAGGCGGTGGCCGGAGCGCGCAGCCAGGGCTCCTCGCCGTCGATGTCGAGCACACAGCCCGGGTACTCGGCCCAGATCCCGCCGATCAGGCGTGCCAGCGCCGGGCCGTCGGCGTCCCGCACGGCCCGCAGCCCCGGGAGGATCGAGCGGCTCATCCAGATGTGCTCGATCCCCGCGGTCAGGTCCCGGGGGCCGGACGCACGATATCCGAGCCCGACGTACATCCCGGCGACGGTGGCCTGCGCGTGCAGCCGGATCACCACGAGGCCGCGCTGAGCGGCCCGCCGCTCCAGCGCCGCCATCACGACCCGGGCGAGGCCCCGCCCACGCGCGTCGGCCCGGACCGCGACCCGTCCGATCACCCCGACCGGCGCTCCCATCCCGACGCCCGCCGCGGCCTCGTCGGCCTCGTCGGGGTGGTCGGGGGCGGGCTCGAGACTGGACGCAGGGCCCAGGTCGAGGCCGGTGACCACCGCCGGGTCGAGCAACCGGCCAGTCGCGAGCGCGCGACCGTCGTTGCCCCAGACAACGGCATGGTCCGCGGCGGCGTCGGACTCGTCATGCTCCAGCTCGGCGGGGACGCCCTGCTCGTCGACGAACACGGCGATTCGCAGCGCGCGGACCGCCGCGGGGGGCGGACCAGGCAGAACAGCCACGTCGGTGGCGGCGAACTCGTTAGCACTCGGACTGCTGGATACCGGGACAGCCATGGGCCGGAGTCTAGAAAAAGCAGCTCACAGCCGGTTACCGACGCCCATACGGACATGCCGCGACCGAGGCGTGACCGACGCCACAGGCGATGGTTGCCGCAAGTTGCGCTTTTCTGGGCAGAGCCGGCAACACCACTGTCGCCGGTCAAGCGGACGCATAAGAACAGACAAAAGCGGCAACAGGGGATTTCATGAAGAGTCAGACGGGCCCAACCGGGGCGCCGAGGGGTTCGCGCGGCGCGGTGACCGCGGCCGTGGCGGCGCGGCGAGGGCGGTGACCATGGCCGCAACCCGATACTCGCCCGCGACCTGGCGCCCGGTTCGTAACACCTCAGGCACGATGGTGCAGCCGACACGAGGCCTGATCCCCCATGTTCAGCAGGGGAACGGATCGCTGTACGGAATGTTCAACAATCCTGCGACTGAGGTCTCGAGTCACCTCTGGCTGTCCAAGGGCGGCAACTTCGAGCAGTACGTCGACCTGGACAAACGCGCCTGGGCCGAGGCCGCCGGCAACCCGTACTGGATCTCGGTGGAGTGCGAGGGGTTCGACACCGAGGACTACACCCCGATCCAGATCCAACGGCTCGCCGAACTCTACGCCTGGGGAATGTCCGAGTTCGGTTGGAAGGCAGAGGTCACCGACAGCACCAACGGCTACGGCATCGGCACCCACCGCATGGGCGGCGCGGCCTGGGGCAACCATTCCTGCCCCGGCACCGTCCGCGCGAACCGCCGGGCCGACATCCTGGCGGCCGCACGCGCGATGAGTGGCGACGCGGGCAAAACGCAGGCCCAGCAGCGCTATGTCTCGATGCCGACGCTGCGACCCGGTGACCGCGGACCAGCGGTCGTGACCCTCCAGAACGCGCTGAACATCATCTTTGGCCACGAGGCGCCGACAGGCGACCCGAACCGGCTCGTCCCCGACGGCGCCTTCGGCGGGAAGACCCAGGCCAGAGTCGGCTCGTTGCAGCGGCTCAACTCGCCGTACTACAGCCCGATCACCCCGGACGGCATCGGGGACGAGCCGGTTTGGCTCAAGATCGGCCACATCCTCACCGGCATGAACCGCTCGGTCTAGCTGTGTTTCTGGTCCGCTCCGTCCGGGCGCCGCGCCCGGACGGAGCGGACCAGAAACACAGCGGACCAGAACCAATGTCAAGAGTTCAGGTAGGCGAGGACGGCGAGGACGCGGCGGTTGTCGTCGGCGGACGGCGGCAGGCTCAGCTTGCTGAAGATGTTGCTGGTGTGCTTGCCGACGGCCTTCTCGGTGACGAAGAGGCGGCCGGCGATGGCCGCGTTCGAGCGCCCCTCGGCCATGAGCTCGAGCACCTCGCGCTCGCGGGCAGTCAGGGTGCGCAGCGGCTCGTCCCGGGAACGCCTGGTCAGCAGCTCGGCGACCACCTCCGGGTCCATCGCGGACCCGCCCGCGGCGACCCGGCGGACCGCGTCGACGAACTGGCCGACGTCGCCGACCCGGTCCTTGAGCAGGTATCCGACGCCGCCGCCCGGGCTGGACAGCAGCTCGCGGGCATACAGCGGCTGCACGTCCTGGGAGAGAACCAGCACCGGCAGCCCGGGGATGCGCGACCGAGCCTCGATCGCCGCCAGCAGGCCCTCGTCGGTGAACGTCGGCGGCAGCCGGACGTCGACGACGGCGACGTCCGGCTGGTGCGTGGTCAGCGCGCGCAGCAGCGACGGCCCGTTGTCGACCGCCTCGACCACCTGGAAGTCATAGGCCGTCAACAGCCGGATCAGCCCGTCCCGGAGCAGGGCCAGGTCCTCGGCAAGCACGACGCGCACCTCTCTAGCGTTCCACCTCCCGCCTGCGACCGATCGATCAGCCCGGATTGACCGATTCGACCGGTATCCCGATCCTGACTAGGAACCGAGGAGGGACCGTGGAGCGGCAGGTCAACCGTGACGACAGACCCGGCGCGACCGTGACGTCGCCCGAGTCCGTCGCGGCGCACGGACCCGGCAGGACACCCGTGCCGCAGGCGGGCGACGAGCCGGCGAGCCGCTGGGGCGCGCTCTCGGGCTACGCGGCCGTCGCGGCGTGCACCCAGCTGCTCTGGCTCACCTACGCGCCCATCACGACCGACGCCGCGAAGCACTACGACGTCTCCGAAGGCGCGATCGGCACGCTGGCCAACGTCTTCCCACTGCTGTACGTCGTCCTCGGCATCCCTGCGGGCAAGCTGCTCGACCGGTCGCTGCGCGGCTGGCTGGCCGTCGGCGCCGGGCTCACCGCGGTGGGTGGCCTCGCGCGGCTCGCGGACGACGGGTTCGGCGCGGCGATCGCCGGGCAGCTGCTGGTGGCGGTGGCGCAGCCACTGGTCCTGGGCGCGGTGACGACGCTCGCCGGCAGCTACCTGGCACACCGGCACCGGGCGACGGGCATCGCGCTCGGGTCGGCGTCACTGTTCGTCGGCATGATCTTCGCGTTCGTGCTTGGGGCAGCGATCGGCGCCGAGCACATGACGGAGCTGCTCGCCGTCCAGGCGGCGCTCGCCATGGCCGCGGCGCTGGCCGCGCTGGCCGCGCTGCGCCGCCCGGGGCCGTACGCCGCCGGAACCAACCTGGTTGCGACCGCCGCGGAGGCCGCCGGTCGGGGTGCCGTGCGCCGGCTGTGGGCGGACCGTCGGGTCCGCCGGCTGATCGCGCTGGTCACGCTGGGCTTCGGGGTGTTCATCGCGCTGACGACCTGGCTGCAGGCGCTGCTGGAACCGGCCGGGGTGTCCGACGACACCGCCGGGGTGCTGCTGCTCGGGATGGTGGTCGCCGGCACCGTCGGGTCGGCGGTGCTGCCGGCGTGGGCGGCGCGGCGGGCGCGGCGGACCGCCGTCGTGAGGCTGTCGGTCGCGGTGACGATCGCCGGCTGCGTGGCGCTCGCCGTCGCGCCGGGTGCCGCGACGGCCGCCGTCGCGGTCAGCGCGATGGGCCTGCTGCTGCTCGCCGATCTGCCGGTCCTGCTGGAGGTCGCGGAAACTCGCCAGGGCGGCGACGCCGCCACCCTTGCCGCCCTCATCTGGCTTGCCGGCAACGCGGGCGGTGTCGTCGCCTCGCTGGCCGTCCAGGGCCTGGTGGATCATCCGGCGATCGCGTTCGCCCTGCTGGCGGTGATGATCACCGCCGGCCTGCCGCTGCTGCGCAGTTCGTGGCTCGACGCGCCGATGTCGGGCAGCGTGCCCAAGTCGGCTCCCGACGAGACCTCCGAAGCCGGCCACCCCTAGCCCGGGTCAGCCGGCGGCGGCCGAATGAGCGGACTTCTGCTCCCGGACGACCTTGCGCATCGCGTCCCCGACCGGGGCGACGGACGCGGCCAGCTCGCCGATACGGGCCTTGTACGCCCGGCGTTCCTTCGAGGTGGCCAGGACGCGGATCTCGGCGAGGGCGCCGAGCGCGGCGAGTTGGCGGACCCGCCCGTCGAGACGGTCGACCGAGGTCGGGCCACGCAGCGCACGGCGGACGTCATTGATCAACGCCTGCACCGCCCGTCGGTCACGGACGGTGACGGCTGTGCGGGGGAAGATGCCGAGCACCCGCGTCCGGTCCACCCGCAGCCAGCGGCCGGCCTCGAGATAGTCGCGGGCGCAGCGGGTGGTCAGGCGGTTGTCCTTGCCGATCCAGTGGCGCCACGAGCGCTGACGGGTGGACGCCTCGATCTGTTCCAGCACTCGGGTCAGGATCGGGTCGTCGCGCGTCAGCGAACCGGCACCGCCAACGCCACCAGCGCCAGCGACCGTCGCGGGGCCGCCCGCGCGGCGCGGTCCGTGAACGGCGACCACCTTGCCGCCCTCCTCCATGATCCGCCCCCGCCGCCGCAGCTCCAGCAGCGCCGCGGCGCGCAGCCCCGGCCCCAGATAGCCGCTGGCCGTGGAGCCGTCCATCCGCTGCTTCTCGGAGTTGTAGGTGAGCAGGTAGAGCTGGGCTGGCAGCGAGTCGGGCAGGTCCACGGCATGCTCCTAACATTGGTTCGCTACGTGCGGGCGCGGCGCTCCGGCCCCTTCCCTTGCTTCGCGGCGGGAAGGGACCTCCGCGCCGCGTCCTCCTCCGCGAACGTGCCCTCCGGCGACCTCCGCTGCGGCCCAACCCCTAACCTCCGAAATCGGCTTCGCCGATTCCGCAGGGACCCTGTCGCTTCGCTCGTGGGCCGGGCCTCCGCGGAGGCGCGCCTCCGGGCCAGCTCGGTTGCGGAGCGCTTGAACGTCACGAACGCGGTCAACCCACGCCCCACAGGCCCACCTTCGCTCCGCTCGGCGGCCGGCCTCCTCGGAGGCGCGCCTCCGGGCCAGCTCGGTCGCGTCACGCCTGAGCGATTCGGGACCATGAGACGTTCTGTCGTACGGGATCACGTCGTTACGGGGTCACGTCGTGTGCGGTCGCTTCTTCGCCCCGCCCACGGGAGTGCCTTCGCGCGTTGAATGAGTTTTGAGTTGTCAGTCGTCGTCGTCGGCGGCGGGGGCGGCGTCGAAGTCGGGGGCGGCGTCGAAGTCGGGGTTGGCGTCGAAGTCGGGGGTGGCCAGGTCGTTCTCCGCTGCGGTCGGGGGCTCGGAAGCCGGCTTGGGCGGGCGGCCGCGGCGCGGGATCCGGCCGACCGCGGTGGGCAGCCGGCCGGCGGACGACAGCGCGCCGCGCAGCAGGAACTCGATCTGGGCGTTGGTGCTACGCAGCTCGTCTCCGGCCCACCGCGCGAGCGCGTCGTGAACGGCCGGGTCGAGCCGCAGCAGGATCTTCTTGCGCTCCGTCACGGGCCCAGGTCAGTGGTAGAGAGAACCGGCGTTCACCACCGGCTGGGTTGACTGTTCGCTGCACAGCACGACGAGCAGGTTGCTGACCATGGTCGCTTTGCGCTCCTCGTCCAGCTCGACGACGTCCTGGCTTTCCAGCCGTGCCAGCGCCGCTTCCACCATGCCGACCGCTCCCTCGACGATCCTGGCTCGCGCGGCGACGACCGCGTTCGCCTGCTGGCGGCGCAGCATCGCCTGCGCGATCTCGGGGGCGTAGGCAAGGCGGGTGATCCGCGACTCGATGACGTGGACACCGGCGGACGCGACCCGTGTCCCGATCTCGGCCGACAGCCTGCCGGTGATCTCGTCGGCGTTCTCCCGCAGCGACATCTGCCCCGGCTCGTGCGAGTCGTACGGGTACCGGGTGGCGACGTGCCGCACGGCGCTCTCGGTCTGGATCGCGACGAACTCGACGAAGTCGTCGACCTCGAAGAGGGCCTGGGCGGTGTCGGCGACCTGCCACACAACCACGGCCGAAATCTCGACCGGGTTGCCGTCCGCGTCATTGACCTTGGCGACGCCGGTCTCGTGGTTGCGGATGCGCGTCGAGACCTTGCGCCGGCTGGTGAGCGGGTTCACCCAGCGCAGACCGGTGACCCTGATCGTGCCGACGTAACGGCCGAACAGCGTCACCACCCGCGCCTCACCTGGGGAGACACCGGTCAGCCCGCCAAGGAAGATCCAACTAAAGATCACGACCAGGATGCCGACGATCAACGCGGCGGCGCCAGCACCGACCGAGTCGTCGTTGAAGAGCAGGCTCGCGAGCACGATCAGCCCTGCGCCGAACACAAAGATCAGAAGGGCGCTGAAGAACCCGGCCGCTCCCGACAGGCCGGTCATCAGCCGCTCCCCCACGCGGGGCTCCGGCATGTCCACTACGTCGGCCGGCTCAAGATCCACCCGCCGCGGATCTTGGTCAACCGGGTTCGTCGGGGCCTGTGGCGGGTTACCCGTGGTCATGGCGGCCTTCCTCCGATCCGACGAGCTGGCCACCCTGGTGGCGACTCCCGCTCGACGTCTATCAAAGTGATAGCACTTTTTTCGGGACCGAGTAAACCCGCCCCGAGCGCCGGCGGCGTCGCGCACCGGACACTCCCCGGCCGCAAGCGTCGTCACCAAGGCCGGCGCCGCAGGTGAACAGCGCCTGCCGGGCGCGCGGGCACGTGTGTCCAGGCGGTAAATACCCGCCGGCGGTCACCCGGATAGGCGGTTCGCTCCGTACCGTCGTGCGAGGCACGCCCCCGCAGCCAGACAGCTCGCCCGCCGGGCTGGTCGGCAGCACCGCAACCGGCCCGGCGGCAGCAGGGCAGCCGGCAGGCCGCGGCACAGCCACTGGCTGGTGGCAGCACCAGCGGCGGGCCGCCCACGTGGCGTGAGGAGTGGAGATGCGAGACCTGCGAGACCTGCCCAAGGGGCACCTGCACCTGCACTTCGAGCTCGGCATGCGGCCATCGACGCTGGCCGAGCTCGCCGCACGCAACGGCATGCCGACGCCCCGGACCACGGGCTTCACGGAGTTCGGCGGGTTCGGCGACGTCGTCGGCGGCATCCTGCCGATCTTCCGGGAGGCCGCGGACTTCGAGCGGCTCGTCGACGAGGCCGTCGAGGACGCCGCGAGCGAAGGCATCGTGTACCTCGAGCCGAGCTTCTACCCATACCCGTACCTTGAGATCTTCGGCACCGCCGAGGCGGCCTGGGAGACCGTGCTTTCCCGCTCCGCGGAAGCAGGCGCCCGCCACGGCGTCGCCGTGCGCTGGATGGCCGCCGTCGACCGGGTCCTCGACACGCCGGAGCAGGCCGTCGAGGTCGCGAAGACCGCCGTCCGGTTCCGGGACGCCGGCATCGTCGCGCTCGGCCTGCACAACGACGAGAACGGCTACCCGCCGGAACCGTTCGTCGACGCGTTCCGCTACGCGAAGGACGCTGGCCTGCTGTCCACGCCGCACGCCGGCGAGCTCGACGGCCCGGCCTCCGTCCGCGGCGCCATCGACGTCCTCGACGCCGACCGGCTTCAGCACGGCGTCCGCGCGATCGAGGACCCGGCGCTCGTCGAGGTGCTCGTCGAACGGGGTACGACGCTCGACGTCTGCCCGACCTCCAACCTGCTGCTGTCGGTGGTCCCGTCGCTGGCCGAGCATCCGCTGCCGGCGCTGCTCGCCGCCGGGGTGCGCTGCTCGATCAACGCCGACGACCCGCTCCTGTTCGGGCCGAGCTGCCTGCAGGAGTACGAGCTGTGCCGCGAGGCCTTCAGCCTCACAGATGAGCAGCTCGCCACCTGCGCCCGCAGCTCGGTCACTGGCGGCGCCGCCCCCGCCGACGTCCAGTCCCGCGCCCTAGCGGCCATCGACGCCTGGTTGCGTTGATGTTCGCTGTGTTGATGGTCCGCTCCGTCCGGGCGAGGGCCAATTCAGTTCGTGACGTGCAGCGGAACGCAACCGAGCTGGGTGCGTAGGCGCGCCTCCGCGGAGGCCTGCCCACGAGCGAAGCGACGTGGGCGGGCCGCAGCGGAGGTCGCCGGAGCACCCGTCCGCGGAGGAGGCGGACCTCCCAGCAGACCTCCCAGATCGGCTTCGCCGATCCGGCAGGGACCCCGGGCTCCGCAGGCTCCGCCGAT
>Ga0268265_10000835_pt1 | contig 29027 bp, 22 predicted proteins | sample KBSSwiS52_FD_190355 | JGI IMG/M metagenome (GOLD analysis project Ga0268265, IMG submission 190355) | Switchgrass rhizosphere microbial communities from Kellogg Biological Station, Michigan, USA - KBS Switchgrass S5-2 (SPAdes) (version 2) | ecosystem: Host-associated > Plants > Roots >...
CATCGCGAGCTGCATCAGGCACAGGCTGATGGGAGAGTTCCACGGTGAGATGATGCCGACGACGCCGAGCGGCTGGAGCACGATCCGCGCGGTGCCCGTGCGAAACCGCATGGCGACGCGACAGGACCGCGGCCGCATCCAGTGCCGCAGGTTCCGGCGAAGATGGTCGATGCCCTGAACGACGGGCAGGATCTCCATCGTGGCCGTTTCGTAGGCGCATCGATGGCCGAAGTCGGCGTCGATTGCGGCTTCGTAGTCGCGCCGACGCGCCAGGATCGCCTGCTTGAGCTTGAGCAGGTCCGACCGTCGCCGCTTTGCGGGGGGCGAGCCCTCGCGCAGGAAGGCTTCCTGCTGCGCTGCCAGCACCGACCAGAGCCGGGTCTCGTTCGCGACAATGAAGTTCGTCATGCACGCGAGGATCGCGCGCCACTCGCGTCCGGGCGAGTAAGAGGTTGTGAGATTTCGTGAAACGCGCTGCTTCAGTTCCGCACGTCGGCGCGCGCCCGGGCCTCGATTTCCCCGATTAACGCACGCGCGGCCCGAAGGTCGCGCGTTTCAAAGCCTTCCGTGAACCGCGCATAGGTATCCGCCAACAGGTCTCGGGCTTCAGTGAAGCGTCCTTGCGCGAGGTGCAGACGCGCCTGGCTCGACACTGTGCGCAATCGCCAGGACAGGCTGCCCTGCGCATCGGCAATGTCGAGCGATACCCGGAATGCGCGCTCCGCAGCTGTCGCGTCACCGGCCTGCGCCAGGATGGCCCCACGAACGCGCAGCAGCTCAGGCTTGGCAAGGTTAGGGCGGCTGCTTGGATTGCCATCAAACACCGCAAGCAGGCTCTGTGCCTCATCGATGTCGCGACGCGCCGCGAGCGTTTCGGCCAGACAGCACGTGAGCCACGGCATGTGGGCGATGTAGCCGCCTTCCCGGAGCCGTCGCAGCGACTCGCGGAGTTCGTTGATGCCTGCATCGACCTCGCCGCAATGTACCTTCACGTCGCCGCGCAATCCCGCGCCGAACCACGCGTAGGGTGCAAGCCCATGCTCGCCGGCGAGCCTCAACAACTGTTCGATATGGTCGCGAGCGACCGCCCAGTCCCCTCTCAGATGGAAACAGATAGCGCGCCACATGAGGCAGACACATGCGGTGACCGGATCCTTGCGCTCGTCGACGCTCGCTGCGCTACGCGCAGCATCTGCCGCCTGATCGGGGTAGCCTCGCATCCACAACGTACACGCAATCAGCAGATAGGCGTCCCGATGGAAGCCATAGACGTTCATCATGGCGCTCAGATCGGGCGGCGCATCGCGTACCGCGGCCAGCGCGGTACAGGCCTCGGCGAGATTGCCCCTGATGTGATGCGAGAAGCCCAGCATCGCCTGCACCGCGATCTTCGCCGGCGCGTCGAGCAAGGGCGCGAGCGCGGCTGCTCGCTGCGCGATCGGCAAGAGCTCATCGACCGCGCCGATTCGGCGGCTGTACTCGTGCAGTCCACTGAGCAGCTGAAATTGATACGCCGAATCGTCGAGCCGCTCCGCCATGTCGAGCGCGTGCTCGAGGTCTTGTCGCGCCGCCTTCATGTCGCCTCCTGCGAATATCCGGGCGTAGCCGAGCGAGGCGCGCAGAACCATGTCCTGATGCGATCCGGCCTGGTCCGGCGGCAACGCGCTCAGCGCGCGTTCGGACCAGTGACGGCTCTCGGTCAGCATGCCGAGCCGCACGAACAGCTCGCACGCGCATGTCGCCAGCTGCAGGCCGATCTCGGAGTCGCCTGCGTTGGAAAAGGCCCAGTCCAGCGCGGTGCGAATGTTGGAGAACCACTCTGGCGGAAACTCAGTGGCGCCGGTCGAGCGGCTCAGCCGGTCGAGATAGTAGAAGGCATGACGGCGCGACGTCTCTCGGGCGGCGCCGCTCTCGACGAGCCTCGCATTTACGTACTCCCGCGTCGTGTCGAGCAACCGGTAGCGCGCCGGCTCCATGGTCGTATCCGCGGCCACCAGCGATTTGAGCACGAGCTGCTCGAGCGTTTCGACGATGTCGTTACCGCCGTCTATCACTCCGCGCGCTTCGTCCAAACCGAATCCGCCGACGAACACCGACAATTGGCGCAGTAGGGCACGCTCGGGCTCGCCGATCAGCGCATAGCTCCAGTCGAGCATTGCCTTGAGCGTCTGATGGCGCGGCGGCGCAGTGCGGCGCCCGCGCCACGCAAGTCGCATGTGACTATCGAGCAGTTCGGCGGTCTGCCGTAATCCGTAAGTGCTCACGCGGCTTGCAGCGAGCTCGATCGCGAGCGCGTTGCCGTCGAGGCGGCGGCAGATGTCTCCTACGATGATGGCGTCGGCGTCTCCCAGTTCGGCCCGGTAACCGCTATCGGCGGCGCGCTCGCAGAATAGCTGTGCAGCCGGAAAAGCCAGCAGCTCGGACGCCTTCGGTGTCGCGCCTTCGGGCGGCGCGATTAGCGGTGCGAGCGGATAGACATGCTCACCGCGCGAGCGCAGCGGCTCGCGACTCGTGGCCAGGATGAGGACACCAGCAGCTTCATTGATGATGCTCTCCGCCAGCGCGGCGGCCGCGTCGATCGTCGTTTCGCAACTGTCCAGCACCAGGAGCATGTTCCGATTGCGGATGAAGTTCAGGACGTGAGCAGTGGGCTCGCCGGCTCTCATGATGAGCCCGAGCGCCGAAGCGACCGCATTTGCGACGGTGTGCAGACCAGCGTTGAGGCTCAGGTCCACGAAGCAGACGCCATCGGCGAGCTCGCTCCCCTTCAAGCTCGCCACAGTGAGGCCGAGCGTCGTCTTGCCGATCCCGCCCGGGCCGTGGATCGTTACGAACTGATGCTCGGTCAGCAGCGCCTTGACGGCTTTGATATCGAGCTCTCGGCCGATGACGCGGTCCGGACGCCTCAGCGTCGCGGTCGTCCGAGCCAGTGGCGCCGCTGCGACTGTCGGGACCGATCCGGTAAAGGTGTAACCGCGCCCCGCGACGGTAACGATGTAACGGGCGCCGTCCTGTCCGTCCGCGAGCACTCTGCGCAGTCCTGCGATCTGGACGCGAAGACTGCTTTCTTCGACGACCATTCCCGGCCAGACCCGCGCGAACAGCTCCCGCTTGGTGACTACCTCGCCGGCGCGCTCGACGAGAGCGACGAGGATGTCGAGCTCACGGCTGCCTATGGGGATCGGTGTCTCACCCTGCAGCAAGCGACGTTCGGCGGGGAACAGCCGAAACGGACCGAACTCCATGCAGTCTCCGCGGCCGCTCATCTGCGATGAACCTCGGCACCGATAGCAGGATCAGACGGGCTGCATGCAGTCCGCGTTCGCGGAGTTTAGCGTCAGATTTCCTCACTGAGTAGGTGCGCACCGGTCGCATCCGTCGGCAATCGTCACGATTGGAGCTGTTGTCGCCAGTTCGTGCGACGGAGCTGGTCGGCGAGAGCGCGGACTGCAAGACCTTCAAAGCGTCGCGCCCAAAGATCGAGCCAGTCCTCGTTGTCCAGGAAGAACACCCAGTCGCTCACGACCGCAGGTCTCATCAGCAGGAACGGCACCGGTGCTTTGAAGGGATGAAAGCCCGCGTTGCGGATCGCAGACCCTTCGTTCCTCGCATGAAACTCACCGATCACGACGCCGTCACCTTCATATGCATGCCGCTTGAGCTGCTGGATCCGGGCGTCGCCGAGGTAGTCTGCCGTGCGATCGGCCGCCAGATCGCTGAAGGCGATGACGATTGCTTTGTAGCTGGCGTCATCGCCCTCAGTCGGTTGTGCGCTCAAGAGCAGTCGCTTGTAGCTGTTAATGAGCTGGATCAGATCTGCCGCGCTGTGCTGAGCGATCGACTCAGCAGCGAACCAGAGCGTCCGGCGTTCCAAGGCCCGAGGCACGAATGGACATACGGGTCCCGTGCGGCCGAGATCCTTGTGAGGCCGCGCAACGAAATTCGCGATCCAGTCTGCGACTGCGCGCAGTGCATGCAGATCGCTGTCCGCGAGCTTCCGCGTGTTGCCGGAGTCCTGAAGATCCTGAAGCACGAAGAGATTGCTGAACTGGGCGTTCATGGCGTTCTCCCGTGCAACGACTGGAATGCAGCGCGCAGCTCGGAGGCGAAGAGCTCCGGGTGCTCCCATGCCGCGAAATGACCGCCGCGAGCGGCTTCGTTGAAGTAGACGAGTTTCGGAAACGCCCGGCGCGCCCAGGTTTCCGGCGCGCGATAGACTTCCTCCGGAAACACCGTGATCGCGACCGGGACGGAGATCTCCTGCGTCCTCTGCGAATCCGCGCCGATGAGGTCGCGACCGCGGTGCTCCCAGTAGATGCGCGCGGACGACGCCGCGCTGTTCGTCAGCCAGTACAGCGTGAAGTCGTCGAGCACCTCGTCTATCGTCGGTGACTGCGTGGGATCCTTGCCGTAGCTCCAATGCTCAAACCCCGGATGCACGAGCATCCACCCCGCGAGACCGGTGGGAGAATCGGTCAGGCCGTAGCCGACGGCTTGCGGTCGGGCGTTCATCATCATTACGTACGCCAGGTTGCCGTTCCTGAGGAATGAGCTCAATGCGTCGAACACCGCGCGTTCTTTCTCGGACAGTCCCGCCGGCGCAGGTCCGCCGCTGGCGAGTGCGGCGCCCACTTCGGGCGGGATCGTCGCCGGCAGGTTCGTGTGAATGCCGAGCAATCCCGCTGGCGCCTGCCGGCCCATCGCTTCGACGACACCCGCTCCCCAGTCTCCGCCTTGTGCGACGTAGCGCGTGTAGCCGAGCCGCTTCATGAGCACGTCCCACGCGCGAGCGATGCGCTCCGAGTCCCAACCCGACTGGCTCGGTCGCGCGGAGAAGCCGAAGCCCGGCACTGACGGAATCACCACATCGAACGCGTCCTCGGCGCGTCCGCCGTACGCGGTCGGATCGGTGAGCGGACCGATGAGCTTGATTTGCTCGAATACCGAGCCCGGCCAGCCGTGCGTGATGATCAGTGGCAGCGCCCGCGGATGGCGCGACTTGACGTGGATGAAGTGGATGTCGATCCCGTCAATGGTTGTCATGAATTGCGGGAGCGCATTCAACTTCGCCTCGCCCTTGCGCCAGTCGTAGTCCGTTGCCCAGTAGCGGACGAGTTCCTGAAGCTCGGCGAGCTGCGCGCCCTGCGAATGATCTGCAACAGTCTCCTTGTCGGGCCAGCGGGCAGCGCGCAGGCGCTTGCGAAGGTCATCGAGCGCAGCCTGCGGGACGTTGGCGCGAAATGGGCGAACCGCCGTGGTTTCCGCACCGGCGGACACCTTTGCCGGGGCGGCATTGCAGGGTGCATGCAGCGCCGCCCCGAGTGTCATGACGAGCAGCTGCGTAATTGCCGCGATCTTGTTGGCGTTCATGGGCGGCTCCTCGAAGCAGTCGGGCTCGACGATGTGGGCGGAACATGTGAGTGCGCCTTCGCACCGTCGTACTCGGGGATGGTGAACTTGAGCGTGACTTCCTGTCCCGGAAACACGTTGTGGTTGGCGTCGACGAGCTGGAGCTTCACCTTGTGATCGCCGGGCGGGAATCCCGCGATGTCCACGGTGTTGTTGTCGCTGGCGTCCGCCCACCACCAGGGCAGGTCGTCGACGATGACGTGCAGATGCCCGACACGTGGCGACACCTGCGTTGCGCCGGGCCCGAACACGGGGACGATGTGTAGGTTCTCCACCCGGTACTGCGCCCAGAAGACGCCAATGGCGAGCCCCTTGGCGAGCGGGCGGTCGACGATTAGTTTCGGCGGTGGCTGGTTCGGGATTGCGACATAGGGCGACGGGCCGCGGATGTCCTTCGCGCTCGGGCTCGTGCTTTCTGCGAGCGCGGTCGCGGCAAGAGCGACCCCCGCCGCAACGACTGCGAGTTTCCTGCTGGCGTTCATGGATGACTCCTGAAGTGAGAGTGATGTCAGGCAGCGGTCAAGAGCAGCTCCTGCGGAGCTGCCACGGCGGCCGGGTTGGAATGTTCGTCGCGCTCGTGAACGAACGCTGTCGGTGTCCGGTCGATGCGCAAGCTGAGCAGCTCGGGCCGGTTGTAGTGGCCGCGCGTGTCCATCGTCATCTTGCGCCGGTCGATCAAAGCGAAATCGAGATCGGCGATGAAGGTCCTCCTGTTCATGGAGGCGACGCTACCAGTGCGCGGGGCCGGCAGCGATCAGACGACAGTATCAATACCTTCGTGTAGTCGCTCCCCCTTGATCGTCACTGTCACTCGCAGTACGCGTCCGACAGCTTCGGGTTGCTAAGAGGTCTACCGGGCACGCCCGCCTCGCCGCCGATATTTTGCCCTGCCCCTCGCAATCGCGTGCACGATTCCGTCTCGATAGGTCCATGATTGCTTCGAGCCGTCGCGCTTGCTGACGGTGATCGTCACTCTACATGTCTTGTTTGTCTCGTCGGAGGTCTGCGCCCAGACATCGAAGCCGTCCGCGTCGCTGCCGCTGAGCGCACATCCGAACCGAATATCCCGGCGCTAACCACGCCACACTCGATGTCGCCAGGTGTCGGTACGGCCGCCACAAACACGAGTGCATCTGCGAACGCGTTCAGGAACCCAGGACGCGCGTTGGACAAGATCTTCATCGCATTCATGCGTTCGACTCGTGCAGTCGGAGTTACGCACGATGCGTTACGAAAACTCTCAGGTCTTCATTGCCGTCGAGTGGGATGATCCTTCTGGGGAGTTGAACGTGTATCTCGGCCCCCGACCAAGAAAGGGTCAACGAGCAGAGGCATTCTCACTTAACGATGCTCTTCGCATGGAAGAAGCTTCCGCTCGCAGGATGCCTTTTCAAGTATCGGACGAGAATCGCCTCGAGCCATTCTTGGAGGAACTCGCGACTGAGCTGCGCACTCATGCGGCACGGCACTGGATGTGTGCTTTCGGCGTTTGGAAACGTCCGGACTGGACAATCGGAGGCGTACATGAGGCTTGACCGCCCGTCACGCTGCTTGCGTGTATTGCGCTTCGCTCTTTGCCGCGCGCCGCTTTGCTCCGCACACAGCCATCGCTCAGCACTGCGCCTTGCGCCCGCAACCAAGCAGCGGCGCCGGGCTTCTAGTACTTGCGTAGCACGCAATCGGTTACAACCCGGAATCCAGCGCGCACATCCGTGGGGTATCGCTGGGGGTACTCAGCTCGAAAGACGTCGGGACAGCTTGCGAGTTCAAGAACTTGTCAGTGACTTCGAATCCGGCCCGGGGAGCCATCCATAGACTTCCAAGGACTTCCAGGGACGTCCACAGACGTCCAATAGCAAGCTCTTACCTTTGAGCTTTCAGTCCGTTGGTTCTTCCGCCAACTTCCACTAACGTCCGGAGACAGCCACCGCTTCGTGGGGGTATTTCTGGGGGTATCGGTGATTCATTTGAAAGCGATACCCCCACGCGCAAACCAGAGGTTCAAGGCATGAAGCGTTAGGGCGCGCGGCGGTTCGAATCCGTGTTCGGGATTCGAACTCGTTACGCTAAAGGCTCCCGTCCAGATCGAACTCTCATATCTATAAGCGCGTTCTAGCAGCGCGCTTCTTACGCAGCGCAAGGCGAAGGCTGAGCGCAGAAATACGTGAGCGCGGATGCGGTTCGTATCCGGCTGGAGGCAGCGTCTGAGGACGTCCGTTGACATCCAGCATCAAGCTCAGATTTTTGAGCTTCACTAGCCATAGCAGGCCACAGGCAACATTCCGTCCACGGGATCGTCAGTGTGCAGGCCTAGGAAGCTGCAACGTCGCAGCACACGCTTCCTTCAGTTCTTCTACGCGACGTGCACGCTCCAGAATTTCTGGCAGAAAGGCCGACAGGACCGTTGCCGTCCGCCGCACTTCGGCGAGCGACGGCGCCGCCACTGCATGCGCGGCGTTCATGGCGTGAGTTCGTCATTCTCGCGGCGCGCCTGTAGCTGCATGCGGAGGAGGCACCGGTCTCGCCACTCCCGGCGTGCCTTGAGAGATTGCAAGTCGAGCTGATCGCGGCGACTGCGCACGACCGCGGCGATCGCTTCGTCCGACCACGGCGCGCCGCCGCGCAGGTCACGCCCGATTTCTGCATAGCCTTGCCGGAAGTTGCATGCATAGGTCGCGATGCCGCCTTCCGCGTTCAGGTCCATCGTCTCGAACGGCCCGAGGAATGCCCAGCGGCGCCCCAGGCCATGCGTCATGCAGCGATCGAGGTCTTCCGGGCTGATGACACCCTCGCCCACCAGATGCATGGCCTCGTTCACGACCGCCGCCTGCAGGCGGTTCGCGACGTAACCGGGAACAGCCCGGTGGATGATCACCGGGCTCTGACCGAGTTGCAGCATGAGCTTGCGCATCGCAAGCAGCGTCTTGCTGCCGGTCCTGCGTGCGGGCAGCAGCTCCACCAGAGGAATGAGATAAGGCGGATTGAACGGATGAGCGATCAGGCAACGCTCCTGTCCTGGCAGTTCGCTGAACAGGTCTGTCGGCAGCAGGCTCGAGCACGAGCTCGCGATGATCGCCGCGGCCGGAGCGACGCGATCAAGCTGCGCGAGCACCGCGCGCTTCAGTTCGAGCCGCTCGGGAACGCTCTCTTGCACCAGCCCAGCGCCAGTCACCGCGGCCTCGAGCGACGACGCCCACTCGATGCGCGCAGCGGCCGCCGCCGCCGAGTCCAGCATTCCTTGCGCGGCCAGCTGCTCGAGCGTGCTCGTCACATCCGCTCGTGCTTCGCTCATTGCCGCTGCGCTGATGTCGAATGCCGTTACTGCAAAGCCCGCCTTCGCGAACAGCACCGCCCAGCCGCGGCCGATCGTTCCCAGGCCCACCAATGCAATCCGTGAAGTGATTTCCACCGTTTCCCCGTGATTCGCACATGAGATATTTGATCATATTACATTAATCATGGCCGCGCATGGCAAACACCGACAGCACAAGACCTGACGCAGTTTGACATCCTTATTCATCTCTTTAATATTTGATCACCTTTTCTCCTGGAAATCTCTCGTCATGAGCAACCCGCTGCACCTGCTGCGCGATCAGCATGTCCTCGAGATCGTCCTGGACCGGCCGAAGGCGAACGCGATCGATGCAGCCTTGAGCCGGCAGCTCGGCGAAGCGTTCACAGCCTTTCGCGACGATCCGCAGCTGCGCTGCGCGATCGTGACCGGCACAGGCCGCTTCTTCTCCGCCGGCTGGGACCTCAAGGCAGCCGCGCTGCACGGCGAGAACGAGAGTACCGACCAGGGAGCCGGCGGGTTCGCGGGACTCACGGAGCTGTTCGATCTGCACAAACCGGTCATCGCCGCGGTGAACGGCCTCGCGATCGGCGGCGGCTTCGAGCTGACACTCGCGTGCGATCTCGTGGTCGCGGCCGACACAGCGGAGTTCGCCCTGCCGGAGACGTCGATCGGTGTCATGGCGGACGCCGGCGGCGTGCAACGCCTGCCGCGGCGCCTACCCCACTCGATCGCGATGGAGCTGCTGCTGACTGGGCGACGCATGGGCGCGGCCGAGGCCGCACGGTTCGGACTCGTGAATCGCGTCGTGACCGGCAGCGAGCTCATGCCGACTGCACGCGAGCTCGCTCATACCATTGCCGCCGGCGCGCCGCTGGCGGTTCAGGCCATCAAGCAGGTCGTCGCTGGCTCGCACAACCTGTCGATCGCGGAATCCTTCAGCGCGTTGCGGGCCGGCCGCTTTCCTCTCTATCAGGCCATGCTCGCGTCGGAGGATCACGACGAAGGGCCGCGCGCGTTTGTCGAAAAGCGCAAGCCCGAATTCAAAGGACGCTAACGCGGTGCCGAACGCTCTCGGCTCGCTGGAGCCTCCAGCACCGTTGCTGCGCGCCTTGACCGGCCGCGACCACGCGACTTTGCCGCAGTTGTTGCGCGCCCGTGTAGCTCGCACGCCTGACAGCGTTTTCCTGCTCGCCGGTGCGGCGCGCTGGACGTACGCCGCTGCGTGGACCGAAATCCTGCGCTTCGCAACGTTTCTGCGCGCCAGCGGCATAAAGCCCGGCGAGCGTGTTGCGTCCTATCTCACCAACCGGCCCGAATGCCTGTGGAGCTGGTTCGGCACGCTCGGCGCCGGCGCAGTGTACGTCCCCCTCAATCGCAATCACCGCGGACAACTGTTGCGTGAGGTGGCAGAGCGCTCGCAGGCGCACATGCTCGTGACCGACGCAGCGGGTCTTGCGGAGTTGCTGGCCGCACAGGTACCGCTCGACGGTCGTCGTGTACTGCTCGTCGACACGAGCTCCGCCGATCTCCGGCCGGCGCCCGAGCCGTTTCCGCGCACGAGTCCGGTGTTCGATGTCGAGGCCGATGCTCGACCGGACGATCTCGCGATGCTTGTCTTCACGTCCGGCACGACCGGGCGATCGAAGGCTGTGCGTCTACCGCACAACATGTATTGCCGTGGCGCCGATGCGCTCGTTCAGGCGCTCGATCTGCGCAGCAACGATGTGTTTCATCTGTGGCTGCCGCTCTTTCATATTGCGGGACAGCTGCACGCGACCGTGAGCACGATCGTCGCGGGCGGTGCGATCGCGCTGTTCCCGACCTTTTCGCGCAGCCGCTTCTGGCGCGAGGTGGCCGAGTGCCGTGCAACCTTCTGCGCCGGACTGCCGAACATGCTGCAACTGTTGCTGTCAGCGCCGGCACGGCCGGATGACGCCCTCAACACCCTGCGGGTGGTAATCGCCGCCGGCGCGGGCCCAGACCTAGTCCGCGACTTCTCGCACCGATTCGACGTGCAGCCACGCGACACGTACGGCATGACCGAAGTCGAGCCCTTGACGCTGCCGACACCCGCGATGCCGGCAGGCTCGTGCGGCGTGGTGGGTCGCGATTTCGAGATCGCGATCGTCGATGCCGAGGATCGGCCGTTGAGCGCTGCCGCGCGCGGTCACATCGTCATGCGTCCGCGCGTGCCCGGCGTGATGATGCTGGGCTACGAAGACGACGACGCAGCGACGCTCGCCAGCTCGCGCAATCTCTGGTTTCACACCGGCGATCTCGGCTACCGCGACGAGGACGGCTTCATCTACCTGGCCGGCCGCGAGAAGCAGATGATCCGGCGCGGCGGCGAGAACATCTCGGCCTTCGAGCTCGAAGCGCTCATCGCGCAACATCCAGCGATCGCTGCAGTCGTCGTCGTGGGCGTGCGTACGCAGCCCGGCGACGAGGAAGTGAAGGCCGTCGTCGTCGCTCGCGCCGACATGACTCTCGACCCGAGGCAGATCCACCGCTACTGCCGCGACCGAATGGCACGCTTCATGGTGCCGCGCTTCATCGATATTCGCGACCGCCTCCCCTGCTCCGAGCTCGGCAAAGTGCAACGCGAAGAGCTGGCTCGCACGACTGCAGGCTCATGGGACGCGCAAGAGGAAGGACTGAATGCCCGGTAACACGTTCCCTCTGACTGTCGCAATCGCGACGCTACTGCTGGCGGCACACGCATGCGCAGAGACGGATGCGCGGGCCTCAGTCACAACGCAGACTCGCACGTGGCGCAAGGCGCACGAGCGCGCGATCGTCGACGAGCTGACTGAGTTCCTGTCGATCCGCAACGTCGCGACGAATGTCGACGACATGCGGCGCAACGCGGCGTACGCAGAACAAATGCTGGCGCGACGCGGCTTCCGCACGCGCCAGTTGAGCGCCGCAACCGACGCGCCGCCAGCCGTCTTCGGCGAACTGCTCACACCGGGAGCGCACCGCACGCTCATCTTCTACGCCCACATGGATGGACAGCCGGCGCCGGTGCAAGCTTGGCTCACGGATCCGTGGCGTCCCCTACTGCGCGACGGTCCGCTGCGCAACGGTACCGCGACCGTCGTCGACCCGACCGCCGCGGCAATCTTCGATCCGCAGTGGCGCATCTACGCCCGTTCCGCGTCGGACGACAAAGGTCCCATCGTGGCGCTGGCGGCAGCACTCGACGCCGTGCGTGCGGCCGGCCGCAAGCCGTCCATCAATATCAAAGTGCTGTTCGAAGGAGAAGAGGAGCGAGGCTCGCCGCATCTCGCAGCGCTGCTGGACATGAACCGCGATCTCCTCGATGCAGACGCCTGGGTATTGTGCGACGGACCCGTACACTCGAGCCGCCGCATGCAGATGTTCTTCGGTGCGCGCGGCATGCTCGGAGTCGAGATGACGGCCTACGGCGCATTGCGGCCGCTGCACAGCGGTCACTACGGCAACTGGGTCGCGAACCCGGCCGTCGCGTTGGCGCACCTGATCGCCGAATTGCGCGACGAGCACGGTCGCATTCTGATTCCCGGCTTCTACGACGACGTCCGGGCACTCACCGACGACGAGCGAGCGGCCCTCGCCGCGCTCCCGGAGGTCGAGACGGATCTGCAGCGGGAGCTCGGCATCGCACGGCCCGAGTCCGATCTTCGTCTTGCGGACCGTCTCATGGCTCCGGCGTTGAATGTCCGTGGTCTCGCGGCAGGCAACGTCGGTGCCGACGCCGAGAACGCGATTCCCACGCAGGCCCGTCTATCGATCGACTTCCGTCTCGTACCGGGCCAGACGGAACGGCGCGTGCGTGAGCGCGTCGAGGATTTCCTGCGCGCGCAAGGCTGGTGGATCGTGCGCGACGAGCCGCGCAGCGACGAGCGCCTGGCGCACCCCAAGATCATGCGTGTGACGTGGGCCGCCGGTTACAGCGGCGAGCGCACCGACATGACGCTGCCGGTGTCCCGCGCCATCGCGGCAACGCTCGATCGCACGCGCGAGCAACCGGTGATCAAGATCCCCATGCTGGGCGGCAGTGTGCCGATGAGCCTGTTCGCCGATCACACCGGCAGGCCGGTGCTCGGCGTGCCGATCGTCAATCACGACAACAACCAGCACGGCAGCAACGAGAACCTGCGCCTGCAGAATCTCTGGGACGGAATCGAAGTCTACGCTGCACTGTTCACCGACCTCGATTGGTGAGTGTGCATCGATCGTAGCCGAGCGTGGCGCGCAGTGAACGCAGCACACGCTCGACTACCGTTGCCCATCAGAAGCGACGCGTCACGCTGAAGAAGATCAGCCGCGGCTGGAGCGTCGTGCGCTCCGCCGCAGTCCCCGGCGCGAACTCCTGGTAGGTCTCGAACAGCACGACGTCCTCGTCCAGCAGGTTCTTGACCGCCAGCACCAGCTCATAGTCGCTGACGCTCGCTCCCAGTTGCACGCCGACTACGCCGTAGCTGTCACGATCGATCGTCCGCGGATCGTCGCTCGGCGTGCCGAGATGCCGCTTGCTCGAACCGAGGTACTGATAGTCGCCGCGCAGGAACGCGGGCCAGCTGCCCAGGCTGAAGTCCAGCTCAGCCCGCGCGCCGAGGCTCCAGTCCGGCACGTCGGGCAACGTCGTGCCTTTGGTCGCGGCAACGATCGGGCCGCTGGCATCGGCACCGCTGATGAGATCCTCGGTGAGCTCGGCATCCGTGTAGCCGGCATTCAGCCCAAGCGTGACGTGCTCGCGCGGACGCCAGCTCGTCTCCAATTCGACGCCGCGGCTGCGCGCCTTGCCGACGTTGTCGATGTACGAGAAGCCGCAGCCACCGCTCAGGTTGATCGTCTGCTGGATGCCACTCCAGTCGATGCTGTAGGCAGCGAGCTGGTAAGTGACGCCGTTGCCCGCCGACCGGCCCTTGAGGCCGGCTTCGTAGCTCCACAGCGTGTCGGACTCGAAGCTGGCTGGTGCGTCGGTCAGTCCGAGCGCGGCGAGCGCCGCCGCGCACGCGGGCAGCCCGACAGGCACCGGCGAGTTCGCGCCGCCCTGGCGGAAGCCCTTCGCCGCCGTTGCATAGATCATCGCGTGCTCGCCGACGTCGTAGGACACCGAGAACTTCGGTGTGACGATGCCGTTCTCGTCCGCGTGCGAGTTCTGCGTCGACGGGCCGCCGTTGAAAAGCCCGTCGGCGCTGCGATCCTCGCGCAGGCTGAGGTCGCTGACGCGCAGCCCCGCCGTGACTTTGAGCCCGTCGAGGAACCTGTACGATGCCTCGCCGAACGCTGCCGTCTGCCGCCGCTTGACCGTGGTGTGGTTCACGAACACCACGCCGTCCGGCAGCAGCAACGGCTCGAACGGCGGGAACACGTCGCCGAGATTCGAAAACACCGTCTGCGACAGCGGCTCGTTCGTGTCCTGGTAGTAGCCGGCAAGCAACCACTCGAACGGCTGGTCGCCCGGCGAGGCCAGGCGCACCTCCTCGGTGAATCCCCGGAAGCGGAAATCCTGGCGCGAAGGCACCGCGAGCGCCCGGCCGAGGTCGTCCGGGAAACCGAGCGCCGACTGCACGAAGTAGCTGAAGTCGCTTTGCAGGTCGATGTGCCGGTCAACGTACGAGCTCGATGCCGTGAGGCGGGCGAAGCCGAAGTCAACACTGAATGTCAGGTTCGGCAGCGCGATCGATTCCTTGCGGAACACGTCGACGCGATCCACGCGCTGCAACGGCGGCAGCGGCACGGTGTCGCCGACGCCGCGACCGGTGAAAAAGATCGGCAGCAGGTCGAGCTCCTGGTTCTGATACAGCACCGAGAGATTCGCGCTGAAGCGGTCCGTGAACCTGGCTGTCAATGCGAGGCGGCCGCCGTACGAATCGCCGCTGTTCGCGTCCCTGTCGCGCATCGCGCCGGTATCCTCATCGACGAGGTCGATGTAACCGCCGTCATGGCGACCGAAGAACGAGCCGCGGAATGCGACGCGCTCCGCCAGCGGTCCGCCGCCTGCCGCCTGCGCTTCGTAGCTCTCGCCGCCGCCTTCGATCGCGCCGGCTTCCAGACGCGTGAAACCGCTGAAGCCGTCGAAATCAGGCTGCGGACTGACGTAGCGGATTGCTCCGCCCATAGAGCTGGAGCCGAACAGCGTGCCTTGCGGACCGCGCAGCACTTCGACGCGCTCGAGGTCGAACAGCTTCAGGTCCGGCGAATTCGGGCCGAAAGTGACCGGCGTGTCGTCCACGTAGACCGAGACGGTTGCGACCTCGGAGCCGGAGCTGATGCCGCGGATCACGAACGTCTTGCCGTTCTGCTCGCTTTCCTGCATGACCACGAGGCTCGGCACGGCGCGCGCCAGGTCCTCGAGATCCTTGGCGCCGAGCTTGTCGATCTGCGCGGCGTCGACCGCGCTCACCGAAACTGGAATCTTCAGAATCGATTCTTCGCGCTTGGTCGCCGTGACCACGACTTCCTCCAGCGTTTGTTGCGCCGGCGTCTCGCTCTGTGCCATCGCGACGGTGGTCGTGAGCCCAGCAACGCAGGCCGTCAGCCAGCGCGCTCCCCGACCACCTCTACTGTCCCATGTCGTCGCTCGCATCGTCGTTCCCCCCAGGTTGAACACATCGATCGGACGCGGCGGATGATGTTGCAGCTGTTTCGATAAATCAATCTTTGATCAAATATCTTGTTAGCACACAAAGACGACTGGTGCGTGGCATGTGCCGCCGGCGACTGATTTTTTGGGGGAAATCGGTACAGCGCGCCCGCGGGATTACCCGCGGCACGCGTCCAGGGCGATCGCAATGAGCCGCTAGCTGGCCGCGGCGCGCACCCGGCGCTCGGCGCGCGCATTGCCCGGCGCGCGTCCGCTGCTGCCTTCCGGCGCGGCAAACTCGTGATGGCGGTGATACCAAGCGGCGGACGCCAGAATGATCTCGCGCAGCGTCGCCTCGGCGCCGCGCCCATCGCGCTCCGCCAGCGCTTCGAGCAGCCGCGAGTGGGTCTGCTCGTGGATCGCCGCGTACTCGCTGCGCGGCCGGCCGGTCTGCTTGAACGGGATCACGAGCAGCGGGCTCACGCGCAGCCACAGGCTGTCGATGATCGCCAACAGCTGCCGCGCCTGCGCCGCCTCGTAGATCGCAAAGTGAAACCTGTAGTTGCAAGCGACCACTTCGGCCGGGTTGAACTTCGTGGCCAGCAGCGCCGTCAGCCGGTCATAGTGACCGCGGATGCGCGCAAGCGCGCCGTCATCCATTTGCACGGCGGCGCGTTGCGCCGCGAGTCCTTCGAGCCGCAGGCGGATCTCCTTGATCTCGTCGAACTCCTCCGCGGTCACCAGCGGCACGCGCACGCGGCCGCTCGGCAGATTGAGGAGCGCGCCCTCGGCGACCAGGCGCTGCAGGCTTTGCCGTATCGGCATCGCCCCGGCGCCGAGCTCCTCTTCGAGCAGCTTCACCGTGATCGCCTCGCCCGGCTCGAACGTGCCAGCCTGCAGCGCATGCCGCACCTCGAGATAGATGCGGTCCTTGAGCGTCTCGCGCTTCACCTCGGCAAGACGGCGGCCGCGCTTCGCCGGTGCTGCTGCCGGCGCGGCGGCAGCCGTCGACGGTCTGTTCTTGTGCTTTTTCGCCATTGATCAATTCCCGATTGTTCTGTCGCGGCGACCCACCACGGCAGGATGATTGCTGCGCGCGCAGTTTAGCGCGATCGCGCGCCCCGGGGCATCCAAAGATTTGTGATATTTGATCTAATTTGTCGAACGAGTGTATCTTTGCCCGCGCCCCGGCACCGACGCCGGGTGTCCCGAGAGGAGCTGGTAGCTTCATGTCGAAACGGCCGACTCTGTTTGCACTCGCTGCGAGCGCGCTGCTTGCTGCGTGGACGCTGGTGGCGCACGCCGCGCCCGCACGCGTGGATTTGTCGGCGGAGCGAGTCGCGCGCTGGGCCGATCCGACTTTCGATCGGGCGTACCAGCAGCAGCGCTTCTCAGGACTTGGCATCGTCGCCGTGCAGGACGGCCGGATCACCTTCATCAAAGGCTATGGTGAGGCGGACGCCGCAGTGCATCGGCCGATCGATCCCGCCCTGACCCGCTTTCGCGTCGGCTCGATCTCCAAGACCTTCACGGCGCTGGCAATTGCACTGCTGCTGGACGAAGGGGCGATTCACTCGCTCGACGATCCCGCCAACCGCTACCTCAAGCGCACGCAGTTGCCGAAGGTGGCGGGACGTGACATCACGTTGTGGGACCTGCTGACCCATCGAGGCGGCTTCGAAGACCAGGACTGGGTGTTCGATCCGGTCTCCGTGCCGCTGACAGCCGACGACGTGAGCAAGTATGTCCCTCGCGTGCAGGCGGCGACTGCCGATCTCTCCGAGTACTGCAACGCCTGCAGCGGGCTGCTCGGCATCGTCGTCGAGGATGTGTCGGGCCGGCTGCTGCAGGACTTTCTCGCCGAGCGCGTCTTCCGGCCGCTCGGCATGACCAACGCGCTGCTGAACACGTCGCGATCGCCTTCAGTCGGCGTCGGTTTTCCGTACTTGCACGGCAGCGCGGGTCTCGAGCGCCTGCCCTACATGGTCATACCCGAGTTCATCGCCCCCGCCGGCTCGGTCGATGCATCGCTGCGCGACATGGGCGCGTACCTCATCGCGAATCTCGGCGGCGCCGGCGCGAGCATCCTGTCACAGCGCGCCAGGTCGACGATGTTCACGGCGCACGCGCGGAACCATCCCGCTGTCAGCGCCTACGGCATGGTGTGGATGATCCACCAGTGGAACGACGTGACCGTGATCGAGCACGGCGGCGCGATCGACGGCTACCACTCGATCGCGGCGATGTTTCCGGACAGCAATGCCGGCCTGTTCATTTCCTGCTTCTGCGCGCTCGGGTCGCACGCGGCGCCGCCCAAGCCGGGCGCCGTCTTCGACATCACCGGCTTCAACTTCCGCGAAATGATCTATCGCGAGTTCCTCGGCGTCGCGCCGGTCACGACCTTCACCGTGCCGCAGCTCGACGAATACGTGGGGCTGTTCGAAGCAGACGCTGCCGACACGACGTTCCCGCGCCGGATCGCGCGCCTGTTTCGACCGGTCGGCCCCGCGAGCGGTTTTCTGCAAGTCACGCGGACATCCGACACCCTGACGATCGGCGGGCACGGCCCGTATCGCGCCAGCGCTGCAGATGTGTTCCGGATGCCGGACCTGAATCAGGGCGATGTCTACGTGCCTTATCCCAATCGCGAGCACATCATCTTCATGCGCGACGCCAAGGGTTCGGCGGATCGCGTCACGCTGCCGTTGTCGCTGCGGACCGTTCACCGCATCCGCGCGTTCGAGCGTCCCGACATCTTGCTGGCGATCTATGTCGCCGCGGTGTTCGTCGCCGCGCTCGGCGCGCTGACGTTCTTCTGGCGTCTCGCCGCTGATAGTCCGAGTGCATTGCTCAAGGGCCTGCTATGGCTGAACGCTGCATGCACAGCGGGGAGCGCCTTGCTGTGCGCAGCGATCTTCCGCTGGCGCTGGCTGCAATTCGCTCCGCTGACCGACGCACAGGATCATCTCGCCTTGTTGGTCGGTGCTGCCCTCGCCCTGTCCGGCTTCGTCGCACTCGGCGCGGCCGCAACCGCAGCGTCTCTGTGGCGCAGCGGCGCGCTGACACCCGGCCGAACTCGTCGGTGGGCGCAGCTGCAAGCCACCGCCGCCGCTCTCGGCGGAATCGTGGCAGCGGTGCTGCTCGTGTCACAAGCCTGAACAACGAATCGCGACGCAAGGGGATCCGTCGATGTCCATGTTCCGCTGCAAGCCCTTGTGGTCGGCCATGCTCTGCCTGCTGACGATCGGCGCCTCCGCAGCGGCGCACGACTCTGCGCCAGCCGCACACCCGCCCACTCCGCCGCCGCCGACGAACAGCTACGAGGTCCGGCACGGCGTGCGCATAGCGATGCGTGACGGGACGCTCTTGTCCGCGGACATCTATCTGCCGACTGCAATTACTCCGCCGTTTCCGACCGTCCTGGTGCGCACTCCCTACGGCAAGGACGAGCGTTTCAGCAAGTTCGCGGCCGAGTTGTTTGCGACACGCGGCTATGTCGTCGTCGCGCAGGACAAGCGCGGGCGCTTCGAATCCGGTGGCGAGTACACCATCGCGACGCACGAGATCGCAGACAGCTACGACACCATCGACTGGATCGCGCACCAGCCGTGGTCGAATCAGCGAGTGGGTGCCTACGGTTGTTCCGATCGCGGCGATGCCGTCATCTATGCCGCGGCTGCACGACACCCGGCGCTGAAGGCCGCGATTCCCGAAGCCGCGGCCGGCGCGGTCGGCAAGGCAGGCGGCTACTACGGTTTCTTCAGCGGCCGTAACGGCGGCGCCGTGGAGCTGGCGATGGGGCTCGGCTGGTTCGCCGACAACGGCACGAAGTTCTTTCTGCAACCGCCGGCCGCGCTGTCGTGGGACGAATTCCAACGCCTGCGCCCCGGCTTCAAGCTCGACCGCGCTCCGCCGGCGCTCGACTACGACAAGCTGGTCTGGTCGCTGCCGCTCGTCGACATCCTGCGCAGCCAGGGTCTCGCCGGCACCGACTGGGACCATCTGGCTGGCCGCGAGCTGACCGACGCGTTCTTCGACCGCTCCGATTTCCTGAAGGGCAGCGAGCGCTTCAACGTGCCGGCGTTGCATGTCAACTCCTGGTACGACTTCGGCGTCGGCGTGACCTTCTTCGAGCGCGACCTGTTCGCGCGCAACGCCGACAGTGCGCTCGCGCGCGACAATCAGTTCGCGGTCATCTCTCCAACGCTGCACTGCCAGTCGCTGCGCATGACCGAGAACTACAAGGTCGGCGACCGCAGCCTGGGCGATCCGCGCTTCGGGCACGATGCCCTGTACGTGCGCTGGTTCGATTACTGGCTGAAGGGAATCGACAACGGCGTCACGCGCATGCCGAAGGTGCAGTACTACCTCATGGGCCGCAACGCCTGGCGCGAGGCGTCGACATGGCCCGCGCCTGGCTCGCGTGAGCACACATTCCTGCTGGGCGGCGCAACGCCGGCGAACGGACCCGCGGCCGCCGGCGTTCTCGCCCGCGCGCGCGCGAAGAACTGGCTCGCGGAAGATCGCTATACCTACGATCCCGCGAATCCCGTGCCGTCGATCGGCGGCTCCCTCTGCTGTATCACCAGCACGAAGCTCGAAGGCGCCTACGACCAACGCGAAGTGGAGGTCCGTCCGGACGTCCTGGTGTACTCGACGCCGCCGCTCGAGCGAGGTGTCGCGGTCGCCGGACCGATGCGACTCGTGTTGTTCGTCTCTTCGTCGGCCGCAGATACCGATTTCACCGCGAAGCTCGTCGACGTCTATCCCGACGGCACCGCATACAACGTGCAGGAGAGCATCCTGCGCGCGCGCTACCGCCATGGCTTCGACAAGCAGGAGCTCATGACGACCGGCAGCGTGTACGAGCTGGAGCTGCGCCTTCCCGATACCGCGAACTACTTCGGACCCGGCCATCGAATCCGCCTCGAAGTCTCGAGCAGCAGCTTCCCGCGCTTCGATCGCAATCTGAACACCGGCGGGCGCAATTTCGACGAGACCTCCTGGAGCGTCGCGAACAACGTCATCCATCGCGATGCCCGGCACCCGTCCCGCTTGATCCTGACTGTCCTCAACGAGCACTGACCCGATGAATGCCACGACCGACGACATGACCACCGACACGATGCTGGCGACCTACCCGCCCCGAGCCGACGCCACCCGCAACTTCATCGCCTTCGGCGTGCTCATGGCGTGCCTCGTTGCCGTGCACTTCGTGCTGGCGCTCAAGCCCGATGCCGCGAAATCGGTGGCGCAAGCGGCGGTGTTCTCCTGGACGGCGCTCGCGATCATCGGCGCGGTCGGCTTCGTCAGCACCTGGTTCCTGAATCGCACTCGCCTGCGCGGCTTGTGGGACCCGGAACTCACGCTTGCCGCGCGCGCAGGCTGGCCCGCGTTCGTGGGCTTCGGCATCGGCTGCGCAGTCACGGCGATCGACATGGGCACAGGCTGGTCGCAAGTCATGGCTCAACAGATGCACCTCGATACGATCCATATCGCCTGGCCGCTGTCGGTGCCGATCTATTTCGGCGGTGCGATTCTCGTCACGATCATCTACTACTACTTCCTGCTGCCGTTCATCGCTTGGCTGATCGCGGGCAAGTTGCTGAAGGGACGTCACGAGCCGGTCGTCTTCTGGATTGTCGGCGGACCGCTCGCGCTGGTCGAGCCCGCGACGCAAGGCTCGTTCTCCGCGATCCCGCAACATGGCTGGGTAGCGGTCTGCGGCGCTGTCGGCGACGTCGTCATGAACCTGACACAGGTCTGGTTCCTGCGTCGCGCAGGCCTGGTGGCGAGCGCGACAGTGCGCATCGGCTTCTACGCCATGTGGCACGTGATCTACGGACTGCTCTGATGTCCAAGGCAGCGCGCAACTACGCGGCCTACGCCGTACTCGGCGCATGTCTGATCGCGGTGCATTTCATCATCGCAGCGTTTCCGGGCGCGACGCGCTCGGCGTCGCAGGCCGCGGTGTTCTCGTGGCTCGGCCTCGCAATCATCGTTCCGCTCGGCTTCGCCGGCGTGCTGTTTCTGAATCTGACGCCGCTGCGCGGCCTGTGGGACGCCGAGCTCAGTACGAGCGCGAAGGTGTGGCGCCCGCTGACGATCGGCGTGCTGATCGGCGCGCTCATGACCGGCACGGACATGCTGACGGGCTGGACGCGCATCGTCGCCGCGCGCATGCACCTGCCGTCGATCCACATCGACTTTCCGCTGTCCGTGCCGATCTACCTCGGCGGCGCGATTCTGGTGTCGGTGCTGTACTTCCTGACGCTGCTGCCTTTCCTTTACTGGCTGATCGCAGTCCGCCTGCGCCAGAACCGCCGCGAGTCCCTGACGTTCTGGCTCATCGCCGCGCCGTTCGTGCTGGTCGAGCCGCTCACGAACCGCCCGGGCGGCTTCGGCGAGCTCGACTGGCGCATGCTCGCCGGCCTCCTCGAGGACGTGCTGCTCAACTTCACGCAGATCTGGTTCCTGCGCTCGGCGGGATTCGTCGCAGCGGTCCTGGTGCGCGTCGGCTTCTACGCAATCTGGCACGTCCTGTATGGGCTGATCAGCTGAGCGCATCCGATCCTTCCACGCGAGACTCTCATCATGAGCCGAAAAGTCATCCTGACCTGCGCCGTCACCGGCAATGCACCGCTCAATCCGAAGTATCCGTACGTCTATCCGGTGACGCCGGCTCAGATCTGCGACGCTGTCATCGAAGCGGCGTGCGCCGGCGCTTCGATCGCTCACATCCACGTACGCGACCCGAAGACCGGTCATGGCAGCCGCGACGTCGCCCTGTTCCGCGAAGTCGTCGACCGCGTCCGTTCGAGCGGCGTGGATATCGTCATCAATCTCACCGCCGGCATGGGCGCTCTGCTGTTGCCGGATCCAGCGGATGAGAGCCGTGCGCTGCCCGGGAGCGACGTGATCGACGCCGAAGAGCGCGTCGCCCACTTGCGCGACTGTTTGCCGGACATTGCATCGCTCGACGTCACGACCGGCAATCAGGTCGAGGGCAGTTTCGAGTTCGTGTATCTGAATACCACGCGCACGCTGCGCCGCATGGCCAAGCGCTTCAAGGAGCTGGGCGTGAAGCCCGAGCTCGAAGCATTTCAAGCAGGCGACGTGCTGTTTGCGAACCAGCTGGTCGCCGAAGGTCTCGTCGACGCGCCCGCGCTCTATCAGCTGGTGCTGGGAGTGAAGTGGGCCGCACCGGCAGACCCTGCGTCCATGATGTACATGAAGAGCCTGGTGCCGCCGGACGCAGCGTGGGCTTCGTTCGGCATCGGCCGCCAGCAGATGCCGATGGTCGCGCAGGCTGTGCTGCTCGGCGGACACGTGCGCGTCGGGCTCGAGGACAATCTCTACCTGCGGCGCGGAGTGTTCGCGACCAATGGCCAACTGGTGGAGCGGGCGGCTACTCTCATCGAGTGCCTGGGCGAGAGTGTCGCGACTCCAGACGAAGCGCGCCAGATGCTCGGGCTGCGCCCCAAGCCACCGTTGAGCTGAGTCGATGCAGACACTAAAGCCCCGCGACATTCTCGCGCTCGGAGTCGGAACGATCATCGGCGTCGGCTGGATCGTCGCAGTCTCCGGTTGGATCCTGCGCAGCGGTCCGGCAGGGGCCGCGATCGCATTCATGCTCGGCGCGCTGGTTGTCAGTCTGGTCAGCCGCTGCTACGGCGAGGCCGCCGAGCGCTTCCCCGAGCGCGGCGGCGAGCTGCGCGTCGCGCTCGCAATGTTCGGTCCCGCGACGGCATTCGCTACGGGCTGCGCGTTGCTCGCGGCTTACCTCACGGCGATCGTGTTCGAGGTTGCCGCACTGGGATGGATCCTGGGCGAGATCGGCGCAGGCGTCGGCTTGGGCCCGCGGATCGTGATCGGCGTCGTTGGCCTGCTCCAGATGCTCGCTATCGCAGGCAATGCGTGGGTGAATGCGCGGGGCGCAGCGGCGTCCTCCGGTGCCCAGAACGTATTGACGCTCGTAAAGATCGTCGGCATCGGCTTGATCGTCATTGCCGGCATCCTCAGCGGTCACAGGGCGCACCTGGCCCCGCCCTTCGCCGCGCAGCCCGGCGAATCGCTCGTCGCGGCAACCGCCGCTGTGGCGATCTCGACTCCGTTCTGGTTCGCCGGCTTTAACGTCATCGCTCAGGCGACGCCCGATCGCGCCGCGACGACCACGCTGCGGCAGGTCGCGAACACGATCACGGGCAGCGTACTGATCTGCGGCCTGCTGTACACGGCGATCATCTTCGCGGTCGGTGCGCTGGTGCCGCGCGCCCAGCTGCAGTCGCTGCCCTTCCCTGCGGCGGATGCAGTGGCGATCGCGACCGGCCAGGCAGCGTTGAAGTGGATCGTGCTGCTGATCGGCGGCATCGGAATTCTCGCTGCCTGGAACGGCATGACTTTCGCGGTCGTGCGGATCTTCCAGGGGCTTGCAGCGAGCGATCTGCCGCCGGGCTTGCAGCGCGAGACGGACCCGGCGGCGCTCTCGCGCCGCGGACTCGCGGCCGCGATCGGCGCCGCGCTCGCCGGAATCGTCGTCGGCCGCCCCGCGATGGAGCCGGCCATCGCCGCCAGCGCGATCTGCATGAGCGCGGTGTTCGCAGTCGTCTGTTTCGCCATTCTGCGCTTGCGCCTGCGGTCGCGGCCAGCGTTGCTCTGGCCATCATTGCTGGTGCCGGCCGGCGGCTCATTGTTGTCGCTCGCGCTCATCGTCACGGCGGCTATCCTTCCCGCGGTCCAAGCGCACAGCGTTCCCACCGAGTGGTGGCTGCTGGGACCTGCTGCTCTCGTTGTCGTGATCGTCTGGCGACGCGCTATCGTGCGTCATCGAGCGGCGGGCTCGAATTGCGACGCGTAGTCGTCATCGGTTGCGGCCTGCTCGGCGTATCGACCGCCTACTTTCTGCGTCGACACGGCATGCAGGTGACCGTGATCGATCGCGCTGCCGGACCCGGCAAGGAGACGAGCTTTCGCAACGGCGCGTTGCTGCACACGAGCCTCGTCGATCCTTGGAATGGTCCCGGTGTGCTCGGCCAGCTGCTGCGCTCGATCGGCCGCGAGGATTCCGCGCTGCTGCTGCGGATGCGCGCCGTGCCGTCGCTGCTCGGCTGGGGTGTCCGCTTCATACGCGAGTCCAGTGCCAGGCGCCACCGCGCGAACACTCTAAGCAACGCAGCGCTAGCCACCTATTCCCGCCGGATGATGCAGCAGCTGCGTTGCGAAGCAGCGTTGCACTACGAGCACTGGCAGCCGGGAACGCTGCTTATCTTTCGCGAACAGCAGTCGTTTCGCGGAGGGCAACAAACGATGCGGGAGCTGCAAGCGCGAGGCGTGCGCGCGGCCGTCTACAGCGCAGCGCAGCTGAAGGAACTCGACCCGGCGCTCGGTGAGGTTGCCGACGAGCTCGCCGGAGGCATCCACTACCTCGACGACGAAGGCGGCGATGCCTTCGCATTCTGCACGCAACTCGCGCACGTCGCGCACGGGCTGGGTGTCGAGTTCCGCTTCGGCACTGGCGTCGACCGTTTGCACTTCGCCGGCTCGCGTGTCCGCAGCGTTCATTGCGGGTCGCACACGGTAGACGCGGATGCAGTCGTCGTTGCCGCCGGCAGCTACAGCGCACCGCTCGTTGCACCACTCGGCATCCGGCTGGCGATTCGCCCGGTCAAAGGGTATTCGATCACGCTGCATCGAGACGCCTTTCGCATCGCTCCGCGCGTCCCCGTCATCGACCATGCGCTGCACGCCGCGGTCGTGCCCGTGGGCCGCGACCGGATCAGGATCGCGGGCACGGCGGAGTTCGCTGGCTACGATCTCAGCATTCCGCGCTCGCGCATCGAGAATCTGCTGGTGCTGCTCGAACGAATATTCCCTGGGTTCTCGCGCGAGCGGCAGCCCGCCGACATCGAGCCGTGGGCCGGGCTGCGCGCTGTGAGCCCCGACGGTGTGCCACTGCTCGGTCGCACGGCGGTGCCCAACCTGTTCGTCAACACCGGTCACGGGCACCTCGGGTGGACGCTCGCGGCGGGCTCGGGCAAGGTGGTCGCGGACATCGTCGCAGGCGTCACGCCCGCTGTCACAGTGGACGCCTATCGACCGCAGCGCTTCTGAGCTCCGTCACGCTCACGCGTTAGTTTTTCTGCTCCGGCACATCAGAGAAAAGCGATTGCCGCAGCGGGCGACGCGCCCTGTAATGCATCCACATTCATCACCGCCGGATGCAACATGTGTAACGCCGATCCTTGCTGCTGCTCGGATCTCAACCCACAGCCAGAGTCCGCAGTGGTACACGACAGCGCCGATACCGGCCGTTCGCAAGCTGCTCAACCGCGTCGGCTGGACTGTGGCCGACGTCGACGCCTTCGAGATCAATGAAGCGTTCGCCGTCGTGGCAATGGCTGCTGCCCACACTCTCGGCATTCCTCGCGACCGGCTGAACCTCAATGGAGGCGCGTGTGCACTGGGTCACCCCATCGGCGCTACGGGCGCTCGATTGCTCGTCACACTTCTGCACGCGCTCAGAAGCTGCGGCATGCGTCGAGGCGTCGCCGCGCTGTGCATCGGCGGCGGCGAAGGCACGGCAATGGCGCTCGAATGCGGTTCCGCGTGATACCCAAGCGCACACGTATATATGTATGCGCCACCGAACACACGAGTCTACTGACGCAGCAACGTCACCAACCTGATCGACTCGCGCGGAGGGGTACGTTTCGGGGTACCACCGGCGCTCATGAAAACATCGCCGTTTCACATCATGAACTTGCAGTCGACTTCGAATCCGGCCCGGGGAGCCATCCAAGGACGTCCGAGGACTTCCAGGGAGGTCCGCCAAGATCCAGCGCGTTAGCGCGCACCTCGCGCATACAGACACAGGTACGTCTTCCGCCAACATCCAGGGACTTCCGCAGACAGCCAAACCTTGGTGGGGGCATTTCTGGGGGTATCGGCGACTCGTTTAGGACCGATACCCCCACGCAGTCCTCGAAGAATTGCGAGCAGATGCGTGAAATGCGGCAGAGGCTAGAATCCGACTTTGGGATTCGAACTCACGACGGGTCAAGGCTTCTACACTTTTGGATCGCGTGCGATCCACAAACGTGCAGGCGGTTCGGATCCAGCTGAGAGACTCGCACAGAAATCTGGGGTTACCTCGACGAGACTGGCCCGCGGGATGTCTGACGCTTCGGATGCAATTGGGCAGCGGCCACACCACTAGCGTTGCCACTCACGGCGCGACCGAAAGGGAGCGAAAGCGGTTTGCCACAGGCTCCGCTCCGCTACGGCATCTTTCTCAAGCGCAGTCGCGCTTGTTCAATGGCCATCGTGAGACATGTCATCGCGATGCATTTCCCATCGAAGCTGCACCTCTTGCAGCTTTACCTCATGAACTGCTTCGTGACGATTCTCTCTGTTCGTGAGTCGACGCGACAACGGAAGCTGGTCGTGAGATAGGAGTCTGGGTCGATCAGAACCACACAATGTCCCCGCTGATTCGTGCATCAAGGGCCTGCGCTCCAACATCAATCGCGCTGCCACTCGCAATGACGGTGTTTGCTCTCACTTCAAGCGCGCTCATGGCGGCGGCACTCCTGGCCCGAAACTACTCAGAAGGATTTCTTCACCAAAGACTGGAACTCTAGTGATAAGGACCTGCCGCTCAACGGTGTTAGGATTTGTGAGACGAACCGAAGCTGGAGCAGGATGCTATGACGCGCCGATTTCTCTTTGCCGCCGCCTACACAGTATTCGTAGTCTCACTGCTTTTGACATGGCCGAAGTGGACCGTCCCGCCGCAGGTGGATAACCAAACGGTCATAACGGCCGCATGGCCAGCGCGTTGGCTGGTGATCTTTACTCCCGTCGTGTGGGGCTGGGCCGCATTCTACTTAGAACCCAAATGGCGCAAAATCGGGCTGATTGGATCAATGCTCCTGCTTGTCGGTTGTTTTCTGTTCATTTGGTATCACGACAACGTGCTCACCCATAGTCCTTGCCTCTGGCACGACGGCGACTGCGGCGGGTGGTTTAGGTAGCTACTCAGAGGCACGGACTGTAGTAGGTAAGGGTTTCGGCCGCCGTCCACGCACTGCATCCACAGCCATTGCACGCGCGAACTCGCCAACGACCCGTCGCCGGAAGATCGACGCTGCAACTGCTGACCTGGCCATCGGTCACCGTTGAGCCATAGGTCTCGAATGGGTAAAACGAGGGGGCCACCTGGGCGTGGTAGGTCATTGACGCAAAACGATTCGCGACCAGGACCGAAGAAAGGCTTTGCTGTTCGGGGGCAGACCATACATTTTTTGGGGTACGTTTGGGGTGTCTGAAAGATCGCGCGCAGCGCGTACCTCAAACTACGAGATATCGCTGCAACTCACTAACTCAGTGCGTGAGAAACATTGATGGGCAAACCAGCCCATCACTTAACCCGGTGGCTACAAACTGGCGAAGCTAACGATCGCCGGTCGCGCGCGTCTCGCTCAGCAACTCACGCCCGGACGCAATGAACGCGAGCCCGAAGAGCACGCCGACGAGCGTGAAGAGCCAGGGAGCCTCGCTGGCTGCTGCGGCGATTGTCGCAACCAAAGCTGCGAGCCACCCGATCGAGGACCCTAGGCGCTGCGCGCCCAGGCGCAATTGGGCGGCGCCGAGTATGCCGAGCCCGAGTACCAGAACGCCGCCACCGACGCGATACATCTGCACTCCGGCAAGCTCGCCGTCCGGGCCGACGATCGAGGCAGCAGCGCACAGCGCCAGCAGGAATCCAACGAAGCCCGCGATGCCTAGCTGCACGTGACGGCTCAGATAGGCGCCGAGGATTGCAAGCACGAACCCGGTGTCGATCACCAGGTAGAGCAGCTCCGCAGCGGTGGTGCCGAGCCGTGCACCCAGAAAGGCCGAGCCGATGCGCAGCGTGCCCGCGACTATCGCCGCCGCCGCCGAGAGTCTAATTAGTGTTGGCGCTTGCATCTCACCCGACTCCTGAAACCCGCCTGTCCCAGATCAAATCGGAAGTACCAGGAAGAATCAGACACGCACGATATATCTCGAACTCCCCGACCACAACGCGATGGTCCGGCCTCCACGTGGAGAGGCCGGGCCACGATTCCGCTGCGGTCAATTCACTCTAGCAACGCATTAGTGGCTCTTGCTCAGGAGCGGACATTGTCGCCGCAACGTCCGCTTCGTCACCGCTGGGGCTGCGGCGTTAGCTGTTCGCCGTTGGCCGCAGAGGCGGTGAGCTGAAACCTACGCGTCGCGAGACCTACATTGCCGTTGGCGTCCGTTACGCTCGCCGTGAAAGTAACGAACTCCTCATCGAGTGCGCTCCCCACGAACGGCGCCGCCACCACCCAATTGAGGACGGTGCGCACCGCTAGCGTGCCGTCTTCAAGACGAATGACTTCGCTGCCAGCCACATTGAAGACCCGTCCAACGTTCACATCTGCATTGCCGCCCGCCGCCCCGGAGGGCACGCTGAAGCGGAAGTCAAAGCCGGGCACGTTGCGGTTTGGCTTGCCCACGCCGGCGGCGCCATCGTCGATCCGGCCGAATTGGGCGGCGAGATTGGCGTTTGTCGGGTCGAGCAGGCCGTCTGCGGCGCCGAGTTCGTCGACGATCACGTCGCCTTCCTTGTCGATGACATTGACCTGGATGTAGTGAAGCGATCCATTGGGCGGCGCTTGACCAAACGTCACAGCGCTCGGCTCGCGCGGCGCGACGATCTCGACGATCGGTGCAGTGCCGCCG
>Ga0268265_10000837_pt1 | contig 28984 bp, 32 predicted proteins | sample KBSSwiS52_FD_190355 | JGI IMG/M metagenome (GOLD analysis project Ga0268265, IMG submission 190355) | Switchgrass rhizosphere microbial communities from Kellogg Biological Station, Michigan, USA - KBS Switchgrass S5-2 (SPAdes) (version 2) | ecosystem: Host-associated > Plants > Roots >...
AGGACCGCGCGCGTCGTGCTCACTGACGCGCGGCGCACGCGCGCAGTAGCGCCGCGTAGCGCGCGACGCACTGCTCCCAGGACCAGTGGCTGCGGGCGAAGGCGGCGACGCGCGGCCGCAGCGACTCTAGCTGGCCCGGCGCGGCGAGCAGCGCCTGGATCCGCGCTGCCCAGCGCGCCGCCGTATCGGCGCCGCCGACGCGCTCGCTCAGCAGCACGTCGCCCGCTTCCGGGCAGCCCGCGGCGGTGTCCGCGCCGACGAGCGCAGGCGTGCCGCACGCCATGGCCTCCTGCACCGAGAGCGGAAATCCCTCGCCGACGCTCGGCAGCACGAGCAGGTCCGCTGCCTGGTAGAGCGCGCTCAGCTCCGCGGTCGCGGGGCTGCGCACGACGATGACATTCGGCCTTTCCCACGCGGCGGGGTCCATGGGACCCCAGCCTGCGAACAGCCAATGGGCATCGCCGATCCGCCCGGTGAGCTCGCGCAGGATCTCCAGGCCCTTCTTCTCGACGAATCTGCCGATGAACAGCACCACCGGCTTGCCCGGCGGGATGCCGAGCCTGGCGCGGCGCTCGGCCCGCTCGGCGGCCGAGCAGGGGCGGAAGACCTCGGTATCGACGCCGTTCTCGATCAGCAGCGGCGGAGAGCGAAACCGCACCCGTTGCGCGAAATACGCGCGTACCGACTCGCTTTCGAAGATCACCTGGTCGGCGCCGGCCAGCACCCAGGCGCCCAGCAGCCGGTTCGCGGCCGCGTGCAGCGCGCGCAGCAACGGGTTGCGATAGGGGACATGCCCGATGTGCTGCGTGACGACGACCGCGCGCCGTCGTCGACCGAAGCGTGCAGCGGCAAACGCCGCCAGCACCGGTAGATACAGGCAATCGTGCAAATGCACCACGCTCGCCGAGCGCACCGCGCGGGCGAGGCGCAGCAAGGCTGCGGGTGACCACAACGGATACGGCACACCCACGACGCGCTCCAGGATGTTGCAACTGCTTGCCGGAACCACGGTGAGACCCGGCGAAGCCGGGGGCGGCGGATCGCAGTCGCTGGCGTGCCAGTCGATCTGCGCGATGCCCTGCGCGGCGAGCCGTTCGGCGAGCTGCCCGGCCATCCTTTCCACCCCGCCACGATGCGCCGGAAAAAAATGGGTGACGAGCGTGATCTGCATCGACGCCTAGCGCATCGAGGCGTGCGTGCGGCGCAGCCCTTCAGCGAGCGACGTGCGAGCGGTCCAGCCGAGATGTCGCCGGGCGAGCGAGGTATCCAGCACGTTCACCGGCACGTCGAGCGGCCGCGCGGCCGCATAGGCGACCGCCAGCGGACGCCCGAGCAGCGCTTCGATCTCCTTGATCAATTGCTTCAGGCTGCTGCCGACGCCGGAGCCGATGTTGAACAGCCTCGGCTCGCCCTCGAAGGCCGCCGCCTTGAGCAGCGCCTCGGCGGCGTCGCCGACGTAGAGGTAGTCCCGCACCGCCGAGCCGTCGCCCCATACCTCGATCGGCTGGCCGCGCAAGGCGCGATCGAGGAACACGGCAACCGCGCCCTGCGCCACGTCGAGGCGCTGGCGCGGGCCATAGAGATTCGATGGCCGCACCACGCAATAGTCGAGGCCGTGGATGCGATGGTTGAGCTGGAGGTACTTCTCGATCACCAGCTTCTGGATACCGTAGGAGCAGATCGGCTCGGTCGGATGGGTCTCGTCGACGGGCACCGAGCGCGGCACGCCATAGACGGTGCCGCCCGAGGAGACGAACACCACTTTGCGCACCCCCTGGCTGCGGCACAGCTCGAGCAGCCGCAAGGTGCCGACCACATTGGACTCGACGTCGTAGACCGGGTTGTCGTTGGATGTCTTTGGCAGGGTGGTGGAGACCAGGTGAAACACGATCTCGCTCCCTTCCAGCGCCGCGCTCAGCACATACGGATTGAGGAAGTCGCCGGTGAACACCTCGAACTCGCGGCGCTGCAGGAAACTCGGCAGCCGGTCGAGGTGCGGACGATCGAAGATCCTCACCCGATGCCCGGCCTGCAGCAGCACTTCGGCGAGATGCGAGCCGATGAATCCGGCGCCTCCCAGCACCAGACAGGATGCCATGTCCGCTCCCTAGGCTTGGATGCCGGAGTCTACAGCGGCCGGCTTGCCCTTCAGGCCGACCAGATTGGCGTAGCGCCGGCCTTGCGTGCGCGCGACCAGCTCTTCGGGCGTGCCGATCGCGGTCAGCGTGCCGCGGTTCCCGGAGAGCTGGTACAGCCGGAACCCCAGGTCGCGCAGCATCCCGAGATACTCCAGTCCATCGCCGCCGCAGCGCGCCAGGCCATAGGGCCAGAACTCGGTCATCAGGATGCAATCGGTGCTGGCGCCGAGCAGGCCGGCGGCGCCGCGCACCACCTGCGCCTCGGCGCCCTGGACGTCGATCTTCACGAACTGCGCCGAAGCGATCCCGGCCCGGCGGCAGATACTGTCGAGCGTATCGGCGCCCACGCTTTCCTCGCTTCGAAGCAACGGGTCGGGATAAAGACGGTTGTCGCCCTTGTTTTCCGGATTCTGGTAAAGCGCGAGCGTTCCCGCGCGGTCCGAGGCGGCGAGGCCGACGATCTGCGCCGCGCCCGGCGTCGGCGCGTTGCTCGCGATGGTCTTCTCCAGGTAGCGGCGGCTTTCGGCGTGCGGCTCGAGCGCGAGCACGCGGCCGTGGAATCCTGGCGTCGACAGCGCGAGGGCGCTGTACAGGCCGACATTCGCGCCGACGTCGACCAGGGTCATGCCGGCGCGGAAGCGCGAGCGGAAGAACGCGGTCTCGCCGCGCTCGTAGACGCCGAATCTCAGGGCGCCGGAAATCACCGGGTCGTCGGGATTGAGCCAGACGGTGGCTTCGCCGACGCGCACGCGCTCGGGGAGCAGGGCGCGGATCGCGGCGTTCGCCGCGCGGCGCAGCGGCGCCGGCTTGAGCAGCACCGTGTAGACGAACTCCGCGATGCTCATCGCGCTCGGCGCTGCTCGAAGTTCCACGCGTCGCGCACGATGCCCTCGATGTCGCCGCGCGCCGGTTGCCAGCCGAGGATGCGGCGGGCTTTGGCGGCATCGGCGACCAGCGTGGCGGGATCGCCCGCGCGGCGCGCAGCCTGGTCCACCTTGATCGGTTTTCCGGTCACGCGGCGCGCGGCCTCGATCACCTCGAGCACGGTGGCGCCATCGCCGTTGCCGAGATTGAACACGTCGTAGCGCCCGCCCTTGGCGAGCCAGTCGAGCGCGCGCAGATGCGCGTCGCACAGGTCGTTGACGTGGATGTAATCGCGCACGCAGGTGCCATCGCGCGTCGGCCAGTCCATGCCGAACACCGAGATCGAGGCGCGGCGGCCCGAAGCGGCCTGCAGCACGAGCGGGATGAGGTGGGTTTCGGGGTCGTGGCGCTCGCCGAGCTCGCCCGACGGATCCGCGCCGGCGGCGTTGAAGTAGCGCAGCACCACGGCGCCGATGCCGTAGGCGGTGCTGCAATCCGAGAGCATGCGTTCCATGGCGAGCTTGCTCGCGCCGTAGGGATTGACCGGCTGCTTCGGATGCGCCTCGTCGATCGGCGTGCGCACCGGGTCGCCGTACACCGCGGCGGTGGAGGAGAACACGATGCGCGCGACGCCCGCGTCGCGCATGGCCTGCACCAGCGCGACGGTGCCGCCGACGTTGCGCCGGTAGTACTTGAGCGGGTCGGCCATCGACTCGCCCACCAGGCTCGAGGCCGCGAAGTGCACCACGCCCTCGATGCGGTTTTTCTGCAGCAGGCTCTTGGTGGACGCGACGTCGGCGATGTCGCCCTTCACGAACTGCGCGCCGCGCACCGCCTCGGCGTGCCCGGTGGACAGGTCGTCGAGCACCGTAACCTCGCTGCCGGTCTCGGTCAGCAGCTTCACCATGTGCGAGCCGATGTAGCCGGCCCCGCCCGTCACCAGGATCTTCATAGGAGCGGCGGATTGTAGCCGAGCGCTTGCATGCACCTTTGGCTGCGCTAAGATATGCAGCCGAGCGCGTATGGACAAGAGCGACGGTATCTCTACATTGCACGCCGGCGCGGCCGCTGAACCGGCCCAGGCGCGGCGCGTCATGAGCCGCTGGCGAGCAGCGGGCATCCACCTGCTGATCAGCGCCGGCATTGCCGCCGGCGTGCTCGCCCTGATGCTTGGCGTCTGGTACGGCCCGACGCTGTTCGAGGCCATGGGCGGCGCCGGGCTCGCGCTGATCGTGATCGGCGTCGACGTGGTGATGGGGCCGGCGCTCACCCTGGCCGTGTTCCGCAGCGGCAAGCGCGGCCTGAAGTTCGATCTGACGGCGATCGCGGCGCTTCAGCTCGTCGCGCTGGTGTACGGCTGCTACGTCGTCTCCCTTGCGCGCCCGGCGTTCATCGTTTTCGTCAAGGACCAGTTCCAGGTCGCCACCGTCGCCGAGCTCGAGCCGGCGCAGCTCGCCCAGGCGAAGTATCCGCAATACCGCAGCCCCTCGTGGTCGGGACCGGTGATGGTGTACGGGGATTGGCCGAAGGACCACGAGGAGCAGCAGAAACTCGTGTTCGCCGGGCTCGCCGGCGTGGACCTGCAGCATTTTCCCAAGTACTACGCGCCCTACGAGCAGGGCAAGGAGCAGATTCTCGCCAGGGCGCTGCCGCTGCCGGCCGTGCACAAGGCGGACCCGGAGGCCGCGAAGGTGATCGACGCGTGGGTCGCGAGCTCCGGCGTCGATACGCAGAACCTGCGCTACCTGCCGCTGCGCGGGCGCAGCGCCTGGGTGGCGGTGCTGATCGACGCCCGCACCGCCGTGCCGGTCAAGATGCTGATCGCGGAGAAGGTCTAGCTCACTCGAAGCGCAACGCCTCGACCGGATTCAGGCGCGCGGCCTTACGGGCCGGGTAGAAGCCGAAGAACACTCCGATGACGAACGCAAACGCCACGGCGAGGCCGACCGCCTCGGGCGCGATGACGATGCGCCAGCCGGCGAACTCGGCGATGGCGAGCGAGGTGCCCATGCCGAGGCCGACGCCGATCAGCCCGCCGATCAGCGACAGCGTCACCGCTTCGACCAGGAACTGACCGAGGATGTCGCGCGTGCGCGCGCCGACCGCCATGCGCAGGCCGATCTCGCGGGTGCGCTCCGTGACGGACACCAGCATGATGTTCATGATGCCGATGCCGCCGACCAGCAGCGAGACCGAGGCCACCGCGGCGAGCAGCAGGGCAAGCACGCGGCTGGAAGCTTCCTGCGCCGCCATCACCTCCTGCAGGTTGCGCAGCGAGAAATCGTCGTCGGCGCCAGCCTGCACGCGATGACGCTGGCGCAAGAGCGACCTCACCTGCTCCTCGACCACCTTGGTGTCGAGCCCGTCGGCAGCCTTGACCCAGATCGTGCCCACGGTGCGGTTGCGCGCCGCGCTCGCGGTGCCGAGCACGCGGCTGCGCGCGGTCTTGATCGGCACCAGGATCAGGTCGTCCTGGTCGGTGCCCATCATGCTCTGGCCCTTGACGTCGAGCACGCCGATCACCGTGAAGGGAATGCGCTTGATGCGGATCGACTGGTCGAGCGGGTCGGCGGCGCCGAACAGCTGCTTCGCGACCGTGGCGCCGATCAGGCACACCTTGGCCGCGCCCGCCATCTCGCCCGCCTCGAAGGTGCGCCCGCTGGCGAGCGCCCACTGGCGCACGTCCAGGTACTCGGGCGTGACGCCGAACACCTGCGTCGACCAGTTCGAGTTGCCCCAGATCACCTGCGCGCTGCCGCGCAGCGCCGGCGCGGCCAGCGCCTCGGGGATCTCGCGGTTGATCGCGACCACGTCGTCCTCGGTCAGCGTCGAGCCCGAGCCGAAGCCCATGCGCACGCCGCCCGCGGTGGTGGAGCCGGGCATGACCAGCAGCAGGTTGGAGCCGAGCGCGCGGATCTGCTCCTCGACGCGCGCCTGCGCGCCGGAACCGACCGCGATCATCACGATCACCGCGCCCACGCCGATCACGATGCCGAGCATGGTGAGGGCGCTGCGCAGCTTGTTCACGGCGAGGGCGCGCAGCGCGATGCGCAGGAGCGCCATGAAGTTCATGCGGCCGCCAATGCTTCGTTTTGCTCGTCCTGCACCACCTTGCCGTCCCGGAACACGATGATGCGGCGCGCGAAGCGCGCCACGTCGGACTCGTGCGTCACCAGCACCACCGTCATCCCCTGGCGGTTGAGCTCCTGGAACAGCGCCATGATCTCCAGGCTGGTCTTCGAGTCGAGCGCGCCGGTCGGCTCGTCCGCCAGGATCAGCAGCGGCTCGGTGACCAGCGCGCGTGCGATCGCCACGCGCTGCTGCTGGCCGCCGGAAAGCTGCGCCGGGTGGTGGTCGGCGCGCTCGCCCAGGCCCACCTTTTTCAGCATGGCCGTGGCGCGTCTTTTTCGTTCAGCAGAGGAAACCCCTGCATAAACCAGAGGCAGCGCGACGTTCTCGACCGCGGGCGTGCGCGCGAGCAGGTTGAACTGCTGGAACACGAAGCCGATGCGCTTGTTGCGGATCACCGCGAGCTGATCGCCGGCCATCGCGGAAACCGGGTCGCCCCCCAGCCGGTATTCGCCGCTGGTCGGGCTGTCCAGGCAGCCGATCACGTTCATGAAGGTGGACTTGCCCGAGCCCGAGGGACCCATCACCGCGACGAACTCGCCTTCGTCGATGTCGAGGCTCACGCCGTCGAGCGCGTGCACCTCGCTGCCGCCCATCCGGTAGAGCTTCGTCAGGTCCTTCGTGTGAATCAGCATCAGAAGAAGCGGCCGCGCGGCAGACCGCCGCTCGCGCCGCCGGGCCCGCCGGCACGCGCGTCGGCCGTGCCGACGATCACCTCCGCGCCTTCGTTCAGCCCGCTCACCAGCTCGGTCGCGCTGCCGTCGGTCAGGCCGAGGCGCACGTCGGCGGCCTTGGGCTGGCCGCCTTCGAGCACGTAGACGCGCCCGACCGACGACTGGCCGCGCGAGCCCGCTTCGGCCAGCAGGCGCTCCCACGCCGGGCGCTGCTCCGGGGTGAGGATTTCGCCGATGCGCGCGTTGGTCTCGGCGCGGATTTTCTCGGCCTCGCGCCGGCGATCGCCGTCGCCCTTCATGTCGCGCACCCGCGCGAACTTCTCGCGCGAGGCGTTGAAGATCTCCTCGATCTGCGCCTTCTGCGCGTCGCTCGGCTTGAGCTCGGCCTGGATGCGCGCGCGGAACTGCTGCACCGCCTGGCCGCCGGCCTGCTGCTGCGCGGGCGCGGCGTCCAGCGGCGCGGCGCCCCTGGCATCGGCCGCGCCGGCCGGACGCCAGCGCAGCGCGGCATTCGGGACCTTGAGCGCGCTCGCCCGGTTCTCGACGGCGATGCGCACGTTGGCGGTCATGCCCGGCAGCAGCGCCATGTCCGGGTTCGCGGCCGAGATCACCACGGTGTAGCTCACCACGTTCTGCACGTTCTGCGGCGACTTGCGGATCTGCCGGATTTCGCCCTGGAAGCTGCGCCGCGGAAAGGCGTCGACGGCGAAGGTCGCCGCCATACCGGCGCGCAGCCGGCCGACGTCGGCCTCGTCGATCGCGGCCTCGACCTGCATGTCGCGCAGGTCCTGCGCGATGGTGAACAGCACCGGCGCCTGCAGGCTCGCCGCCACGGTCTGGCCGGCGTCGACGTTGCGCAGGATCACGGTGCCGTCGACCGGCGCGCGGATCACGGTGCGCTCGAGGTCGACCTCGGCCTGCTGCAGCAGGGACTGGCGCTGCTTCACCGCGGCCTGCGCGCTCTGGATCTGCGCCTGGCTCACCTTGAGCTGCGCGTCGACCGCCTTGAGCTGCTCGCGCGTGCTGTCGAGCACAGTGCGCGCCTTGTCGAGCTCGGCACCGGAGATGTAGTTCTTGTCGACCAGCGCCTTCTTGCGCTCGAAGTCGCGCTGCGCGTCGGCGAGGTTCACCTTGACCTGGCCGATCGTGGCCTGCGCCGCCGCCTGGTTCGAGCGCGCCACCGCCACGGCGCTCTGCGCCGAGTCGAGGTCGGCGCGCGCCTGGTTCACGCGCAGCTCGAAGGTCGAAGGATCGATGCGCGCGATCACCTGGTCCTTCTTCACCGTGGTGTTGAAGTCGGCATAGATGTCCTTCACCTGGCCGGAAATCTGCGAGCCGACCTGGACCGTGGTGGTGGCGTTCAGCGTACCGCTCGCCACCACCACCGCGGCGATCGCGCCGCGCTCGACCTTGGCGGTGCGATAGCGCACCTCGCCGTCGCTGCTGCGGCTGTCGTACCAGTACCAGCCGCCGGCGGCGAGCACGGCGAGAGCGAGAGCGATGAGCGCGACGCGTTTCATTCCAGCCCGGGATTATCCTTGACGTTGATGAAGCGGGGGCGGTTGGCGGGCAGCGCGGGCACGGTCTTCAGCGTGCGCAGATGGCGGCTGACCACCTCCCAGATCGGCTCACCCGTTATACCCTCTCCGACCGGCGCCCACCCCGCAACTTTGTAACGCTTTGTTGCCTCCATCGGCTCGCCCCGCACGCGCAGCTGCGAGATCCTCGAGCCGATGCGCGCGCCCGGCTCGAGCGCGTAGCTCATGCCCGCGACGCGCACCATGTCGCCGCCCTGCTGCAGGTAGGGATCCGGGTTGAGCACGTTGTCCGCGATGTCCTCGAGGATGCCCTTGATCGCCTCGCCGCTGAGCTCGTTCAGGGTGGTTTGCGGATAGGTGATGGCGGTCTGGTCCATCAGGTGCTCGAGCGTGATGGCGTCGCCCGGCAGCAGCGTGGTGCCCCAGCGGAAGCCGGGCGAGAACGCGATCTGCGCGCCTTTGGCCTGCAGCAGCGCCTGCAGGATCAATTCGTCGAACGAGCCGTTGAAGTTGCCGCGGCGGTAAAGCAGGCCTTCGGTCACGGCAAGCTTCTCCTCCAACCGGGCGCGGAACGGCGCTCGTACACTTTCGACGTACGAGGCCATTTCCTGGTCGGCGTCGAGCAGGCGCGAGAACACCGGCAGCAGCCGGTACTGATAGCCGGTGACACCGGAGCTGCCGACCTGCAGGTCGAGCACGGCGAGGAACTTGCCGTTCGAGCCGGCATTCGTGACCAGCGTCTTGCCGACCGGAATCGCGCGCGGTACGGCGTCGTGCGTGTGTCCGCCAAGGATTGCGTCGAGCCCGCGTACGCGCCCGGCGAGCTTGAGGTCCACGTCCATGCCGTTGTGCGAAAGCAGCACCACGGCCCTGGCGCCTTTCTTCCGCACCTCGTCGATGCGCTGCTGGAGCGCTTTCTCCTGGATGCCGAACGTCCAGTCGGGCACGAAATGCCGCGGGTTGGCGATCGGCGTGTACGGGAAGGCCTGGCCGATGATCGCCACGGGGATGCCGTTCATGTCGCGCCAGGCGTACGCGGTAAACACCGGATCCTCGAAATCCGCGGTGCGCACGTTCTGGGCGAGCACCGGGATCGGCGAGTCCTTGAGCGGCTGCTGGCCGTAGGTGAACTCCCAGTGCGCCGTCATGTAATCGACGCCCAAGCGCTTCTGCGCGCCGCGCATGTCCTCGCCCCTGGTCCAAAGCGAGGTGGCCGAGCCCTGCCAGCTGTCGCCGCCGTCGAGCAGCAACGCACCCGGCCGCGACGCCCGCACCCGCTTCACCAGCGTGGCGAGGTGCGCGAAGCCGCCCACCTTGCCGTAGCGCCGCGCCAGCTGCTCGAACTCGAGGTGCGTGCAGGCATGGGCGAGCGCGCTGCCGCGCTTCAGCCCGAAGCGCTTGAGCGCGTGCTCGCCGACGGCGTGGTTGAGATTGATGTTCGGCTCGCGGAAATACACCGGCATCAGCTGCGCGTGCGTATCCGTGAGGTGCAGGAATGAGACGTTGCCGAAGCGCGGCACGTCGTACAGCTCGGCGGCGGCCTGGGCATCGCTGGTTCGCGGGCGCAGCGCGGCGCCTGCAGCGGCGGCGAGCGCCAGGAGTTGGAGGAATTCTCGGCGTTGCAACTACTTCCCGGTGAAGAACCGGTTCCAGAGCTTGCGGATGCCCCTGTAGAGCAGCGGCGGCATCAGATCGCGGAACAGTCCGGAGCTCGCGCAGCGCACCACGAAGTTGCCGAGGTTGAAGCGATCGCCCGGGCGCGACTTGAACAGCGTGTTGTGCTCGACCTCCGCGCGGCCCTCCGGCGGCTCCTTGGTGAAGTAGTAGAGCGAGAGCGACTTGCGCGTGACGTGCTCGGGGGTGCGCAGCGGCTCCGGATGGCCGTGGTACGACAGGTCCGAGGTCGCGAACAGCGCGGCGCGGTTGAAGCGCGGCAGGATCGCCTTCTGGCAGGCGGAGATCGAACGATCCCACAGCTCGAGGCATCCGCCGTACTCCTCCTGCCAGGCCGGGTTGAGGTACAGCAGCAGGTTCAGCCGGCGGAACAGGCGGTTCTGCGGGTGATGGCTGTAATCGATGTGCACGGCGAGCTTGCCGCCGCGCTTGATCTGATGCAGGCCGCCGCCGACCAGCTTGGTGTCCGCGATCAGCGCATTGATGCCGGTCGCGCGCTCGAGAAAGCGCAGGAACGCGCCGGAGTTGAGGCTGAACAGCACGTAGCGCTGCAGCGCCGGGATCTTGCCCTCGTCGGTCGTCGCGAGCTTGTTGCGCTGGTCTTCGGTGGGCTGCTGGGTCCAGATCGGCGACTCCGGACCGGGGAACGTATCGACCAGCTGCTGCGCGATCCGCTCGGGCAGGAAGTCGTCGATCACCAGGTGCGGAAAGGGCTGGCTGCTCTGGAACTCGCGCCGGTATTCGTCGGCGTTCGCGTGGTGCGCGGCGAACTGGTGATCGAGCGCGTCCTGCAGGGCGTAAACCGAGTACGAGGCGTCGGTCACTGCTTGTTGACTGGCGACTCCGGGTCGAGCAGCAGGCCGACCAGGTCCTTGATCTGCTCAGAGGTGAGGGTGCCCGAATAGCCCAGGCGCGGCATCTGCGAGCACAGGTTGTAGGCCTTGGCGTTGTAGATCTTGCCGTAGACGTAGCGCTGCATCTCCGGGCCGTTGCCGCGCATCCAGCCGAACCTGAGCAGGGTCGGCCCGATCGTGCCGTGCGACATCTCCTGCGGCGCGAGCTGGTGACAGTTGTAGCAGCTGCCTTCGCCGGCGCCCGGCTTGTCGTTCCAGGTCAGGCCGCGCCCGCCCTGCGCGATGCGTTCGCCACGCTTCCAGTCGCCGATCAGGCTCCCCTGCGGGAAGTCGATGGTCTTCATCTGGTCGGCCTCGAGCTGCCGCGCGAGCTCGGACGGCGGGCGGTCGTGGGTGTCGGTGCACACGCGCTGCAAGCCGTCCTGAACCACGCGCTCCATCGTCGCCTGGCCGCGCGCCTGGAAGTCCCGCTGCAGGACCTTCTGCACGTCGACCGGGGACTGCGCACACGCGATTCCCGACAACAGAACTGCGGAGAACAGCAGGGTCCTCATCGTTTCGTACCCGGGCCGCGGTACGGCTCGCCTGCCGCGGTCACGGTGAGGTAGGTGATGAGCGCGATGGTCGCTTCCGACGCGAACTTGGGCTCGGGATAGCGCATCTGCCGGTAGCAGTCGTTGATGCGCCACTGCATGGTCTTGAACTGGCTGTTCGACACGCGGTAGGCCGGCCAGGTCGCCATGATCGGGCGCGCGGCCTGCGGTTTGTGCAGCACCGGCAGCTCCTGCATGCGGATGCGCTTGTTGTCCTCGCCGTGGCAGCTCGCGCACGACATGTCCCAGCCGCCGGCGCGGTGGAAGAACAGCGCCTTGCCGAGCTCGTAGGCTTCCTTCTCTTTCGGATGCGAGTTGCCGGCGGCGAGCTTGACGCCGCGCGACTGGCCGGCGACGTAGGCCGAGAGGTATTCCATCTCGGAGGGCTGGTTCTCGTTGCCGAACACGCGCTTGGTCGCCTCGTCGCGGCTGCGGCCCTGCAGCGTGGTCATGCAATGCAGCAGGCGCGTCTCGAGGTCCATCACCCGGTCGGCGTCCTTGAAGTAGCGCGGCAGGCGCGCGTAGGCGCCTTTCAGCACGCCGGCGCCCTGGCCGAGGTCGCATTTCTCCAGAGAGACGTTGTGCGGGCCCTGCGGCTTCTTCCACAGCGTCTCGCCCTCGAGCTCGAACAGCTCGACCGGCGAGCCCTCGGCGATCATCTGCTGGTACTTCTGGATTTCTTTCTTGGTGTCCTGCGCAGCGGCAGGGATCGCCGTCAGCCCGAGGATGACGATGGTTCCGAAAAAACGTGTCACGCGACCGCGGTCTCGATCGTGTTGCTCTCGCCCTTGTTGTCGAGCCAGCTCACCTCGATCTTGTCGCCCTTGGCGCCGCCCTTGAGGCGGAACGAGAACACCGGGTTGCGCGACACCGCCTGGCTGATCTCGGCCTCGATCACGGTCTTGCCGTTCTGCTTCACCGTCACGTTCTGGATGAAGTGCAGCGGCTGGCCGCTCTGCGCGGTGGTCATCGGATGGGTCATCAGCACGCGCACCTCGGTGGTTCCGCCCTGTGCCGTCGCCCGCATTTTCATCGGTCCCGCCATGTCAGCCTCCGCACCCGCCGATGGTGACTTTGATCTCGCGCGTGGCGCTGAACTGCTTGCCGCCGGCGAACGCGACCACGCGCACGTCCGAAGTCTCGCCCATCTTCACGTTCAGCTTGACGAACGGCAGGGCGCCTTCCTTGAACTCGAAACGCCCGGCGAGCGGGAACGGGTTCTTCTCGATCACCACCGCGATCGCGGTGGTGCCGGGCACGTTGGAGGAAATTTCGATCGGCACCACGGCGCCGTTCTCGGCGATCTGCGGCGCCTCGATCACGATGTCCTTGCTCGGCGCGGCGGCGGATGCGCCGATGCCCTTGAGGGCGTCGGGCGCGGTCTTCGCGCCGAATGCCTGCTCGTTCCAGGCGGCGAGCACGCTGAGCGGCTTGGCAAGGAGCAATCCCAGGAATGCGAGCAACGATCTTCTTGTCATGGGCGCTATTTTATCTTGCCGACCGGCGGAATACCCCTGATTTCCCCCCGTGTTTTTCCTCCAGCCGGACGTCGTTCAGCGTCATGCCGCGATCGACCGCCTTCACCATGTCGTAGATGGTGAGCAGGCCGACCGCGGCCGCGGTGAGCGCCTCCATCTCGACCCCGGTCTGGCCGCGGCACTCGACCCGGGCGACGATGCGCACTGCCGCCGGCTTCTTGCTCATCACGAAATCGACCGCGACCCGGGTGAGGGCGAGCGGGTGCGCGAGCGGAATCAGCTCGGCGGCGCGCTTGGCGGCCTGCACCGCGGCAATGCGCGCGACCCCGAGCACGTCGCCCTTCTTGGCGCGCCCCGCCGCGATCAGGCGCAGGGTGGAGGCCTGCATGGAGATGCGGCCGGAGGCGATCGCGACGCGGTGGGTGGCCGGTTTTGCACCGACATCGACCATGTGGGCGGAACCCTTGGCATCGAAGTGGGTCAACGACTTGCGTGTCATTTCGGGCGCTATCATAAACACATGCGGATCACCGCGTTCCTGCTAACCGCACTGGTCCTTCTCGCACCGCGGGCGATGGGGCAGACGCTCCCCGACCTCGGCTCGAGCGGCGACGTCACGCTGTCGCCGCAGCTGGAGCGGCGCATCGGCGAGAGCATCATGCGCGAGATCCGCTTCCGCGAGCCGGGCTACGTCGACGACCCGGAGATCACCGACTATCTCGCGACGCTCGGCGCGCGGCTGACGCAGAGTTCCTCGGGCGTGCGCTACGACTTCGAGTTCTTCGCGATCCGCGACCACACGATCAATGCCTTTGCGCTGCCCGGCGGCTTCATCGGCGTGCACACCGGGCTGATCACCGCGGCGGAGGCCGAGTCGGAGCTCGCCTCGGTGCTGGGACACGAGATCGGCCACGTCACGCAACGCCACATCGCGCGCATGCTCGGCCAGCAGCAGCAGATGCAGCTGCCGGTGCTCGCCGCGCTCGCCGCGGCGATCCTGCTCGGGCGCTCGCGTCCCGATCTGGCGAGCGGCGCCGCGGCCGCGGCCACTGCCGGTGCCGTCCAGACGCAGCTCTCCTTCTCGCGCGACTACGAGCGCGAGGCCGACCGCATCGGCTTCCAGTCGCTCGAGGCGGCGGGATTCGACGTGCACGCGATGGCCACGTTCTTCGAGAAGATGCAGCGCGGCAGCCGCCTCGCCGACGACGGCAGCATGCCGGGCTACCTGCGCACGCACCCGATCACCACCGAGCGCATCGCGGACGCGCAGAACCGCGCCGCGCGCCTGCCCTACAAGCAGCATCCGGACAGCCAGGAGTTCCAGCTGGTGCGGGCCAAGCTGCGCGCGGAGCAAGGCGATGCGCGCGACGCGCTGCAGTACTTCCAGTCGGCGGTGCGCGAGCGGCGCTATGCCTCTGAATCCGCCGCGCGCTACGGCCTGACCGTGGCGTACGTGCGCGCCAAGCGTGCGAAGGAAGCCGAGGCGGAGATCGCGCGCGTGCGTGCCGCCGGCGGCGGCGGGCCGATGATCGAGACCCTCGCCGCGCGCGTCAGGCAGGCGCAGGGCGACCGCGCCGGTGCAGCCAGGATGCTGGGCGAGTCGTACGCGAAGTACCCGAGCTCGAGGCCGTTGCTGTACGCGCACGCCGACGCCTTGCATGAGGCGGGCCAGAACGAGGAAGCGACCAAGCTGCTCGCCGAGTCGATCCGCGCCTACCCGCGCGATGCCCACCTCTATTCGCTGCAGGCCAAGAGCTACGCCGCGCTCGGCAAGCGCACCGCGCAGCACCAGGCGCAGGCCGAGTTCTACGCGCTGCAGGGCAGCCTGCCGGCGGCGATCGAGCAGCTGCAGATCGCGCGCACCGCGGGCGACGGCGACTTCTACCAGCTCTCGGTGATCGACGCGCGGCTCAAGGAGCTGCGCGCCCAGCACGCGCAGGAAATGAAGGACGCGAAGCGCTAGGGCGTTAGTTCTTCGGCGGCTGGTAGTACGCCTCGTAAAGCAGATCGAACGTCTTTTCCGCCTCGGCGAGCAGCTCGGCATCGCTGTTCGAGCGCCGCATCGCACCCTGCAGCAGGGTTTGCACACCTGCGGCCTCGGCGACCGGCGTGCCGCGCACCTCGAGGAAGTGCACGATGCTGCCGATCTTGACCAGCGCGGCGTTCTTCGCCAGGTCGAGGCGGTTGAGCATCTCTTCGTAGGTGACGCGCGCTTCGCTGTTGGTGAAATGCGCGCCCTCGAAGCCGAAGCTGATGGCGTTGTCCGGCAGCGATTGCGTTTTCTCCAGCCAGGTGAGGGTGGCCTCGGGATCGACGAAGCGGCGGATCAGCCAGGCGCTCGCCAGGCGGTCGGCCCACAGCGGCTTGCGCGTCACCCAGGTGCGGCCGAGCAGCGCCTCGCCGGGCGCGAGCGCGGCGCTCGACTGCGCCGGAAACAGCAGCTTGCGCACTTCGGCGTCGGCTGCCGTCAGCGCCTCCTGCGCGCGCGCGCGCGACGCGGTGGGAAAGAAGTCGAGCGCGGCGATGCTCTCGAACTCGCGGCGCTGCTTGTGCACCACGCGCGAGATCGCGCTCGGGTCGGAGTGGCCGAAGCCGACGCGCAGGCTCTCGACCGTCTTGATCAGGTTCTCGTAGCGCGCCGAGCGGTCGAACAGCTTCTTGAATTCCTCGTGCTGGGCGGGCGTGACGGCGCCGACGCAGAGCAGATGCGCGCTGCCCGCCACCTTGAGGATGTATTCGGTGAGCGTTTGCAGCGACTGGCGGTTGGCCGGCGTGTCGGGCAGCAGGAAGACGCCTTCGCGCATCACCGCGGCGCCGAGCGACTCGAGCGTGCGCAGCACGCGCATGCGCGAAGCCGGATCCTCGGTCGGCAGCTGCGTGACCGTCAGCAGCCAGCCGCTCGCCGCGGAGCGCTCGGCGGGCGGCATGGGCAGCGGCGTCGCGTCTTCCATGTGCGGCATAATAACTTCATGAACTTCGACAAGGAACTCGACGCGCGCGGACTCAACTGCCCGCTGCCGATCCTGCGCACCAAGAAGGCGCTCACCGACATGGCTTCGGGCCAGGTGCTCAAGGTGGTGGCGACCGACCCGGGCGCGGTCAAGGATTTCCAGACCTTCTCGCGCCAGACCGGGCATGAGCTGATGTCGCACGCCGAAGCCGACAAGGAATTTACTTTCTTCATGAGGAAGAAGTGAAGTGGCTCGGTGTGCTGGTCGTCGGATTGACCTCAGGGCTGTCGGCGGCCGCGCACGCACAGGACGCCACCTTCACCGTCAAGGTCCTGACGCCTGAGACGGCGCTGAAGGCGGCGCAGGCCGCGCTCAAGAGCTGCCGCGACCGCGGCTTCCAGGCCACCGTTGCGGTGGTCGACCGCATGGGCGTGGTGCAGGTGCTGCTGCGCGACCGCTTCGCCGGACCGCACACGGTAGACATGGCGAGCGCGAAGGCCTACACCGCGGCGAGCTTTCGCACGAATACCAGCGAGCTCGCCGAGGCCACGCAGCCGGGCAGGCCGGCGAGCGGCATCCGCAACCGCCCCGGCGTCGCCGCGGTCGGCGGCGGCATGCTGATCGAGGCGGGCGGCTCGCTGCTCGGCGCGATCGGCGTCTCGGGCGCGCCCGGCGGGCGCGAGGACGACGCGTGCGCCGCGGCCGGCATCGCGGCGATCCGCGAGGACATCGAGCTATGAGCGAACGTGGAATAATCGCCGCGTGAAGGCGCGCTGGATCCGACTCGGCGCCGTCGCGCAGCGGGAGTTCGACGCGACGTACGCCGCCATCGCCGCGGTGCAGGGGCAACGCGCGGCGCCGGTGCTGCTCTGGGGCGAGGAAGCGGCGCGCTACCCCTTCGCGCTCGTCGCGCCGCTCAAGTTCGCCCCCGGCCGGGCGCAGCGCTGGCTGTCGTGGGGCCTCGCCGCCGCCGCCGCCACCTACCGCCAGTTCGGCGTGCCGGCCTATCTCGACGGCGAGCTCTACCTGCACGGGCGCGACATCGCGCAGAGCCGCGTGCTGGCGATGGGCGAATGCGCGGTGATCGCCTCGAGCTTCCTGATGCGCTTTCCCGGCAGCTGCGTGGCGACGCCCTCGTTCGAGCTCGAGCAGGCGTTCCGCCTGCGGCTCGAAGCGCAGCACGGCTGGCAGTTCGATCACTCCTGGCCGACCGAGCTGGAATGCACCGCCGCCACGTTGTACTAGGCGCGCTCGCCGCTTTTCTGGTCAAGGATGTGCTGGCGCAAGTCGGGCGCATGCGCGGCACCGCGCTGATCAACGGCCAGCCGGCGAAATCCGGCCAGGCGGTGCGCGCCGGCGACCGGGTGGAGACCGGGCCGGGCTCCGACGTCGTCTTCGTCACGGGGCGCGATGCGCTGCTCATGCGCCAGAATTCGAGCCTCGCGCTGGCGGAGGACGGCTTTCGCCTGGTCACCGGCGCGGTGCTCGGCGTGTTCGCGCCGCGCGAGCGCAAGAACCTGCGCACGGCGACCGCGACCATCGGCATCCGCGGCACCGCGGTGTACCTCGAGGCGGAACCCACGCGCACCTACGTCTGCACCTGCTACGGCGAGACCTTGCTCGAGCCCGCGGACGACGCCAGAGCGCGCGAGACGGTGCGCCCCGCGCAACGCCACGGCGAGCCGCGCTACATCACGCCGCGCGGATCGCCGCGCATGGTCGCGCCGGCGCCGATGATCAACCACAGCGAAGCCGAGATCGAGCTGCTGCAGAAGCTGCTGCGCTAGCGCGCCGCGCCGAACCGGCCGAGCTGTTCCTTCAGTTTTGCGAGCGTGGCCTCGTGCGCGGCGAGGCGTGCGCGGTGCTCGTCGACCACCTTGGCGGGCGCCTTGTCGACGAACGCGGGATTGGCGAGCTTCTCCTTCGCCTTGCGGATCTCGGTTTCGAGGCGCGCGGTCTCCTTGCTCAGGCGCTCGCGCTCGGCCGCGGGATCGACCTCGACGTGCAGCATGACGCGGTGCGCGCCGACCACGGCGACCGGCGAGTCCGAGGCCGGCAGCGCGTCCACCGCATGGATGGCCGACGGACGCACCAGCGCTTCCACCGCGCTCAACGCGGTCGCGCTCGGCTTGGCGGTGATGTAGACCGGCACGCGCTGCGAGGTGAGCTTCATTTCGGCCTTCAGGTTGCGCGCCGCGTTCACCAGGTCCTTCGCGATCGCGACCTCGCGTTCCGCGTCCTGGTCGATCTTTTCCGGCTGGGACTTCGGATAGGGCTGCAGCATGATCGTCTCGCCTGCGGCGTTTTTCTTCTTTCCGGCGAGGGTTCCGACGTCCTGCCAGAGCTCCTCGGTGATGAACGGGATGATCGGATGCGCGAGGCGCAGCGAGGTTTCCAGCACGCGCACCAGGGTGCGGCGCGTCCCGCGCTGCGCGGCCTCGCTTCCTTTCGCGAGCTGGCCTTTGGCGAGCTCGACGTACCAGTCGCAATATTCGTCCCAGACGAACTGGTAGATCGCGTTGGCCGCGTTGTCGAAACGATATTCGGCGAAGGCCTGCTCGACCTCGGCCTCGGCGCGCTGCAGCCGGCTGATGATCCAGCGATCCCAGGTCGAGAGCTCGACCGGCAGGGCCTGGTCCAGGCCGCAGTCCTTGTCCTCGGTGTTCATGAGGACGAAGCGCGTCGCGTTCCACAGCTTGTTGCAGAAGTTGCGGTAACCCTCGCAGCGGCTCAGATCGAAGTTGAGCGTGCGCGCGAAGGTGGCGAGCGAGGCGAACGTGAAGCGCAGCGCGTCGGCGCCGAAGGCGGGGATCCCCTCGGGAAAATGCGCGCGCACGTAGTTCGCCGCCTTGTCCTTGTGCTCCGCCTTGAGCAGGCCGGCGGTCGATTTGCGCAGCAGCTCGTCGAACGTGATGCCGTCGATCAGGTCGAGCGGATCGAGCGTGTTGCCCTTCGACTTCGACATCTTCTGGCCCTCGGCGTCGCGCACCAGGGCATTGATGTAGACGTGGCGGAACGGCACCTTGCCGGTGAAGTGGGTGGTCATCATCACCATGCGCGCCACCCAGAAGAAAATGATGTCGAAGCCGGTGACCAGCACCGAGGAGGGCAGGAACGTATCCAGGTCCCTGGTCTGGTCCGGCCAGCCGAGCGAGGAGAACGGCACCAGCGCCGAGGAGAACCACGTGTCGAGCACGTCCGGGTCCCGCTTTAGCGGCTTGCCTTTCGCTTTCTCGAGCGCTTCCTTCTCCGTGCGCGCGACGTAGATCTTGCCGTCTGCGTCGTACCAGGCCGGGATCTGGTGGCCCCACCAGAGCTGGCGCGAGATGGTCCAGTCCTGGATGTTCTGCAGCCACTCGTTGTAGGTCTTGCTCCAGTGCTCGGGGTAGAACTTCACGTCGCCCTTCGCCACCACGTCGAGACCTTTTTTGGCCATGCCCTCCATCGCCACGAACCACTGGTCGGTCAGCATCGGCTCGACCACCACGCCGGTGCGGCCCGACTTCGGCACCATCATCTTGTGCGCGTCCGCGCCGGCCAGGAAGTTGTCGCGCTCGAGCTGCGCCACCACGGCCTTGCGCGCCGCGTAGCGGTCCATGCCCTGGAATTGCTTCGGGCCGTTCTGGTTGATCCTGGCGTCGAGCGTGAAGATCACGATCAGCGGCAGCTTGTGCCGCAGCGCGGCGCCGTAGTCGTTGAAGTCGTGCGCGCCGGTGATCTTGACCGAGCCGGTGCCGAACGCCGGGTCCACCATCGTGTCGGCGACCACCGGGATGGTGCGGTCGCAGAGCGGCAGGATCACCTGCTTGCCGACCAGGTGCCGGTAGCGCGGGTCGTCCGGGTGCACCGCGACCGCGCCGTCCGCGAGCATGGTTTCCGGGCGGGTGGTGGCGATGGTCATGCCGCGCAGCTTCACCGGCCGGCCTTCCTTGTCTTGCGAGGGCTGCGGGCCGTCGACGAAGGGGTAAACGATGCGCCACATGGTGCCCGTCGTCTCTTCGTTGTCGACCTCGAGGTCGGAGACCGCGGTGCCGAGCACGGGATCCCAGTTCACCAGGCGCTTGCCCCGATAGATCAGGCCTTCCTCGTACAGGCGCACGAACACTTCGATCACCGCGCGCGACATCTTCGCGTCCATCGTGAAGTAGCCGGCGCGCTGGCCCTCGGTGTCTGCGTAGTCCCAGTTCGCGGACGCGCCCAGGCGGCGCATCTGGCGTGTGATGGTGGAGCCGGACTGCTGCTTCCATTCCCACACGCGCGCCACGAACTTCTCGCGTCCGAAGTCGTGGCGGCTCTTGCCCTCGTCCTGCAGCTGGCGCTCGACCACGATCTGCGTGGCGATGCCGGCGTGGTCGGTGCCGACCACCCAGTTGGTGTTGAGGCCGCGCATGCGGTGGTAGCGCACGAGCGCGTCCATCAGCGTCTGCTGGAACGCGTGCCCCATGTGCAGCGTGCCGGTGACGTTGGGCGGCGGCAGCTGGATGCAGTACGCGGGCTGCTGGTGATCCTTGTGCTTGAACCAGCCGCTCGACTCCCAGCGCTGGTACCAACGCTGCTCGATCCCCGCAGGGCTAAAGCTCTTGTCCAGCACTTATTTCTTGTCGGGGTGGGACAGGGCGTGCGCGACCGAGGCGGCGACGGCTTCGCGCACCATCTGGATCACGCTGATCGTGAGGTCGGCGCGCACGCTGTCGAGCGCCTGGCCGAGCACGGCGTTGAGCTTGTGCGCGATCTTCTCCTCGATCACGCGGTGCACCTCGGGCCCGAGGCGCTCGAGCACCGCGCGCTCGAGCTCGCGCGCCAATGCTTCGAGCGCAGCGCTGTCGACCGTGCGGCGCGGCGCGCGCTCGTCGCTCACCACCTCGGTGAGCACCGGCACCTCGCCCGCGGGGCGCGTGCTGCCCGGGCGCTTCATCAGCGCGTCGATGCGCTTGCCGACGGAATCTTCACTCATTGCCTTGCGCGAGGTCGTGGTTGCTGATCTTGTAGCCGCGCTCCTGGTAAAAGCGGTAGCGGTTGCGGCCCGCCTGGCGGTTTTCTTCAGTGGTATCCACAAGTTCGAACAAACGCGCAAACCGCTCGAAATGCGGCGGGCATTCGCTGCCGAGGTTGAGCAGCAGCTCGCACTGCGCCGGCGTTTCCTCGCCGGAGGCGATCAGCACCGGCGTCTCGGCGGCGAGCGGGGACTGCGCCTTGACGTGCGGCACGAAGCCGATCGCCGGCCAGGTCCACATCAGCGCGTCGAGGCGGCTCGCCATGCCCGCATCGGGTGCGTAGATCAGCATGCGGCTGCCCTGCTTGACCGCCTTGCCGGCGAGCCGGCAGGCGACCTGCAGCCGGTCCTGTGCATTGAAATAGAAATCGATGCTCGTCATTTGCGGCCGGCGTGGCGCAGCGCGTAGCGCACGAGCAGCGGCACCGGGCGGCCGGTCGAGCCTTTTTCACGTCCGCTCTTCCAGGCGGTGCCGGCGATGTCGAGGTGCGCCCAGCGCATTTTGCGCGTGAAGCGCGCGAGGAACGAAGCCGCGGTGATGCTGCCGCCCGGGCGGCCGCCGATGTTCGCCATGTCCGCGAAGTTGGAGCGCAGCTGCTCCTGGTAATCCTCCCACAGCGGCATCTGCCACACGCGGTCCCAGGCGTCGTCGGCCGCATCGCGGATCTCGTCGGCCAGCTTCTGGTCGTTGGCGAACAGGCCGGTCGCGACGTGGCCGAGCGCGATCACGATCGCGCCGGTCAGCGTGGCGATGTCGATCACGGTGTCGGGCTCGAAGCGCGCAGCGTAGGTGAGCGCGTCGCACAGGATCAGGCGGCCCTCGGCGTCGGTGTTGAGGATCTCTACGGTCTGTCCCGACAGGCTGGTGGCGATGTCGCCGGGCTTGGTCGCCGCGCCGCCGGGCATGTTCTCGCACGCCGGGATCACGCCGATCACGTTGACCGGCGCCTTCATGCCGGCGAGCGCGCGGATCGCGCCCAGCACCGAGCCGGCGCCCGACATGTCGAACTTCATCTCGTCCATTTCGCCCGCCGGCTTGAGCGAGATGCCGCCGGTGTCGAAGGTGATGCCCTTGCCGACCAGGGCGATCGGCTTGTTGTTCTTCCCGGCGCCGAAATACTTCAGCACGATCAGCTTGGGCGGCTGATGCGATGCGCGCGCGACCGCGAGCAGCGCGCCCATGCCGAGCTTTTCCATGTCCTTGCGCTCGAGCACTTCCACCTTCAGCTTGAACTCGCGCGCCATCTTCTCGGCCTCGGCGGCGAGATAGGCGGGCGTGCAGATGTTGGGCGGCAGGTTGCCGAGCGTCTTGGCGAGCGCGCTGCCGTCGGCGGTGGCGACCGCCTCCTGCAGCGCGTTCTTCAGCTCCGCCTTGGGGCTGAGCGGCAGGATCACCTGGGCGAGCGCCGGCGCGGGCGCCTTCTTGTCGGACTTGAGCTGGTCGAAGCGGTAGAACGCGTCGCGCACGCCCAGCACCGCGTGGCGCACGTTCCAGCTCAGCGGGCGCGAACCGACCTTCATGTCGACGAGGAACAGGGCGGCGTCCTTGGCGCCGAGCTCCTTCAGCGCCTGCGCGGCGGCGCGGACCGCGTCGCGATAGCCGGCTTCCGCGGTTTTCTCGCCCAGGCCAATGAGCAGCACGCGCTCGGCCGCCACGCCGGGCAGGTCGCGCAGGAGCAGGGTGGAGCCGCTGCGGCCGGAGATGTCGCGCAGCGCCTTTTTCAGCGCGCCTTTGGAGGCCTGATCGACGCGGCGCGCGGCCGCAGTGAGCTCGCCGCCCTGGTGCACGCCGAGGACTACGCAGCCGGCTTGCGCCGTCTCGGGCGACAGCGCCTTTATGCTAAATTCCACGGGCGGAAAGTATCGCATGATCTTCCAACGCGCGCTGCTAAGGGAGTTTGCAAGTCTCGCGGGCGCCGTGTTCATGACGCTGTTTGCCATCGCGGTGACGACGAGGCTGATTCGCCTCCTCGGCCAGGCCGCGGGCGGCAAGTTTCCGTCGGATGCGGTGTTCGCGTTCCTGGGTTTCTTCGCGCTCGGCGCGCTGCCGGTGCTGCTGTCGCTCACCATGTTCATCTCGGTGCTGCTCACCATGACGCGCAGCTGGCGCGACTCGGAGATGGTGATCTGGTTCGGCGCCGGCCAGCCGCTCACCGCGTGGCTCAAGCCGGTGATGCTGTTCGCGCTGCCGCAGATCGCGGTGATCGCCGCGCTCTCGCTCTTCATCTCGCCGTGGGCGGCGCAGATGGCGGGTCAGTACGTGAGCAAGCTCGACACGCGCGACGACGTCTCGCGCGTCAGCCCGGGCGTGTTCGGCGAGACCGCCAACCGCCAGCGCGTGTTCTTCGTCGAATCGGTGTCCGGCGATTCGAGCGCGGTGCAGAACATCTTCGTGAGCTCGGTGCAGCAGAACCGCAGCGGCGTGAGCATGAGCCGCAGCGGCCGGACCGAGACCGCGCAGAATGGCGACCGCTTCATCGTGCTCGAGCAGGGGCGGCGCTACGAGGGCGCGCCGGGCGACCCGGAGTACCGGCTGACCGAGTTCGACAAGTACGCCGCGCGCATCGAAACCAAGGAGAGCAAGGAAGTCGCGCCCACCGAGAAGAATCTGCCGACCCTGGCGCTGATCACGAATCGGACGCGGCAGAACCTGGGCGAGCTGCTGTGGCGCATCGGCATCCCGATCTCGGCGCTGGTGCTGGTGATGCTCGCGATCCCGATGAGCTTCGTCAATCCGCGCGCCGGGCGCTCGGCCAACCTGCTGTTCGCGCTGCTCACCTACATCGTCTACTCCAACCTGCTGAGCGTGAGCCAGGCGCGCGTCTCGACCGGGCGCATGGACTTCAGCGTCGGCTGGTGGCTGGTGCACGCCGGCATGATCATGCTGCTGGTGGTGATGTTCGCGCAGCGCATGCAGCTGATCCGCCTGCGGCTCGGAAGATGAGCCCGATCAAAGGGCAGCGCTAGCCGTGGCCGTGCGCACCCGTACCCTGGAGCGCTACCTCGCGCGGCAGATCTACGCCGCGGTGAGCTTCGTGCTGTTCGCCTTCCTCGCCCTGTTCGCGTTCTTCGACCTGATCCGCGAGCTCGCCGACCTGGGGAAGGTCGAGTACAACCTGCGCCAGGTGTTCACGTTCGTGCTGCTCTCCATGCCGACGCACGCCTACGAGCTGCTGCCGGTGGTGGTTCTGATCGGCACGCTCTATGTGCTCGCGCACCTCGCGAGCAATTCCGAGTACACCGTGATGCGCGCTTCCGGGCTGTCGCCGCGGCGTGCGGGGCTGATCCTCGCCAAGATCGGGCTTTCCTTCGTGGTGCTCACCTTCGTCGTCGGCGAGTGGGTGTCGCCCTGGGCGGAAGAGGCGGCGCAGAAGGTCAAGCTGCGCGCGATGAGCTCGATGATCGGCCAGGACCTGGAATCGGGGCTGTGGTTCAAGGACGAGGGCTCGTTCATCAACGTGCGCGAGGCGCGCCAGACCAATCAGCTCGCCGGGGTGCGGATCTACGATTTCGACCCCGAATACCGGCTGCGGCAGATCACGCTCGCGCAACGCGCCGAATACGCCGGCAAGGGGGTCTGGCGGCTGCACGAGACGATGCAGACGCAATTCACCCCCGAAGGACCGCGCACCAAGCGCGCCCCGGAGTCGGAATGGCACTCGCGCGTGAGCCCCGACATGCTCGACGCGCTCATCGTCAAGCCCGAGCGCATGTCGGCGTGGGCGCTGCACAAGTACACCGAGCACCTGCAGGGCAACCGCCAGCGCACCGAGCGCTACGAGATCGCGCTGTGGAAGAAGCTGTTCTACCCGGCCGCGGCGCTGGTGATGATGGCGCTCGCGCTGCCCTTCGCCTACATGCAGGCGCGTGCCGGCATGGTCGGGGTGAAGGTATTCCTCGGCATCATGCTCGGCATCTTCTTCCACATGATGAACAGCCTGTTCTCGCACATCGGCCTGCTGCACAACTGGCCGCCGCTCTCCGCGGCGATCGTGCCGAGCCTCGCGTTTCTCAGCGCGGCAATCCTGCTAATGTGGTGGGTCGAGCGGCGTTAACCTTGAAAATGGGGACGTACCCCATTTTTCTCGTCTCGCTTCGGCGGCCGGCCCCTGCTTTTGCGTTGCGCGCCGATCACGGAGCCGGCGCGGGTTGCTTTCCGAATCTCGTCATATTCAGCGGTGATCGTGCCTAGGGCGCATAGCTCTTTGTAGGATCGGATCCGGGCATCTTTTTCCCGACCAAGCGCTTCGTAGGCGGCGTGAGGTCTAACGAAGCCGCTTTCTTCACCTTCAGCGTTCGTCCGATAGCTGGACCAAGGGTATTGACCCGGTGACGGAGCAATAGCGGCTCGCACGGGGTTGAGCTCGATATAGCGGTAGCAAGCGAGTGCATAGTGGTGCGAGGTCACCAGCGAGGAATGAAAGCGACCTTCCCATAATGTTCCACTCCGGCCCAGACGATGGTTGACTCCTTGGACGTAGCGCTGGTTGAGGTTTTTCATGACGCGTGCGCAGGCCTCGGTAGCGTGCGGAGTAAGCAACAGGTGTACGTGATTTGTCATCAGGCAATATGCATGCACCGAGCATGCGAATCGGGCGGAAAAAAGCGCCAGGTAACGCAGGTAGTTCGTGTAATCGGCTTCACTGAAGAAACACGGACTGCGATTGATCCCGCGCTGAACGATATGCATCGGACAATCAACGACAATAGACCGAGCGGTACGCGGCATTCCGCTCCAACGAAACTATGCTGCCGCTCGTTGACTCACAAAGTCCGGAAAAATGGGGTACGTCCCCATTTACCGAGGAACGGAGACCAGGCGTGTGCCGGCGAGGCGGTCGTGCAGGAACTGGCGCTCGCGGTCGAACAGGGCCCAGGCCACGGAGACCGGGAACAGCAGCGCCGCGAGCACCAGCCGCAGCAGCGCCCTTGCCGGCGTGACATCGACCAGGCGGATGTGCCACGCCTTCATCGCGAGGGTCTGCCCGCCGCGCAGCCAGCACCAGAGGAAGTAGGCGGCGAACACGGTGAAGATGAACAACTGGAGCGCGTAGCGCAGCGCGCCGGTGGTGGCGTCCTTGCCGCCGCTCACGAAAAAAAACAGCCAGGCGGCGAAGAAGGCGACTGCGAAGAGCAGGACTGCCTCGTACAGCATGGAAGCAAGCCGCCGTGGGAGCCCGGGCGTGCTCGCCACTTCACTACTTCTTACGGCGATGCTCCGGAGCGATGTCCTCGCGCTCCCGTGGCGACAGCGACTGGTATTCGGCCCACTGCTGGCGCAGCTTGTCGCGCTTCTCCGGCGGCGCCTTGACGATCTGCTTGTAGGTCTCCCGGGCCTGGCGGCGCTGCTCCGGCGACAGCGCGGCCCAGCGCTGCATGCGGCGCTGCACGCGCTCCTGCTCCTCGGCCTTCATCGTCGGATAGCGCTTGGCGATGCCGATCCACTTGCGGCGGCGCTCGGTTTCCAGGCTCTCCCAGTCGGCCTTGAGCGGCGCCAGCGTCTTCTGCTGCTCGGCGGTGAGCTCGGCCCACGCCGGGCGCGCCATGGCTTTGGCCTTCGCCGCCGGCTTGGCGGCCGGCTTTTTCGCCGCGACCTTGGGCGCTACGTCGACCGGCGGCTCTGCCGTAGCCGTCCCGGCGAAGACGAGGGCGAGCAGGAGCCAGAAGCGCCGCATCATTCCTCCGCGGCGCCGGCGCGCTTCTTCAGCCAGTTCTGGAACCCGCGATCGAGGTAGGCGTCGATCGGCAGGTCGTCGGTGAGGAGCAGCGCGTCGACTTCCTCGATCTCCGCGGCGCGCTGGTTCTGCTGCCAGGTGTAGATCGCGCCGGCGCCGGCCACCAGCATCGCGAGCGGCACCAGCACGCGCACCGCCAGGCCGGCCCAGCCGATGCTGCCGGTGACGTTGTCGGCCCAGGCAAAGCCAGGCTCGGGGCGGTGACGCTCGAGCGCCCGCTGGCGTGCAGCCGCGAGGCGTTGCGCGACCCCCGGTTTCACTTCGTGGGTTGCCTGATTCAGGATCTGGCGGATCCTGTATCCGAACTGCCGTTCTTGTGTTTCGTTCATGATTTCGGGTCGGGCGTAATGCCGCGCGCGCTGAGCGCCGCTGCCAATGCATGCGCAGCCCGGGAGCAGTGCGTTTTTACGCTGCCCTCCGAACAGTTCATCGCCTTGGCGGTCTCGGCCACGTCCAGTTCCTCCCAATAACGCAGGATGAAAGCCTCTCGTTGACGCGGAGGCAAGCGTGAAATCTCTTGGTCAATGATTTCAAGGACTTGAGCCTGCTCCAATTGCTCCGCAGGCGCCGCCTGCAGGTTGGACCCGTCGGCCGCCTCCAGGGTTTCCAGCGGGTCCTGGTCGTCATCCTCGCGCCCGCCGCTGAGCGAGGAAAGCAGCGTGGTCCAGAGCGAGCGCACCTTCTGCCGCCGGAACCAGTCGCGGATCGCGTTCTGCACGATGCGATGGAACAGCAGCGGCAGCTCGCCCACCGGGAGATGGCCGTACTTCTCCGTGAGCCGCAGCATCGCGTCTTGCACGATGTCGAGCGCCGCTTCCTGGTCGCGCACGGCGAACATCGCCTGCTTGAATGCACGCTTCTCGACGCCCGCTAGGAAGGTGGAAAGCTCGCTGCGCGAGGCCAGTGGGATCCTCTGTTGTTTGCGAGCGATGGTATCAAAAGGCGCGCTCGCGGCTGCGGCGCTTAGCTTGACCGCACCGCACCAAGCCTTTATTCTTCAAAGCTTTTCCGCCACTTTAGCGAACTCAGGGATCACTAGGGAACTCATGGATCGCGCGAAGACCAGCACGCTGACCGGCGCCGAAATCGTGATTCGCTGCCTTCAGGAAGAAGGCGTCGAATACGTCTTCGGCTATCCCGGCGGCGCGGTGCTCTTCATCTACGACGAGCTGTTCAAGCAGGACAAGGTGAAGCACGTGCTGGTGCGCCACGAGCAGGGCGCGGTGCACGCGGCCGACGGCTACTCGCGCAGCTCGAAGAAGGTCGGCGTGGCGCTGGTGACTTCCGGCCCCGGCGTGACCAATGCGGTGACCGGCATCGCCACCGCGTACATGGACTCGATCCCGATGGTGGTGATCACCGGCCAGGTGCCGACCGCGGCGATCGGCCTGGACGCGTTCCAGGAGTGCGACACCGTCGGCATCACGCGCCCGATCGTCAAGCACAACTTCCTGGTGAAGAACGTCGCCGACCTCGCGTCGACGATGAAGAAGGCTTTCCACATCGCGACCACCGGGCGTCCCGGGCCGGTCGTGGTGGACATACCGAAGGATGTCACGCAGCACCCCTGCGAGTTCCAGTATCCCGACAGCGTGCAGATGCGCTCCTACAACCCGGTGCGCAAGGGCCACGCCGGGCAGATCAAGAAGGCGGTGCAGCTGCTGCTCGAGGCGGAGCGGCCGTTCGTGTACAGCGGCGGCGGCGTGGTGCTCGCCAATGCTTCCGATCAGCTGCGCGAGCTGGTCCGCCAGCTCGGCGTCCCGTGCACCAATACGCTGATGGGCCTGGGCGCCTATCCGGCGACCGACCAGCAGTTCCTCGGCATGCTCGGCATGCACGGCACCTACGAAGCCAACATGGCGATGCAGCACTGCGACGTGCTGCTCGCGATCGGCGCGCGCTTCGACGACCGCGTGATCGGCAACCCGGCGCACTTCGCGCAGAACCCGCGCAAGATCATCCACATCGACATCGACCCGTCGTCGATCTCGAAGCGCGTCAAGGTGGACGTGCCGATCGTCGGCAACATCACCGACGTACTGCAGGATCTTCTGGGTCTTCTGAAGAACGCCAAGACCAGGGACCTCAAGCCCTGGTGGAGCCAGATCGCCGAGTGGCGCGCGAAGGACTGCCTGCGCTACGACCGCAAGTCGGCGATCATCAAGCCGCAGTTCGTGCTCGAGAAGCTCTACGAAGTGACCAAGGGCCAGGCGTTCGTCACCTCCGACGTCGGCCAGCACCAGATGTGGGCCGCGCAGTTCTACAAGTTCGACGAGCCGCGGCGCTGGATCAACTCCGGCGGCCTCGGCACCATGGGCTTCGGCCTGCCGGCGGCGATGGGCGCGCAGCTGGCGAATCCGGGC
>Ga0268265_10000844_pt1 | contig 28784 bp, 19 predicted proteins | sample KBSSwiS52_FD_190355 | JGI IMG/M metagenome (GOLD analysis project Ga0268265, IMG submission 190355) | Switchgrass rhizosphere microbial communities from Kellogg Biological Station, Michigan, USA - KBS Switchgrass S5-2 (SPAdes) (version 2) | ecosystem: Host-associated > Plants > Roots >...
CCGCCGCAAAGCCCCACGCCTCCGGGCCATCTCCCACGGAGAGGTGGGCGATGAGCGCAGAGCCGAGGGTGATGGCGAAGCCGGCGTAGGCCCACTCCTTGAGACGCGCCGGCACCGGCGCAAGCAGCAGCACCACGCCGAGGAGCTTGGCCCATGCGAGCTCCACCCGGAAGTAGTCGGGGAAGCCGAGGCGGGTGAACGCCTCCGCCACCTGCGGCAGGCACAGAAGCAGAAATAGACTAACGACCACCACGGGCGTGACCAATCGCCTGGCACCTGTACGGCACCTGTACGGTCTGGCTGCGCGTCGCCCCCCTCCCCTGAGCACGCAGACCCCAGACCTGCCATGGCGGATCTTGTCCGCCCCGTCTCACCTTCGATTCTTCCGATCGTTCCGATCCGGCTTGGCGCTGTAGCTTTGCGCGAACCAGTCGCGCAGCAGCGGGTGGTAAAACTGGTAGCTGCCGCCGGGGCGCTTCAGCAAGCCGCGCTCCACCGCATGGTCGAGGAAGCCTACGAGCCGGCCGGGCACCAGCTTCGCGAGCCGCAGCACCAGCCGCAGCGAGAAGTGCTGCACGAAGTCGAGACCGCTGTAGGCGAGACCCGCCAGAATACCAACGACAAACCCTGTTTTGAGGGGGAACCAAGGGAGGGTCCCCCGCGGATTGGAGCCCCCGGCGAAGTCGAGCGCTCCGAGCACCAGCCCGAGCCCCAGCGCCGTGGCCAGCCCTGCGGTCAGGCTGACGACGCCGGCGTTGCGGAGCGCCAGCCAAGTGCCCTTGTTGGGCCAGTCTTTCCTCTCCAGGGCCTTCCCCCCGAGGCCGCCGAAGGCGCCGAACAGGAGGCCGCCGAGCAGGACGAGGATCAGGGAAAAGGGGACCCAGACGTCGGGTCCCTTCAAGTGGGAGAGGGACGGATCCGGTTCCAGGAGGAAGAGGGTCCAGAAGGCCAGGGAAAGGATCAGCAGGGAGCTTGCCCCGATCACCGTCCCTCGCCACGACCATGCCCGCCAGACCAGGGCCTCCTTCACCCGAATGTCGCGATCGCCACCGCGGCTCGCTCCACGGCCGCCGAAGACCACACCGAAGCCCAATCCGAGCGACAGGCCCGCTCTGACCAGCATACTGATCCGCCAACTCCTCCAGTCCGGGCTCGACGCCGCGCTCACCCAGAGGAGTCCCAGCAGGAGGACCGTCAAGAAGGCCACGCCACCCAGCAGGAGCGTCCGCCCGAGCCACCGCCGGAGGATCGCCGTACGACGGCCGGCCGGCGAGGCTCCCCGGCGGTGGCGAACGGATTCGAGGGCGCCCACCAGAGCGCCGGCTAAAAGCGGTGCGCCGGCCAGAAGCGGGGCGTCGGCCAGCTCCGGCCGGCTGATGGCCAAGGCGAGGGCGATCGGGAGCCCGAGCAGGCAGCCGCCCAGGGAGCGGGAGAGGACGGCGTAGGCGAAGACCTGCCAGCCCGAGGTCAACCAGGCCGGTTGCAGGCGCTCGACCTGAAAAAGCGCAGGGTCGTGCTCGGTCATGCCGCGCGCCAGCCAGGCGAGGGAACGGCGAGCCCGCGCGGGAGGGTACCGCCCCTCGGGCGGTGCTACGGACTTTTCCGTTCTGAGCTTGTAGTAGTTCCAGGGTAAGCGGTTGCGCAGCCTGCGGAATCTTCCAGCCTCCTCCCGCGCCCGGGGCAGCTTGCTCTCCGGCTCGAGCATGCGGGTCACGTAGTCTGCGAAGACCTGCTCGACCCGGGCCGGGCCGCCGGAGGGGGGGTCCTCCGGAGGGGCATTCCGGAAGGTGCTTTCGAGCAGGGTGAGCAGCAATGGCGAGGTCGCCAGCTCCCGCAGACCGGCATCTCCCGCCAACGCCGCGCGCAGCCCCGCCAGCACGGGGCCGGCCTCGCGGAGGTGCTCGTCGACCCACGCGGGCTCGAGGGGCCGCAGGGCGACAGCGGTCTCGAGCTGGAGATGCACCGGTAGCTGGTCGTAGACCTGCGTGTGGCAGGTGACCGCCATGATGGTGCTGAGGCCGTGCTCGTCCAGATACTCATTGATCGCATCGACGCAGCCGGGCCGGCAGTCCGGCTCGACCTCGTCCAAACCGTCGAGCAGCGGCAGGATCCGGTTGCGCTTGATCCACTTCTCCGCGGCCTTGAAGCCGGCCTTGTAGCACCGTACCAGCTCGCTGGCCATCCAGGCGGCGAGGCTGCGGTCGTCACCCTTCCAGGAAGCCAGTTGGAAGACGACCGGCACACCCACCCTGGGATCCAGGTCCAAGGCGAGGTCGCGGGCGAGATCCAGGAGGGCGATGGTCTTGCCGCTCCCCGGGTCGCCCAGGATCAGCAGGCTCCACCCCAGGCTCCGCCCTTGCCCCAGGAAGTGCTCGTGAACAGGCTTGACGAGCCCGCGCGCCGAAACCTCTGCGAACGCTCTCTCCGGGACGGGCCGGCCTACCGCGTCAGGCCGCTCCTCCCAGCGGATGTGCAGCCGCCGCTCCTCGGGAATGTCGCCGAACCAGAATTCCTCGACCTTGTCCGCAAGGGCGTCAAGGGGGTTGTGGCGCAAGGGCGCGGACTCTGTCGCTGCGGGCAACTGAAAGAATCTCGCGAGAAGCTTAGGATGGCGGCTGACCCGTTCATCGAGCTCGCTCCCGGTCCAGAAATGGCAGGTCGCCTCGTCACCCCACGCCGCGCGGGCGGCGCTTCGCACATCGGCGGAAACGTTTTTCGACACCACGAATACCAGCTCGTGCGGCTGTTCTGATGCCGGCAGACTGCGGAGCTTCTGGATCTCCTTGAGGGCATCTGTCGCGGTGAACGATTGCACCCGTTTGCATTGAAAGACGAAACGCCGGCCGGCCTTCCAGGCCACCACGTCGCGCCCCTTTTCTCCGCCCGTCTCGCCGAGATGCTCGGCTCGCTCGTAGCCCTCACGTCTCACGAGCCAGAGGCAGAGGTGCTCGAAATCGAGCGGAGAAAGCTTGTCGAAAGGGAGCGCGTGCAAGGTGCCGGTTAGGACGGGTTTGGCCACGTTGGCTGGCTCCGAAATGGATCGCCCGACTAGAGCACTTCGGTATATATGAGATCATACTAGGACAGACATGAGAACCCAAGGCTCTCTTCTGGGCCGAGCCCTGGTCCGGCGCTCGGCCGCGCCTCTCCTGGCGGCGCTGCTCGCTGCGGCCGGCGCCGTCCGCGTGGAGGCGGGGAGCACGGCCGCCCAGGTGGTCTTCACCGAAGGAGTGCTGGCCTTCGACGAGGGAGACAACGAGGCGGCGGCGCGGCTCTTCGCCGAGGCGGTCGAGAACGATCCGGACCAGGCGACCTTCCTGCACTGGCTGGGGCTCGCCGAGCTCCGCCTCGGGCGGGCTGCGGAAGCGGTGGCCCATTTCGAAGCGAGCCTGAAGGCCCGCTGCGCTCCCGCGGCGGGACGGGCGCGGGTGAAGGCGGACCTGCGGCGCGCACGCGAGGCCCTGGCCGCCGGCGCAGGGGCTCCTCTCGCGGTCGAGGCTCCCGCCTACCGCCCGGAATGGTTGTGCTTGGAGGAGCCCCCTCTCTGGCAGGGGCGGATCGGTCTCGCCTCGGGCTGGGACTCGAATCCGGAGATGGTGACCGAAGAGCGGCCGTTCACGCTGCCGGGCGAGATCAGTCCGGGAGAGGTCCCTTCCGATGCCGCGACCTATCTGGATCTGGAGGCCGGCCTGCACCCCCGCTCCGGCCGCCGAAGGTCGAGGCTTGGCCTGGATGTCTTCGGACATCAATCCAAGTATCAGGAGGAGGACGCTCTCGATCTCACGTTCCTGCAGGGGGTGACCTCGCTGAGCTGGGGAGACGATCCCCGGGGGGCTCTCGAAGGACCCCAGGGCGTGTTGCCGGTGCCGGCCGGCCCGGGACGCACCGCGCTCCTCGTCCAGGCGGGAGGCTCCCGGGCCTGGCTCGCCGGAGACTTCTACCGCGGTACCGTGGACCTCGCGGCGTCGCTGTTCATCCATGCGACCACCACGGCGACCACACGGATCGGAGTGCTCTGGAGCGACCAGGACTTCTCCGGTGAAAGCTCGACCCAGCACCGCCCGAGCGGCGAGGAGCTCCTGGGCAGCCTGGACCAGTGGATCTTCTTCGGCCGTCCGGACCGGTTGCTCCGCCTCGGCGCCGCCGCCGGCCGGTACGACTCCAGCCCGGCCTTCGAGCGGACCTTCCGCGCGGTGAGCGCCGAGGCCATCCTGCCGCTGGCCACGCGCTGGACCCTCCAACTCACGGGAGAGATGAGCGACGACGACTATAAGAACCCGGAGTCGAGCCTGCTGGGAGATCCGCTCGCGCCGCCGCGGCAGGACACCACCTGGAGCACCGCCGCCGCCGTTTTCTGGCACGCCACCGGCCGGCTCACCTGGAACCTGCGGACCAGCTACGCCCGGCGCACGTCGAATGTCGAGGTCCCGCCGTCCGGCGCGCCGCTGCTCGACTATGAGAGGACGACCGTCTCTCTGGGGGCCCAATGGCACTTCTGACCCGGATCGGCGCAGCGGCACTGTTGCTCTGGGGGCTGGAGGCGGCACCTGCCGCGGCCCAGGTGCGTGAATCGGTAGGAACGGTCGTCCGGACCGCACCCGAGGTGAAGTGGCGGCTCGGAAAAGGCCCGCAGGAGGATCTGAAGGACAAAGCTTCGGCCTTCGTTGGTATGGAGATCAAGACGTTCGCCAACGCCGGCGCCCGGATCGTCCTCAACCGGGATCTGCAGCAGCGAGGCACGGTGATCCTCGGGTCGAAGACGACCGTCGAGCTCACCGAGCGTCTGGTGAACGAGGCCGGGGGTCTCGTGAAGATGAGCTGGCTCGTCAAGCTCGGCCAGTTCCGCCTGTTCCTCTTTCCGCCGCCACCGGGTGCGCCCCCGCGGGAAGGCGAGTACATGATCAGGACCCCCGGCCCCGACGGGACGGAGATCCGGCTGCAAGGCACCGACGTCGCCGTGCAGGTGGACAAGAACGCCACCACCACCATCTGGGTGATGGAGGGGGAGGTGACGGTCACGACGGCTGCCGGAGGCGTGATCCAGGTTCCGGCCGGATACAGCACCCGTGTGCGGCCCGGCCGCGAGCCGGAGCCGCTGGCCCGCATCCGGCCGGACTGCTGGACCGGCGCCCGGCCTCCCGCCGCGCCCTGGAGAGAGGATCTTCTCCGATCCTCCACGCCTGGACCTCCAGGCGATCCGTCTCGACCTTCCTTTCTAGAGCCATGCGGAGGTCCCATGCGCAAGCTCCTGATCTTCGCCCTCTCGCTTGCCCTCGCCATCGCCGCTCTGGGTGCCGAGCTCCCCTTTCCGGCCACCGAGTTCTTCCCGGTCGAGCCCGAGGTCAACGCCGAACGCGGCTCCGCAGTGGCCGTGGACGCCGCCTGGCTTGCGGTGGGAGCCCCTCGAGACGACCGCGATCCAGACGATCCAGACGATCCAGACGATCCAGAGAGGAAGGATGCCGGCGCGGTCTACCTGTTCCACTGGTCAGGAACGGCCTGGGACCAGAAGGCGAAGCTGTTTGCGGACCAGCCCCGGCAGGGAGCGCATTTCGGCTTCTCGCTGGCGATGCGCAACGGCATCCTGGCCGTCGGAGCGCTGGGCGAGGGCGCGGTCTACACCTTCGCGCTGCAAGGCGATGGCGTCTGGACCCCGACAGGGGCGCGGCTCACCGGGTCTCCCCGCGTCTTTGGACGCTCTCTCGCGCTCGATGGAAACCGCCTTGCTGTCGGAGCCGTGGGAGGCCACGGTGCGGCAGATGGAGCCGTCTACCTCTATCACCGGACGAATGGTTCCTGGGTCTTCTGGCGGAAGGTCGAACCGCGGGCCCGGCAGAAGGGGGAACGGTTCGGGTCCGCCGTGGCGCTCGCCAGCGATGTCCTGGTCGCCGGTGCTCCCGGATCCGACACCGGGGCCGGAGCAGTCTATGTCTTCCGGCGGCGAGGAAACAGCTGGCGAGAAGAACAGAAGCTGCGCCCTCCGGACGGCCCGCGCCTGGCCGGCGGCCAGCTCGGCGCCGCGGTGGCCACGAACGGGGAAGAGATCTTCGCCGGAGCGCCGACCTCCGACCTCGCGGGCCCCAATTCCGGGGCCGTGTATCGGTTTGTGCAGAGCGATGGCGACTGGGACCGCCAGCGCCTGGAGGTCGAGGCTGCCCCGGGGGACCAGCTCGGTGCATCGCTGGCTTTGTCCGCAGACCTGTTCGTCGTCGGCGCTCCCACGCCGCCCCCGGGGGTGGGGACAGGGAAGGTGCATGTGCTCCGCCGCTCAAGCCGATCGTGGGAGGAGCCCCTGGCGCCGGGGAATACCGAGACCCGCGACCTCGACGGGTTCGCCGTGGCGGTGGACGGCAAGCGGGTGGTGGTGGGAGGCGCTCTCGGCGATCAGGGGGCCGGAGCGGCCGGAGCGGCCTGGTCGTTCGGCTGTCCCGACGACAAGGCGTGCTCCGAGGAAGCCGAGGCCGTGGCCCGCGATGACCTGTCGGGAAGACGCTTCGGGGTCTCGGTGGCGCTGACGAAGGATCTCATGGCCGTGGGAGCTCCGGAGAGCGACGTGAGCGTCAAGGGCGTGGTCTATCTCTATCGGCAGACCCGGGGTGGATGGCGCCAGGAGAAGCGGCTGTCCTCGGGCTATCCGGGGGACGGCTTCGGTTCCTCCGTCGCCCTCGAAGGCTCTCTTCTCGCTGTCGGCGCTCCGCTGGCGAGATCTGCCGCGGCGTTCGGTAAGGCCATCGATCATCCGAACGGAAGCGTCGACCTCTTCGTCCGCAGCGGCTCTTCGTGGGCTTTCGAAGCCACGCTCCCGCCGCCCGCGGACGTGACGGCCTTCGGGACCTCGGTGGCCATCGCGGACGGGGTCGTGGCCGTCGGGGCCCCCGGCAGCAGCGCCGTCTGTCTCTTCCAGAAAGGGCCCAAGGGCTGGGCAGAGGCCGAGGTCGAGGTCGTGACCTTCCCCGCCGAAGGGTTCGGCGCCGCGGTCTCGCTCCGCGGCGGAGTGCTGGCGATCGGAGCGCCGGGAGCGAAAGACGGGTCGGGTGCGGTGTATGTGTCGGTCCGCGAGGAGAAAGGATGGACGCAGCCGCAGCCGCTTCCAGACCCGCGTCAACACCGAGCGGTGGGCGAGATCGAAGCACGTGCCGCTCGGCCACGAGCCCTTGGCTCGTCGGTTGCGGTCGGCGACGGGATCATCGCGGCTGGCGCTCCAGGTTGGCGCGGCGGCGATGGTGCCGTCTTCCTGTTCCGGAAGGAAAAGACCTCCTGGACGGCCATGAGACGGCGCATGGCCGACGACACGCCCGATTTCGGCGCGGCGGTCGCGCTGCTCGGGAACCGGCTGGTGGCTGTCGGTGCAGGCGCCACGGTCGCTCTCTCGCAGGACTTCATCGTGGTGACGAGCCCCGGCCGCTCGGCCCGCGAAGAGCCGGTAACGATGTTCGAGCTGCCTGCCGCCGCGGGAGGCTCCCAATGAGCCGCGGGGCAGCCGTGGGCGTCCTTGCTCTGCTCCTGGCCGGAGCGCTGCCGGCCTGGGGACAACCGTGGCAGGGCGAGCGCCTCTGCGCGCCGCAACCGCTCCCTTCCGGTGCGGAGTTCGGTTCCGAGGTGGCGGTGGGCGAAGACGGCACGATCGCTGTCGGGGATTATCGCCATGACGTGGTGTACCTGTTCGACCGGGACGGTTGCGAGCCGTCCGGCACGATCCATGGCCCCGACGGTGCGGCGTGGTTCGGCTTCTCTCTGGCGTTCGACGGCAAGGTCCTGCTTGTCGGAGCGCCGAAGTCGGGCGGCACCGGTGAGGCATATCGGGTCGCGGTGCAGGACGGTCTTGCGGGCGCTCCGCAGCGGATTTCGGGACTGACACCTCAGCCAGTGCCAGGCGACGAGGTCGGCTCCTCGGTCGCGATCTCCGGCAACAACCTGGCGATCGGGGCGCGGGGCGCGGACGGCCGGCGCGGCCGCGTCTATGTCAGGTCCGGAGACTCGTTCACGGCGGTGCAGGTCGATGGGCTCGCGCTGAACGCCGAGCTGGGGGAGTCGGTGGCGTTGAGCGGCAATACCCTGGTCATGGGTGCGCCCTCGCCCTTCCGGGGCAGCGGCTCCCCGGGCGCGGCCTGGGTGTTCAAGATCGGTGGCGACAAGCCGGTTCCGCTGATTCCCTCCGGAGAGCTGGAGAAGGAAGCGGCCTTCGGCTACGCGGTGGCCGTGGATGGCGACCGTATCCTCGTTGGGGCACCCCTGGCGAATGACGCCGGAATGAACGATGCGGGCGCTGTCTATGACTTCAGGCGCGAGGGTGAGAGATGGGGGCAAGGCACAAAGCTGAACCTCCCCAGCCATCCGGGAGACCAGCTCGGAGTCGCCGTCGCCCTGGATGAAGGGGTTGCCGTCATAGGTGCCCGCTACGCCGCCAACCAGAGAGGCGAGGCCTACCTCCAAACGGATGACCTTCTCCAACCTCTGGAACAAGCGGTCCCCGTCATCCAAGGTGTCGGTGTCCCCGCCAGAGCACAATTCGGAGCCGCGGTGGCGATCCGTGGCGACACCGTGGTCGTCGGCGCCTTTCGGGAGGAGGACGCTGGAGCCGCGTATCTCTTCTACCCGGAGGTCGCCGTCAGCCTCGTCGTGGACAAGGAGGTCGAAGAGGAAAAAACCGAGCTCTCGGTGGGCCTCCGGACCCGCAACGGCGAGCCTGCTCCGCGCGACATCATGCTCCGGCTCCAGACATCCGCCGGGACCGCCGAAGAGAGGCTCACGCAGGATGCCGCGGGCGATTACGACTACCTGCGCCTGGACCGTGAGGTCACCCTGCACAAAAACGAGGTGGAGGTGAAGACGGAGATCAAGATCCAGCTCTACCCCGACAACGTCTGTGAGCAACCCGAGACGTTCGAGGTCGTCCTGTCGGATACCGCAGGCAACCGCATCCAGGCCGTGCAAGTGACGATCCTCGACGACGATTCGACAGGCGGCCTCGAAATATCGCCGGCCCAGCTCAACACGTCCGAAGGCGGCACGACGGAGAGGCTGCGAGTCCATCTGACCTGCCCGCCCGAGTCCGAGGTGACCTTCTCGCTGAGCACCAGCGATCCCACCGCGGGGATCGTCTCTCGGGACCATCTGACGTTCACGGACCAAACCTGGGCAACCGACCAGGAGGTCAAGGTGGTGGGGCAGGATGATGCGCTCTGCGATGGCGACCAGACCTACTCGGTGGTCATCCAGGCCATCGGCAGCACGGAGGACCCCCGCTACAAAGGCTTTTCCCGCTCCATCCCCGCCGAGAACGCCGACGACGAGCTGGCTTGCCTCTCCGCCGAGAAGATGGTCTGCATCGATGGCGGCGGCACGGTCATCTACACCATTTCTCTCCTCAATTCGGTCTCCGGCGTACCGGACGCTCCCGCGGAGCTCCTGGACATCCTGCCGGGCGGGGTCTCCGTGGTCACCGCCAGCGCCGACCGGGGGACGGCCACGGCCGACCCCGTCGCCAATTCCGTCCGTTGGACCGTGCCGGTGCCTGCGGGCGGAGAGGCGGCGACGATCACCATCGTGGCCGCCCTCGACGATCCGCCGGGCCCCGCGCTGGGCAACCAGGCCGAAGCCACCTACGACCGGGACAGCCGTGGCCATCGGGAGACCCTCCAGATCGTCTTCTCGGCGGAGGATGTCGTCCCCTGCCCGCCCTGATCAGGACAAGGACTGCAAGGACGGCAAGCACCCGCAGGTGCCCGGCGGGCTCCATGACGACACGCACCTCTCCGAGCTCGGCGCCTGGTGCCTCGCGCCTCGGCAAGCCGGTGCGCGTGCTTTTCGGGTACGCCCCAGTCACGCCCACCCTGCTCCGCAAAGTGCCGGTGAACCTCGATCTACCTTCGACACTCGGCAGGTACAGGAAAGGAAAGGTCTACCCGCCGTCGTCACGACGCACAGTTGATCGGTTGCTGCGCCTGCTCTTTGGCCACGGTCCGGCAGATGGCGAGACCCATGGCTTCCCAATCATCACGGTCCACCTGGGGAAGATCGACGATGCCGTCGGCCTTGGGACGGATCTCGAGAGCGCCGTCCGGGGCCGGAGTCTCGGGGTTCGTGTCCGCGAAGGCGACCACGAGGCGGACGTTGTCGTCGACTCCCGGCTCGGAGAGTGCCGCCACTCCGTGCGCCCTGAAGTCCACGTTGCTGTGCTGGATCGAAAATTTCATGTCGACCACGCCGGCGGCGCTCCGCACCAGCCAGTTTTCCCTCAGAGTCCCGGGCGTGTCGGGGCTCTGGCGCGGTGTCCAATAGAGATACAGGCGTCCCGGCAGGGCGGCGCCGGGCGGCATCGCCCGCCAGGCCATGGCCGGCTTGCCGAGCGTGCTGGCGGACAGATCGAGAAGGCCCGCAGCGCTCCATCGCCCTGAAGAAGGATTGAATTTCCAGATCTCAAGCCCGGCCCTTCCGAGCTCTGTCTTCGGAAAGGCGCCGTAGAGGGTGCCGTCGGGAGCCTCGAAAATGGCTGGGGAGGTGGAGGGAGGGACGGGTGGGAACCCTAAAAGGGGGCCTTGTTGCACGACAGCGTCCGGTGTCCAGGTTCCGTTCGCCCGCTTCTTCACCCGGATCGTGCCGGCCGCGTCCTTGAACGCCAGCCAGAAGTGATCGGTTGCGCCGGACGTCGAGATCTCCTCGAAGATGGGCCGCGTGGTGGGCACCCGAATGGGGTTCGAGAACTCGAGGCGGGCCACGAAGATAGATTGGAGGTTGAGGCGCTGAAAGGTGATCTGGAAGATTTTCCCGGAGGCCGCGGTGAACAGCACGAGCAACTTCGGTGCCCCGCCTTCGACGATCGTCTGGGCGGCGATGGACCCGATTCTCTGGTTCCAAATCTCATCGATCTGGAACCTTCTAAATTGTGTGTTGCCGCAGCCGGGCGCTCCTCCTGGCGGGCAGTGGAACGGATCGACGTTGCTGACCAGGCCTTGGAGCCGGTTGTCGGTGCTCACGGAAAAAATGAACACCCGGCCGTCGAAGCGCGCGATGGCCGGTGAGCGGAGCGTCGCTCGTCCCAGGGGGATCCGGTTCGAGGAGCTGAACTCACAACCGCTGTCGCGGTAGGAGTTCGAATAACCGGCCACCGTTCCGGCCTGGAAGATTCCGTCGCGGTTCCAATCGACGTTTCCGGCGTCGAGGTCGACGTGATACCCGTAGGCATCGCGCAACCGCACGAGGAGCGCCTTGTGCCGGGGGAGTGCCGGCTCTACCGCGCCGATCTCCGGCAGGGCGACGTTGTTGAAGCCGGGCCGTCCGAAGCCGTCCGAGAAGCCGAAGGGCCTGGGATCCAGAGTCTGATAGCTCATGACGCTCGGATAGCTGACCTTGCAGTTGGCTTCGGGCCGGTTCGAGGTGGGGCCGAAGTGGTTCAAGGTGAGCGTGTGGCCGAACTCGTGGATCGCCGTGTACAGATCGTCATGGCTCCAGGTGCAGGCGATGGCGCCCAGCGGGCACTGGCCGCCGCCGCCGAGGTCGCTGGCCGTATAGTGAAAGATTCCCTTGCGCGCGGCGGTCATTTGGGTTTGATAGGCTTCATTGGCCAGCATCTCGCGACAGCCGTTCGCATCGCAGACGGGCGGCACGGCGTTGTGTCCTCCCCAATCGCCGTAGATCGTGGCATCCTGCGGCTGCACGGGCGCCACGCCGGTATCGAGATGCAGACGGACACCCGGGAGGACGTCGGGGTTGGCCAGCAATTGAGCGTGTAGCAGCGCTTCGAACGGCGTCAAGGAGACGTTCGTCTCCGCATAGGCAGCCGCCATCTCCCGCGCCACGTGGGGCTCCATCCTGGCGTCGGGATCGCCCAGGGTGCGCTGGCCATAGTCCACCTCGATGAAGATGTCTTTGTGACGGGGGTCGGCTCCCCAGCGGGGAAGGAGCACGAAGGCCTCGGACGATCTGTCGTCCATCTTCCCGATCAGCTCCAGGGCGTCGGAAATTCCGTCGCCGTCCGTGTCGCGGAGATCGGCCGACCGGTTGCATTCCCAGGCGAGGCGGATCTCGTTCGATTTCGAGCAGGTGCCGACCGCCTGCTCGAGCTCGCTTCCCAGCCCGTCTTTGTCCGGGTCGTGGTCGGACAGAGGAGCGTCATTGCGCACCACGCGCACGGGTCCGGCGGTCCCCAGCGGAATCCACTTGGCGGCGAGCACGAAAACGGTGTCGAAGGAGCTCTCGAGCGACGTGGTCACGAAGATGTTCGACGTATGCCGGCGGACGATCTCTCCGCGGCCGTTCAGGAAATACAGCGCCGGGAAATCGACGAAGCCGTTGGGCACGGGGACGGTCGTGAGCCTCTCGCCGGTGCGAAGGCCGTCATATCTGCGCATCGCGGCGCCGAACCGGACGCTGCCGAACAGCAGCTTGTCGTCCTGCCGGAGCTCGCACGTCCCCTGTCCCTGGGTCGCGCGCAGGATGAGCCGGTGGGCGCCGGTCTGCGTGGGAGTGAAGCGCAGGCGGGCGTTCAGGTTCCCTCCGGAATCGTCGTCCATCGCGACCTGCTTGACCGGGCCGTTGGCGCTGGCTCCCGGCGCCAGGAGATGCAGGATCGGGTCGCCGCTCCCGGACAGATTGCGGGTGGAAAACACCACCGGCCTGTTCTTGACCAGAAGGACGTTGATGTCGACCACGAAGCCGGTGTCCGGCTCCCAGACGTCTCCCTGCGTCGAGGGGTTCCGGTTGTCGCGCACAATGACTGCCTCGGCCGGAGCGCCGAAAGCCGTCGCGGCCAGTGCGATCAGAAAGAGGCTCGCGGCGCGAGTGCGAATCATCAGCGGGCTCCTCGCGGCAGGGCTCGGCGATCGAGAGGGCAGTGGTGCCGGCGATCCTGTGCCCTGGTATCTTTTAGGCTTTGTTTCTTGCGTTTTCGTTACCTGCGATGGCCGCGGAGCTGGCAACTGCCGGAGATGGGGAGCGGTAGAATCCCATTCTTCGAGGACGGATCTCGATCGCTAAGCTCCTCCGGCAACACGCCGATGGCTTGAGGAGAGACGCCAAAGCGTTGCGCCGTCACGGCAATGCCCCTCGGGAAAGGCTGATGGTTGCTCACCGCGCGGTCAGGCACTCGCCGGCGTGGCCTCCAGGCGGCGCCAGAAGAAGTACGAGAGCCCCCAGAGCACGCCGGTGCCCGCCGCAAAGCCCCACGCCTCCGGGCCATCTCCCACAGAGAGGTGGGCGATGAGCGCAGAGCCGAGGGTGATGGCGAAGCCGGCGTAGGCCCATTCCTTGAGGCGCGCCGGCACCGGCGCAAGCAGCAGCACCACGCCGAGGAGCTTGGCCCATGCGAGCTCCACCCGGAAGTAGTCGGGGAAGCCGAGGCGGGTGAACGCCTCCGCCACCTGCGGCAGGCGCAGTTGCGCGTAGGCGGTGAAGCCGATCTGCAGGCAGAGGAGCGCGGTGGCGATCCAGAAGCCGATGACGATTCCTTTGGAGCGGGGCATGCTCAGGTCCATGGGTGAGAAGGCGCCGCTGCTTTCCAAGGTCGCATTCATGTCATCCTCCTTGTCAGCATGACGGATCGCACAGGCTGAATGTGACCGCTGCCCTATTGGCCTAGTCACATCAGCGGCGTTCCGTCCGTCCGTTACCATGACGAAGCGCGACGAGAAAGTGTGACCGATGACCGAACACGATGATCTGGCCGAGCGATTCGAAGAGCACCGAACCCACCTGCGCGCCGTGGCTTACCGGATGCTCGGCTCGTTGAGCGAGGTGGACGACGCCGTTCAGGAAGCGTGGCTGCGGCTCAGCCGCGCCGATGCCACGGGCATCGACAACCTTGGCGGATGGCTGACCACGGTCGTCGCGCGCGTGTGCCTCGACATGCTGCGGTCGCGCCAATCGCGGCGCGAGGAGCCGTTCATCCCGGACGCGCCGGAGCCGGCCGCGACCGGCACGCGCGGGAGCAGCCCCGAGGAGGAAGCGCTCCTCGCGGATTCGGTCGGGCTCGCGCTGCTCGTCGTGCTCGACAGGCTGACGCCGGCGGAACGCCTCGCCTTCGTGCTGCACGACATGTTCGCCGTGCCGTTCGAGGAGATCGCGCCAATCGTCGGCCGTTCCGCAGAGGCGGCGCGGCAGCTCGCCAGCCGCGCGCGGCGCCGCGTGCGCGGCGGCGCGGAGGCGCCCGACCCCGATCTCGCTCGGCAACGCCAGGTCGTCGATGCCTTTCTTGCCGCATTGCGCGGCGGCGATTTCGAAGGCCTGCTCGCCGTCCTCGATCCGGATCTCGTGGTTCGCGCGGACATGGTCCCGTCCGGCGCGCCGGCCGAGACTCGCGGCGCGGCGGTCTGGGCGAAGCAGGCGGTGGCCTTCGGGCATCTCGCGCAGCTCGTGCGGCCCGCCCTCGTGAATGGGGCCGTCGGCGTCGTGATGGCGCCGCGGGGACGATTGTCCAGAGCGCTCACCTTCAAGATCGCGAACGGAAAGATCACAGAGATCGAGGTCATCGGCGATCCGGCGCGGCTCGGCGAGCTCGACGTGTCCATCGCCGACTGAGAGCACGAGCCAGACGCTCGCCGAAGAAAGCTATTCCTCTTCACTCTGCGCGGCCGAAATCTTGCCGTCGCCGTCGAGAGTGATCAAGGCAAGCCGGGTCGACTGCTTGAAACGCAGCCGGTACCGATATTGGCGAGCCGGACCCGCATCGCGCCGCTCGACGAGCTCCAGGGACTGCAAGGGCCCCAACGACTGATAAAAGCGACGGCTCTCCTCCCAGAAGGGCTTCATCCTCGCCGCGAGCTCCGAGGACAGCGGCTTGTCATAGACCTCCGGATCCGTCCGATGGCTGTAGAGCTCCTTCACCATTGCCGTGACCGCCGGCTCGCGGTCAGCGATCGGCTCGTAAACCAGGGCCGGAATGAAAAGGCGGGCAATATGCCCCGTCGTCGAAGCGACGCTGCCACCAGCGCAGTGGCAGTTGGTCAGTACGATGACGGTCAGATGATCGTCCGGCAGGCGCCGCACATCCGCGGCAAAGCCTGCTGTTCCCCCGGCGTGTTCCAGGGACCGATGATCCTTGATCGGGGACACGAACCAGCCGAGACCATAACCGCTGGGCGCTCCATCGGCGAGCGGTACGTCGGTCCACATCCGGGCATAGCTCTCCTTGCTGAGGAGAGATGGGTTCGAGAGCTCCCGATCCCACTTCGCCAGGTCGCCGAGAGTCGAAACGAGTGTGCCCGCGCCGCCGGTCGCGGTCGGCTGCATCGGATCGCGGTTTTGCAGGCGTTCTTGTTCGTAGGCGTACCCGGCCGAACGACGAGGGATGATGTCGAGCGGCTCGCTGGTGCGGGTTTGGAGCATACCTAAAGGTTGCAGGATGTGCTTCTGAAGGAACTCTCCATAGGGTTCGCCACTGACTTTTTCCAGGATCAACGTCAGGAGATAGTAACCGGTGTTGCTATAGCTCCACTTTGTGCCTGGCGGGAAATCCATGGGCTTGTCTGCCACCAGCGCGAAGACCTCGACCGAGGTCATGGGGTTCCGATAGGAGCCGTAGCCCATGATCGCCTCGTAATCGGGGATGCCTGAGGTGTGGCTGAGCAGCTGGCGGATCGTGACGTCCTTCCAAGCATCAGGGAGAGCTTCGAGATAAGCGCTGGCTTTTTCGTCCAGACCGATCTTGCCCTTCTCGCCGAGCATCATCACCGCTGTCGCCGTGAATTGCTTCGTAATGGACCCGATCTCGAATACCGTGTCGAGAGTGATGGGGACTCCGCGTTCGACATCGGCGAGTCCATAGGCTTGCTCCTTCACGACGCGTCCGTCGCGGATCACGGCCAGGGCCACGCCGGGCGTATGCGACTTCTGTTGCTGGAGACGAATGTAGTCGTCAACCTCGTCGGCACCCGCTTCACGGGTCGCGGTCGCCAAGGTGAAGGCGCAGACTAGCGAAATGAGCCAGAGCCGGTGCTGCATGGTCTCAACCCTCCTCTCGGTCGCTGTTGTCACGATACTTGGCGCCATGGACACCGCGGTAGGAATCCGCCACCACCCAGGCGGCGGCCGTCAGCACCACGGTGGTGACGAACTCGCCGAATTGGAAGGCATTGACGGAGCCTGCCGCCACGCGGGGCACCCACACGAGCAGCAGGAACCCGCCCAGCTGCAACGTCGAGAGCGTGGCTGCCAGCCGTGCGTACACACCGAGGAGCACCGCCAGCCCCGCCGCGATGAAGGCAGCGCCGGTGAAGTACGCCCAGGCCACAGGCGATCCCAGCCAGCCAGGCACCAGCACGGCGGTCTGTTTCAGATAGACGAAGTGGGCCAGGCCGAAGGGGATCAAGGCCAGGCCGTAGAGCGCCCTCGCGATGCGCAGACCGTTGTGGCCGGTGGCGAAACCGAGGCGCTGCCCGTCCCGGTCGCCGGCGAGCCAGACGTACAGAACCCAGGCGGCGGCCACGATCACCGCGGACTGACCGAAGCCCCAAGCGGCCAGGAGCGCAGGGCGGAGGAGGAAGAGCTGCGGCACTCTCAGCAGCAGCAACCAGACCAGGAGATAGGCGAGCAGCACGCGGGAAGCGACGGCGGCCGTGCGCTTCCACAGCAGGCCCATGCCAGTTGCCAGATAGACGAAGGAGCAGAGACAGGCCAGCAGCTCGTGCGCAGGCACAGCCTTGGGCACGGACGGCCATGTCGGGTCGAAATCGCCTTGGACGAGGCCCAGGATTCCGAGGCCGATCAAGGTCAGAGCAAAGACCGCATGACCCCAGCTCAAGATGCGCATCGCCCCTCCTCGGGTGCCAGCTCGTTCCATCGATTCCGTCTAGTACCTCGTCACAGTCCGAGTGATGGATCGCGTTTCATGTAGGGGCGGCCCTTGTGGCCGCCCTCCGGAAGGGCACCCACAAGGGGTGCCCCTACAGAGGATCCATCTTTTCCGGCGTGACACGGCACTAGACCCAGCGGATCGGCTGCTCCTCGAGCAGCTCGTTGACGGCCGCGAGCGAGTTGCCGTCGCGAAAGTGCTTGTCCGGAAGCTGCGGGTGGCCGGCGCGGGCGAAGCGGACGGTGGCCGGCGGCAGGCCGAGCGCGGCGGCCTGGGCTTCGATCGCGCTCTGGAGCTGCTGGGCGGGGGCTCCCCACAGGGCGAAGACGATCGGCGTGCCGCGGCGGTGGGCGGCCTCCAGCACGACCCGGATGGCGCGCGCGGTGAAGGGGGCCCACAACCGGGTGTGGTTGGGGCGGTGGTCGTCCAGCCAGCGCGAGTAGGTCAGCGTCCGGTTGAGCCAGAGGACGCCCTGGCCGGACCAGTGGTCGAAGATGGCGCGCGGGCCCGGCAGCAGGATGCGTCCGGCGATGAGGCCGCGGGCCAGCTCCTCGTGGCACTTCCACAGGAAGCCTTCGTCGGGGTCGAGGTCCACACGGCTGAGGAGGTCGAATTCGGCATGCGCCGGCGAGGTCGCCGCGGCGGCGCAGAGCAGCGTCTGGAGGCTGGGCGAGATCAGGCCGGGGTCCTTGACGTCCACTGCCCAATCCTCGAGGTCTCCCTGCTCGAACGAGCGCCCCGTTGCCTGGTGCAGCTTGGTGTACGGGTCGTTGCCGAAGATGACGACGCGGACGGCGTCGGGCGCGAGCCCGCGCAGGGCCTTGAAGGTGTCGGCGCCTTCGGGGCCGCCGCCGGCCTGGGGCCAGATCCGCTCGTCCTCGCCGATCTCGACCAGCGGATCGACCGCGTCGAACCCCAGCTCGACGCCGGCGAAAGCGTCGCGCCAGGCCGGCGGCAGATTGCTGCGCCACTCTCCGAAGTCGCGGCGAAACCGGTCTTGCAGCTTCATGTCGTCGCTGTCTCCTCACCAGGGAAAGAACGCCCGCCGCTCGAAGCGCATGCGGATGCACTCGCCGCCCTCGAGCGGAAACCCCGCCCAGGTCTCGAAGAGCTGGCCGTTGGCGTTCTGGTCCGCGGCCTGCGCGTTCAGGATCGGCGTGCCGAGAGCGGCGAGCTGGCCGAGGTGCCGATCGTCCTCCGGCCGCGTCTCGGCACGGTGGTCCCAGAAAACGAAGTAGTCGTCGTCGACGGCCAGAAGCGCGCCGTCGACGGAGCGCGGGTCCGCTGCCAGGCCGGCGCAGATCCGGTGGAGGCCGTCGTGGAACGCTTCGACGTCCTGCCGCGAGGCGTCGCGCAGCCCGACGCAGAGGCGCGTCAGCCCGCCGTGCCAGTCGACCGGCCCGGTGAAGAGGTGGTACGCGGTCCGCGATCGGAGGGGGCTGGCGAGAGGCACCGGAAAGGCGCTCCATGATCCCTTCGGGTCAGCTCCGGCAACCGGCTCCTGCAGCATGCTGTTGAGACGGCCGCCGACGCTGTTTTCGCTCGCGGCGCAGACCTCGCGCGACTCGTAGAAGAGGATCGCCACCTCGTCCGGGCAGGCGGGGGCGTGATCGGCCGGAGGCACGCCGAGGACGTAGGCGGTGAGGCCGAGAGTGCGCATGAGCATCACCGTCGACGGCGCCACGACCGAGCCGAGCCGGTCCAGGTAGCGCTCCCGGTCGGCGCCGGCCGCGAAGCCGCAGCGCACCTGGACGGCGTCGGGCGCGACCGGCACCAGCCCCTTCATCGGGGGCTCGCCCCTGGCCAGCCGCCGCTCGATCTGCTTGACGCTCCAGCCGAAGAGCTCCGACTCACCGCGCAGGCGCTGGATGCGGCGCTGGTAGGGCTTGTCGGAGCTCGCCAGCAGGTTGCTGCGCAGCGCCGGCCGCTCGAGCTGCTTGAGGCGGTCCTCGATCCCGTCGAGCGCCGCGCCGAGGTCGATCTCGAGATGGGCGGGGAGGAAGACCGCCTTGTCCTTGGCCGCGCTCCCTTCGCGGGCCGGCAGGTTCTGCAGCGGCAGGCCGAACTGCTCCAGGAACGAGCGCCGGCCGTAGATCGGCAGGCCGTTGATGATCGTCGCCAGCACGTGGCGGTCGTCGGTCGAGAAGAACACCTCGAGCGCGCTGTCGCTGTCGATCGGGCTCTCGACGATGAACATGTCGGCGAAGGCGCCTTCCTCGATGCGGCCGAGCTGCTGGCTGCCAAGGCAGCGGGCAGCATTGAGCGTCACCATGCGGAAGACGTCGGCGTCGCAGACCGTGGAGCCGATGGCGTCGAGGAAGCGCCGCGCGAACTTGGCCTCGTCCCAGACATGCTTCGAGCCGCTCGGGCTCCAGTCCGACCCCAGCGCCAGGTTGACGCCCCCCTGCAGCAGCCGCTCGGCGTCGAGGGTGTCGCCGTAGAGGAGCAGGTTCGAGACCGGCGACCAGATGACCGAGATGTTGCGCTCGCGGAGAAACTTCAGGTGCGCGTCGTCGTGGACATCGAGCCCGCAGGCGTGGACCAGGTTGAGCGGTACCGCGCGCACCCGCTCGGGGTCGGCGAGCGCCGGGTGCCGCAGGAAGGCCTCGAATTCGGCGCACGAGTAGGGATCCACCCCGCGGCCCGAGCCGAAGCCCGACCGCCCCTCGGCGAGGTGGACGAGGGTGGCGCCGAGCTTGCCGGCGTCGCGCGCCTGGGCGTAGCCGTCGATCAGCACCGCGCCCTGCTTGTCCTTCTTCGGCACCGGCTTGCCGCCGTCCGGCGTGAAGAAGTCCACGATCGAGTCGATGCGCCGGTCGGCGGGCAGGCCGATGTCGGTCGGGTCGCCGGTGTCGCGGCAGAGCACGATCTCGTGCTCGACCGTGTTGGCGTCGAGACGGTTGGACTGGTCCAGCACCGAGGTGCCGCCGGCGATCGCCTGCAGCTCGCTGATCACCGCCAGCGTGAGCTGCGATCCCTCCACCTTCCGCAGCTCGTCGAGGCGGCCGGAGATGTCGGCGCGGTAGTCGGGATCGCCGCGCCACTCGAAGCGGTTGGTGAAGGGCGCCTTGCGCGAGTGCCAGAGCGGCAGGACGTTGTAGGTGGAGTGGGTATGCAGATTGATGAGGCCGGGGAAGATCCAGCCGCGCGGTCCGGTGACGATCTCGCGCGCGCCCGCGGCGAGGACGGCCGGCGGCCGGCCGACGCCGACCCACACGATGCGGCCGTCGCGGACCAGCACGTAGCGCTGCCGCGCGCTGCCGTCGGAGTAGACGATCCGCCCGGAGAGGAGCAACGGGACCGGGTTGTCCTGTCTCATGGCCTGAGGCCCCGGATTGCGTCGAACGATGACCGCCGCCGCGGTGCTGTCAGCAATAGAAAGTGCGAGGATTATTGAACCGCTCTTTCCGGCCTCTGTCAAGGGCCGCGTCGGCGACAGCGACTCGCCCTTCTTGACGACCTCCGACTTGTAGGTGGTCGCGGCATTCGTCTTGTTGTCCTTGACCCTCGTGTAGCCCAGCACCGTGTCGGAGTCGTCCTTGCCGAGCTTCACGAGGTCGCGGACGGCCGACGAAGGGCCTGCGGAGACGGCGTTTTGTTACAGCCGAAAGCCAAGCTTTGACAGTCTGGTATCCTCACCAATCATGGCTGAAGGAGCTCGATCATGAAAAGCTTTCTGATTGCCGTCATGGCCATGGCAGCGATGTCGGCCCTGGCTGCCGCCCAGCAGCCGGTGGCCGATCACCATACCCACATCATGAGCCCGACCGCGGTGAAGCTGGTCAACGATCCGCCGTTGCCGGAGATCGAGCTCCCCGCGGTCCTCGCCCGCCTGCTCCGCGCCAAGGAGAACGGCTGGCAGGACAAGGCGGCCCTCGCGGGCCTCTACACGGAAGACAGCGTGGTCTTCGATTTCCGCGAGACCCGCTGGATGAAAGGACGCGACGACGTCGCCACCTACATGTCCAAGAACTTCGCGCGGCCCTTTCGGATCACCCCGATCGCCTTTGGCGTGGACGGCAACGCCGGTCACATCGCCGCATACTTCACCCGCGGCGAAGGGGACGCCGCCCGGCACTTCGGACATGCTCTGTTCTCCCTCCAGAAGAGCGCGGACGGCGCCTGGCGGAAACGTCCGGGCGGAGAACGACTGGACCATCCAGGAGGTCTCGCGCTTCCCCGACCGTCTGGTCGCCTTCTGCAGCTTCAACCCGCTCAAGGACTATGCGCTCCAGGAGATCGAGCGCTGCGCGAAGCTGCCGCACGTCAAGGGCATCAAGCTGCACTTCGGCAACTCGGGCGTGGAGGTGCTGAACCCGGAGCACGCGGAGAAAGCCCGCCGGGTCTTCGCCGCCATCAACGAGCGCCGCCTGGCGATCGTCGTCCATCTGTGGACGCTGGAAAAGGACTACGGACGCAAGCATGCCGAAGCTTTCCTGAGCCAGATCCTGCCGGCGGCGCCCGACATCCCGGTGCAGATCGCGCACTTCGCGGGCGGCGGTCCCGGCTATACCGATGAAGCCCTGGAGGTCTACGCCGAAGCCATCGCCGCCAACGACCCACGGACGAAAAACCTTTACTTCGATTTCGCGACCGTGGCCGACGGCCAGACCAAGGAAGTGCTGCAGAAGCTCGCCGAGCGCATCCGGCAGATCGGGGCCAAGCGCGTCCTCTATGGCACGGACCTCGGCCCCCCGGCGGCGCGGCAGTCCTGGTTGAGCTTCCGCATGACCGTGCCGCTCACGGACGAGGAATTCAAGACGATCGCGGGGAACGTGGCGCCGTATTTCCGTTAGGAGCAGGCAAGAGAGGACATGAGCACCGGGGGTCAATGAGGGAACAGCCCGTCAGCCATCTCGTTCAGCTCGCGGGCAATGAGCTTGAGCTGCTGCTGGACTTCGGTGATGCCGCCCTGCAGGCGTGCGACGGTCTCGGCCTCGCTCTCCGTTTCATCCTCGTTGATCGCCGTGATCAGGTCCTGGGCCGCGTCCGCGATCCGATCCGCGATCTCTGCGATCCGCTCCCGGTCCGCGGGCGGCAGGGCATCGGCGATCCTGAACACCTGGTCGCTCAGGATCCGAAGGTCCCACTTCATCTGCCGGATCTCTTCCTGGGCTTCTTCCATGGTCATGTCCGAGGCTCCCCGGTCTATTCAATCGTCAGACACCTGCGCCGGGCACCTGCGCCGGGAACGGCTATCCGCCGCTCACGGCGGGCAGGATGTAGATCTCGGCGCCGTCGCGCACCGGGGCGTCGAGCCCTCCGGAATCGCGGATGTTCTGTTCGTCCACGAAGATGTTGACGTGCGGCCTCACTTCGCCCAGCTCGGTCATCACCCGGTCGCGGACCGCGGGGCAGGAGGTCCAGAGGAGCGACAGCGCTTCCCCGATCGAGCCTGCCGCGCCTTCGACTCGCACCTCGCTGCGATCCCCGGCAAGCTGGCGCAACGGCCCGGGGATCATGAAGGTGATGGCCATCAGAGGCGGACCGCTTTCACGGAAACGACCGGGGGAAGCCCGTCGATCAGCTCGGACCAGGTGTCCCCCTCGTCGGCGGAGCCGTAGAGCTTTCCACTCCGGGTCCCGAAGTAGACCCCGGTCGGCGAGAGCGGATCGACGGCCATGGCGTCGCGGAGCACGGTCTCGTAGGCGTCGTTCTGCGGCAGCCCCTCCGTCATCGGCTGCCAGCTCCGGCCGGCATCCCGTGTGCGGTAGACGCGGAGCTTGCCTTCGGGAGTGCAGCGGAACTGGTCCGACTCGACCGGCACGATCCAGGCGCAGTCCGGATCCTCGGGATGGATGCCCAGGCAGAAGCCGAAATCGGAAGGCACGCCGTTGGCGATGTCGGTCCAGCTCTCGCCGCGGTCGTCGCTGCGAAAGAGGCCCCAGTGATTCTGCAGGAACATCCGCTCGGGTTGTCGCTTCGACTGCACGACCTTGTGGACGCACTGGCCGAACTCCGGATACTTGTTCGGGAGGAACACGGCGCTCACGCCCTGGTTCGAGGGGCGCCAGCTCGAGCCGCCGTCCTCGGTCACGTACATGCCGCCGGTCGATACGGCGACGCGGATGCGCTCGGGATCGGCAGGATCGAGCAGGATCGTGTGCAGGCAGAGACCGCCTCCGCCCGGCTGCCACTGCGCCCTTTGCGGGTGGTTCCAGAGACCTTCCTGGAGCCGCCACGAATCGCCGGCATCCTGCGACACGAACAGGGCCGCGGGCTCGACGCCGCAGTAGAGCGTGTCGGGCTCCGATGCGCGGCCCGGGACGATCTGCCAGATCTGCTTGAGCGCCGCCCCGGTTCCCTCCGGGAACTTCACGTTCGCTTCCTCGGGATTCGTCCAGCTCTGGCCGAAGTCGTCGCTCGACCGCAGCAGACCGCCCCAATGCATGCTGTGGGGACCGGCCCAGATGCGGTGCCGTCCGTTGCGTCCGTCCCAGGCCATGGCATAGACGGCGCTGCCGGGGAAATACGGGCCTCCCATCTCCCAGGTCTCGCGCGCCGGGCCGGAGCGCAGGAGGAAGGCACCTTTCATGGTGCCGACGAGAAGGAGGACATCGCCAGGGCCGGGGGTGATGTGACGGGTATCGGGCATGATCGGCATCCTATAGCAGAACGCGACGGTTACTCCACCTTGAGATCCCGCACGGGCCGCACCTCGATGCTGCCGACGCGGGCGGGCGGGATCTTCGCGGCCACCTGGATGGCCTCGTTCAGATCCCGGGCTTCGATCAGATAGAACCCCGCGAGCTGCTCCTTGGTCTCCGCGAAGGGACCGTCGGTGAGCGACAGCCTGCCGTTCCTGACGCGCACCGTGGTGGCAGTCTGCACGGGATGGAGGGCCTCGGCGGCCAGGCGATGGCCGCCGCTCCGCAGCTCGTCGCTGAACGCCAGGCACTCGCGGTCGTCGACGGCTTCCAGCTTCCCTTCCTCGCTGTAGACGAGGCACAGGTACTTCATGGCTCTCTCCTCTCGGGAATCCTAGCTCTCCGGCGCGACGAGGAGCATCCACATCGCGTTCTCCTTTCGGGTTCGGAGGCGGGATTTTCCCCGGCTCCACCCTGTGGTCGAACGGGAGCCCGCGAAATCGACATCGATCCTGAAATGGATTTTACGAGGCGTTGCCGATGCCGGCGAGCACCCTCTGCAGGGCTTCGAGCTCGACCGGCTTGGTCAGATGGTGGTGGAAGCCCGCCTCGCTGGAGCGGCGGCGGTCCTCGTCCTGCCCCCATCCGGTCAGGGCGACCAGGACCATGCTGCGGCGTCGCGCCTGGCTGATCTGGCGGGCGGCGTCGTAGCCGTTGAGCTTCGGCAGGCCGATGTCCAGGAGGACGACGTCCGGCTCGAACTCCGCCGCCGCCTCCACGGCCGCCAGGCCGTCGTGAGCCGTCCGCACCTCGTGACCCCACATCTGGAGCAGCATCGCGAGGCTCTCGGCGGCGTCCCGGTTGTCGTCGACGACCAGGATGAGAAGCCGGGAGGGCCCGGCGGCATCCCTGCGCTGGACCGCGCTCTCCGGCAGCCGGTCATCGCTCCCGAGGACCGGCAGACGGACGACGACCTCCGTGCCCTTGCCGGTGCCTTCGCTGTGCGCGCTCACCGTGCCGCCGTGCATCTCGACCAGGCGCTGCACCAGGGTCAGACCGATGCCGAGGCCGCCCTGCGAGCGCTCCATGGACTGCTCGGCCTGGGTGAAGACCTCGAACACCCGCAGCAGCATCTCCGGATCGATCCCGATGCCGTTGTCGCGGACCCGGATCGACACGCCCTCGCCCCCGGGCTCGGCGGTCAGCCAGATCCGGCCCCCCGGGTTCGTGTACTTGGCCGCATTGTTGAGCAGGTTCATCAGCACCTGGGAGAGGCGGGCCGGGTCCGCCTCCAGGAGGATGGGCTCGGACGGCAGCGCGACCGTGAGCTGATGGCCGAGCTCCTCGACGAGCGAGCGGGTGGACTCGACGGCGCTGCCCACCACCGCCGCGAGCTCGACCCGCTCCCTGCGCAGCGCGATCTTGCCCTGGGTGATGCGCGAGACGTCGAGCAGGTCGTCCACCAGGCGGGTCATCTGCTGGACCTGCCGCTCGATCACGTTCCGGGCCCAATCCAGCTCCGGCTCGGGCGGACCCTTGGTGCGCAGGATCTCGATGGCGTTGCGAATGGGGGCGAGAGGGTTGCGCAGCTCGTGCGCCAGCATGGCCAGGAACTCGTCCTTGCGCCGGTCCGCGTCCTTGAGCGCCTCCTCCACCTGCTTCGAGTGGGTGATGTCGCGCGCGATCTTCGAGGCGCCGACGATCCGCCCCGTCCTGTCCCGGACCGGCGAGATCGCGAGCGAGATGTCGATCAGGCGGCCGTGCTTCGACTGGCGGACGGTCTCGAAATGCTCGATGCGCTCGCCGCGGCGCAGCCGCTCCAGGATCATCGTCTCCTCGTGGCGCCGTTCGGCCGGGATGATCAGGGTGATCGGCTGCCCGACCGCCTCCGCCGCCGAATACCCGAACAGGTGCTCGGCGCCGACGTTCCACGAGGTGATGATCCCTTCGAGCGTCTTGCTGATGATGGCGTCTTCCGAGGACTCGACGATCGCGGCCAGGAGCGCTCCCGACTCGCCCGCCGACTGGAGCTGCAGCACGACCGCGGTCTGGTTGGCGGCGACTTCGAGGAACAGGCGATCCTCTTCCGACGGGAAACCGGGCCGGCCGGAGGCCGCCACCAGGATGCCGAGCTCCCCCCCGTACCCGACCGGCACGACGGCAGCCTGCACCAGGCGGCCGGTGGCTCCAGGGGGCAGCGAAAGGACGGTCGTCTTCTCGATCCCGCGGGGCAGCAGAAGCTTCAGCGCGCGGTGGATCTCCCCGTCGTCGAAACGGGAGACCTCGATGGCCTCGCCGCCGCCCGGAGAGGCGTCGAGCCGGATGTGGACGATCTCGGGAGAGAGGGCCTCCGCCAGGGCATCCGCCAGGCCTGCGGCGATCTGGCGGCGATCCGCCGCGGTCCCGGGGAGCGCCGTGAGGGAAAGAAGGTCCCCCAGGTAGCGCCGCAGCGCCTGATTTTCCGTGGAGGTTCCAGGTGTCGACTGCATCTGCTTCCGGTTCGATGTTACACCACCGGGCGCCGGGTCAGTCCGGCAGCTCGGCCAGCCGCCGCTCGAGGAACCGCCGCTCCGGCTCCTGCCGCGTGAGGCCGAGGGCGCGCTCGTAGGAGGCCCGCGCCTCCGCCGTCCTCCCCAGGCGGCGGCACAGGTCCGCCCGCGCCGCATGCGCCAGGTGATAGTCGGCCAGCTCGCCGCGCTCCAGGATGGCGTCGACGAGGGCCAGCCCCGCCAGGGGACCGTCGCGCATCGTCACGGCCACCGCACGGTTGAGCTCGACCACGGGCGACGGATCCGCCTGCATCAGCACGTCGTAGAGGCCGACGATCTGGTCCCAGTCGGTGCCGGCGGCGGTGGCCGCCTCGGCGTGCACGGCCGCGATCGCGGCCTGGAGCGTGTACGGTCCGATCTGCCTCGACGACAGGGCCTGCCGCACCAGCGCCGTCGCTTCCGCGATCTGCCCGCGGTTCCAGAGCGAGCGGTCCTGGTCCTCCAGCAGGATCAGGTCCCCTGCCGGCGAGGTGCGCGCCGCCCGCCGCGATTCGTGCAGCAACATCAGGGCCAGCAATCCCTGCACCTCGGCCTCGGGCAGCAGCTCGAGCAGGAGCCGCCCGAGACGGATCGCCTCCTCCGCCAGGTCGTGCCGGGTCAGCGACGCGCCCGAGGACGCCGAGTAGCCTTCGTTGAAGACGAGATAGATCACCCGCAGGACGCTGTCCAGCCGGTCCGGCAGCTCGGCCTGGGACGGCACCTCATAGGGGATGCGCGCGTCGCGGATCTTGCCCTTGGCGCGCACGATGCGCTGCGCCAGCGTGGGCGCGGGAGTGAGGAAAGCGCGGGCGATCTCCTCGGTCGTGAGGCCGCAGACCTCGCGCAGGGTGAGGGCCACCTGGGCGTCCGGCGCCAGGGCCGGATGGCAGCAGGTGAAGATCAGGCGCAGCCGGTCGTCCTCGAGGCTCTCCCCTTCCCACACCTCGGGCTCGACGGTCGCGACGTCCTCCAGCGCTTCGAAGCGCGACAGCCGGCGGATGCGGTCGATGGCCTTGAAACGTCCGGCCGACACCAGCCAGGCCCGGGGACTGGCCGGCACGCCGTCGCGCGGCCACTGCTCCAGCGCGGCCCGGAAGGCATCGTGGACCGCCTCCTCGGCATGGTCGAAGTCGCCGAGCAGGCGGATCAGGGTGGCGAACACGCGCCGCGACTCGTCGCGGTAGACCGCATCCACCAGCTCGCGCACGCGCCCGGCCGCTTGCTCACTCATCCGTGGTGGATGCTATACCAGGGGCCTACCCTCCTGCCTCTCTCACGATCACGCGGAGCCGGGCCGTGAAAAGCACCACGCAGGTAGGCGTGATCACAAACCCCGTCTCCGTCCCGCCGCTCAGCCACCCCCTCACTTGGCGTTTCAGCCGGCGGAATCGTTACAGCCGTGGAAGGTCGGCCTCGGCCGAGACGCACATGCCGAGGTCCTGGAGGAGCCCGTCCTGAAGGTCGTAGACCCAGCCGTGCACGGTCAGGGCCTGGCCCCGCGCCCAGGCGTCGCGCACGACGGTGGCCTGGCTCACGTTGAGCACCTGCTCGACGACGTTGAGCTCGCACAGGCGCTTGTGCCGCTGCGTCTCGGTGTCCAGCGCGTCGAGCTCCGTCCGGTGCTTCCAGCGCACGTCCTGGACGTGGCGCAGCCAGTTGTCCACCAGCCCCAGCTTGTCGCCGCGCAGAGCGGCGAGCACGCCGCCGCAGCCATAGTGCCCGCAGACGATGATGTGGCCGACCTTCAGCACCTCCACGGCGAACTGGATGGCCGACAGGCAATTGAGATCGGTATGGACCACCACGTTGGCGACGTTGCGGTGGACGAACATCTCGCCGGGCAGCAGGCCCACGATCTGGTTGGCCGGCACCCGGCTGTCCGAGCACCCGATCCAGAGGTACTGCGGCGCCTGCTGACCCGACAGGCGCGTGAAAAAATCGGGCTCCTGCCGGGTCATCTCGGCCGCCCACTCCCGGTTGTTCGCGAACAGGTGGCTCAAGGCGCGCATGGCGCGGAGTGTATACCGGGCTTCGGGCTAAGGCCGCACTTTCTGGGCGAGGGAAAAGCTCGCGCTCAACGTGTACATCGTCTCCTCGCCGAGATTTCGCGTCGGGTTGTAGTCGATCCCCGCATTCAGCGAGACATCGAGCACGCGCCAGCGATAGCCGACCCCGAGCCCGACGACTCCGCCAAGCTCCGGCTTGTCCTTGCCGAAAGCGGCACCTGGACCGACGAAGGCTGAGAGATAGCCGCCGCCCATCCTGCCCGGATCAAACCGGAGCGCGCCGATCAAGGAGACCAGCGTGCTCCTTCCTGAAGGTGCAGCAAACGGTTCTCCCTTCTCCGGTTCGCCGATCAACGACACGCCGATCCCCAGGGAAGCATCGACAACGCTGAGGATCGGACGCCGTTTTTCCAGGCCCACATACAGACGATAGTAGCTGGCTGCATTTCCTTTGCCGGTGAATGCCTTGCCAGCGGCAAGACCCACCATGGGCAGGGGGCTCCTCTCGAACCCGCACTTCGAAGGATCCCCCCTCTTTTTCAAGTCTTTCCCCTCGTAGCAGGCTTCTCCGCAGTCCCATGAAAGGTTGCCGTGATACAGAGAGAACCATTCCGTCAGATGGATGGCTTCGTGAAAGATGGCCGAATCCATTGGATTTGGACAGAGGCCGGACTTGATGATGGCCTCGTACAGGTGTACGGTTCGAGGCCTTTCAGCGTGGCTGCACGGGCCCTCTCGGTTGCCCTCCTTGCATTCGATCTTCATCGAGCCGAGCTTATCCAGTACGTCTTCCTTCAACGATTGATTCTTGATGCAGTCGCTGTCCCGGATGTGGTTGATCGTTCTTTCTGCAGCCTCCTCCACCTTCTTCTTGTCG
>Ga0268265_10000845_pt1 | contig 28776 bp, 27 predicted proteins | sample KBSSwiS52_FD_190355 | JGI IMG/M metagenome (GOLD analysis project Ga0268265, IMG submission 190355) | Switchgrass rhizosphere microbial communities from Kellogg Biological Station, Michigan, USA - KBS Switchgrass S5-2 (SPAdes) (version 2) | ecosystem: Host-associated > Plants > Roots >...
GCCGGGTCGCACATGTCGCCCACCGCCGCGTAGGCCTTGCGGCCCATGGCGCGGACCTGGGCGGCGACGTTGGCCGCCCGCTCGGGGATGATGTCGGCCACGATCACATGGCAGCCGGCGCGGGCCAGCCAGCGCGAGCACTGCTCGCCCATGCCGAAGCCGCCGCCGAGGACGAGGGCCACCTTGCCGTCCAGGCCGAACAGCTCCTCAAGGCTCGCGGGCATTCCGTGTGCGTCCGGCATCGGTGAGGCTCTCCCATCTCTTGTTTGATTGTTCAGCGTGCGCTGAGCCCGGCCCAAGTCTAGGCGGCGCGTGTGAGCGCGCAAGGCGGGCTTCAGGCCTCACGGCCTATGTGCTCGCGGTGAAGGTCAGGGATGCTCGCGCGGGGTCGCCGCGCCCTCAGGAATCCAACCGGTGGAGGGCGGCGAGGATTTCGGACACCGGGACGGCGTAGTCCAGGGTGGGAAGCTGCCGCAGGGTTGGCCTCGACGGCACGGTGTTCGCATCGCAGGCCCAGGAAGCGAGCACGGCGCGCTTTTCCTCCGGCTCCAGGAACGGGTCCTTCAGGACGTCACTGGGATGGCTGAATCCGACGACCGGACGGAGCGGCCATCCGGGACCGTATCTTTCAGCGATTGTGGTGCTTTCGCGGGAGCGGGGTGAAGTCAGGGTCGACATGACGCGGCCTCGGCTACTGATTGCGCCTTTCCGATGGAGAGGGCCGTCAGGCGAACGCTCGGCCCGGGCCCTGCATCCGACCAAGAAATTTAGCTCACGGCGTCAGGGCTTCAAGAGCCCAGCCGCCGCGCGTTCAGCTGTCCTCGGCGGGGGTCTTGGTGCGCGTGGCGACCCTGCGGTCCGCGGGAGCGGCGCGTGCGGTCTCGGACGCCGGCGGCTTGCGGACCAGGCAGTTGCGGCCCGCGCCCTGCAACGTGCGGCAGAACCCGTTCGCCGCCTTGGCGTCGGCGAAGCCGGCCACCAGTACGCGATGGTGGGTCTGGCCGCCGACCTGGACCTCTTCCACCTGCATCGACTTGCCGTCCATGGGCTCGGGAAGTGCGTCGACCAGTTCCTTCCAGACGCGATCGGCGTTTTCGGCGTTCGGCACTGCAGCAATCTGCACCCGGACGGCCGGACTGGGCTCGGCGCTGGCGGCTGGCGCGGATGGAGCCACCGGCGCCCGTGCCGCAATTCCCAGTTGTCCCCGCAGCCCCTCGCCAGCCGGCGCTATGGCGAGCTTCGCGTCGGGTTTCGGCGAGGCCTGCGCGTCCGCCGCCCCTTCGATCCGCAGCAAGCTCGAGGGTGTCGGCGTCGTCGACGGGGGCGGGGCGACGCCGTCGGGGCCGGCGATCGCGAACACAGTCGCCGCGGTCATTCCGATCAGCCCCAGGGGGATCACCAGGACCATCATCGATCGCCGGGCGGGCTTGGTCGTCTTGACGGGCTTCGGGCGTTTCGCTGCGGCCTTGGTGGGCGCGGCGACAGGCCGGCGCGCGCGATCCGGCGCGGGACGCGGGCCTCGCTGATAGCTGACGTCGGCGCCGTTCCAGGGGCTCGCCGTGGCCGGCCCGCCCCCCGCAGGCATGGAGATCTTCAGCAGGTCCTGGCGCTCGCCCTGGAGCCGGAGCGCAGTGAGCGCGCCGCTGGCGTAGGCCTCGGTGTCGATGCCGATCCGCCAGCGGCCGACCACCGGCCGGGCGTTGGTGGAGTGACCGTGCACCACCGTGTGGTCCCAGACCGGCGCCTCGTCGTCATAGTACCGGAACCAGAGCAGGTCGGCGTCGGTCTGTTCCTCCAACAGGCGGTCGGGACGCAGTCCGGCATGGACGAAGAGATAATCGCCGAGGGCGGCGTGAAGCCCGGTCTCGCGCAGGAAGGCCACATGCTCAGGCGGAACCGCCGCCTGCGCCTGGGACCTAAGGGTCGGGACGTCGCGGGCGGGCGCCTCGACGCCGTAGGCCGCAAGCGTTTCGCGTCCCCCATACTCCAGCCACCGCCCGGTGGTTTCCTGGCCGTCGAGAAGGTCCAGGAGCACCTGCTCGTGGTTGCCGCGCAGGAAGATGGTTTCACAGAACGCCGAGGCCCGCAGCTCCATCAGGCGGTCGATCACGCCGCGGGATTCGGGGCCACGGTCGATGTAGTCGCCAAGGAACACCGCGATCACTTTTGCGCCATCGCGCGCCGCGGCGGAGGCGCTGGCGGCCAGTTCGCGCAGGGCGCCGTCCAGCAGGTCGAGGCGGCCATGGATGTCGCCGACCGCATAGATGAGCGTCGCGTCCGGGGTCCGGGGCGAGCGGCGGTTACGGGGGACCAAGGTCATGCGCTCCAAAAAGGCTGTCGATGGGGCGCCATTTGATCACCAACACACGCAAACTGATGGCCTTCCCGGGGCAGGACGGAGGCGCGGCCTCCAGCCTGCCATACGGCTCGGCCGTTCAAAACTCACGCGAGAAGGTCGCGAAAGAAAGCTGCGAGAATGAGGCGGGCGAGCCCGCATTTTGGAACATCGTGATCGCCCCAGGTGTTGTGGCCTTAACGGATTGACGCTACAACTAGCAGTAAGGTTGGGCGGTCGTCGTACAGTGGAGTGGGTAATGCGCAAGACCTTGGCCGTAATAGCTGCCGTCAGCATCGCCGCAACGTCGGTCGCCGCGCCAGCTCAGGCGGCGCAGACATCGTCGTTCGGTGGGCTGGGTTCGTTCATCAGCTCCCTCTTGCATTTCCGGCCGCCGCACAATCCGCCCCCGCCCCCGCCCCCGCCGCAGGCCTTCATCGGCGTCTGCAACATCCTGAAGGTCGACTGGCTCATCAAGGCCTGCCGGGCAGGCTTCCCCGGCGGCGGAATGAGCCCCGGCTGACGATTGCCGTCGGCGCAGGCTGAAGAGGCTGATTCGCTCGGCCTCTTCGGAATCCTCGTTCTCGTCTTTCTTTGCGTCGCCCTCGTGCTGGGCGGTTCAGGCGCTGCGCCAATCTCCGGCGGCGTCGTCCGCGTGGCCAGCGTGCCCGTACTGGGGCTCGGCCTCTGGCGGATCCTCGACCGCGGGGCGCCCAAGGGCGCGCTTTGGCCGGGCCTGATCCTGTTGGGGATCTTCGGCCTGCTCTTCATCCAGCGTATCCCCCTGCCGCCCGACCTCTGGATGGCGCTGCCTGGGCGAGAGGTCGCCGCACAGGTCTATAAGGCGGCCGGCCTCGCAGCGCCCGACCTGCCCATCAGCCTGGCGCCGTACGAGACCTGGGATGCGATCCTCGGCCTGCTGCCCGCGGCGGCGATGTTCTGCGCGGCGCTGACCCTGAACGTGCGGACGCGCTGGCTCCTGGCGCTCGCGGTCGTGCTGTTGGCGGTCGCCGCCATTGGCCTGGGCCTGCTGCAGGTGGTCGGCGGCGAAGGCAGCCCCTTGCGACTCTACGCCTTCACCAATCGCGATTCGGCGGTGGGCTTCTTCGCCAACCGCAATCATCAGGCCGCACTGCTGGTCTGCGCCATCCCGCTGGCGGCGGTGATCGCGACGTCGTTCGGAGGCGAGGCGGGGCCGCGGGGGATGTTCCGGTCCGTCGTCGTGCTGGCGCTGGCCCTGGTGATCGTGGTCGGCATCGGCGTCACGCGCTCGCGGGCCGGCGTCCTGCTGTTGGCGCCCGCCTTTGTGGGCGCGGTCCTGATCACCCTGCGCGGGCGTCTGTTCCGAGGCCGCGGCGAGCGCGACTGGGTCCCGGTGGCGGCGATCTCGGGGGCCGTGCTCCTCGGCGTGGCGCTGGTCGCGACGTTCAGCCTGAGCCCGCTGGCGGAGCGCTTCCAGAGCGCCCTGAGCGACGACGCGCGCTACGTGCTCACGCCCACGACCGCGCAGGCCGGCTGGGCCTTCGCGCCGACCGGTTCGGGCGTCGGCTCCTTTGTGCCCGTCTACCAGACCCTGGAGCGGCCGGAGACGGTGACCCGCGCCTTCGCCAACCACGCCCACAACGACTATGTGGAGCTATGGCTGGAGACGGGCTGGACCGGGGCGGCGCTGCTGGCGGCCTTCCTGCTGTGGTGGGCTGTGCGCAGCGTCCAGATCCTCAGAGGGGCGGACAGGGCGGACGGCGCCCTGGCGCTGGCCGGCGCGGTGGTGGTGGGGCTCTTGCTGGCCCACTCCGCGGCCGACTATCCCCTGCGGACCCCGGCGCTCTCGACGCTGTTCGCCCTGTCGTGCGCCTTCCTGGCCGGCGCCGCCCGGCCGGCGAGGGCGTAATCCGCAGTCACGCCACGCCGCGCCGGAGGCGGCGGGTCCCCGCAGCGCTCAGAGCTTGTCGCGCGGAATCCGGGACATCACGGGATCGGCGCCGAGGCTGCGGTTCGGGGCGTGGCGCCCCGCGGCGGCCTCAGGCGCGGCCGGGGGCGGCGGCTCCAGGGCGCCGAGCGCCGAGCCCAATCCTCGGAGGAAGGCCACGCAGTCGGCGCGCTTCGCGGAAACCGCGTAATACCAGATGGTGATCCCGGCGAACGCGACCACCAGGTAGATCGGCTTGACGTGCGCCTTGAGCGCCAGGGCCGCCCCCAGGCCGAGGACGAGCGAAATCGCGCCGATCAGCAGCACCGCCGTGGTCGTGGTCCAGCGGGCGTCGAGCAGCAGATGATGGAAGTGGTTGCGATCCGCCGCGAACGGCGAGCGCCCGTTCCGCACACGCCGGACCATCAGCACCAGGCAGTCGATCACGGGCGGGGCGATCAGGAACGGCGCCAGCGCCGGGGTCACCGGGTGGGCGCCGTTCTGCGTCAGCCGGAAACAGGCCCAGGCGATGACCAGCCCGAGAAACTCGCTGCCGGCGTTGCCAAGGAAGATGCTCGCCTTCGGCATCCAGGGCGAACGCAGGTTGAAGGCGAGAAACGCCAGCACGGCGCCCAGCAGGAGCACCAGCCCGTGGGCCAGCCGCTGGTTGCCCGAATAGACGGCGGCCGCGGTCAGCATCAGCAGCGCCGCGGCGGTCAAGGTCCCCGCCAGGCCGTCGATGCCGTCGGCCATGTTCAGGGCGTTCATGATTCCGATCGTCGCCACCACCGTGAACGGGACGGAGAGGAAGCCGAGGGATTCGACGTGGGCGCCGAACAGGGGGCCGATCATCTCGACGCGGACGCCGCCGACATAGACCATGGCCAGGGCGGCGGCGGCCTGGGCCATCAGCCGCCAATACCAGCGCAGATCCTTCACGTCGTCCCAGATTCCGGCGGCGATGACGATGGCGCCGCCGACCACCAGGCCCACAAGGTGAGGGGTCAGCTGGAACGTCGCGATCGCCAGCGGAATGGAGCCCAGCAGCATCGCCAGTCCGCCTACGACCGGCGTCGCGACGGCATGGGTTTTTCGACCTCCGGGACGATCGACCCAGCCCAGCCGACGCGCCAGGGGGGACAGCAGCATCACGACGCCCAGCGTCAAGGCGAACGCCACCAGCGCAGACATCACCGACCGGTGAAAAAGCGCTTCCAACGCAGCATGCATGTCACCACTCCACCGATCCCAGGACGGCCGGACATTCTCCCCCCGACCGCCGCTTCACTCGGGACCATGCAACCCTAGTCTGTGCGAGTTACACAGAGCAAGAGGGTTCTCAAAAAAGAATCGAGTCGTTCCGTAACGCCCAAGTTTCGGGCAACGTCATTGTGTCATTCTGTTGACACGCAGATATCGCTATCCTCAACCAGGTATACAAGCGAACCGATCTGTTCCGTTCGATTTGAACGGCTTGAGTTTAGGCTTCAAGCGCGACGTTTATTATTAATCTTGCCTTATTCATTTCACAAAACGGGAGGATCTGCATGTCCATTGACCGCGGCGGACTGGCGAGCCAATCTGTCCCGCGTTCTGCATGCTCAATCTGAGATCGAGTGCTCCAGGCCCATGTGCTTCCCGTCGTCGGTGGTCGTTTGGAAGCAGTTTTGGCCTTTTTCGGGGCGAATGCCGCAGCTGCGAAATGGTTTCGCCGACGGCATGCGGCGGCGCCGCAAATTGCGGCGTCCGAGGCGTCCCGGCGGCGTGCGGCGTGGATTGGAGGTCGCTTGAGGGGCTTGTCGTCGGGAGTTCGCGCGGTCCGGTGGGGCGTGGCCGCACTGCTGATTCTCGGGGGCGTCTGGCTGTCCCTCGCCTGTCTCGCCAACGCCGCGAGCCGGGCCTACGCGGATGCGGAGCCCTCGACGGCCTTGGCGTGGGATCCGGGCAATCCGCACGCCCGGTCACGCCTGGCCGAGCTCTATTCGGAGAGCCGCGCCACCGCCGCGGACTCCAGGACGGCGCAGGACCTCGCCCGATCGGCCCTGACCCTGGCGCCGCTGGATGGAGCGGCCCTGCGGGTCCTCGGCGTGGAAGCCCAGCGCGCCGGCGATCTGGAGGGCGCCGCGACGCTCATGGCGGCCTCCGACCGAGTCACCCAGCGCGATTCGACGGCCCAGCTGTGGTTGCTCGACCAGGCGATCCGGCGCGGTGAATACGACCTCGCCTACGCCAAGGCCGAGGTGGTGCTGCGCGGCGCGCCGGCCGCGGGGCCGCAGGTCTTTCCCGTCATGCGGATGGGCCTTGCCGACCCTCGCGCGCTGCCGCCCCTGGTCAAGCGGCTCGTGCCCCGCCCGGAATGGCGGGAGGCCTTCCTGCGCGACGTCGCCGCCAACGCCGAGGACCTGGGTGTGGCGAGCCGGCTGCATGCGGCGCTCAGCAGCAGCCCGGCGCCCCCGACGGAGGCCGAAACCGCCAGCTTCATCAAGCGGCTGGTGGCCAGCGGGGACTATCCGGGCGCCTACGCCCTGTGGCGGCGGCTTGCGACGTCGCCGGCCGGGGCCGGTGTCTACGCCGGGGACTTTCGCCCGCGGCCCGGGCCGGTCCCGTTCAACTGGAGCCTGGCGCAGACGGGCGATGCGGTCGCCGAGCTGGGCGAGGCGCCTCGGGGCGGACCGGCGTTGCACGCGGAGTTCGCAACTGGCGCGAACGCCGATCTGGCGACGCAGCTGCTGATGCTGCCGCCGGGGGCCTATCGCCTGCAGGGCGCGGCGTGGCTGGGGCAGGCCGGCCGGCCGGGCCGGCTGGCCTGGAGTGTCGCCTGCGCAGGTCAGAAGACCTTGCTTGGCGAGGCGCGACAGGGCGAGGGGCCGCCGCAGGAATGGCGCGACTTCGACATGCGCTTCGTGGTTCCGCCGACCGGATGCGGCGCGCAATGGCTGAGGCTGCGCAGCTTCGCCCAGGACACCTTCACGACGGCGGAGGCGTGGTATCGCGGCGTCTCCGTCACCGCCGCGGCGGCCTCACCGCCGCCGGTCGTCGCCGACCTCGCCGCCGGGGCGCGGCGATGACGCGGCGCGGCCCGACCCCTTTGACCGCCAGGAGCGCACATGCCCCGAATCTATGACAGCCGCAAACGCATCCTCGTCACGGGCGGGGCGGGGTTCCTCGGCTCGCACCTGATCGACCGGCTGCTCGCCCTCGGGCACGAGGTGATCTGCTGCGACAACCTTTTCACGGGCGCCAAGCGCAATGTGGAGCACCTGCATGGCCACGCGCGCTTCGAGTTCCTCCGTCACGATGTGACGTTCCCGCTCTATGTCGAGGTGGACGAGATCTACAACCTCGCCTGCCCGGCCTCGCCGATCCACTACCAGCACGACCCGGTCCAGACCACCAAGACGTCGGTGCACGGGGCGATCAACATGCTGGGCCTCGCCAAGCGCCTGAAGGCCAAGATCCTTCAGGCCTCCACCAGCGAGGTCTATGGCGATCCGGCCATCCATCCGCAGACGGAGGATTACTGGGGCCACGTCAACCCGATCGGGATCCGGTCCTGCTACGACGAGGGCAAGCGGTGCGCCGAGACCCTGTTCTTCGACTACCGCCGCCAGCACAACCTGGCGATCAAGGTGGCGCGGATCTTCAACACCTATGGTCCCCGGATGCATCCGAACGACGGCCGGGTGGTGTCGAACTTCATCGTCCAGGCCCTGGCCGGCGAGCCGATCACCATCTTCGGCGAAGGCCAGCAGAGCCGCTCGTTCTGTTTCGTCGACGATCTGGTCGACGGCCTGATCCGGCTGATGGAAACCCCGGAGGATTTTACGGGCCCGGTCAATCTGGGCAACCCGAACGAATTCACCATCCTGCAGCTGGCCGAACGGATCATCGCCCTCACCGGGTCGCGCTCGGCGCTGGTGCGCCTGCCGCTGCCGGAGGACGACCCGCGGCAACGCCAGCCGGACATCAGCCTGGCCAAGGCCGAGCTGGGCTGGGCGCCGAAGGTGGAGCTTGACGAGGGCCTGGCGGCCACGATCGCCTACTTCCGCGAGCGGGCTGGTTGATGCTGTGTCACCGTCCGCCGCCGCCACTTTGCCGCCGTTTCGGGTCAGGCCGCCAACTATCCGCCCAGATTGGCGGCCACAACGTGGCGCGCCCGAAGCGGGGCGAGCGTGCGAGTGGGGTCATGTTGTTGCGCTGCGAAAGCCAGAGTATTGCGCGGACGCAGGAGCACCCAGAGCGCTTCTGGCGGAAACCTATTCTCAATTCGGCACATTTGGTCAAGCTTGCGAGAGCTCGATCCCGCGTCGGTTATTTCGCGGAGCCCGAGGGTCGCAGCGCCACCACCGACAGGAGAACTGCAAGGCTTTGTGTGTATCCTGGGACTGCGGACCTTCGCCTTGCCACGCCACCGATTTTGCATTGCGCCCCAGGGTTGACTTTCTGCTGCGCCACGCCCTCCGGCGCGGCGCCCAGGACGCAGGCAGTGGACGCCGCGCCCGCGTCCAGGCCGGCCCCGGCGCTGGTCGCGCAGGGGTGAAACGGGCATGGAGCGGCGTGGTCTCCGCCTGCGACGCCGCAGGGTCGAGCTGCGTGTGAAGGCATGACGGGTCAGATCGGCATTTCGATGTGGAGCGCGGCCGTCCTTTCGGCCCTGGCGCTCGCCGGCTGCGCCTCTGGGGGTGGCCCGGTGGGCGTGCGCCCCGCCGCCATGTCGTCCCCCAACGGGTTGCCGGCGCCGGATCCGGCCGCCGAGGCCGCGGTCCAGCAGCAGGACTACCGCATCGGGCCGCTGGACACGTTGGAGATATCGGTCTTCCAGGTCGACAACCTGAAGCAGTCCGTCCAGGTGGACGCGGCGGGGCAGATCGATTTTCCGCTGCTTGGGCAGGTGAGCGCGGCGGCCAAGACGCCGCGCCAACTGGCCGACGAGATCTCGAAAAAGCTCGGCGAACGATACCTGCAGGATCCTCAGGTCAGCGTCTTCGTGAAGGAGGCGGTGAGCCAGAAGTTCACGGTCGAGGGGGCGGTCAGGAAGCCCGGGGTGTTTCCCATCGTCGGGCGGATGACGCTGCTCCAGGCGGTCGCGACCGCCGAAGGCCTGGATAACATTGCGAACACCCGATCCGTCATCGTCTTTCGCACGGTCAATCAGCAAAGGCTGGCCGCTACGGTTGATCTCAATGAAATCCGCGCCGGAAAGTATGGGGATCCGCAAATATACGCCGGGGATATAATTGTCGTCGCGATATCGAAATCCAGGAGAACCTTGCAGGATATTATCGGAGCCACGCCGCTGACCAGCGCGGCCGTGTTGTTGGGGTTGTAGGCGCTGATGTTTGTGCGGGAGTACTTCGAATATTTGAGTGTGGAGGGCGGCGCGGGCCTCAAGGGTCGGGCGCATAGCGCGTTCTACGACGCCGCGCGTCCGGCGGCCACGGACCAGGAGACGAACGCGTGAGTGTGAACGCTGACGACGGCCTGACGGGCAGCGCGCGACGGAGCATCGTCCCTAACCGCTGGGGACTGGATCTCGCCGCCGACCGGCACGATACGGTGCGCGTGATCGGTTCCCCTGTGGACGCAGATGACGACGACGACGACGCCTTCAACCTGATTCACTATTGGCACCTGCTTCTCAAATACCGCTGGCTGGTCGCCGGCGCCCTGGTGGTCGGGCTGGCGGTTGGGTTCGTGGTGACGCTGCTCACCACACCGATCTACCGGGCGACGGCGACGGTTCAGATCGACGAGGAGCCGCAGAAGGTCGTGGCGGTCGAGAGCGAACGGCCGACGCAGAGCGCCAGCGCCGCCGACAAATTCTACCAGACCCAGTATGAGCTGCTGAAAAGCCGCGCCTTGGCGCGGCGCGTGGCGGTGAACGAGCGGCTCGCCGACGACGCGCGATTCATGAACCAGGGGCGCGGTGCCGTCGCGGCGATCACGCCGCCGAAGTCGCCGGCGGAACGGGCCGCACGTATCGAGGACGCCGCGAACCTCGTTGGTGCGCAACTACAGATCGAGCCGGTTCGGCTCTCGCGCATCGTCAAGGTGAGCTACGAGAGCCCCGACCGGTACATGGCGGCGAAGGTCGCCAACGCGGTGGCCTCGAACTTCATCGTCTGGAACCTGGAGCGTCGATACAACGCCTCCGCCGACGCGCGGCGGTTCCTTGAAAACCGCCTTGAGCAGACCCGGCAGGCGCTCGAGACATCGCAGCGGCGCGGCAACGACTATGCGCAGCGCAACGAGCTGATCACCATCGGCGGCGGCGATGGAACGTCGGGCGAAAGGAGCATGACCGGGGAATCCCTGGCCGCCGCCGACTTGGCCTCGATCAACGAGCAGTTGGCGGACGCCACATCAAAGCGCATCGAGGCGGAGCAGCGCTGGCGCCAAGCCACGGCCACGCCGGACATGGCGCTGCCGGAGATCCTGTCGAACGCCGCCGTCCAGGCCATGAAGGCCGCGCGCGACACGGCCTGGTCGGAATACCAGCAGAACCTGCGCATCTATAAGCCCGACTGGCCGGCGATGGTCGACGCCAAGAAGAAGATCGACACCCTGGACCAGCAGATGGCCGCCCAGGCGAACGCCATTCGCGACGGCCTGCGCACCGAATTCCAGATCGCCAGCAAGAACGAGGGCCAGTTCCAGGCGGAGGTGAACCAGCGAAAGCGCGAGCTGCTGGAATCCCAGAGCAAGCGCGTCGAGCAGGGCTTTATCGACACCGACATCGCCACCAGCAAGAGCCTCTATGAGGGCATGCTGGCGTCCTACAAGCAGATCGGCATCGCCGGCGCGATCGGGGAGAACAACATCTCCTTCGTGGACACGGCCGACGTCCCGGACACTGCGGTAAAGCCGCAGCCACGGCAGAACGTGGCCCTGTTCGGCTTCCTGGGCCTCATCATTGGTGCCGGCATCGCGTTCATGCGCGACCGCTTCGACACCTCCATGAAAGTGCCAGAGGACGTGGAGCGGGGGCTGAACATACCGCTGCTGGGCACGGTCCCGGTCGCCAGCAAGCAGATCTCGCCAGTCAGGGCGCTTGAGGACGTCAAGTCGCCCTTGTCGGAGGCCTACTATTCCGTCCGAACGGCGCTGCAGTTCTCCACCGAGGACGGGACGCCCTCCAGCCTGCTCGTCACGAGTTCGCGGCCCGCGGAGGGCAAGACGACCAGTTCGCTCGCTATCGCCAGCGGCTTCGCGCGCCTGGGCATGAAAGTGTTGCTGGTGGACGGCGACATGCGCGATCCGTCGCTTCACAAGATCCTGGCGCGCGACAATGGCGTGGGCCTGAGCAACCTCCTGGCCGGCGGGCCGGAGATGAATCCGGCCGTGCAGCCCACCAACCAGAGGAACCTGAGCTTCCTGGCCTGCGGCCCGCTGCCGCCCAATCCGGCCGAACTGCTGGGCGGCGGCAAGATGCGCGCCTTCCTCAAGGCGGCCAGCACCGAGTTCGACTTGGTTGTGATCGACGGCCCGCCCGTGATGGGCCTGTCCGACGCGCCACAGTTGGCGAGCGTCGTAGGCGGCACGGTGATGGTGGTCGAGGCCGGTCAGACCAAGCGAGACCTCGCCAAGGCCGCGGTGCGCCGCTTGCGGGTGGGCCACGTCCACCTTCTTGGCGCGATCATGACCAAGTTCGACGCTAGGAAGGCGGGATACGCCTACGGCCACGCGTACGGCTACGGCTACGGCTCCGACTACGGTGCCAAGCCGCAGCCCGCCGCCGTGCCGAAGTTCAGCCTGCTGCCGTCGAAGGCGTGGTTCGGGGGACGTGGCAAGGCATGAGTCCGCGCATCGCCTTTCCGTCCGACTACGCCGATTTCTCCGGCCCCCAAACGAGGGTGTGAAGATGAACGATCCCAAGAATATCCTGGAGCCGTTGGCCGGATACGTCCTGGACATGGGCGCGAAGCTGATGCAGCGGCCGTTCACGCCGCACTCGCTGGTCAAGCTGCAGAACATCCGCGTCTGCCGGGATCTGAGCGATGCGCGGATGGTGATCGAAATCGGCTCGTTCAAGGGCGTGACGACCCGGCGGCTGTCATACTTGTTCGACGAGGTGATCTCGGTCGAGATCGACGAGAAGCTGTTCCAGGAAGCCAAGCGCCGTTGCATGGGGCGTGACAACGTGGAGCTCATCCGCGGCGATGGCGCGATCGTGCTGCCGGGCCTGGGGCCGCGCCTGGACCGGGCGCTCCTGTTCCTGGATGGTCACTTCAGCGGCGGCGAGACCGGACAGGGCGACGAACCGGAGCCCGTGCTGAAGGAGCTCGACCTGCTCGCCGGCCACCTCGACCGGCTGGCGGCCGTGGTCATAGACGACTTCCGCCTGTTCGGAGTGGAGCCCGGGTGGCCGTCGAAGCACGCTGTGTTGCGCAAGGTCGAGGACACCTTCCCGCGGCCCGGATGGGCGATCACCGTCCAGTACGACCAGATCCTGGCTTATCGGAAAAGCGCCGGTCGGCCGCACTAGGCGCCCCCTGGGGCGAGGGCGTTTCCCCGACGCGCCTTTCTGTCGCCGCAAGACCCCGAGGAATGTTCGATGATCAGCAACGCGCTGAAACTCAAGGCCCGAGACCTGATACGGCGCACCGGCTACGACGTACGTCCGAACGACCGCAACAGCCGGGCCGACCTACGTCTCCTGCATTTCCTGCGGGTTCACCGGATCCGGACGGTTCTCGACGCCGGCGCAAACCGCGGCCAATTCGCCAGACAACTTTTTTCCTCCGGCTTCGATGGCAAGGTGGTCTCGTTCGAAGCCTTGCCGGGGATCCATCAGGAACTCCAGCGCGCGGCCGCAGGCTTCGCCGACCGCTGGACGGTCGCGCCGCGATGCGCCTTGAGCGATCGGGCGGGCAAGACACAATTCCACATCACCAACAATATCGAGAGCAGCTCGATGCTGCAGCCCAGCGCCCAGTACAAGGCCGTTTCGCATTTGCTCGATGAGCGCGAGGTGGTCGAAGTCGACACCATGCGCCTGGACGATCTCTACCGGCCGGACCCCGAGAGCGAAGGCGCAGTGTTTCTGAAGGCCGACGTCCAGGGGGCGGAGGCGCTGGTGCTGGCCGGCGCCGAGAGGCTGCTGCCGCACACCAAGGGGCTGCTGCTCGAAATGTCCCTCGTCCCGCTCTACCAGGACCAGCCCCAGGCGGGCGACGTCGACGCCCTGGTAAAGGAGCTTGGATTTGAGCTTTGGGACGTGTCTCCGGTGTTTAGAGATTCGTCTTCAGGCCGACTATATCAATACGATGCTGTCTATTTCAAATCCTAGCGTGGGAGTGCGTGGTTGTAATGGCGCAAACGATTCTGCAGCGCACCAATAGAGCCGGGGGAATGATCTCGGCGCCCTGGCTATTCCTAGCGAGCCGGGTGATGAATTCCGAGCGGATGCTTTCACGTGCAGTGGAGGCCGATCCGCTTTTCGTCCGCGGAATGGAGCAGCAAGCGCGACTGAACAAGCGCGGCGACCCCGCCGTCGTCGTGGCGCAGCTGATCCTGGCGACCCGCCTGGCGGCCGCCGCTCGCAATGGCGGAGACCTGAAGGTCAAGAGCTATCTGTCCGTCTCGGAATCGCAACTTCTCCAGGACGTCGCCTGTGTGCTGGCGACGGGGGAGAAGAAGAACGGCTATTTCCTCGAGGTCGGCGTCGGCAGCGGCCGGACCATCTCCAACACCTACATGCTTGAGAAGCATCTGGGTTGGGACGGGATACTCGTCGAGCCGAACCTTTCCTCGCACGACAGCATCCTGGCCTGCCGGAGCGCCAGGCTGGAGCGGCGGGCCGCGGCGTCGGTGGGCGGGCAAACGGTGGAGTTCGAGGAGGCGGTCGAGGCGGGCGAGCACTCGCGCCTGGCCAAGCTCAACAACCGCTCGGAGCGAAACGACAAGATCCGGACTTATCAGGTCGAGACGATCACGCTGAACGACCTGCTAGCTGAACACGGATCGCCGACCGAGATCGACTATCTCTCGCTCGACACCGAAGGCAGCGAACTCGACATCCTCAAAGGACTGGATCTCGACAAGTACCGCTTCGGGTTCATCACCATCGAGCACAACCATGCGCCGGGGGTTGTGGAGGCGCTCCACAGCATTCTGGCGCCGCGCGGCTATCGCCAGATCCTGCCGGACATTTCCCAGTTCGACGCATGGTTCATCCATGAGACGAGCCGGTCGGACTATCTCGATTGAGCGACCGCGTGACGGCCGTGGAGCGCCCGCCGATATGGATGGCCCTGTCGCGTCAGCCGCCATGCTTCCGAGCTCAATCTGCCTGCGTCAACCCATGCAGGTCGTGCTGGCGGCGTTGGTGCCGCCGAATTCCGATCTCTGTCGATTTTCGTAGATGGGCGAAATCCGCTTGCTGTTTCACTATCCAAAGCTGAGCGCGCTCGACCTGGGCGTCGTCCGTTCGCCGGGACCGGGCCTCGGCAACCTGCTTTTCCCGATTACGCGCGCGCTGATTGGCGAGAAGACGCTGGGGGGAACCTTCGTCCATCCGACGATCCGGCAGTTCAAGGTCGGGACCTATCTCCGCGCGGAGAAGGACAAGCGCACCTACGGCGATGTCATCCGACCGAGGTCGCGAAGCGAATGGTCGACCTGGGTCCAGGCGATCCGGGCGCCGAAGCTGGAGGAGGACGCGCGGCCGTCCGGGGCGCGCTCGACGATCTGCTACAGCGGGCTGCGGCGGCAGTTCCACGACATCTGGCAGCACGGAAGCCTGATCGGAGACTGGCTGAACCGCAACGCCGTGCGGGTGGAAGCGCCGCCGGTGGCCTACGATATCGCGCTCCACGTCCGGCAGGGCGACTTCCGGGCCGCCTCGACCTCGGGCGGGGGGCGGAGCATCCGCCAGCCGCCAGATTGGTATCGCCGGGCCATCGCGGTGGCCAGCGAGATGCTGCAGACGCGCGGCGCGCAGATCCGGCTGTTCACGGACGGCGACGTCCGGCAGGTCGCCAGCGAACTGGCTCTGGAGGGCCTGACGTTCGACGAGAGTCCCAACGCTCTGGTGGCGATCAAAAACATGACGCAAGCCCGCTTTATCGTCACGTCGAGATCCAGTTTCTCGATGTGGGCGGCTTTCCTCTCCGGAGCTCCGGCGATCTGGGACAAAGAGATGGATTTAGGTGAAGTATTCCTGCCCAGGAATGGCCTGGATCACTTTCTGTAGGCACATGTCGGTTGGATGCAGGTCTGCCTAATACGGGGTTTTGAGTAAGTTGTTCGGTGAACGATACAACAAGGTGTTTCGCGGCGCGGCGGCGCAGGCGGCGTCGCGCGTGATCATGATGGTCCTACCGCTGGTCACGATCCCGCTGACCATCAACTACCTGGGCCATGAGCGCTTCGGTATGTGGATGGCGATCACCTCCCTGTCGGCGCTGCTGGCGGTCACCGAAGGCGGCATATCGAACGCGCTGATCACGCCGGTGGCGCAGGCCAACGCTGAGGGCGACCTGGCGGCGATCCGCCGGCTGGTCGCGACCGCGCTCGCGATATCGACGCTGCTCGCTGCGGCAATCTGCGCCGGCGTCCTGGTGGGCGCGGAACTCATCGATTGGCGATCCGTGCTAAACCTCAAGTCGGACCTCGCCGCCGCAGAGGCCGCCCATGTGTTCCAGATCCTGGGATGCTCGGTCGCCCTGTCTTTCATCGTCGGCGTCGGCCTCAAGGCGCGGCGCGGCCTGAACCAGGTCGCCGCCGTGGCGAGCTGGGAGACGGCGGGCGCCCTGCTCGCGGTGCCGGCCCTGGTCGCAGCGACCATGCTGAAACTGGGCACGCCCTGGCTCGCCGCGGCGCTTCTCTTCACGCCGCTTCTCGTCAACCTCGCGGGCCTGGCGATCTTCCTCGCCTGCAATCCGCAGTTCACGCCCGCGGCCCGCGAATTCGACCGCGGCCTGCTGCACGGCATCGCCCGGTCCGGCGCCATGTTCCTGACGGCGAGTCTCGCCAGCACCGCGCTCGTGGGCCTAGATCCGATGCTGATCGCCAAGATTGGCTCACCGGAGGACGTCAGTGCGTTCGTCGTCGCCCAGCGCCTGTTCACCCTGCCGTTCGTGGTAGCAAACTTCTGGTTCTACGCCCAGTGGCCGGTGCTGGCCGAGGCGTTGCAACGGCGGGAGACACGGTGGGTCTCGGCGAGCTTCTCGACGACGCTGTGGCTGTCGGTCGGCGTGTCGACGGCGGTGGCGGCGATCCTCGTCTACAACTTCGACCTGGTCACCCGGCTGTGGATCGGCAGGGCGCTCGAACCGGGCGGCCTGCTCCTGTGGAGCATGGCCGCCTACAGCGTGCTGATGGTGATCAATGGCGCCTGCAACACGCTGATGTACGCGCTGGAGGCGCGGCGCGAGCAGACGCTGATTATGGCGGCCACCGTGGTTTGCGCCCTGCCGCTGAAGATATTCCTCCTCCACCTTTTCCTGCCCGCCGGCGCGGTCCTGGCGACGGTGATCATCTATGCGCTGGTCCAGGCGGTTCCCTTCTGCATCATCATCCCCCGCCGCCTGAGGGCGCGGGTGGCGCTGGCGGCGGCCTAGCATGGTCGCGGCGAACAGGACCGGGCCCGACACCAGCCTCCGCGGCTACCTGACCGGCGCCGCGCTGGTCCTGGCCCTGTTCGGCTATTCGATCTTCGCCCTGCTGATACCGACCGGCGCGGGGGAGGAGAGCGGCAGCGCGGTCACGGTGGTGTTTCGGGCCGTGGTCGCCGGTGTCTTCTGCCTGGCGTTCCTCGCCGGTCCCCGCGGCAAGGGCTATCGCATCGGCCCGCTGTGGCCGATGTACGTCTTCCTCTTTCTCTACACCCTGCGGCTGTACGAGAACTTCTTCATCCGCAACTTCGTCTGGACCGCGACACCGACGGTCAGCTTCGGGCTGTTGCTGGGCGCGGCGGTCCTTCCGGCCGTCCTGCTGCCCCCGCTCCTGCCGCTGAAGTCGCCGAGGGCGTTCGCGGTTCCGATGGCGCTGGCGAGCCTGACCTTCATCGCAGGCGTGGCGATGAACCTGGAGGCCTTCCGCTCGCCCGACGTCTTCTTCGGCCGGGCCGGGACGGAGAAGCTCAACCCCATCAGCCTGGCGTCGGTGGCCACTTCGCTGGCGATCTTTCTGCTGTTCTGGCGCGGCCGCGCCGCCTGGATGACGTTGGCCCAGTACGCCGCCGTGGCCGGCCTGCTGGTCGTGGCGCTGCTGACGCAGTCGCGGGGGCCGATCCTGGCGACGGCCGCGGCGCTGGCGCTGCTGCTCCTGTTCTCCACCCGGGAGAACCGGCGCCGGCTGCTGGGATTTCTGCTAATCGGCGTGGCCGTCGCCGCCATCGGCGCAGCGAGCATGATCGGCGAGCTGGCCTCGACGGGGTTCCAGCGCTTCCATTTCGATGACGACAACATGGACGACAGCGCGCTTGGGCGCCTGACCTCCTGGTCGGCGTCGTGGGATCAGTTCCTCGCCAGCCCGCTTACAGGCGACCGGGTGTTCGAGCCCATACTGCTCCGCTATCCGCACAACCTGTTCCTGGAATCGCTGATCTCCGTGGGGTTGATCGGCACCAGCCTGTTGGTTCTCCACGTGGTCATCACGCTGCGAGCGATGGCGTGGATCCTGCGCCGACCGGCGTCGCCGCCCTACGCCGTCTTCATCGCGTTAATGGCGCTGAAGGAACTCATCCAGGCCCAGTTCTCCGGGGCGGTCTGGACCAACACGGGCGTGTGGGTGGCTTCGGCGCTCACGATCACGATCTACGCCGACGAGCGGCGCGCGATCCGCAGGGCCAGGCGCGAGGCGCCGAACGCCGGCCCGACGCTCGTGGGGGCGTCGCATGCGTTCCGGATCTCGAAGAAGGTGCACACATGATGCCGCCAGCCTTCAGTTCGGCTCAAGTCACTCGGGGTGTCGCAGCCGGTATGCCGGAAAAGATGGAACTGGAAACAGGTGTGTCGACCAATGTCGCCATCATCTACACGCACCTTCCACATTACCGGGAGGCCGTGTTCAAGCGACTGTTGGGGTGGAAGCGGCCAAGATTTACGATCTACACGAGCCAGGGAACGCTGGAGGCCACCATCAAGTCGTTCCACGGCGCGGATATCGACGACGACTCGAGGCTGATCAAGAAAGGCCCGTTCGTCTGGCAGACCAACCTTTGGCGCGTCGTCCTGGGGCCGAAGGAGCGGGTGCTGGTGTTCCTCGGCAATCCCTACATCCTGTCGACGTGGCTCTACGCGCTCGCCGCGCGCCTCTTCACGCGGAAGGTGATCCTCTACTGGACGCACGGATGGACGCGCGAAAGCGAGGGTCTGAAGGGCGCGTTCCGGTCGGTCTTCTACCGGCTGGCGCACGGTCTGCTGCTGTACGGCGAGCGGGCGAAGCGCGTCGGGCTCGGCAAAGGGTTCGCGCCGGACTCCATGTTCGTGATCTACAACAGCCTCGACTACGAGACCCAGAAGCTCTGCCGCGACGCGCTCGCCCACAAATTCGAAGGCACCCCGGCTTCAGAGCCGTATTTCGTGGCCATCGGCCGGCTGGTGCCGGAACTGGCGCTGCATGTGGCGATCGATGCGCTCGCGATCCTGCGCAAGATCCACGGAACAAGCGTTCTGCTGGTCATCGTCGGGGATGGGCCAGAGCGCGCGGACCTGCAGGCGCGGGCCAAGGCCGCCGGAGTGGATGCTAGGTTCCTCGGCGCGATTTACGACGAGGCCGAGATCGCGCCGATCCTGGGGGGCGCCACGGCGACGGTCTCGCCCGGCAAGGTCGGCCTGGCGGCGATGCACAGCCTGGCCTACGGGACCCCGGTTATCACGCACGGCGATCCCGACTTCCAGATGCCGGAATACGAGGCCATCCGCCCCGGCGTGACCGGCGAGTTCTTCGCGCGTGGCGACGCCGCCTCGATGGCGCAGGCGCTGCTGCGAAGGCTGGTGCGGCCGCGGCGGCGCGAGGAGCGGCAGATCGCCATCGGCGACATCGAGCAGTGTTACACGCCGGAAGCCCAGTGCCGGGCGATCGAGCGGGCGATCGCCCGCTTCGTCCCGGAGCGCGCCTGATGGTCGCCCGCCAGTTCCTTCGGCGCGCGAAGATGCGCCTGCAGCACCTGCATTATCGGACGGCCGACGTCGACCGCAGCGCATACCTCGCGTTCGGCTCCGCCCTGTCGCCGGATATCCGCGTGGGTGCCTACAGCTACGTCGGCCCCCGCTGCCAGATCTGCCCCCGCGTGCAGATCGGCCGCTACGTCATGCTGGCGTCGGACGTGATGATCGTCGGCAGCGACCACAACTACGATGTCCCCGGAACCCCGATCATTTTCTCCGGCCGGCCGCCGCATCCGCAGACGCTGATCGGCGACGACGTGTGGATCGCCAGCCGGGCGACGATCTTCGCCGGGACCCGAATCGGACGCGGCGCCATTGTCGGCGCCGGGGCGCTGGTGACTAGGGACGTCGACGACTACGCCATCGTCGCCGGCGTTCCTGCGGCACTGGTCCGCTACCGCTTCGACCCTGAGCAGCGGCGTGCGCATGACGCCATGCTCGAAGGCCCCGCCCGCGAAGGTGCCTATGCGGAGGCGTTGCGATGAGCGGCGCCGTTCCGCGTGGCGCCGGGAACGAACCGGCGCCTGACGTCCTTGAGGACGCCCTCGACATTCCCGGGGGTGCCCGCCCGCGCCTGCTGCGCTCGTCGGCACCGACGCTGGCCGACAAGCTGCATCGGGCCGTCTGGGGCGTCGCCTGGCTATTGCTGTACCGGCCGTCGCCGATTCCGCTGCATGCTTGGCGGCGTGCGCTACTGCGGTTGTTCGGCGCCCGGATCGGCAAAGGCGCGCATCCCTATCCGTCGGCCTGGGTTTGGGCGCCGTGGAACCTGGTGATGGGCGACCGAAGCTGCCTGGCGGCCGGCGTCGATTGCTACAGCGCTGCGCTCGTGGTGCTGGGCGCGGACTGCGTGGTCAGCCAGCGAGCGTACCTGTGCGCGGCCGGACATGACTTCCGCGACCCCGGTTTCCCACTGCTGCTGGGCGAGATCCGGGTGGGCGAGGGGGCCTGGGTGGCGACCGAGGCCTTCGTTGGGCCGGGCGTGACGATCGGCCGGCGCGCCGTGGTGGGCGCGCGGGCGGTGGTGACCAAGTCGGTGCCCGAAGCAGCCATTGTCGCCGGAAACCCCTCGCGCGTCGTCGGCCAGCGTGGGGAGTGAGTCGATGGCGCTGCACGCGATTGTCCTGACGCTGAACGAGGAGAAGCATCTGGTCCGCTGCCTGGAGAGCATCGCTCCGGCGTGTGACAGCATCCTAGTGGTGGACTCCGGTTCGAAGGATCGCACGGTCGAGATCGCGCGCCAGCATGGGGCGACTGTCCTGCAGAATTGCTTCGTCAACCATGCCTCCCAGCTCAACTTCGGCATCGCCCAACTGGCCGGACGCGGCGGCTGGCTGCTGCGGATCGACGCGGACGAGGTGCTGCTCGCCGATCCGGCGGCGGTGCGGCAGACGCTGGAGGCGGCCGGCCCTTCGGTCGACGGGCTGCTGGTCCGCCGAAGGATGCACTTCATGGGCCGGCCGATGACCTGGGGCGGGATGGACCCGGTCTGGCAGCTGCGGCTGTGGCGCGAAGGACGGGGAACCTGCGAGCAGCGGTGGATGGACGAGCACGTCATTGTCGACGGCGATGTGGCCCGCTCGCCGCTCCGGATCGACGACATCAACCTCAACTCCCTGTCGTGGTGGACCGCCAAGCACAACGGCTATGCGACGCGGGAGGCGATCGACATCCTCGTCCGCCACCACGGCCTGTTCGCGATCGAGAGCGTCGCCCGCACGCGCCGCGTCGACCAGGTGGTGGTCAAGCGGGCGCTGAAGGACCAGCTCTACCTGCGGCTTCCGCCCGGCGTGCGCTCCGGGCTCTATTTCCTCTACCGCTACGTGTTGCGCGCCGGGTTCCTGGACGGCCGCGCCGGCTGGTATTTCCATGTGCTGCAGGGCTTCTGGTACCGCACCCTAGTTGACGCCAAGGTGCAGGAGATCGAGCAGCACGCGCGCGAGCGCGGCGTTCCGGTCATCGACGCGATCATCGCCGTGACCGGCGTGGATCCGCGGCCGCCGATGATCGGCCCGGCCGCCATTGCAGCTTCGGGGTGACGGAGACCGGGAATGTCGCTGATCCGTTCGGCTCAGGACTGGAGCGCCAAGCTGCTGGTCGGCGCCGTGCCCGGCGCCAGATTGGCTGTGCAATCTGGCGGTTGCGGCTTCTTCGGCGATCTCTTCATGGCGCTCAATGGCATGCGTTTCGCGGAGCGGCACAGGCTGGCGTGCGAAATCGCCTGGGGCGAGCGGTCGCTCTATTTCGATCCGCAGACAGGAGGCGACGCCTGGTCGAATTATTTCAAGCAATCGCGGTTTGATTTCAGCCCCTCATCCTTCAAGCGGCGGTCAATCGCCGTGCCTTACTTTCCTGGGGCGCAGGAGTTTTTTCCATACGACGGTCTCACCGTGCGCCAATCTATTAGCGAGGCAATCGCGTCGTTCTGCTCCGTTCGTACCGAAATCACGGACAAGGTGGATCATTTTACGAGGTCCAAGTTCTGTCCGGGAGGAATGGTCGGTGTTCATGTGCGAATGACCGACGCGGCGCGCGGAGAAGAGAATCGACGGGTATTGTCAATAGACCATTTCGTACGTGCGACTGAAGACGCGTTGCGCGAGCACGCATTGTCCGGCGTATTCCTTGCGTCTGACGACGCAAGCGTGGTCGATCAGTTTCGAAAGGAATTCGGGGAGACGGTCGTTACGACCGATAGCATCCGCTCCTTGGATGGAACGTCACTGCATGGCCATTACGACGGAGGTGTGTCTGGAAATCCACGACAGAAAGGAGAGGAGGTACTGATCGACGCCTTGTTGCTCGCCAAGTGTGGATTCATTGTCCGGGGGCATTCCCGGGTTACCTGCTTTTCGCTGTGCTTGGCCCCCCAAATTCCGTTTATCGACCTCGATTTCATTCATCTCGGCAAGAATTCGACGCCGTGGCTGCACTCGTGACCGTTCTCGCCAGAGCGTCGTCGAAGGGGCAAGTTCGCGACTCGGAAGGGGGTCAGTATTCCGTGCGGCCGCCTGGACGCAGTTCGATGAGCGTCGTGTGCTTTCCGCGCATGGGAACGGCGTAGGCGCGCTCCCCACAGGTCACCTCTGCGTTGCTGCTGTCGTCGTCGTCCTGCCAGGGGTTGATCGCCATCACGACGCATTCGCCTGGCCCCGTTTCGAACTTGCGGACCAGCGGCCTGCGGGCGTTCCAAATCTCCTGGGCCGGCTTATCGATCACCAGCCGGCCGGCGCCGATGCGGTCCGACAGCGCCGCGACCCGCGCGAGCGAGCGCGTGAAAAGCGGCAGGCGCTCATAAGGCGGCGGACCGTCCGCCTTCGCCTGCGGCTCGTATCCCCAAAGGACCACGCCCCGGGCGCCGCTGAAGTAGGGGACGATCGCCATCGCCTCGACGAGGTAGGGAGTGAGTTCCCGACTCCCGAGCTCGCGGTTCAGGTCGTGGAACCGCAGCCACGTGTAGGCGTAGACCGGTTTGTTCCCGAACTGCCGGGTGCGCTGGTAGTTCTCCTCGACGTTGGCCGCGAAGAACATCACCGTCTCGGGTCGGTCGTAGAAGGCGTAGATGCTGGCCGTGTAGAAGTCGACGAAGGGGTCGACCAGCCGCCAGAACTGCATGTCGGTCGCATGCGCGTGGTCGAGTTGTGCGCGGGTCTTGCCGACGAAGCCCCAGAAGTCGCGGTTGAACGGCTGCAGGCCGTAGATCCCGACCGGCGTTCCCGGGTAGCGCGCCTTGGTCCATTGGAGCGGCTGGGCGTACCAGTCGGCCCAGGCGCGCGCGTAGGCCTTGGCGAAGGCGTCCTCGTCGGCGGCGCCCGAAGCCCGGCGTAGGGTCGGATTCGCCCAGGCCCGGCTCGTCGGCAGCAACGGGATCTCGATGTCCTGGACGTAGGGGCCGTTCGCGGGCCTCTGGTCGATGTTGCGCCGCACCGTCCGCTCGAAGAACGGCGGCCTTGCCCAGGGGTTGGGCGGGTCGGAGAGCGCCTTCGAGATGTTTTCCTTCTGGCCGCCTGGATAGTCGACGAAGGTGTTTAGCAGGGTGATCGGTTTGAGGCCGCGCCGATAGGCCGCGCTAGCGTGAAGCGCGCTGGAGTTGCCGCCGGCGACATCCCAGAACGCAGCCAGTCCGCCCTTCATCTCGAAGGCGGGCACAGCGCCCCATCCACGCGTGAAGGCGTCGGTGGCGGCGGGCTGGGCGGAAGCCGCCGGCGCGCAGGCGAGCAGCAAACCGAAAAGGGGGGGCCTTAGGGCGTGGCGAAGGCGTCGAACCGGGGGCCACATCTTAGCCCGCCGTGGCGGCGCGGCCGGCTGCGGAACTCGCGTGGCCCAGGTACCACTCGTAAACCCCCCGCACCCCCTCGCGCAGGCTGATCCGCGGCGCCCAGCCCATGGCGTGGAGGCGTCCTGAATCCATCAGCTTGCGCGGCGTGCCGTCCGGCTTGGAGGCGTCGAACACCAGCCGGCCCTCGAACCCCACCACCTCCGCCACCAGCCTGGCGAGATCGGCGATGGAGAGGTCGTCGCCGAAGCCGACGTTGACGTGCTCCTCGCCGGAGTAGCGCTGCATCAGGAACACCAGGGCGTCGGCGCAGTCGTCCACGTGGAGGAATTCACGTAGCGGCGAGCCCGTGCCCCAGACCACCATCTCGGCGGCGCCCGTGACCTTGGCCTCGTGGGCCTTGCGGATCAGGGCCGGCAGGACGTGGCTGGAGGCGAGGTCGAAGTTGTCCTCCGACCCATAGAGGTTGGTCGGCATGGCCGAGATGAAGTCGCAGCCGTGCTGGCGCCGGTAGGCCTGGGCGAGCTTGATCCCGGCGATCTTGGCGATGGCGTACCATTCATTGGTGGGCTCCAGCGGGCCGGTGAGGAGCGCGTCCTCGGGGATCGGCTGGGGCGCCAGCTTGGGGTAGATGCAGCTGGAGCCCAGGAACAGCAGCTTCTCCACGCCCGCGCGGCGAGCGGCCTCGGTGACGTTCGCCTCGATCATCAGGTTGTCGTAGAGGAATTCGGCCGGGCGGCTGTCGTTGGCCAGGATCCCGCCCACCTTGGCGGCGGCCATGAACACCGCCTGGGGCCGGGCGTTCTCGAAGAAGTAGTCGACGTCCGCCTGCCGGCGCAGGTCGGTGGTGGCGCGGTCGGCGGTGACGACCTCGCAGCCCTCCGAGCCAAGACGGCGCACCAGCGCCGCCCCCACCATGCCCCGGTGTCCGGCGACCCAGACCTTCTTGCCGGCCAACGGATAGATGACTTCAGCGGTCGCCATCGCCGCGTCCCTCCTTCAGCACCTTCACCAGGTCCTCGCGGACCATCTCGGCGCAGAGCTCGCGCCAGGTGGTCCTGTGCGTCCAGCCCAGCTTCTCCCGGGCCTTCCTGGGATCGCCGATGAGAAGGTCGACCTCGGTACGCCGGAAATAGCGCGGGTCCACCCGCACGCGCACCTTGCCGCTGCGCGCGTCGACGGCGATTTCGTCCACGCCTTCCCCTTGCCATTGCAGCTCGACGTCCACTTCCCCGAAGGCGCAGCTGATGAAGTCGCGCACGCGTGTCGTCTCGCCGGTCGCCAGGACATAGTCGTCGGGCGCGTCCTGCTGCAGGATCCGCCACATCCCCTCTACGAACTCCCGGGCGTGGCCCCAGTCGCGCCGGGCGTCGAGGTTGCCGATGTAGAGGCACTCCTGCATCCCGTGATGGATCGCCGCCGCCGCCCGGGTGATCTTGCGCGTGACGAAGGTCTCCCCACGAAGCGGGCTCTCGTGATTGAACAGGATGCCGTTGGAGGCGTGCAGCCCATAGGCCTCCCGGTAGTTCACCACGATCCAGTAGGCGTAGAGCTTGGCCGCCGCATAGGGGCTGCGCGGATAGAAGGGCGTGGTCTCGCTTTGCGGCACCTCCTGGACCTTGCCGTAGAGCTCCGAGGTCGAGGCCTGGTAAAAACGGACCTTGTCCTTCAGGCCCAGGAGGCGGATCGCCTCCAGCAGGCGCAGCGTGCCGATCCCGTCGGCGTTGGCGGTGTATTCCGCCGTCTCGAAGCTGACCTGCACATGGCTTTGGGCGGCCAGGTTGTAGATCTCGTCCGGCTGCGTCTCCTGGACGATGCGGATCAGGTTGGTGGCGTCGGTCATGTCGCCGTAGTGCAGGATGAACCGCTGATCGGGTTCGTGCGGGTCCTGGTACAGGTGCTCGACGCGTTCGGTGTTGAACGACGACGAGCGCCGCTTCACGCCGTGGACGACATAGCCTTTGCCGAGCAGGAGTTCCGACAGGTAGGAGCCGTCCTGGCCGGTGACGCCGGTGATCAGGGCGACTTTGCGACGATCAGATTGGGTCATGCACGCTCTCGGGGAGGAAGGGCCGAACCGGGGGAACGGCGGGGAAAAACGGGTTTGGCGCGCGAGGCCGAACGGGCGGGCGCAGCGTCGGCGAGAATCGCGCGCCACCTCGCCAACGCCGTCTGTCGCGAAAAGCAGCCTTCGGCCGCCGCACGCGCCGCCGCGCCGAGCGCCGCGGCCCGCGTCGCGTCGCCGGCCAGGGCGCGCACCGCGGCCGCGAACGCCTGCGCATCGCCCGGCGCCACATGCAGGCCGCAGCCGTGGGTCCGCACCAGCCGGGCGATCTCGCCGTCGGGGTCGGTCACGGCGAGGACCGGGCGGCCGGCCGCCAGGATTCCGTAGACCTTGCTGGGCACGATCAGTCCCTCCAGCTCCGGCCGCAGGGATATCCAGTGGATGTCGGCGGCGGAGAGGGACGCCGCGAGCGCGCCGAACGGCTGATAGGGCTTGAAGACGATGTTGGAGAGGCCAGCCGCCTCGGCGGCGAGCCCGAGCGCCCTGGTGTGGTGGCCGCCGCCGATGACCAGGAAGACGACGTCCGGCTCGCGCCTCAGCTCGCGGGCCGCGCCCAGCATGGTCTCGTATTCGTGGGCGCGGCCGAGGTTGCCCGAGTAGCCGACCACATACTTGCCCTCCAGGCCCCATTCCGCCCGCAGGGGGTTGGCGGCCTGCGCTACGGGGACGATCTGCGTCTCGTCGCTCCAGTTGGAGGCGATGGCGATCCGCTGCGGCGGCGCGCCCGCGGCGCGCAGGTGCGAGGCCATCCGCTCGCCCAGGACGACATTGGTGTGCGCGACGTGCAGGGATGCGTTGCGCAGGCCGGTCAGGATCGCGCCTAGCGGCCCTGCGAGCGCCCGCACGCCCAGCGCGCTCGCCACCTCGGGATAGACGTCCTGCAGCCAGTTGACGAGGCGTGCGCCCTTCAGGGCGGCGGCGGCGGCCGCGACGACCGAGAGCAGGGGGGGGTCGGTCTTCGCCACCACCAGGTCGTCACGCCCGGCGACGCCCAGAAGGGCTGCGAAGGCGGAGACGTAGAACGACGCCAGGTCGACGAGGCGGCCGAGGAGATTGGATCGGCCGAAACCCGTGGTCGCCACCCGGCGGATCTGGACGCCGTTGACGCTTTCGTGCGCCGGCAGCCGCTGCGTGGGATCATCGTAGAGCAGGCGGCTGGTGATGACGACGACCGATTGGCCGGCCCCCGCCAGGTCGAAGGCCAGGTCCGTAAGAAGCTGCGATGTCGCCGAGTGATCGGGGTGGAAGAAGCGGTTTACGAAGATGACCTTGGGGGATGCAATCACGAAAACGAACACTCTGAGGTTGAGATGGAGAGTCGAGCGGCGGCCGTCCCATCTCCCGGGTCACCAGGGCGGCGGGTGGCCCGCAGGCGCGGTCAGGCCTTCGATCGCTGCGTCCATCGGATGTCTCCGGTCCCAGGCCGTGCGCCACCAAGGCCGGCGCGCCGGAGCTGCGAGCTTCCGGTCGCCCAAGCCGGCGGCGGCGCCTGCGGTCTTAGATGCAGCATTGGGGCAGCATAGGGGCGCCGGCCGCTACAAATTGTGGTTGTCTGCGCCGTTGACGCCGGCTTGTTCAGCGCGGCCACTTCCCTTGGCCGTCCGTGAGTCTTTCGGGGGCGGGCGGCCGGAGAAGCGGCTCCGAGCCCGAGATTCTATCCCCCGCGATGAGTCTTGCGGCGGGTCATCCCGAGCATCCGGCGCCCGCTAAAGTAAGCGCAACCTTGCGGAAAGGGGTGTATGTTAATTTCTGACGGAGCTTGAAACCGCCGGGGGGCGGAGATGAATCTAGTCGAAATCTTCGCCCTTGCGGGCACGCTCCTGGGAGCATTCGTCGGGGTCCTGGCCGCGCTGCTGGTGGGGCGCTGGCTGTTCGGTTCGTCGACGAACGCCGAGGCCACCTCGGAGGAAGCAGCCCCGCCGCGCCGACGCGGCCGCCTGGGCCGGGCGCTGTTGGCGATGCTGCGCGGTCCCGCCGACCACCTGCGCTGAGATCACCTGCGCTGAGATCACCGGCGCAGCGACGCGCCGGTCGCGCCTTGGGCGACCGCGGTCGGCCCATCGTCGCTCCAGCCGACGCCCAGGGCTTCCCCGACGCGGATGTAGGCGAGGGCGGAGCGGGTGCGCGCCAGGGCGAAGGCGTCTTCGGCCTCGGCGAGGCGGCGCTCGGCGTCGAGGACGGCGAGGAACGGGTCGACGCCCTCACGGTAGCGCAGGCGCGACATGGCGGCGGCCTGGCGGGCGGCTTCGGCGGCGGCCTCCTGGCGGGCCTCGGCGCGCAGCGCGCCGCCCAGGCTGGCCAGCGCCGCGTCGAGGTCGCGGGCGCCGGCCAGGACCAGCTTCTCGTAGCGCTGGAACTCCGCCTCCGCGCCGGCGCGCGCCGCCTCGGTGCGCAGGGCGTTGCGGCGGAAGTCGAGGGCCGGCCAGTCGATCCGGGGCCCGACGGTGAACGAGAAGGCCCGATCGCTGTCCAGGGCCCCGAAGTTCAGGCCGATCGCCGAGGCGGCGCCGACGAAACTGATCCTCGGCCACCAGTCGACGCGGGTCGCCCGCACCCGCGCCTGCGCCGCGTGCAGCCGCGCCTCGGCCTGGCGGATGTCCGGGCGCCGGCGCAGCAGATCGTCCGGCTGGCCCACGGCGATGCTTGGCGGCGGGACGAGCCGGGGCCCCGGCGCGCGCAGGCCGGCGACGAGGTCCGGCGTCAGGCCGGCGGCCAGCACGTCCAGGGCCGCCACGTCGCCTTCGATCTGGGCCTGCAGCAGCGGGATGGCCGCCTGCGTCGATTCCAGCTGCGAGCGCGCGCGGGCCACGTCCAGCGGGGTGCCGCGCCCGCCGTTCTTCAGGGCTTCGGTCAGCCGCAGGGTCTCTCCTTGAGCCTTGGCGTTGTCCTGGGCGGCGTCAAGCCGGGCCTGGGCGCCGCGCAGGTCGATGTAGGTCGACGCGGTCTGCGCGGCGATCGCGGTCATGGCGCCCCGCCGCGCCTCCTCGAAGCTGAGCGCCTCGGCCTTGGCCGCGGAGGCGCCCGCGCGCAGGCGGCCGAACACATCGACTTCCCAGGCGGCCTCGCCGCTGACGG
>Ga0268265_10000851_pt1 | contig 28644 bp, 28 predicted proteins | sample KBSSwiS52_FD_190355 | JGI IMG/M metagenome (GOLD analysis project Ga0268265, IMG submission 190355) | Switchgrass rhizosphere microbial communities from Kellogg Biological Station, Michigan, USA - KBS Switchgrass S5-2 (SPAdes) (version 2) | ecosystem: Host-associated > Plants > Roots >...
CCCACGACGACATCGGAGCCAGCCTCCTGGAAACCGACGGGCGGCTGGTCGACATCGAGGAGCCGCTGTCCGAGGAGACCGGAGGCCTGCAGAGGCGGACCGCCGTGTCCACCGACCGGAAAGGGCTATGGGCGGTGGCCTGGGCGGGCGACGGGCCGGAAGGGAGAGGGATCTATACGCGGGTCTTCACCAGCCGGCCATGAGGGAATGAACCCGGCCCCCTCGGCTGTTGTTCAGCAGGCAAGGGGCAGGTTTGACAGGCCCCGGGGAGTTATGCGAGTATCTCCCTCCGCCTCGGAAGAGGCGCTTGACAACACGGTGACGCGGGGTGGAGCAGTCTGGTAGCTCGTTGGGCTCATAACCCAAAGGTCGCAGGTTCAAATCCTGCCCCCGCAACCAACTTTTCAAGCTTCAGGAAGGCCGGCGAATCGCCGGTCTTTTTGCGTTTCAGGCCTCCGCCTTCACCGGCACGGGCCTCTCCTCCCCCCGCATGCGCAGGGTCAGGAAGCTGACGCTCATCATCAGGGCCGCGGCCATCCAGAACGGGTAATGAAAGTTCTTCTGATAGGCGAAGCCGGACCAGAGAGGGCCGACCATGCGGGAGACTCCGCCGAAGGATTGCTGGACCCCCAGCGCCTGCCCGACCTCGGAACGCGCCGAGAGCCGCGAGACCTGCGAGGTCGTGGCCGGGAAGAGCAGGGCCGTACCCACCGGGACGAAGAGGACGATCAGCCCGAGCAGGGGCAGGCTGCCCCCGGTGAACGGGATGCCCGCCAGTCCGAGCACCAGCGACAGCGCGCCCAGGCGGGTCACCCCGATCTCCCCGAAGCGCCGCACCGCCGGCCCCAGGATGACCGCCCGCATGACCAGCGAGATCCCTCCCACGTAGGCGTAGAAGTAGCCGATCGTCTTCTCGGTGACCCCGAAGCTGTCCTTGAGGTAGAGCGCCAGCACGGCGTTCATGGCCATGAAGGCCATCATGCCGATGGCATAGACCCAGATCAGCGAGCTGACCGGCGCCGTGGGGTGCCGCAACACCTCCCACAGGGAGCGGCGCAGGGACTTCTTGGGCGCCGGCTGGATCCCGAGCTCGGCCGTCGGACCGGCGTAGCGCTTCGGCTCCGGCAGCCACTTCCAGGCGAACAGGATGTTCAGGATGCAGAGACCGGCGGCCAGAAAGCCCGGCCCCTCCGGCCCGAGGTAGGTGGCGAGCGAGCCGCTCGCCGGACCGATCATGACGCCGGCGCTGGTCGCCGCGGTGAGCCAGCCCAGCGCCTTCGTCCGCTCCTCGGGCTCCACCGCGTCGGCCACGTACGCCTGCACCACGCCCGTGATCCCGCCGCCGGCCCCCTGCACCAGGCGCGAGGCGAACAGCAGCCAGATCGCCTCGGCGAGACCGAACAGCACGTACGCCGCGGCCGACAGGATCAATCCCGCCAGGATCAGCGGCCGGCGGCCGTAGCGGTCCGAAAGGCGCCCCCAGAAAGGGGAAACCGCGAGCTGGGCGAACGGGTGCGCCGCGATCAGCATCCCCACCAGCGACGGGTCCGCGCCCAGCCGCGTGGCATAGAACGGCAGCAGCGGCAGGACCATGGTGAAACCGATCATGTCCACGAAGACGGTGGCCATGAGCACGCTGATCTGCTTGATGGCGCGGGACTCCATCAGCGCGCCTCCCCCCGGCCCCAGAGCAGGAAAGCCGCGGCGCTCCCGGTCATCAGGATGACTCCATAGACCGCCGCCATCCCCAGGTCCTGCAGCCGAAGGCTCGACAGGATCTCGATCGAGATCGGACGGGTCTCGAAGGTGTAGAGCACGATGGAGACCACGAAGTCCCCGAGCGCCGTGATGAACGCCAGCCCGGCCCCGGCCGCGATCGCCGGCCGGAGCAGCGGGAACACCACCTTGCCCAGCCGGCGCCACCGCCCCGCGCCGAGCGAGGCCGCCGCCTCTTCCAGCGCCGGATCGAGCCCGCGCAATCCGGCGATCGAGCCTCGCCCCGTGAGCGGCAGGCTGCGCACCAGGTAGGCCAGGGGGAGGATCAGCGGCGTGCCGATCAGCACGAAGCGGCCGATCCACGGCTGATTCACCCCGAACGTGGTCGCGAGCGCGATCGCGAACACCGTCCCGGGCACGGCCCAGGGCACCGCGATCAGGGTCTCGAGGGCGCTCGACAGCCACGGCCGGCGCGGTGGACCTCCATCCACCGGCCGGGAGACCGCCATCCGTGCCGCGGCCAGCCCCAGCGCCACTGCCGCGGCCGTGGAGACCGCCGCCATCCAGAGCGAATTGACCACCGGCCGCAGCTTCTCGGCCTGGGCCAGCCCGGCCCAATTGCCCAGCGCGAGGACCGGCGGGAACGCCTCGGACGTCCAGGTGAACGGCGGCACGAAGGAGACGAGGAGCAGCACCGCGTGCGGCAGCAGCAGGAAGGCGGCGAGCAGCCAGCCCAGCGTCCCCGCCGTGATCCGCGCCCAGGAGCTCTCCAGCCGGCGGCGGGCCGGCGCGACTCCTCTCACGCCCGTGGCGGCTACCCCCGAGCGGTCGATCCACCGCATCCCGCCCAGGGCCAGGAGGGCGAGCCCGGCGAGCAGCACCGTCTCCACCTGCGACAGGCCGGTCTCCCCGTTCAGCTTCGAGGCCACGATCTGCGTGGTCATCACCCGGAAGCTGCCGCCGAAGAGATAGGGCGCCGAGAACGATGCCAGCGAGGTCATGAAGGTCAGCAGCGCCGCGCCGGCCAGGGCCGGCCGGAGCAGCGGCAGCGTCACCCGGAACAGGGTCCGCACCTTTCCCGCGCCGAGCGCAGCCGCCGCTTCCAGGAGCGCCGCGTCGAGCCGCGACAGCCCGGCCCGGGTGAAGAGATAGAAGTAGACGTACATCGAGTAGGCGTGGACCAGGAGGATCGCGCCCGGCCCGGCCAGCCGCCAGGGGGGAGCCTCCAGCCCCAGGAGCGACTGCACCGCCCGCGACACGAAGCCGCTCTCGCCGTAGAGGAAGAGGAAGGCGATCACGCCCACCAGCGGAGGCAGCGCCACCGGCAGCGCCACCACCGCGGCCAGGAACCGCCGGCCCGGAAAGTCGGCGCGCTCGAACAGGAACGCCAGCGGGACCCCGATCGCCGCCGCCAGACCGACCGAGGCGAGGGAGATCCAGAGGCTGCGCCAGAGAGCCAGCCACTCGTCCGGACGGGAGGCGAGCTCGCGCACGTGCGCGGCCGTCCAGCCCTCCGGTCCCCTCAGCGCGTCGACGAGCGTCATCAGCAGCGGATATCCCACCAGCCAGGCTAGGAGCAGAGCCAGGAACAACCCCGAGATCGGCGGGTGTGGCAGTCTCCTCATACCCTGCCGAAGATACGGGGCCGCGGCCCGGAAGTTCCGAGGCCGACCGCGACCGCATCCCCCTCCGCAACGGCTCCCGACGGCGCCATGACCTCCACCTCGTGTCCGTCCAAGGCCACCTGGAAGTAGGAGACCGGGCCGGCATAGCGCCGCTCCGTAACCCGGCCGGGCAATCCACCCTGGACAAACACCAGCGATTCGGGACGGACCACCAGCTCGACGGCCTCACCCGCCTTGAGATCCCCGGCAGGCTCGCTCGCCCAGGTCTCTCCGGACGGGAGCCGGACCTTGCCATCCCCCTCGTAGATCCCCGGAAACGCGCTCGCCCGGCCCACGAACCCGGCCACGAAGCGGGTGGCCGGCCGCTCGTAGAGGTCTTCGGGAGAGCCCACCTGCTGGAGGATCCCCGCGTGGAGGACGGCGACGCGGTCGCCCAGGTGGAAGGCCTCCTCCTGCTCGTGGGTCACCAGGACCGTGGTGATGCCGATCTTCCGGATGGCGCTCCGCAGCTCCCGGCGGGTGCGCTCGCGCAGGGTGGGATCGAGGTTCGAGAGCGGCTCGTCGAGGAGGAGCACGCGGGGCTCGGGAGCGAGCGCCCGCGCCAGCGCGACCCGCTGCTGCTGCCCGCCGGAGATCTCTCCCACCCGCCGAGCCTCGAACCCGGGGAGGTCCACCTGGGCCAGGGCCTCGGCCACGCGCCGCCGCGCCTCCTCTTTGCCGGCCTTCTCCAGTCCGAACGCCACGTTCTCGCCCACGGTCAGGTGGGGGAACAGCGCGTAGTGCTGGAACACCATGCCGAAGCGGCGGCGGGACGGCGGCAGGCCGGTCACCTCCTCGCCCTCCACGAGGATGCGCCCGCGGTCCGGAGACTCGAAGCCGGCGATCAGGCGGAGCGCCGTCGTCTTGCCGCTGCCGCTCGGTCCGAGGAGGGCGAGCACCTCCCCCTTCCCGATCTCCAGGGAGAGCTCGCGCAGGACGCGGTTGGTTTGAAAGCTCTTGTCGAGCCGGTCGAGGGTCAGGAACGCCATGCCGGCTCAGCCCTTGCCGCGGATGGTGCGGTCCCAGGCAGCCATCCACGCCTGGCCGTTCTTCTCGATGAGATCCCAATCCACCGGCGCGGGCTTCCAGTCCCGGATCACCTCCTGGGCCCACGGCGGGAGCTCCTCGGCGGGCATGTCGGTGCGGGCCGGCAGGCGAAAGGCATCGCGGGCGGCGAGCGCCTGCCCCTCGCGGCTGCCCACGAACTCGAGGAACGCCTTGGCCTCCTCGGGATGGCGCGCGCCCTTGACGAGGCCGAGGGAGTCGTCGATCACCGGCGTGCCGCTGGCCGGGAAGTGGAAGGCGAGCGGCGAGCCGCGCTTGCGCTGCCAGAGCAGGTCGGTCAGCTCCCAGACGGTGACGAGCCCCTCCTGCCGGTTCAGCTTCTCGATCATGAGCGCCGGCTGCTGGAGGTACTCCTTGGTCTGCGCGTCGAGCTTGCGGAGCCACTCGAAGCCGCGGTCCGGGCTGCCGGTCTCCTGGACGGAGCGGGCGAGAATCATCCCGAACATGGTCCGCATGGTGCCGCTCGCGAGCGGATCGCGGATCAGGATCTTCTTCGTCCACTTCGGATCGAGCAGGTCGTCCCAGTCGTGCGGCGCCTCCTCGGCGGACACCGCCTTGGAGTTGTAGACCAGCACCGGCGCGGTCCGGTACGAAGCGAAATAGAGATCGTCCGCGCCCCGGCTCTCCGGGGGGATGGCCTCCGCCCAGCTCGGCCGGAACGGAGCGAGCAGCCCCTCCCGGGCTGCCCGGCCGAGGATGGTCTGAGGCCCGCCGAACCAGACGTCCGCCTGCGGGTTGGCCGCCTCGGACCGGACGCGGTCGTAGACGTCCTGCGAGCCCATATCGAGCGTGCGGACGTCCACCTTCGGATTCTTCGCCTCGAACGCCTTCTCCATCAGGGACAGGAGATCCCCGCCGTGAGGGGAGTAGACGACGAGGGGGGTACGGCCGTCGCCACAGTTCAGGACGGCGAGCGCCGGAAGCACGAAGAGCAGGGTTCGTATGGTTCTCATGGTCCGGGATCGGGTCGGTCGGGGCGGAGCCCCGGCGGATCTTATCCCGGTTCGGGCGCCGTCAGATGACCCGGGGTCTCAGGCTTCAGTTCCCAACAGAGTGCTCCTGATCTCGCTCATGAGGCTATCCGCCGGGAAACCGCCCATCAGAAACCAGAGGAGATACTCATCTACGAGCGTGAGGGCATCTTCATGGAGCACAAACTCCGTGAGCTCATAGGACTCCCCATGCCTCCCGATCGGCTGCATATGGTCCAAGCGCAAGATCGACTCGCTTCGGCCGGGGATAGGCAAGCTGTCCCACATGTACTGAGGGTACTCACACCGTCTGATGCGAGCGACGAACTCAGCCGAGACGAAAAACGGCGCTGGAACGATCCATGCCGACCGATAACGTCCCGCTTTTGTCTTCCGGAAGTACGCTTCGGGGCGTCGCACGAAGCGCGGTCTTCGGTCTTCTCCACTTCATCCATCACGAGTAAGCCGTGTTGCTTCTCTTGCTCCAGGAAATAGAAGTAGCGCTCGAGAAGAAACACCTGGTCCTTCCGCAAATACTCCTCCGCCTCGTAGGTGTCCGGCTTGATGACGCTGCGCGGGATAGCTGAGGCGAACAAGCGCGCCTTGTGTTGCCTGAGGAGCGCAAACATTCCCGTCGCCATCTCCAGACATGCCTGTCCGTAAGCCGTGAACTCCAATCCGATCGGTGCTTTCTTCCTTCTCAAGTCCTTTGGTGAGAAAACCGCGGCAGTGTTTGCGACGCTCCTCGTCAGGCATCGGCGGTTCCTGGGCCGCCCACTTGAACCGATCCTTGTCCAAGAGCTTGCAGCCCTTCAATTCGGCCTGGAACAGCTGCAGCGTAGTACCAAAGGAGGCGAGCTCAAGGCGCTGCATATCCTGCACAAACGGCCAGAGCTCCGAAGCATGCAGCGCCACGCCGCCGCGAACCTCGTAGGGCATGGTCCGATGGTCATGGCCGCTCTCATCTAGGAAAAGCAGATAACTCATCCAGGAACCTCAAGCAATCGTCTTCCTCGACGAGATCTTACCTCAATCCGTGTATAACGGGTCGCGTCAGCCGTCTCATCTGGACGGACGGCGTCCTTGGATCGGCGGTCAGCCGTCCTTCTTCAATGCTTAAGCGATCTCCGAAGACTCGGAGCCCCTTTCCGGCTGGCGGCATGGACGAGAGGAGCGGGAGATCTCTTGGTCTTGGCGCGCCACCCCCCCACCATGTGCCCCCACCACGTGCCGGGCAAGTGTTGCACCCGCCGAAGACATCAAGCCGCTCACCTACCTGGAGACCCGGGCCGGCGACGCCCTGAAACAGGTCAGCGAGTCACGCCGCCCGCTCGTCATTACCGAGGAGGGAGAGGCGAAGGCCGTGATTCTGGACGTGGAGAGCTATCAGTCTCTGCGCGATGCCGTCCTGATGCTCCAGTTCATCGCGCAGGGTGAGGAGGACGTCCGGGCCGGGCGTCTCATCCCCCAGGAGGAGGTCTTCGCGCGCGTCGCCTCCCGCCTCAAGCCGGAATGAATTCCAGCCTCGAAATGATCTATCGAGTGTACCGGGTGAGCCTCCCTTTGCACTGAATCGCCGTCGTCGTCACCCGCCTCAACTTCACCGAAGAAGCGCAGCTCGGGTCAGCAAGCTCTGGTAGAGATCCTCGCACTCCTTCCGCTCCGCTTCCGGAATGACTCGATGTTTCGAGCAATGCGGCCACTGGCCAATGACGAAGAGCCAGGTCATCTCCGATTCGTTGAGGGCGGCGGGCGGACGGCCCCACTCGGTTTGTGCGGCGTAGGTCAGGCCGCGGCCTCCGGGCGTCCGAAAGAGGACGGCACCGAGAGTCAAACGTTGATACGGGTCAAGCATCGTCTTGACGGCTCCCAGAGCGATCAGCTCACGGCTTATGGGCATGCCTCCCCGAGCGCCGGCCGGGCATTCCTGTGGGAGGGTGCGCGCCAGGAACAGGTCGCGGTGCCCCCATTCCGTTTCGTGTTCGGCTGATTCGAGACGAGCTCTCACTCGAAATATCCGTTGACGTCCAGGCGCCGACTTCGCCCCTTCTCGAGTCTTCGCTCATTAGCCCACTACCATCACAGAGGATTACCATATCACATGCCCAGCTTTATGGATCTGCTTCAGACTTGAATCAGCCATTCGACCCACGACTGTCCATAGAAGCCAATGACCACAATGAGAAGCCATACACACGCAAGAAGTAAAGAGAAAATCACTGGCAAGTGGGTTATGCTTAATTTTCTCCAGTACCAGGAAAGCATATTGCTCCAGTGCGTTTCGACTTCTGAAGCAGCGTGCTTTCCTTTGGGCCATCCAGGATCGGTCTCCGAAAGATAGTGCGCAGCATCATCGACTCTCTCTCTGTAGGAGCGAACTAAAGCCTGATCCTGAGCACCAATGATGTACCAGAGAGTCGACAGCACCACTCCGATTACTCCGACAAACGGGACTGCACGAACATTTTTGGCATCGAATATGAGATACCCCAGGAAGCCGAAAAGCGCTGTTTCTATGCTCAGGAAGAAGTTGAATCGGGTCCAGAGGCGATCAAATTGAGACGTTAGATAGCCTAGCTTGAGCTTATAATCTTCAAGAGCAGCGCTCATTGCAGACTCCATGCGTTCGCTGCCTGCATGCCGGGATACGGCTTCCGTGTCCTATGGCAGCGCACGGGTAACTCGGGTTTCTATCGCAAGATTCGCAAAACACATATACTTAATAAGTTTAAGCCCGGCCATGCAAGGTGTCAACTGGGACGCAGAAGAGTCCGCGCGAGACTCACCCTTCATCCGCCTCCGGGACGGCGAACCGGGGGAACCAGTCAGCCACCGCGCCAGGGAAAGCCTTCCGGCGAGTTTTGAAGGCTACACGACGCGCGGATAGACAATCCGGCGCGCCGAATAGCCTGTCTGCCGCGGCAAATAGGCTATCTGGCCGGCCAGTAGGCTATTCAGTGAGCCGAATAGGCTAGATCCCACGCCGAATAGCCTATATCCCCGGTTTCTAGCCTATCTGGCGCGGCAGATAGGCTATCTGCCGGTCCGGATTGCCTTCACGGCCCGGATCCGGAAGAAGCTGGGAAGTGGGCCGGCGGGACGCCGGCGGTCCCAGGGAAAGAAGAACGCTCCGGACGACGCGCAGACGTCTTCCGGCGGCCGGAAGCGATTTTCAGCGCCTGCGAAGAGGAGCGGGGCACGGCCGAGGCTTTTCCGGCGACTCCGCGCCGCTCCAGCCCTCTCGGAGCCATTCCGAAGTGCCTCGGCGCCATTCTGAGAATCTCGGAGCTATTCTGAAATGCTTTGGAACCCTTCTCAGGGCTTCAGAATGGCTTCGAGCTCCCTCAGAGCGATTCTGAGATTCTCAGAGCGGCTCTGAAGATCTCGGAGCCATTCTCAGCCGTTCAGAGTGGCTCCAGAAAACTTCAGAGTCGTTCTCGGCCGCTCGGAATCGCTCCAGGAAATCTCGGAGCCGTTCCTGGGACTTCAGAGTGGCTTCGAGCTTCCTCAGAACGATTCCGAGAATCTCAGAGCGGCTCTGAAGATCTCAGAGCCGTTCTCAGCCGTTCAGAGTGGCTCCGAAGAACTTCAGAGTCGCTCCGAGCCGCTCAGAATGGCTCCAGGAAAAAAAAGGGGGCGCGGACAAGCCGCGCCCCCTTCCAACTTTCAGCGGTCGAGCCTACTGGCTCACGAAGAGGATCCAGTCCTCCATCGTGCCCTGGCTGCAGCCGTGCTTCGCCTGGCCCTTGCCGAAGCCCTGGGCCACGAGGATCTGCTCGCAGGAGCAGCCCGCGGTCTGCTGGATCGTGAAGATGGAATTGCCGCCGTTGGTGTCGAACGTGGTGTCGCCGTCCACCAGGGCGTAGTGGTTCGGGAGGAGCTCCTTCTTCGGCGCGCCCTCCGGGATCTCCGTGCCCAGGCAGCGGTCGTTGCACTCGTCGCCCACGCCGTCGTGGTCGGCGTCGAGCTGCTGCGGGTTCGGGGTGGTCGGGCAGTTGTCGCAGGCATCGCCCACGCCGTCGCTGTCCTGGTCCTCCTGGCCGGGGTTGGCGGTGGTGCGGCAGTTGTCCTCGTCGTCGGGCACGCCGTCGGCGTCGTAGTCGCTCATGATGAAGAGCGCCAGGCCGTCATGGTCGGCCGAGCGCAGCGGCGTCGCCGGATCGTCGTCGAAGGCGAACGGGGCGTCGGAGTTGCCGCGCGAGTGCTCGGCGCCGCGCATGTAGGGGGCGAGCCCCTGCGAGGTGACGCCGTGGTCGAGCGCCTGCGCGCTGCCGTCGAAGACGAAGGAGTAGCGCTGGTCCACCGGCTCGGAGAAGGTCTGGTTGGCGAGGTCCGGGTTCACCTCGTCGGTGGCCGGGATCAGCGCGCCGGCAGGGTCGGGATTGCCGGTGACCTGCCCCATCACGTCGACGTAGCCGTCGGTGAACTGGAAGGCGTTGAAGTCGCCGATCGCGACGAGGCGCAGCCCCGGCGTGTCGGTCTGGAGCTGCTGGATGAACTGCGAGAGGCGCAGCGCCTGCTGGTGCCGCTTCTCGCGCACCCGCGGGCCGTCGGCGCCGTCGATCCCGGAGAGCGAGCGCTGGTGGACGGCGATCACGGCGATGGGGAAGGCCGCGCCGTTGCCGGTGTAGGAGCCCTCGAGGAGCAGCGGCGGACGGTCGTTCAGAAGGAACGTCGTGCTGTTGAAGACGAACGTGTCGTCCTTGCCGAACTGCGTGATGGAGTCGACCTGGACCGTTTCGCGCACCAGGAAGCCGACGTCGATGCAGCCGATGTCGTTGCCTTCCTCGAGATAGGCGGTGTAGGTGACGCTCGGATCGTCGGCGTTGATCTTGTCCGCGAGCGCCTGCAGCGTGCCGAGGTTCTCGACCTCGGAGACCGCGAGCACATCCGGCGAGCCGAGCACGGTCCGCACCTGGAGCGAGAACTTGTTCAGCCGGTCGGCGAACGCCTGCGGCGTGGCCACGTCGTCGTCGCAGGAGGGGTCGTTCGTGGTGTCGAACAGGCGGAAGAGGTTCTGGCTCGAAACCGTGAACTCACCCGCGGCCCGCGGCCGGACGGGCGTGGGCTCGATCGCGCCCACCACGTTCAGCGCAGTCGGCCAGATCTGGTAGTCGCTGAAGGAGAAGGCGAGCGGTCCCTCGGCCAGGACGACCACGGCTCCGGCCGGGACCTGGATGGTGGGCCCGCCGAGCCCGTTGTCGATCTCGAAGATCTCGGGATTGCCGTCGAAGACCGGCAGACCCGGCAGGCCGGGGTAGAGGATGCCCGGCTCGCGGAAGGGGCGGCTCGCGGAGGCCACGACCGAGGCCTCGCCGAACTGGTTCGTGGGGCCGGAGACGGTGCCGTTCTCGACCCGCACCAGCATGTCCTCGTAGCGCTCCATCTCGGTGGCCGGCTGCGGCTGGTTCGGGGAGGGGAGGGTCGGACCGAACAGGACCGGGGCGGGCACCGGGTTGCCGGACGAGATCTTGACCACCTGGATGCTGCCGCTCATCTCGGTCATGTTGAAGAACTCGACGACGCCGGCCTGGACGTCCACCAGGTCGCCGGCGGCGACGGTGGGCGCGGAGCCGGTGAAGACGTAGAGACCCTCGGAGGTCTCCGGATCGGCGTCGGGGGTCGGGTCCTGGATGAAGAAGCCGTCCGCTCCCACGGCGGTGACGACGTTGTTCTTGGTCAGGACCGTCTGGCCGGCGAACGGCGAGGCGAGGCCGTTGCCCTGGATCTCGTGGATCTCCTTCTCCACGACCGGGGTGCAGGAGCCGCTGATGTCGCCGGGATGGCAGCCGAGGCCGTTGAAGGCGTTGGTGGCGAAGCCGTTCCACTCGGTGGCGGGATTGAAGACGTCGAGGCCGTTGGTGTCGCCGCCGGTCACCGAAGTCTTGCGGCGGATGGTGTTGTCGGCGGTCGAGGCGAGCCCCGTCCCCCACTCCGTCCCGGGATCGAAGCCGATCTGACCGATCACGTCGAGGACGGTCGTGCCCTTGCGCAGCACCACGGCGTCGTCGCCGTTGAACCAGCCGGCACCGTTGGTCTGGTCGGCCTGCGCCAGGATCACCGGGTCGGCCGTGGCCTGGGCGAGGACGAACACGTCGCCGTTGGCCACGGTGCCGGTGAGGTTGATGGTCAGGCCGGCGGTGCCGCTGCCGTTGAAGTACATCTGGACGTTGTAGGCGCCGGTGCCGAGGTTGATGGCGCCGCCGGTGCCGTTGTAGATCTCCAGCGCCTTGTTGTTCGAGCTGCCTTCGATGTATTCGGAAAAGAAGAGGTCGGCCGCGTTGGCCGCGACCGGGACGGTCAGCGCCAGGAGGCCCAGGAGGATCCCGGCGAGGAAACGCCTGGGGACGGACGGACAGGGAGCGGGGTTGGGCATTCGCAAACTCCTTCCACAGATGACAGGGGAGCGATCCAGGAAACAGGCCGCAGAGCCGGCCAGATATTCTACAGAATACAGGTGCGAGTTGACCGCCGAAGCGCTAAAACGTGACGCCGGGGTGACTTTGTTCCCTGATCACTTCGCCAGCGCCGACAGCTCCGCGATCTCCCGCATCACGCCGCCCCGCACCACCCAGCGCACTTTCCGGAGGTTGGCGGCGTCCGCCGTGGGATCGGCGGCCACGATGAGGAGGTCGGCGAGCTTGCCCTTCTCGACCGTTCCGATCTCCTTGTCGCGGCCCATGGCGAGCGCTCCTCCGCGGGTCGAGGCGACGAGGACCTGCATCGGCGTCAGCCCCGCGGCCTGCATGGCTTCCATCTCGGCGTAGACCGAGGGGCCGTGCAGCGTCAGAGGGTTGCCGGCGTCGGTGCCCATCGCGACCGGAATGCCCGCGTCCAGAACCTTCTTCAGGTTGGCGGCGGTGGTCCGGCTGCGCTCGGTATAGCGCTTCGAGAGGCTGGCGAAGAGCTCCTCGGTGAGCTCCTCCTCGGGCTTCGGCGTCACCCCGGAGGTCTCGGCGATCTTCGCCCGGGTGGCGGCGTCGACGCAGCCGTTGGGATCGTCGATCCCCGGCGCCTGGTGGCGGAGGACTCCCCCGAGGAGCTCCTGGTATCCCCGGTAGACCGTCAGGGTCGGGCAGTAGATGGCGCCGGCGCCGCGGGCGAGGTCGAGGAATTCCTGGTCCACCGGCTTGTCCTCGACGCTGTGGACGAGGAGCTTCGCCCCGGCGCGCAGGGCCTCCTTGGCCTCGTCCAGGCCGGTGGCGTGGACGATCAGCGGCAGGCCGAGCTTGCGCGCCTCCTCCCCCGCGGCCCGGACCGCTCCGGACATCTCCTCCAGGCTGCGCTCCCGGGTGCGGATGAACCAGACCTTGACCGCGTCCGAGCCCTGGGCCTTGAGATACCGCGTGCCGGCCCGCGCCGACTCCGCGTCGGGGATGGCCACGAACTGGCGCTCCCCCGGGAGGTTCAGCCAATGGTCCAGGGTCGAGAGCAGTGGACCGGCCGCGGCCACCCTCGGCACGTCGGTCGCCGTCTCGAAACGCTCGGAGAGGGCGATCGTCCAGGGGTAGCCGCCCACGTCGAAGGCGGAGGTCACTCCCGAGCAGAGAAGCGAGCGGCCGAAGCGCTCCGGATGGGCGCGGAGGCCGGCCACGACCTCTTCATAGGGGTGCCGGTCGCGCACGTCCAGCGCGTCGGGCCGGCCGTCCGCCCAGCCGGTCTGGGAGAAATGGACGTGGGCGTCGACGAGGCCGGGGGTGATCCAGTGGCCGCGCAGGTCGACCGTGTCGATCCCCTGGGGGAGGGGACAGGCCGAGCGCGGGCCGGCGCAGTCGATCCTGCCGTCGCGCAGGACCACGACCGCGTCCGGGACCGGGGCGGCGCTGGTGCCGTCCACCAGGGTGGCTCCAATCAGGGCGCGGGGGGGAGGTGGCACGCCGGGAAGGGCCGGGAAGGCGGTGCTGACCGCGATCCTCCAGCCCTGGGGAGTCTCCAGGAAGAGGCGCTCGGAGATGCCGGAGACCTCCTCCTGGCCGTACCGGACGCGGTAGCGGTAGGTGCCGTAGACGAGACCGGGGCGGACCGGGGTCAGCCGCAGGTCGTCGCCGGCGATGTGATCGGGCCAGGCCTCGCCGGCGGTGGCGGCCAGTCCCTCGTATCCGAGTTGGAACCCGTCCGGGCCGGTGCGCACCAGGCGGTCGGACTCCAGATAGCAGGAGAGGTAGGCGTCCCGGTCCTTGTCCCGGATGGATTGCAGATTTTTCTCGAACAGCGTCCTGGCGGAGGCCAGGTCGTCCGCGCGGGCAGAGCCGGTCAGGAGGGTCAACAGAACGATCGGGACGAGGTATCTTCCTTGCAAGGTCACGCTCCTCTGCGACTGGGGTCGGCGTATGGTAACAGCATGGGCGCTGTGTCCATTGCGCCCCGCCCCGGGATGCCTTAGAGTGTCCACCTCAACGGCAAAACCGCATGAGCGGGTGGCCCAGGGAGAGTCGAGAACGGATGACGCCCGCGATCGAGCCTGCGTACCGCAGATCCACCGGACTGGTCGACGTGCTCGACCGTGTCCTGGACAAGGGCCTGGTCATCGCCGGGGACATCCGGGTGTCCCTGGCGGAGGTCGAGCTTCTGACCATCCGCATCCGACTGCTCGTCTGCTCGATCGACAAGGCCGAGCAGATCGGGCTGGACTGGTGGCGGCAGGATCCGAACCTGTCCGTGGCGGCCCGGCAGCTCTCGCTCGAGAACGAGACGCTGCGCCAGCAGGTCCGCCAGCTCGAGGAGAGGGTTGCATCGTTGGCTGTGGAGCGTCCTCGCCGGGAGGGTGCGCGCGCCCGCCCTGACAAGAAGAATTCCAGGGGGTAGAAATGCCGGTCGAACGAGCTTCCGGTGGAACGAGTCTGATCGACGTCCTGGACCGGGTCCTGGACAAGGGCATCGTGATCGATGCCTGGGTGAGGGTGTCCCTGGTGGGCATCGACCTGCTCACCGTGGAGGCTCGCATCGTCGTGGCATCCATCGATACCTACATCAGGTATTCAGAGGCCGTGTCCGCGGCTCCGACCGTATCGCGGCCGGGGCTGGAGGCACGCACCTCGGAGGAGCTGCTGGCCGAGAACGCGGCGCTCCGGGCTCAGCTCGCGGCCTCGACGGCGCGGGAAGAGCTGCCGGCGCGGCGCTCCAGGCAAACCAGCAAGCTGTAAGCCGTGGCCCGGGTCGCTCCGTTCACTGCTACGCCACAGGTCCGGGGAGGGGTCGGCTCGCGGGCCCGGCTCGCGCTGGTCGACGCCCTGCTCGCGGAGCAGGAGGTCCGCCCCTGCGCCGTGCTCACCCTGCGCTGGCTCGCCCGCCACGCCGGGATCGAGCGCGGCCTGTGCGCCGTGGTGGAGAGCGAGACCGGCCGACTCGTCGGCCTCACCGGCCTCGGCCTCTCCCTGGCCTCGGTCGACGCCTTCAGCCTCGACCTCAACGACCGCATGCACCCGCTGGTGGTCACTCTGGCGGCATCGGAGCCGGTCGCCTTCTCCGGCGCGGTGCCCGGCAGCGAGGCGGGCCAGGGCATGCGGCAGCCGGTGGACACGCCGCTGGGCAGCGATCCCTTCTACGCCGTGCCGCTCGGCGGACCGGGCGAGAGCGGCGACATCGGCCCCGGTCTCCTCCTGGTCGACGCCGTGGATTCCGCGGCCGAGGAGGATATCCGCTGGGCCGCCGAGGTCCTCGGAGTCCGCCTGCAGTCGCTCTGGTTCCGCCGTTCGCAGGTGGACGAGCGGCGCTACAAGCGGGAGCAGAGCTGGCTCTTCGGCGTCATCAACGCGGTCACCGATCCGATCCTGCTCACCGACTCGGAAGGCCGGATCCTGGTCGCCAACGCCGGCGCCGAGATGCTCCTCACCGCCGACGACCAGAAGAGCGAGGGGCGGCGGCGCGCCGTGGCGCTCAACAACATGCTGTTCTCGGCCTCGATCTTCACCTCCAGCTCGGGCGGCGGCCCGACCCGCCACGAGCTGCTGCTGGTCGATCCCACCGAGGGCCAGGACCTGCTCTTCGAGGTCATGAGCACGCCGGTCAAGATCCGCGCCGGCGAGACCGGCACGGTCTCGGTGCTGCGCAACGTCACCGACCTGCGCCGCGCCACCGACGAGATCGAGGAGCAGTACCGCAAGCTGCGCTTCGCCGAGGCCGAGACCCGCGCCGAGCGCGACCGCCTCGACCTGATCCTCAACTCCGCCCTCGATCCGATCCTGGTGACCGATCCGTCGGGCAACATCGTGCTGATGAACCCGCCCGCGGAGCGCATGTTCACGGTCGCCCCGGGCGACAAGATCGCCGAGGCGGAGCGCCGGGTGCGCGCCAACGACGCGGTGTTCACCTCCTTCGTGTCGGGCCTCTACGCCAGCCAGTCGCTGCGCTGGCGCGGCGAGCTCTCCCTGATCGAGCCGCGCAGCGGCGCCACGGTGCCGGTCGAGGCCATTTCAGGCAAAGTCCTCTCCAAGCACGGCGAGGACACGGCCGTGGTCACCATCCTCCACGACCTGACCGAGGCGGTGGAGAAGCAGCGCCTGTACGAGCAGGTCAAGCGCCACTCCGAGGAGCTGCGCGAGAAGGTGCGCGAGGCCACGGCCGAGCTCGCCGAGCAGAACGAGCTGCTGCGCCGCCAGGCCTTCCAGCTCGAGCAGGCCTCGGCGGCCAAGTCGCAGTTCCTGGCCAACGTCTCGCACGAGCTGCGCACGCCGCTCAACGCCATCATCGGCTACACCCATCTCCTCCTGGAGGGGGTCTCGGGCGAGCTCAGCCGGCCGCAGAGCGAGAAGCTCGGCCGGCTGGAGTCGAACGCGCGCCACCTGCTCTCGGTCATCAACGACCTTCTCGACCTCGCCCGCATCGAGTCGGGCAAGATGCCGGTCCAGCTCGAGCGCGTCGTGCTGCAGGAGCTGATCCACGAGGTGATGACCGAGGTCGAGGCGCTGATCGACGGCACCCGCCTGACCGTCACGCGGCACATCTCCGACGAGGTGCCGGAGATCCACACCGACCGGCAGAAGGTCAAGCAGATCGTCCTCAACCTGCTCTCGAACGCCTTGAAGTTCACGCCGCAGGGCTCGGTTTCGATCCGCCTGGACTACGAGCCGGAGAAGGAGTGGATCTCGGTCTCCGTGGCGGACACGGGCATCGGGATCTCGGAGGAGAACCAGAAGACGATCTTCGAGGCGTTCCAGCAGGCCGACAGCTCGTATGCCCGCCGGCAGGGGGGGACGGGCCTCGGCCTGACGATCTGCCGCCGGCTGGCCTCGATCCTGGACGGCCAGATCACCCTGATCAGCAGGCTCGGGGAGGGCTCGACGTTCACGCTCGTCCTCCCCCGCCAGCCGAGGGAGACATGAGCGAACCGGCCGAGACTCCGCAGGCGCCGCTGGTGCTGGTGGTCGACGACGTGGCGCACGGCCGCGAGATCTTCGCGGAATACCTGGAGTTCCGCGGCTTCCGCGTGGCGACCGCCGCCGACGGCCTGGAGGCCCTGGACAAGGCGTTCGAGCTGCTGCCGGACGTCATCCTGATGGACCTCTCGCTGCCGGGGCTCGACGGCTGGGAGGCCACCCGGCGCCTGAAGAGCGACGAGCGCACGAAGACGATCCCCATCATCGCCCTGACCGCGCACGCCCTGGCCTCGGCCCACGACAAGGCCAAGGCGGCGGGCTGCGATTCGGTGGTGACGAAGCCCTGCATCCCCAGGGATCTGGAGACGGAAGTCCGCCGCCAGCTCGCCGCCCGATCCGAACGATCCTGACCCGAAACCTGGAGGTTGACGGCCCGCCATGCCCAGAGCGAAGGAACCGACCGGAAAGAAGGCCGCCGCCGCCAAGAAGGACAAACCAGCGCCCGCGGCAAAGAAGACGCCGGCGGCAAAGAAGACGGCCGCACCGCGGAAGCGTCCGGCGCGGGCTGCGTCCCCGGCCCTGGAGGACCCGGCGCCAGCCCTCGGCGTTCCCGAGACTCCAGGAGCGCTCGCCGCCGCCCGCCTCGCCGCCGGGGAAGCCCTCGAGGGCCGGCTGAGCGAGCAGAGCGGCAAGTACGTCTACTGCATCATCCAGACGACCGATCCCCTGCGCTTCGGCCGCATCGGCATCGGCAGCGAGCCCGCCGACGTCCACACGGTCAACTACAAGGACATCGCGGCCGTGGTCTCGGACACGCCGCTGGAGGTCTACGATCCGACGCGCGAGAACGTGCTCGCCCACGAGCGGGTCAACGAGGCCGTGATGCGCAGCTACACGGTGCTGCCCATGTCCTTCAGCACGGTCTTCAAGACCAGCGACGACATCATCGAGCTGCTGCGCACGGCGTACGATGCCTTTCACGACGTGCTCACCAAGATGCAGGACAAACTGGAGTTCGGCCTCAAGGTGCTGTGGGAGCCGGAGCTGGTCATCCGCGAGATCGAGAAGGACGACGACAACCTCCGTCTCCTGCGCCAGCAGATCTCGCACCAGAAGGGCTCGACCTACTTCGCCCGCATGCAGTACGGCCGCCTCGTGGACTCGCTGCTCGCCGAGCGTTCGGAGACGCTCGTCGCCGAGATCTTCTCCGCGCTCGGCGCCGTATCGGTGGCATCGCGCGCCAACAAGCCGATCGGCGACAAGATGATCCTGAACGCGGCCTTCCTGGTCTCCCGCGACCGCGAGTCGGACTTCGACACGAAGGTGAAGGAGATCGACGCCAAGTACGAGAACCTGATGTTCAAGTACACCGGCCCGTGGCCGCCCTACAACTTCGTCAACATCCGGCTGAAGCTCGAGCGCGCGACCGAGAATCGCTGATGCTCATCCTCGACAACCTCCTCATCGGCGGCATCCGCTTCGTCCTCGACAAGGTCGCGTCCGCGGTGGACCAGGAGATGAACGACGAGGGGAGGCTGCGCGAGGAGCTGCTCGCCGCCCAGATGCGCTACGAGCTGGGCGAGATGTCGGACGAGGACTTCGTGGAATTCCAGGACGACATTCTGCTCCGCCTGCGCGAGATCCGCGAACGCGAGCGCGAGGCGGCCGGAGGCGCTGCTGGAGCGATGTCCTTCCAGCCCGGCGCCTTCGACGTCGACGTGAGCTTCACCGCTGACCGCACGTACGGCGACGAGGAGGAGCCATAGCCCTTCCCCCCTTCCGCTTCTTCGGCGGCAAGGGGGGTGTCGGCAAGACCACCTGCGCCGCCGCGGCCGCCCTCGCCTCCGCCGAGGCAGGCCAGCGCATCCTGATCGTCTCCACCGATCCGGCCCACTCGCTGGGCGACGCGCTGGACCGGGACCTGTCCTCCGAGCCCTTCCCCGTCACCCCGACCCTGCTCGCGGCCGAGCTGGACGTGGAGCGCGCGCTCGACCGCTGGCTCGGGGAGCGGCGCGACACCCTGCGCCGGATCGCCGAGCGCGGCACCTACCTGGATGAAGAGGACGTGGACCGGCTCCTCGGCCTTTCCCTGCCCGGCGCCGACGAGCTGGCCGGCCTGCTGGAGCTCACCCGCCTCGCCCGGGAGAGCGGCGCCCGCGAGACGGTCGTGGACACTGCGCCCACCGCGCACACCCTGCGCCTGATGGAGGTCCCCGGCCTGCTCCAGCGCTTCGCGGGCATCCTCGACGCGCTCGGGGAACGCCACCGGATCCTGGCCGAGAGCTTCGGCAAGGGCGGGCGGCAGCCGGACCTGACCGACGAGCTGATCGCCGAGATCGAGGAGGAGGGGCGGGAGATGGGCGAGCTGCTGCGCGATCCCGCGCGCGCCTCCTTCGCCTGGGTGCTGCTGCCCGAGGCGCTCGCCATCGCCGAGACCCGGGACGCCCTGGCGGCTCTCGACGAAGCGGGCATCCCCGTGAGCGAGGTCATCGTCAACCGGATGGCCGGACACCCCGGGGAGATGGAGGCGGTCGCCGAGATCCGCGAGGCGTTCGGGGATCGGAACCTGCGCTTTCTCCCTGAATTCGGGCGTGAGCCACGGGGGTTGCCCGCTCTCCGGAAGGTGGCGAAGGCGCTTTCCCAAAGGACACCAGGGACACCAAGGACCTCAAGGACAACAAGGACGAAGGCTTCCCCGGTCCTTGATGTCCTTGGTGTCCCTGGTGTCCTTGAGGTCCTTGTCCCCTCTGGCCTCCGCCTCCTGTTCTTCGGCGGCAAGGGAGGGGTGGGCAAGACCACCTGCGCCGCGGCTGCCTCCCTGGTGCTGGCCGAGAGCCAGGATGTCCTCCTCCTCTCGACCGACCCCGCCCACTCCCTGGCCGATGTCCTCGAAACACCCCTCGGGGATGACGAGCGGCCGGTCCCCCACGCACCAAGATTGCGGGCGCGGGAGCTGGACGCCTACGCCGCCTTCCAGGCCTGGCGCGGCCGTCACCATGACGAGCTCGGAGGAGCCCTCGGAGCCTTCGCCGGAGAGAGCCGGGATGCCGTCGAGAAGCTCCTGGACATCACCCCGCCCGGGCTCGACGAGCTGGTCGCCCTGTCCTCGATCCTCGATGCAACCGAGGAGGACAGGCTGGTGGTGGTCGACACCGCCCCTACCGGTCACGCCCTGCGCCTGCTCGAAGCGCCGGAGCTGGCCCTGGAGTGGGACCGGGTGCTGCTCTCGATCCTCCTCAAGTACCGGGAGGCCGTCAGCCTGGGCCGTCTCGCCGCCGAGCTGGTGGAGCTTTCCAAGAGCCTCAAGCGTCTCCTCGCTCTGCTCCGGGACCCCGCCCGGGCCCGCTTCGTGGCCGTGGCCCGGACCGGGGAGCTGCCCCGGCGGGAGACCCTCCGCCTGCTGGACGAGTTGGGGAAACTGTCGATCTCCGTGCCCGCGGTGATCGTCAACGCCGCGGACGAGGTCCCGAAGGGGTTTCCAAAGGGGTGCGCTATGATCACCGCGCCCGCCGTGTACCCTCCCCCCCGGGGAGCCGAAGCGCTCGCCGGGTGGGCCCGGACCTGGAAGCAGCAGCCATGAGGACCTCCGCGACCTATCTCTATTGCCTCGTGCGCACCCCGGGCACGCTCGCGGCCGAAGGGGCGCCCGACGGTCTGCCGGGCCTCTCCGCCCCCCGCGCGCTGGCTGTGGGCGACGGTCTCTGGCTGGTGGCCGCCGACGCGCCGCTCCCGGAGTACGAGGCCGCATCGATCCAGGCCAACCTCCAGGATCTCGACTGGGTCTCCGGCCGCGCCATGGCGCACGAGGCCATGGTCGAGCACTTCGGGAAGTCGGGCACGCTGGTCCCCATGAAGCTCTTCACGCTCTTCGCCGGCGACGACCGCGCCCTGGAGCACATCCGCTCCGAGCGCGCCCGGCTGGACCGCATCCTCGACCGGATCGCCGGCTGCCAGGAGTGGGGAGTGCTCGTGCGCTTCGACGAAGCGAAGGCGAAAGAGGTGGCTGCCGAAGAGGCGCGACAGGGAGCGGGCGCGAAGAGCGCGGGCACGGCCTTCCTCCTGCGCAAGAAGATGGAGCAGGAGGCCTCCCGCACCCTGCTCGCCCGGCTGCGGGGAGAGATGGACGAGGTCTTCTCCGACCTGGAGGCTCAGGCGGCCGAGGCCCGGCGGCGAGAGCCCGTCTCCCCCTCGCCGCTGCTGCTCGACGGCGCCTTCCTCGTGCGGTTCGAACAGGCGGCGGGATTCGAGAAGACGGTCGACCGCTGGGCGAAGCGCCTCTCGGAGCAGGCCTGCGAGGTGACCCTGACCGGCCCGTGGCCGCCGTACAACTTCATCGGGGGGGAGGCGTCATGAGCGAGCCGGCCTTCGCGGGAGTCGAGGAGTTCGCCGACCAGGCGCAGAATTCGCTGCTCGACCTGGTCGACAACCTCCTCAACCAGGGCGTGTTGATCCATGGCGAAGTGGTGCTCGGGCTGGCCGGCGTGGACCTGGTCTACCTCCAGCTCTCGGCGCTGCTCTGCGCGGCGGACCGCGTCCTGCCGTTGAAGCCGAAGAGGTGAGCCTCCTCTATCTCTATGCCGTGATCGACGAGGAGCTTTCATCGCTGGAAGACCCTCTCCGCCTGGTCCGCTGCGGGGAGCTGCTGGTCGTGGTGGGGGAGACGGCGCCTCCGCTGACTCCCGAGAGCCTGGCGGCTCAGGATGCGGTCGTCCGCCGGCTGAGCGGGGCGGTCTCCGCCCTCCTCCCCATCCGCTTCGGAGAGACGGTCCGGGACGAGGAGGAGCTCCGCAAGCTCCTGCAGCCGCGCGGCCCCGCTCTCGCCGAGGCGCTGGCGAAGGTGCGAGGCTGCGAGCAGATGACCCTGCGGGTCTTCGGCAATCCAGACCCTCCGCCACCCGAGCCAGCGGAAGACGCCGGTCCGGGCACCCGCTACCTGGAAGCGAGGCGGCGCGAGGTCGAGCGTGCGCCCTCCCTCCCCGAGATCGAGCCGCTGCTCGACCGTCTCCGCCCGCTGGTGAAAGCCGAGAGGATCGAGCGCAAGGAGCAGGGGACGCTCCTCGGAACCGTCTACCATCTGGTGAGGAGAGAGGACGTGCCAGCCTACAAGGAAGCCTCGATCGACCGCCGGGTCACCCTGAGCGGCCCCTTCCCCCCCTACGCCTTTGCCCCGGGACTGGACACATGAGCACCCGCGACACCCGCGACATTGTCCGCCTGGAGATCGAAGAGCTGGAAGCCATCCGGCAGGAGATCGAGCGCCAGGCCGAAGCGCAGCCCCCGCGCTGGAACGCCGATCCCGAGGAGGTGCAGCGCTCGGTCGCCCGGCTGGTCCTGGCGCTCGTCGAGTTCCTCCGCCGGCTCATGGAGAGGCAGGCGATCCGCCGCATGGAGGCCGACACCCTCACCCCGGAGGAGATCGAAGCCCTCGGCGTGGCCCTCATGAAGCTCGAAGAGACCGTCCACGACATGGCCGGGCGGTTCGGGATCGACCCCAAGGAGCTCAACCTGGATCTGGGGCCGTTGGGCAAGCTGATCTAGGCGTTGGGCCTCTTGCGGGGTGGGTGGATCTCCAGGGAGAGCTGCCAGCCGAGGGCTCGCGCATAGCGCTCGAGAGTCGAGAAACGGATGCTGCCTGCGCTGTTTTCGATGCGGCTGATGGCCGACTTCTTCGTGGCCAGGCGCTCGGCCACCTGCTCTTGAGTGAGGCCGGCCTTCTCGCGAGCCTGGCGGAGCAGGGCACCGACTTTGAAGTCGCTATAGCCCGTTTCGAGGCCGTCGGCGAACTCGGGATCGCGCGCAGCCCGCGCCTGGGTGTACTTCTTCAGGTCGCTCATGGTGTTTGTCTCCTGCTCAGATAGTCCTGCCGGCGCGCCGATGCCACGTCGATTTCTTGCCGTGGCATTTTCTCGCTCTTCTTCGCGAAGCCACTCACGACGACGAACCGGGACGAGTCGAAGAACCCGATCAGCCGGAAAGTATCGCCGCCGTGCTGCGCCCTGACTTCCCAGAGGCCATCGGTGCCGGTCAGTTTCTTGAAGTACTGAGCGGGCACCGGGTCGAGCTGCTCAACCAAGCGCAGCACCCAGATCACCTTCTGGGCCTGTTTGCCGGTGAGTGCGTCGAGAAACTCCTCGACCGGGCGGTCATCGGACTCGGTCCGGTAGAAGTGCACCTCGCGCACCGGGGCAGGTTAACACAAACGCGAACTTGGAGCCTACCCGGCTCCTGTTCCCAGGCCCCCGCCCCTTGACTTTCCCCACCATCTGCGATGGAATCAGGACCGATCCGGTACTGTTTCATCCGGTGGGGGCAGTCGCATGATCCGAATCACCAAGCAGACCGACTACGGGATCGTCCTTCTGACGCACCTGTCCGCGCAGCCGGAGCGGCACGTCAACGCTCCCGAGCTGGCGGCGGAGACGCAGCTCCCGCTGCCCATGGTGAGCAAGATCCTGAAGCTCCTCGTGCGCGAGGGGCTGCTGCTGTCCCACCGCGGGGTCAAGGGAGGCTACAGCCTGGCCCGGCTGCCGGCCGAGATCACGATGGCGGAGATCATCACGTCCCTGGAAGGGCCGATCGCCATCACCGAGTGCATCGACGTGAGCAGCGACTGCTCCCACGAGCAGCTCTGCCCCGTGCGCAGCAACTGGCACCGCATCAACGCCGCCGTCCGGGGCGCCCTCGAAGGCATCACCCTGGCCGAGATGACCCATCCACTGCCGACGGTCCAGAAGCTGGTCACGATCGGCGACGGCAGGCACTACGGAGCCCAGCTCCGACAGATCTGAGGGAGAGACATGCAGGACTCAACCAGCACCATCGAGCAGTTTGCGACGCAGGACTACAAGTTCGGCTTCGTGACCGATATCGAGCAGGACAACATCCCGCCCGGCCTGAGCGAGGACGTCGTGCGCCTGATCTCCGCCAAGAAGGGCGAGCCCGAGTGGCTCCTCGACTGGCGGCTGCGGGCCTACCGCCACTGGCTCACCATGGAGGAGCCGCGCTGGGCGAACATCCATCACGCGCCCATCGACTACCAGTCGATCATCTACTTCGCGGCGCCCAAGGCCGGCCCGAAGAGCCTCGACGAGGTCGATCCGGAGATCCTCAAGACCTACGAGAAGCTGGGCATCCCGCTCCACGAGCGCGAGATCCTCGCCGGCGTGGCGGTCGATGCCGTGTTCGACAGCGTCTCCGTGGCCACCACCTTCAAGGCGAAGCTGGCCGACATGGGGATCATCTTCTCCTCGTTTTCCGAGGCCGTGCGCGAGCATCCCGAGCTGGTGAAGAAATACCTCGGCTCGGTCGTCCCCTACACGGATAATTTCTACGCGACGCTCAACTCGGCGGTGTTCTCGGACGGCTCGTTCGTCTACATCCCGAAGGGCGTGCGCTGCCCCATGGAGCTGTCCACCTACTTCCGGATCAATGCCAAGAACTCGGGCCAGTTCGAGCGCACCCTGATCGTCGCGGACGAGGGCGCCCACGTCTCCTACCTCGAAGGGTGCACGGCGCCGATGCGCGACGAGAACCAGCTCCACGCCGCCGTGGTCGAGCTGGTGGCGCTCGACAACGCCACGATCAAGTATTCGACCGTCCAGAACTGGTACCCGGGCGACGAGAACGGCAAGGGCGGTATTTACAATTTTGTCACCAAGCGCGGCAAGTGCGAGGGGCGGGCCTCGAAGATCTCGTGGACCCAGGTGGAGACCGGCTCGGCCATCACCTGGAAGTACCCGAGCGTCATCCTCAAGGGCGACGACTCGATCGGCGAGTTCTACTCCGTGGCTTTGACCAAGGGCTGGCAGCAGGCCGACACCGGGACGAAGATGATCCACATCGGCAAGAACACGAAGAGCAACATCGTCTCCAAGGGCATCTCGGCCGGCCACGGGCAGAACACCTACCGCGGCTCGGTGAGGATCCTCAAGGGAGCGGACGGCGCGCGCAACTACTCGCAGTGCGATTCCATGCTGATCGGTCAGGATTGCGGCGCTCACACGTTCCCGTACATCGACGTGCAGAACCCGACCGCCCAGATGGAGCACGAGGCCACGACGTCCAAGATCGGCGAGGACCAGATCTTCTACTGCAACCAGCGGGGAATCTCGACCGAGGACGCCGTCTCGATGATCGTCAACGGCTTCTGCAAGGAGGTCTTCCGCGAGCTGCCCATGGAGTTCGCCGTCGAGGCCCAGAAGCTCCTCGCGGTCAACCTGGAAGGGAGTGTCGGCTGATATGCTTCAGATCAAGAACCTGCACGTTTCCGTCGAGGGCAACGAGATCCTGCGCGGGATCGACCTGGAAGTGCCCACGGGCGCGGTGCATGCCATCATGGGCCCGAACGGCTCGGGCAAGAGCACCCTGGCCCGCGTCCTGGCCGGCCAGGAGGCCTACGAGGTCACCGCCGGCGAAGTGATCTTCGACGGCAAGAATCTGTTGGAGATGGACCCCGAGGAGCGGGCGCGCGAAGGCGTGTTCATGGCCTTCCAGTACCCGGTCGAGATCCCCGGGGTGAGCAATACCTATTTTCTCAAGGCGGCGCTCAACGCCGTGCGCAAGCACCGCGGGCTGCCCGAGATCGACGCCATGGAATTCCTCACCCTCGTGCGCCAGAAGATGAAGCTGGTGCAGATGGACGAGTCGCTGCTCCACCGTCCGGTCAACGAAGGGTTTTCCGGCGGCGAGAAGAAGCGCAACGAGATCTTCCACATGGCCGTGCTGGAGCCGCGCCTCGCCGTGCTCGACGAGACCGACTCGGGGCTCGACATCGACGCCCTGCGCATCGTGGCCGACGGGGTCAACGTGCTGCGCGCGGTGGACCGTTCGTTCCTGCTCATCACCCACTACCAGCGGCTGCTCAACTACATCGTCCCCGACCAGGTGCACGTCCTCCTGGACGGCCGCATCGTGCGCTCGGGCGGCAAGGAGCTGGCCCTGGAGCTCGAAGAGAAGGGCTACGCGTGGCTCGAGGAAGCTGCCGCGCAGCCCGTGGGAGCTTGATCGTGACGACCATCCTCCGTACTGAAGAGCTGACGGGAGCGGCCCGCTTCGCGGCTGACTTCGATACGTTCCTGCGCGAGCTGCCGGCCTCTGAGCCGGCCGCGGTCACGGCCCTGCGCCGCATGGCCATCGAGCGCTTCGCCACCCTCGGCTTTCCCACCCTCCGCCAGGAGGCATGGCGCCAGACCAACGTCTCCCCGATAGCCCAGGGCACGTTCGTGCGCCCTGAAGGTCCGGAGCCGGTCGTGGACCTCTCCCGGCTGGAGCCGCTCGCCGAGGGCGCCGCGGCCCGCCTGGTCTTCGTCAACGGCCGCCTCTCGTCCCGGCTCTCGGTCCTGGGCGACCTGCCGGCCGGCGTGATCGTGGCGAGCCTCGCCGAGGCGCTGGAAAAGGCGCCCGACAAGGTCGAGCCCTGGCTCGGGCAGCATGCCCGCTTCGACGACCATCCGTTCGTCGCCTTGAACACCGCGTTCCTGCGCGACGGCGCGCTCGTCTGGGTGCCCCGCGGCGTGATCGTCGAGAAGCCGATCCATCTGATGTTCGTCTCGACCTCTCAAGGTCCTGACCCGATCGTGACCTTCCCGCGCAACCTGTTCGTGACCGGCGAAAACAGCCAGGTCACGCTGGTCGAGACCTATGCCGGCGACGGCGCCTACTTCACCTGCCCGGTGACCGAGCTGGTGGCGGGTCCGGCGTCCGTGGTCGATCACTACAAGCTGCAGCTCGAGAGCCGCGAGGCGTTCCACATGGCCACGTTCCAGATCGAGGCGGAGCGGAGCTGCACGCCCAGCTCGCACTCGATCTCGATCGGCGGCGCGCTGGTGCGCAACGACGTCAACGCCGTCCTCGACGGCGAGGGCATCGACTGCATCCTCAACGGGCTCTATCTCGCCGAGGGCCGGCAGGTGATCGACAACCACATGCGCGTCGAGCACGCCAAGCCGCACTGCGCCAGCCACGAGCTGTACAAGGGAGTCCTGGACGGCGCCGCCCGCTCGGTTTTCAACGGCTTGATCCATGTCCACCCGGGAGCGCAGAAGACCGACGCCAAGCAGTCGAATCGAAACCTTTTGCTCTCCGGCAGCGCCATCGCCAACTCGAACCCGCAGCTCGAGATCTTCGCCGACGACGTGAAGTGCACCCACGGCTCCACCGTGGGCCAGCTCGACGAGGACGCGATCTTCTACCTCCGCTCCCGCGGCATCGGCGTGGAGGCGGCGCGCAGCCTGCTGACCTACGCCTTCGCCAGCGACATCGTCGAGCGCATCAAGGTCGAGCCCGTGCGGCGCGACCTCGAAGAGCTCCTCTTTGCCCGATTGCCGCAGGGAGAGGTCGTCAGACAGGCGGTTTGACCCGGAGATGTCCGCTCCGCTCGCAGCACCTCAGATCCTCGCACCCGGTTACGATCTCGACCGGGTGCGGGACGACTTCCCCATCCTCTCCCGTCAGGTCCACGGCAAGCCACTGGTCTACCTGGACAACGCGGCCAGCACCCAGAAGCCGCGCGCCGTGCTCGACGCCATCGCCGATTGCTACGGCGGCTACTACTCGAACGTCGAGCGCGGGGTCCACACCCTCTCCCAGCTCTCGACCGAGGCGCGGGAGCAGGCCCGCGAGACCGTGCGCCGCTTCCTCGGCGCCGAGCAGGTTGGCGAAATCGTCTTCCTGCGCGGCACGACCGAAGCCATCAACCTCGTGGCTGGGAGTTGGGGCACGCAGAACCTCGGCCCTCACGACGAGATCCTGATCACCGGCCTGGAGCATCATTCCAATCTGGTCCCCTGGCAGACGCTCTGCGAGCGGCAGGGCGCGCGGCTGCGGGTCGCTCCCCTCGACGACACCGGCGAGGTGATCCTGGAGGAATTCGAGCGCCTGCTTTCGGACCGCACCCGCATGGTCGCGGTCGCGCACGTCTCGAACGCGCTCGGCACGATCAACCCGGTGCGCGAGATGGCCGACATGGCCCACCGGCACGATGCCCTGTTCCTGGTGGATGGCGCCCAGGGAGTGCCCCACCTGCAGGTGGACGTGCGCGCCCTGGGCTGCGACTTCTACGCCTTCTCCGGCCACAAGGTATACGGCCCCAGTGGCATCGGCGCGCTCTACGGCCGCGCCGACCTGCTCGCGGCCATGCCCCCGTGGCAGACCGGCGGCGGCATGGTCCACGGCGTGACCTTCGAGAAGACCACCTTCGCGCCGCCGCCCCACCGCTTCGAAGCCGGCACCCCGTTCATCGAAGGGGCCATTGCGCTCGGAGCCGCGCTCGACTACATGGAGAGGATAGGCCTGCCCGCGATCGCCGCCTGGGAGTCCGAGCTGCTCGCCTATGCCACGGAGCGTCTCCACGAGATCCGCGGCCTGCGGCTCGTGGGCACGGCGCGGCACAAAGCGGCCGTGGCCTCGTTCGCCATGGAAGGCATCCATCCGCATGACGTGGGCACGATCCTCGACCAGGAGGGGATCGCGGTGCGCGCCGGCCACCACTGCGCGCAGCCGGTGATGGAGCGGTTCGGCGTGCCGGCGACCACGCGCGCGTCGTTCGGCCTCTACAATCGGATGGAGGAGGTGGATGCCCTGATCGCCGCCCTGCACCGCGCCCGGGAGATCTTCGGCTGATGTCCGACCTGCGCGATCTCTATCAAGAGGTCATCCTCGACCACAACCGCGTGCCCCGAAACTTCGGGAAGCTGGAGAATGCCAACCGCGAGGCCGAAGGGCACAACCCTCTCTGCGGCGACCGCGTCCGTGTCTCCCTGCATGTCGAGGGCGACCGGATCGAGGGGATTGCCTTCGAGGGCTCGGGCTGCGCCATCTCCACGGCCTCGGCCTCGCTGATGACCGAGGCGCTCAAGGGCAGGACGGTCGAGGAGGCCCGCCGCCTCTTCCACGGCTTCCACGACCTCTGACGAC
>Ga0268265_10000858_pt1 | contig 28507 bp, 33 predicted proteins | sample KBSSwiS52_FD_190355 | JGI IMG/M metagenome (GOLD analysis project Ga0268265, IMG submission 190355) | Switchgrass rhizosphere microbial communities from Kellogg Biological Station, Michigan, USA - KBS Switchgrass S5-2 (SPAdes) (version 2) | ecosystem: Host-associated > Plants > Roots >...
AGGTGAGCGTCAAGGAAGCGGCGCCGCGCGGCCGCGTGAAGAAGGGCGAGATCTACGACGCCGTGGTGGTGCGCACCGCCAAGGGCGTGCGCCGCGCCGACGGCTCGCTGATCCGCTTCGACCGCAACGCCGCGGTGCTGCTCACGCCGAAGATGGAGCCGATCGGCACGCGTATTTTCGGGCCGGTGACGCGCGAGTTGCGCACCGAGCGCTTCATGAAGATCGTCTCGCTCGCACCCGAGGTGCTGTGATGCAACGCATTCGCAAGGGCGACGAAGTCATCGTGCTGGCGGGTCGCGACAAGGGCAAGCGCGGCACCGTGCTGCGCCGGGTCGACACCGACCACGTGGTGGTCGAGGGCGTGAACCGCACCAAGAAGCATCAGCGCCCGAACCCGATGAAGGGCATCACCGGCGGCATCGTCGATAAGGATCTGCCGATCCACATCTCTAACGTGGCGCTGTTCAACCCCGCGACCAAGAAGGCCGACCGCGTCGGCAGCAAGACGCTGCAGGACGGCCGCAAGGTGCGCATCTTCAAGGCAAACGACGAGCAGGTGGACGCGTAAATGGCCAAGGAAGACAAGTCGAAGCAAGAGAAACCCGAAAAGAAGGCGCCGCCGCAGCAACAGCAGCAGGCGAAGCCGAAGAAGGAACAGGCGCCGAAGAAGGAAGCGAAGGATGCGGCGCCCAAGGCGCCCGCTGCGCCGGAGCAGCCCGCGCCGCCCGCCCGTCTCGCCACTTACTACCGCGAAAAAGTGGTACCCGAGCTGATGCAGAAGCACGGCTACAAGACGGTCATGCAGGTGCCGCGCCTGCGCAAGATCACCATCAACATGGGCGTGGGCGAAACCACCACCGACAAGAAGATCCTCGACCACGCGGTGGCCGACATGACCAAGATCGCCGGCCAGAAGCCGGTGGTCACCAAGACGCGCAAGTCGATCGCGAATTTCAAGGTGCGCGCTAACTTCCCGGTGGGCTGCATGGTGACGCTGCGCGGCGCGCGCATGTACGAGTTCCTCGACCGCCTGGTGAACATCGCGATGCCGCGCATCCGCGACTTCCGCGGCGTGTCCAACCGCTCGTTCGACGGCAGGGGCAATTACAGCCTCGGCTTCAAGGAGCAGATCATTTTCCCCGAGATCGAGTACGACAAGATCGACACCCTGCGGGGAATGAATATCGCCATCACCACCACGGCGAGAACCGACGACGAGGCGCGTTCGCTGCTTGCGGCGTTCCGCTTCCCATTCAAGCACTGAGAGAGAACGCATGGCCAAGCTCGCACTCAAGCTCCGCGACCAGAAGCGCCGCAAGACCGTCGAGAAATTCAAGGCGAGGCGCGCGCAACTGCTCGAGATCATCTACGACCAGCGCGCCTCCGACGAAGCGCGGGAAGAGGCGCGCGACAAGCTGCAGAAGCTGCCGCGCGACGCCTCCCCGGTGCGGCTGCGCAACCGCTGCGCGCTCACCGGCCGGCCACGCGGGGTCTATCGCAAGTTCGGCCTGGGGCGCAACAAGCTGCGCGACCTCGCGCTGCGCGGCGAGGTGCCCGGCGTGATCAAGGCAAGCTGGTAAGGAGACCTGCATGAGCATGAGCGACCCGATCGCGGACATGCTGGTTCGCATCCGCAATGCCCAGATGGTGGGGCATACGGAAGTGGCGATGCCGGCGTCCAAGATCAAGGCTTCCATCGCCCAGGTCCTCAAGGACGAGGGCTACATCGAGGACTTCGCGCTGCGCGACGAAGGTCCGAAAAAGCAGTTGCGCATCGGCCTCAAGTACTACGCCGGCCGGCCGGTGATCGAGCGCCTCGAACGCGTATCGAAGCCGGGCCTGCGCGTCTACCGCGGGCGCGACGACATTCCCCGCATCATGAACGGCCTCGGCGTGGCGATTCTCTCGACCTCGCGCGGCGTGATGACCGACCGCAAGGCGCGCGCCGACGGCGTTGGCGGCGAAATCCTTTGCATCGTTGCCTGAGCGTGCCATGTCCAGGATAGCCAAATACCCCGTTCCAGTGCCGAAGGGCGTCGAGGTGAACCTCGCCGGCGGCAGCATCTCCGTGAAAGGGCCGCTCGGCACCATCGCGCGCGCGGCCGATCCCAACGTCGGCGTGCAGAAGGAAGGCGAGAGCATCACCTTCAAGGCGCTCGGCAACTCGAACCACGCCAATGCGATGTCCGGCACGATGCGCGCGCTGGTCGCGGGCATGGTGACCGGCGTCACCAAGGGCTTCGAGAAGCGCCTCGCGCTGGTGGGCGTCGGCTTCCGTGCCCAGGCGCAGGGCGAGTCGCTGTCGCTCTCGCTCGGCTACTCCCATCCGGTGGTGCACAAGATGCCGAAAGGCATCAAGGTGGCCACTCCCACCCAGACCGAAATCGTGATCAGCGGCGTGGACAAGCAGCTCGTCGGACAGGTGGCGGCCGAAGTGCGCGCCTACCGCCCGCCCGAGCCCTACAAGGGCAAGGGCGTACGCTACCGCGACGAAGTCATCGTGCTTAAAGAGACGAAGAAGAAGTAGCGACCATCATGAGCGAAAAGAACCTTGCCCGACTGCGCCGCGCGCGCCAGACCCGCCTCAAGATCGCCGAGATCGGTGCCGTGCGTCTGACCGTGTATCGCACCAACGCGCACATTTATGCGCAAATCACTTCGCCCGCCGGCGACAAGGTGCTCGCCACCGCGTCGACCTTGGAAAAGGACCTGCGCAGCCAGCTCAAGCACGGCGGCAACCGCAAGGCGGCGGAGCTGATCGGCCAGCGCATTGCCGCGAAAGCCAAGGAAAAGGGCATCGAGAAAGTCGCGTTCGACCGCGGCGGCTACCGCTACCACGGGCGCATCAAAGCGCTCGCCGACGCGGCGCGCGCCGGCGGATTGAAGTTCTAAGCGCCACGTTCTAGCGAGAAATCATGGCAAAGATCCAACCGAGAATGCAGCACGAAGAGCGCGGCGACGGCCTGCGCGAGAAGATGATCGCGGTCAACCGCGTCACCAAGGTGGTGAAGGGCGGCCGCGTGCTCGGCTTCGCCGCGCTCACTGTGGTCGGCGACGGCGACGGCGGCATCGGCATGGGCAAGGGCAAGGCACGCGAGGTGCCGGTCGCCGTGCAAAAGGCGATGGAAGAGGCACGCCGGAAACTCTTCAAGGTCAAGCTGAAGAACGGCACGCTGCATCACATCCTGAAGGGGCGCCACGGCGCCGCCCGGGTGCTGATGCAGCCGGCGCACGAAGGCACCGGCATCATCGCCGGCGGCCCGATGCGCGCGGTATTCGAGGTCATGGGCGTCACCAACGTGCTCGCCAAGTGCTTCGGCTCGACCAACCCCTATAACGTGGTGCGCGCGACGCTGAACGGGCTGAAGTCGATGAGCACGCCGGCCGAGATCGCGGCGCGGCGCGGCAAGAAGGTCGAGGAGATCATCACCCCATGAAGAAGATCAAGGTCACGCTGCTGAAGAGCTTCGTGGGCATCAAGCGCACACATCGCGCGACGGTGCGCGGGCTCGGGCTGAAGCGGATCAATCACGCGGTCGAGTTGGCCGACACCCCGGCGGTGCGCGGCATGGTCGAGAAAATCAGCTACCTGGTGCGCGTCGATGCGACTTAACTCTCTGAAACCGGCGCCCGGCGCCAAGCAGGACCGTCACCGCGTCGGCCGCGGCATCGGCTCGGGCTGGGGCAAGACCGCGGGCCGCGGCCACAAGGGCCAGCGTGCACGCTCCGGCGGCTTCCACAAGGTCGGCTTCGAGGGCGGACAGATGCCGCTGCACCGGCGCCTGCCGAAGCGCGGCTTCAACTCGCCTACGCGCGACGACGTCGCCGAGGTGCGCACCGGCGACTTGCAGGGAATGCAGGTCGCGGAAATCGATCTCGCCGCGCTCAAGGCGGCCGGCATCGTGTCACGCAAGGCGCTCGCCGCGAAAGTGATTCTTTCGGGCAAGCTCGAGCGCAAGGTCGCGCTCAAGGAAATTCTGGTGACCAAGGGCGCGCGCTCGATGATCGAGGCCGCGGGCGGCACGATCCAGATCACGCCCAAGCCCGAGGCGCCGAAGAAGCCGAAGAAAGAGAAGAAGAAGGCCAAGCCCGAAGCTGAGGAAGGCGCGAAAGGCGCCGAGGGCGCCAAGGCCTGATGGCGACGGCGCTTCCCAACGTCGGCAAGGGCGCGCGCTACGGCGACCTGAAGCGGCGCCTGCTGTTCCTGCTGGCGTCGTTGCTCGTGTTTCGCATCGGCGCGCACATCCCGTGCCCGGGCATCGACCCGAAGGTGCTCGCCGACCTGTTCCAGGGGCAGCAGGGCGGCATCCTCGGCATGTTCAACATGTTCTCGGGCGGCGCGCTGTCGCGCTTCACCATCTTCGCCCTTGGCATCATGCCGTACATCTCGGCGTCGATCATCATGCAGCTGATGACCGCGGTGAGCCCGCAGCTCGACCAGCTGCGCAAGGAAGGCGAGTCCGGCCGCCGCAAGATCACGCAGTACACGCGCTACGGCACGGTGTTCCTCGCGCTGTTCCAGGCCACCGGCATCTCGATCGCACTGGAATCGCAGCCCGGTCTGGTGCTCGATCCCGGCATGCTGTTTCGGCTGACCACGGTGACTTCGCTCGTCACCGGCACCATGTTCCTGATGTGGCTCGGCGAGCAGATCACCGAGCGCGGCCTGGGCAACGGCATCTCGATCATCATCTTCGCCGGTATCGCGGCCGGACTGCCCAACGCGATCGCCGGCACGCTCGAGCTGGTGCGCACCGGCGCCATGCACCCGCTCACCGCGCTGCTGATCGCGCTGGCGGTGCTCGTGGTCACGGCCTTCGTCTGTTTCGTCGAGCGCGGCCAGCGCAAGATCCTGGTGAATTACGCCAAGCGCCAGGTTGGCAACCGCGTCTACGGCGGTCAGAGCTCGCACCTGCCGTTCAAGCTCAACATGTCCGGCGTGATCCCGCCGATCTTCGCCAGCTCGCTGATCCTGTTTCCAGCCACCGTCCTGGGCTGGTTCGGCTCGGCCGAAGGACTGCTGTGGCTGCGCGACATCGCCGGCACGCTCACCCCGGGGCAGCCGATCTACGTGCTGATGTACGGCGCACTCATCGTGTTCTTCTGCTTTTTCTACACTGCGCTGCAGTACAACCCGAAGGAAACCGCCGACAATCTGAAGAAGTCCGGCGCTTTCGTCCCGGGTATCCGACCGGGCGACCAGACCGCGCGCTATCTTGAAAAAATCCTGACGCGCCTCACCTTGGCGGGGGCCATCTACGTTACCGCGGTCTGCCTGCTGCCGGAATTCCTCATCCTGCGCTGGAACGTGCCGTTCTATTTCGGCGGCACGTCGCTACTGATCATCGTGGTGGTGACCATGGATTTCATGGCCCAGGTGCAGGCTTACATCATGACGCACCAGTACGAAAGCCTGCTGCGCAAGGCCAATTTCAAGGGCGGCCCGGGGCTGCCTGTGCGTTAGCGCATGGCGAAGGAAGATGTCATCGAGATGCAGGGGGAGGTCGTGGAAAACCTGCCGAACGCGACCTTCCGAGTAAAGCTGGAGAACGGACACACGATTCACGCCTTCATCTCTGGAAAGATGCGTATGAACTACATCCGCATCCTGCCGGGCGACAAGGTAACGGTGCAGATGACGCCGTACGACCTCACCAAGGGTCGGATCACGTTTAGAGCGAAGTAAAAGGAGTACCGATGAAAGTGATGGCTTCAGTCAAAAAAATCTGCCGCAAGTGCAAGATCGTGCGGCGCAAGGGCGTGGTGCGGGTGATTTGCGCCGATCCGCGCCATAAACAGCGTCAAGGTTGATAAGGCCTTGAGAAAACAGATATAATTTCAGGTTCCCCATGGCACGCATTGCAGGCATCAACATTCCGAACCACCAGCACGCCGACATCGCGCTGACCGCGATCTATGGCATCGGCCGCGCTCGCGCACAGGCCATCTGCACCGCCGCCGGCGTGCAGGGCACGCGCAAGATCAAGGACCTCACCGACGCCGAGCTCGACCGCCTGCGCGAGAACGTGCAGAAGCTCACCGTCGAGGGCGACCTGCGCCGCGAGGTGCAGATGTCGATCAAGCGCCTGATCGACCTGAGCTGTTACCGCGGCTCGCGCCATCGCAAGGGACTGCCGGTGCGCGGCCAGCGTACCCGCACCAATGCGCGTACTCGCAAGGGGCCGCGCAAGGCAGCGATCAAACTCAACGTGCAAGCAGGGAAGGCCGCGTAAATGGCTAGCCGAAACGCACCGACGCGCCAGGAACTGCAGCAGACCGCTTCCGCGCGCGCGCGCAAGAAGGTCAAGAAGAACGTGTCCGAAGGCATCGCGCACATCCACGCGTCCTTCAACAACACCATCGTCACGATTACCGATCGCCAGGGAAATACGCTCGCCTGGGCAACCTCGGGCCATGCCGGCTTCAAGGGCTCGCGCAAGTCCACGCCGTTTGCCGCGCAGGTTGCGGCCGAACGCTGCGGGCGCGCGGCGCAGGAATGCGGCGTGAAGAACATCGAAGTGCGCATCAAGGGCCCCGGCCCGGGCCGCGAGTCTGCGGTGCGCGCGCTCAATGCGATCGGTTTGAAAATCGGCAGCATTGCCGACGTCACCCCGATTCCCCACAACGGCTGCAGGCCGCCCAAGCGGCGCCGCGTTTAGGTCGACTACTCTAATGGCTAGAAACCTCGACAAGTGCCGGCATTGCCGGCGAGAAGGCGAAAAGCTCTTTCTCAAGGGCGAGAAGTGCTTTACCGACAAGTGTCCGGTCGAGCGCCGCGCCTATGCGCCCGGCCAGCACGGGCAGAAGAGCGGTGCGCGGCTTTCCGACTACGGCAAGCAGCTGCGCGAAAAACAGAAGGTGCGCCATATCTACGGCCTGCTCGAGCGGCAGTTCCGCGGCACCTATGCCGAGGCGTCGCGCTCGAAGGGCGTCACCGGCGAGCGCCTGCTGCAGCTGCTCGAAGCGCGCCTGGACAGCGTGGTCTACCGGATGGGCTTCGGCGCCTCGCGTGCCGAAGCGCGCCAGCTGGTGCGCCACAACGGCATCACGGTCAACGGCAAGCGCGTCAACATCCCCTCCTACGAGGTGCGTCCGGGAGAGGTGATCGAAGTCGCCGGCAAAGTGAAAGAGCAGCTGCGGGTGAAAGCCGCGGCCGAAGCCGCCGCGTCGCGCCACATCCCGGAATGGCTGGAAGTGGATACGAAGGGGCTGAAGGGCACGTTCAAGGCGCTGCCTGCGCGCGCCGATCTGCCCCAGACCATCAACGAGAGCCTGATCATCGAGCTGTACTCGAAGTAATCAGTTTTTTAGGACCCAAGACATGCCCCAATCGGGATTTCTGAAGCCGCGTATTGTTGACGTTCAAAACCTGTCGCCGAACCACGCTCGGGTGACGATGGAGCCATTCGAGCGCGGCTACGGCCACACGCTCGGCAACGCGCTGCGGCGCGTGCTGCTCTCCTCGATGCCCGGCTATGCGCCGACCGAGGTGCAGATTGCCGGCGTCGTGCACGAGTACTCCACGCTCGACGGCGTGCGCGAGGACGTGGTCGACATCCTTCTCAACCTCAAGGGTGTGGTGTTTCGCCTGCACAACCGCGCGGAAGCCATCCTGTCGCTGAAGAAGAAGGGCGGCGAGGGCAACGGCGCGGTCACGGCCGCGGACATCGAGCCCGCGCACGATGTCGAGATCGTGAATCCCGACCATGTGATCGCTCACCTCGCGGGCGGCGGCAAGCTCGAGATGCAGATCAAGGTCGAGTCCGGCCGCGGCTATGTGCCCGGCAACATGCGCTACCTGCCCGAGGAGACCAAGGGCATCGGCCGCGTCATCCTCGACGCCTCCTTCAGCCCGGTGCGCCGCGTGTCGTACTCGGTGGAGTCCGCGCGCGTCGAGCAACGTACCGACCTCGACAAGCTGATCATGGACATCGAGACCAACGGTGCGATCGAGCCCGAAGAAGCCATCCGCTACGCCGCGCGCGTGCTGGTGGACCAGCTCTCCGTGTTCGCGCAGCTCGAGGGCACCGCGTTGCCCGCCGAGCAGCCCAAGTCGCCGGCGGTCGATCCCATCCTGCTGCGCCCGGTCGACGACCTCGAGCTCACCGTGCGCTCGGCCAACTGCCTGAAGGCCGAGAACATCTACTACATCGGCGATCTGATCCAGCGCACCGAGACCGAGCTGCTGAAGACGCCCAATCTCGGCCGCAAGTCGCTCAACGAGATCAAGGAAGTGCTCGCCTCGCGTGGCCTGACCCTCGGCATGAAGCTCGAGAATTGGCCGCCGGCGGGCCTCGAACACAGGTCCTAACATGCGTCACGGCGACGGACTCAGAAAACTCGGCCGTACCTCGAGCCACCGGCTCGCGATGCTGCGCAACATGACGGTGTCGCTGCTGCGGCACGAAGAGATCACCACCACGCTGCCGAAGGCGAAGGAGCTGCGCCGCGTGGTCGAGCCGATGATCACGCTGGGCAAGAAGCCGTCGCTCGCCAACCGCCGTCTGGCGTTCGACCGGCTGCGCGACCGCGGCATCGTCGAGAAGCTGTTCGACGACCTCGGACCGCGCTATGCCAAGCGCAACGGCGGCTACCTGCGCATCCTCAAGACCGGCTTCCGCAAGGGCGACAACGCGCCGCTCGCGCTGGTCACGCTGATGGACCGCGCCGAGCAGGGCGCCGAGCCCAAGCCCGAAGAGCCGAAGAAGAAAAAAGCCGAGCAGGCCGCAGAGAAAAAGGCCGCGAAAGCCGCCTGATCTTCACGGTCGGTCACGGCGCGCGCAGCGCTGCCGAGCTGGTTTCGATCCTCAAGGAAGCGCACGTCCGCATGCTCGTGGACGTGCGCGCCTTTCCGGTCTCCAGGCGTAACCCGCAGTTCTCTCGCGAGCCCCTCAGCGCCACGCTGGCGGAGGCAGGCATCGGCTATGAGTGGCAGGGGAAGGCGCTCGGCGGCTACCGCAAGGGTCCGTACCAGGAGCACATGAGAACTGCGCTATTTCGTGACGCGGCGGCTGCGCTTGCCGATCGCGCGGAGCGGGTCTGCCTGATGTGTGCCGAGAGCAACCCTGCGGATTGCCACCGTTCGCACATCGCGGACTGGCTGGTCGCGCACGGGCACCCGGTGATTCATCTGCTTGCGCCGGGGCGCTCGGTCGAGCACGCTGCCAATCCTCAGGAGGAGCTATGGCCGGACGACTGAAGGACAAGGTGGCGATCGTGACCGGCGCCGGCTCGCGCGGACCGGGCATGGGCAATGGCAAGGCTGCAGCGATCCTCTTCGCGCGCGAAGGAGCGAAGGTGCTGTGCGTCGATGCGGAGGTCGGGCGCGCCGAGGAAACCGTGAAGATCATTTCTGATGAAGGCAATGCTGCAGTGGCGTTCGCCGCCGACGTCACGCGCGCCGCGGATTGCAAGGCAATGGTGGAGCACGCCGCCAGCCGCTGGGGCGGGCTCGACATCCTGCACAACAACGTCGGGGTTGAATCGCGCCTCGACCTGATGGAGACCACCGAGCAGGAGTGGGACCGGGTGATGGCGATCGACCTCAAGTCGATGCTGCTCACCACCCAGGCGGCCGTGCCGGCGATGGAAAAGCGTGGCGCGGGCGCGATCACCTGCGTGTCGTCGATTGCCGCGCTGGTCGGCCACGGCCGCACCGCCTACGCCGCCGCCAAGGCGGGCGTGATCGGCTTCGTCACCAGCGTCGCGGTGCAGCTCGGGCCGAAGGGCATCCGCGTCAACGGCATCGCGCCGGGCCAGGTCTGGACGCCCATGGTCGAGCGCCTGGGGGCGGAAGCACGCGAGCGCCGCAAGCGCGCGTCGCCGCTCGGCACCGAAGGCAGCGGCTGGGACGTGGGCTGGGGCGCGGTCTACCTGGCGAGCGACGAAGCGCGCTGGGTCACGGGCCACATCCTGGTGATCGACGCCGGGCTGACCGCCACCACGCGCTGAGCCGACTCGGATTACCATAGGCGCCGTGAACGACTCTCCTGCACCGCTGCTCGATCGCGAGCTGATCGACCAGATCCGCAAGATCGAGCAGGCCACCGGCCGCAAGGACGTGCTCTCCGGCTTCGTCACCAAGCTGGAGAACACCCTCGGCGGCTTCGGCACTGCGTTTACCGAGCAGGTCGCGCGCGGCGACAACGCGGGCGCGGTGCGTGCCGCACATACGCTGAAGGGAACCTGCCGCCAGCTCGGGGCGCTGCAGCTCGGCGATCTGTTCGCCGAGATCGAGGCGTCAGCCAAGGCCGGCGATTTCGCCGGCGCCAAGCGCACGTTCGACGCCGGCGCTGCGCTCGTCGCGCAGTCGCTCGACGCCCTGAAAAAAGCCTAAACGCGCGCCGCGCGCTTCGGCGCGGACGAGCCTTTGATCTGCGTGCGGTGCATCACGCGTCGAGCCTTCGGATCGAAGGCGTCGCGCCGATGCATGGTGGTGCGGTTGTCCCAGAGCACCAGGTCGCCGAGCGCCCATTTGTGCCGGTAGACCGCGGTTTCCACGTACGACCAGATCTCGTCGAGCAGCTTCTCGGACTCGTCCAGTTCGAGCCCCATGACGTAGGCGTTGCGCCGGCGGCCGAGGTAAATCGCCGCGTCGCCCGACATCGGATGCTGAATTACGGCCGGATGGGGCGTGCCCACCGAGGTGCGCGGATTGTCGGAAGCCTGCATGCCCTTGCGCACGTAGCCGCCCGAGTCGTAGGTGCCGTCGTGCTTGATGTCGAGGCTGCGCAGACGCTCCTTGAGCGCTTTCGGCATCCTGGCGAGCGCCGCTTTCATGCTGGCGAAGCAGGTATCGCCGCCCTGGGCGGGGATCTCCAGCGAGTACAGCATCGAGGCATCGGGCGGGTGCGCGGCGTAGCTCATGTCCGTATGCCACACCGCCTCGCCGTCGCCGAGCGCGCCGATGGGCTCGCCCTTGTCGTCCCGGACATTGGAGACCACGTACACGTCGGGATATCCCGGGGGCGACTTGCGCCCGGCGCCCTGGTTGGGCGGCGGGTCGAGTGTGCCGAAATGCTTGGAAAACGCCAGCAGATCGTCGTCCGTGAGCTTTTGCTTGCGGAAGACCAGCACGTCGTACTGGTACCAGGCCTTCTTGATGGCGTCGATTTCCCGGCCACTGACGTGGGCGAGATCGACACCCTGCACTTCGACGCCGATGACGCCGAGGGGACGGACTTTCAGGTCGAGCACGGCTGCCATGTTGCGGATCTCCTACACTCCCGGCAATGAGCCGAGATTTGCGATAATATACAAACACATACGAGTCAAATTTGCAAAACAACGTAAACGACAGCCCCGCTGCTAGGCCCGGAGCAATACTATCCGGGCTCCTCGGAGATTCAAGGGAAGAAATCGCAAGTGGCTGACATGGTTTTGGTGTTGTGCATTCTGATGAGCGCGTACTTCATTCGCGGGATCACGGGCTTTGGCTCGGCCCTGATCTCCGTGCCGCTGCTCGCCCTTTCGCAGCCGCTGACCTTCGCGGTACCGCTGGTGCTCGCGCTCGACTTCACCGCCTCGCTCGTGCTTGGCGGCACCAACCGCAAAAAGGCGGTCTGGAGCGAGATCAAGGTGCTGCTGCCGTTCGGTATGGTCGGGGCCTGTATCGGCGCCTATGCGCTGCTCACGCTTCCGACGACGCCGGTTCTGCTCACGCTCGGCGCTTTCACGATGTTCTTCGGCTTCCGCAATGTTTTCGGCTTGCAGCCCACGGGCCAGTTGCCGCGTTCCTGGGCGATTCCGGCCGGCTTGGCCGGCGGTGGCGCGGGCGCGCTCTTCGGCACTGGCGGCCCGCCGTACATCATGTACCTGACGCGGCGCCTGCTGGACAAAGGCGAGGTGCGCGCCACGTTCTCGTGGCTGTTCGCGCTCGAAGGCGGGTTCCGCCTGAGCCTGTTCCTGTTCGCCGGCCTGCTGTTCGATCCGAAGCTGCAGATCGCTTACGGCCTGGGACTGATTCCCATGGCAGTCGGGCTCTACACCGGCAACAAGGTGCACCTGGACATGACCAGCGAGGGCATGTTGCGGGTAGTGGGCGCCCTGCTCGTGCTGAGCGGCGCGATGCTGTTTTTGAAAGTAGCGGTTTAGTTAGATGGGAGAGATGGTGATGATTCGACGCACACTTGGGCGTGCCGCGCTGATGGTGGCCGCCATGGCCCTGCTGCCGGGCTCCGTCGCGCAAGCGCAGGAAAAGAAGGCCTACGCCTTCAACGTGCTGAACCAGCGCAGCATCGCGCTGACGGCTCAGTACTGGAACCCGATTCTCACGCACGTCAGCAAGAAGAGCGGCGTGCCGCTCGAGCTCAAGCTGGCGAAGACCGCGCAGGAAGGCAACGCCATTGCCGAGAAATACGGCTACGACTTCCTCTACACCAACCACTTCTTCACCCCGGAGCGCGACCGGCTGGGCTACAAGGTCATCCTGCGTCCGGCCGGCCCCGGAATTAAGTCACAGATCGTGGTGCCGGAGGACTCGCCGATCCAGACTCTGCAGGACCTCGGCGGCAAGGACGTCGCGTTCGTCTCGCCGGACGCGTTCGCCGGCTACTGGCTGCCGATGGACGCGCTCCTCAAGTCCAAGGTACGCATCAACGTGGTTTTCACTGGAAATCAGGAAGCCTCGTCCGCCCAGCTGCGCGTCAACAAGGTGGCGGCGGCCGGCGTCAACAGCTCGGTCCTGGCGCGCTATGCGCGCCGCGAATCGTTCCAGTACCGTGCACTTTGGACTTCGGAGATCTACCAGGACCTGTGCATCATGGCGAGTCCGAAGGTTCCGGCGGACAAGGTGGCGGCAGTACGCGCGGCTTTCATCGGCATGCTGAAAGATCCGGAGGGCCGTCAAGTGCTGGAGACCGGTGCCGACCTGCTGAAAAGCACCGATGATCTCGGGTTCGTGGCTGCGGAGAACAAGGACTACGACAACTACCGCAAGTTCTACCGCACCACGCAGGTGAAGTAGGTCGGTCGCCCAAGGAGGGGCACGGAGGCGATGATGAGCAGCAATATGCGCGGGCTTAGATTCTGGAAGAACTGGGGACTGGTCTCGCGCCTGATGTTGGCGGTAGGCATCGCCATCATCACCGGCGGCGGCGTGCAGACCGCGCTGCTCGTGGCCGAGGGCGCAGCCGAGCACTCCGCGCGCCTCAAGCGCGAACTGAACGAGACCCTGACGTTCATGGCCCCGCTGATTGCCGACCAGGCGCTGGTCGGCGAATACGCGGTGATCAGCCAGCTCTTGAAAAACCAGGTGCAGAAGGGCGAGGTCGACAGCTTCCAGTGGACCGACAAGGACGGCAAGAAGCTGGTGGCGCAGGACAAGCCCGACACGCTGATCGCGCCGTCCTGGTTTACCCAGGTCGCGGTGATCGACCGCGCCGAGGAAAGCATCGAGGTGACCGCGGGCGGCGTCGGCTACGGCCGGCTGAACGCGGCGATGGCCACCACCAAGGCCTACAACCGCCTCTGGCAGCAGTTCGTCAAGCAGCTGCAGATCGTGGCGGTGACGCTGTTCCTCATGCTGCAGTTCATCTGGCTGATCTTCCGCGGCAACCTCGGCACGCTGCGCATGCTGGCCGAAGGCGCGAACCGCTTCAGCCAGGGCGACTACGCGGTGCGGATCGAGCCCGAAGGCTCCCCCGAGGTGAGCTCGGCGGCCGAGGCGTTCAACAACATGGCGAACAACATCGAGAGCCTGATCGCCTCTCTCGGCAAATCCGAATCGAAGAACAAGCTGCTCGCCACCATCGTCGAGCAGTCGAGCGAGGCGATCTGGACACGCGACCTGGCCGGCACCATCACCAGCTGGAACTCGGGCGCGTCGTCGATGTTCGGATACCCGCCTGCAGAAGCGATGGGGCACGCGCTCAACCTGGGCGACTCGACGCCGGAAGAGGAAGAGGCACGCCGCCAGCGCCTGATCGCCGGCGAGAAGTTCTCGTATGACGCGCGCGCGCTGACGCGCTCGCGCACCGCGATCGACATCCAGGTCGCGGTCGCGCCGCTGCTCGACGACACCAACGAATGTATCGGCAGCATCGCCGTGGCGCGTGACGTGACGCAGCACAAACGCAGCGAGGAAGCGCTGCGCCTGGCGCGCGAAGCGGCGGAAGCCGCCAACCACGCCAAGAGCTCGTTCCTCGCGCGCATGAGCCACGAGATCCGCACGCCGATGAACGGCGTGCTCGGCATGACCGAGCTGCTGCTGGAAACTGGCCTGACTGCGACCCAGCGCAAGTATGCCGAGACCGTGCAGCGCTCCGGCAAGAACCTGCTCGACATCATCAACGACATTCTCGACTTCTCCAAGATCGAGGCCGGCAAGCTCGAGCTGGAGAGCGTCGACATGGACCTGCGCCGCACGGTGGAGGACGTGGTCGACCTGCTCGCCGAGCGCGCCCACAGCAAGGGCCTCGAGCTCGCCTGCAGCATTCCGGCGGACCTGGCGACCCACGTGCGCGGCGATCCGCTGCGTCTGGGACAGGTGCTGACCAACCTGGTCGGCAACGCGATCAAGTTCACGCGCCAGGGCGCGGTGGTGATCCGTGTGGCGAGCACCGACGAGACCGCGGGCAAGGTCACCATGCGCTTCGAGGTGAGCGATACCGGCGCCGGCATCAGCCCGGAGGCGCAGTCGCGCATCTTCGACGAGTTCTCGCAAGCCGACGGCTCGACCACCCGCAAGCACGGCGGCTCCGGCCTCGGCCTCGCCATCAGCAAGCAGCTGGTCGAGATGATGGGCGGCAACATCCACGTCGAATCGGCGCTCGGCGCCGGCTCGACCTTCTGGTTCACCAGCACCTTCGACAAGCAGGACGCGGCGCTGCACGAGGACGTGCGTTCCTCGCCGATGGGCATGCTGACCGGGGTGCGGGCGCTGATCATCGAATCGAGCTCGATCAACCGCGGCATCCTGCAGGCGCAGATGAGCAACTGGGGCATGAGCAACCGCATCGCGGCCTCGCCCGAGCAGGCGATCGACCTGCTGGCGCAGGCGGCGGCGCGCGGGGCGCCCTACGACATCGCGATCATCGACCTCGCGCTGCCGGGCATGGATGCGCTCGAGCTCGCGCGCCAGATCCGCTCGCGCGGCGACATCGCCAAAGTGCGTCTGGTGGTGCTGACGCGCCGCCAGGCGGACCTCAAGAACGCGCGCGACGTCGGCATCGATGCCTGTCTCGCCAAGCCGGTGCGCCAGACCATGCTGTACGAGTGCCTGGTTAACGTCATGGCCGGCCAGCCGCAGGAGGCATCGGCGGCGGCAGCGCCGACGGTGCCAGCGCACGACGCACCGGAGGGCGCGCGCGGCCGGATTCTGCTGGTGGAGGACAACCTCATCAACCAGCAGGTGGCGCTCGGCATCCTCCAGATCCAGGGCTACACGGTCACCGTGGTGAACAACGGGCGCGAAGCGCTCGACGCGCACGCGCAGGGCACGTTCGATCTCATCCTGATGGACTGCCACATGCCGGAGATGGACGGCTTCGAGGCGACGCGCGAGATTCGCGCGCGCGAGCGCCCCAGCGGCCAGCGCATGCCGATCGTTGCGCTCACCGCCAACGCCATGGCGCAGGACCGCGAAGCCTGCCTCAACGCGGGAATGGACGACCACCTGAGCAAGCCGTTCAGCATGCTCACCCTGCAGAACATGCTCGACAAGTGGATGCATCAGCCCGCGACCGCAGCGGCCGCCGAAACGTCGGCCCCGGCGCCCAGGACGCCCGCTCCCAAGGAGGGCGAAGTTCTCGACCGGCAGGTGCTGGAGCAGCTCGGGAAGGTGCTGACCAACGGTAAACCGGAACTTCTCACTCGCGTTATCAATCTCTACCTCGTAGAGTCACCCAAGCTGGTCCAGAAGCTGAGGCAGGCTGTAGGCGCGAGCAGCGCGCCGGACATCGCCGGCGCCGCGCATTCGTTGAAGTCGAGCAGCGCGAACGTCGGCGCGAAGGCGCTGAGCCGCTATTGCGAAGAGCTGGAGATGCTGGCGCGGCGTGCCGAGACCGACGAAGCGCGTCGCCTCCTGGCGAAGGTGGAAAAGGAACATCGCTCGGTGCAGCGTGCGCTCACCGAGGAATCCGAGTCCCTCGGCGCTCGGGTCTAGACAGAAGAAGGATTCGCGATGAAAAGGGCATTTATTCTGGTGCTGGGCCTGCTCGCCGCCACGCTGGCGGGGGCACAGGAGTGGCCGGCCAGGCCGATCCGCTTCGTCGTGCCGTATCCGCCGGGAGGGGGCACCGACGTCATCGCGCGCATCGTGCAGAGCCGCCTGGGCGAGGCGCTCGGCCAGCAGGTGGTGATCGAGAACCGCGGCGGCGCCGGCGGCGCGCTCGGCACCGAGCAGGTGGCGCACGCGGCGCCCGACGGCTACACGTTCCTGTTCACCCTTTCCTCGCACACCATCAACCCGCAGCTCTACAAGCTCAACTTCGACACCGAGCGCGATTTCGCGCCGGTCACGCTGATCGTCAGCGTGCCGCAGCTGATCGCGGCCCAGCCCGGCTCGCCGATCCAGAGCCTGCAGGACGTGATCAAGATGTCGAAGGCAAAGCCCGGCTCGCTCAATTTCGCTTCGGTAGGCAACGGCACGCCGTCGCACATCGCCGGCGAGCTGATCAAGCTGAAGACCGGTATCGACATGGTCCACATCCCGTACAAGGGCGGCGGACCCGCGGTCGCCGACACGCTCGGCGGCCAGGTGTCGTTCGCCATCGTGACCATGCCGGCAGCCATGTCGCATGTGCGCGCCGGCAAGCTGAAGGCGCTGGCGGTGACCACCGCCAAGCGCAACCCCGGCGCGCCGGACGTCCCGACCGTCGCCGAGGCGCTCAAGCTGCCCGACTACGAGGTCGATTCCTGGTACGCGCTGTTCGCGCCCGCGAAAACCTCGCCTGCGATCGTCGCGAGGATGCAGAAGGCCATCGCGCAGACCATCCAGCTGCCGGACGTGAAGCAGAAGCTGCTCGAGCAGGGCGGCGACACCGTGGGCTCGAGCCCCGAGTACCTCGAGCGGGTGGTGAAAAAGGAGCTGGCCAAGTGGCCCGAGATCATCCGGGCCGCCCAGATCAAGGTGGACTGAAGTACCTGCGGCGGCTGCGAAGCGAGTGCGGCTAGTAGCTGCACTCCGGCCGCACGTAGCACTTGAACTCCACTACGTTGCCGGAGGGATCCGCCAGCATCATCGTCTGATGCTCGTGGGCGGTTTTCGCGAAGCGCAGCGCCGGGCGTTGCAGGAACTTCATGCCCAGCTTCACCAGGTGCGCTTTCAGCCGGTCGAAGTCTTCCATGCGCAGGAACGTCAGGCCATGGTGGCGCGGGTAGGCGCGGGGGTTGTCGACCCCGCTGCGCCGCTCCAGATGGCAAACGAGCTGCAGCACCCCGCCGAAGCTGAAGGTCACTCGGTCCTTCAGGATGCGCACCGGCTGCGCGCCCAGAACCTCGGCGTACCAGCGCGCCGTCTCCTCGAGATCGCGGCACGGCACCGCCACATGGGCGATGTAGCCGATCTTGACCTGGGTGTTATCGAGCAAACCTTCTGCGGGCTTGAATTCGGTGGCGTCGAGGACGGCTTGCATCGAGCGATGATGGCGCGATTGGTGCACGGACGTACCTGACGTTCGTCACGTCCTGACCGAAATTCACCCTCTAGGGGATGAGGATCGCGCGGTAGTCGTTGACGTTGGTGCGCGTGGGCCCCGTCACGACCAGGTCACCCAGGGCGCTGAAGAAGCCGTAGCTGTCGTGCCGCGCGAGATGCCCCCGCGGGTCGGGTCCTTGCCGGATGCTATCGGGGGTCAGGATGGCGCCGGCGTTGTCCTCGGTGCCGTCGATGCCATCGGTGTCCGCGGCGATCGCCCAGAGGCCGCCGCTTTCGATTCCCAGCGAAAGCAGGAATTCGCAGCAGCGTCCGCCGCGGCCGCCTTCGCCGGTCACGGTCACCGTGCACTCGCCCCCCGAGATCAGCGCTGCGGGACCCTTGGTCTTGCGCGCCAGGCCCGCCATTTCGGCGCCGACTTCGCGCGCTTCGCCGGTGATCGTGTCGCCCAGGATCTCGGGGCGGATGCCATGGCGGCGAAACACCTCGGCCGCCGCCTCGAGCGAACGGTAGGCGGTGGCGATCACCTTGTTCGTCGCACTGACGGTCTTCGGGCTCTCGGAAAACGGGCCGCGGAAGTCGATGTGGTACTTGGCCAGCACGGCTTTCGCATCTTCGATCGTCGTCGGATCGGCCACGCACGGCCCCGAGGCGATGTGCGTCGGGTCGTCGCCGGTGACGTCCGAGATGATCAGCGCGAGGACCGGGGCGCGGCAGGCGGCGGCGAGGCGGCCGCCCTGGATCGCCGACAGGTGCTTGCGCACCGTGTTGATCTCCTGGATCGTCGCGCCGCTCTTCAGCAGCCGGCCGGTGAGCGATTTGAGCTCCGCCATGCTCAGTCCCTCGATCGGAAACGCGAGCAGGCTCGAGCCGCCGCCCGAGAGCAGCGCGAGCAGCAGGTCGTCGGGCCCCAGCTTCTTGGCTTGCTCGAGCATGCGGCGTGCGGCTTTTTCGCCGGCCTCATCCGGAACCGGGTGCCCGGCTTCGACCACCTCGATCTGCCGCGTCGGCAGGCCGTGCTGGTAGCGGGTGACGGCGATTCCGGAGAGATCACCAGAAAAATGATCTTCAACCGCCAAGGCCATGGAAGCGGCCGCTTTGCCGGCGGCGGCGACGAAGGTGCGGCCTTTCGGCGGGCGCGGCAGGTGCGCGCCCAGGATCTCCAGCGGATCCGCGGCGGCGACCGCGGCGCGGAAGCTTTCTTCGAGCAGCTCCCTCAGCCGAAGCTTTCCTTCGCCACGTCCGCGCCCATGCTGTAGAGCTTCGGATACGCCTCGCGGAATGCGCTCTGGATCTCGTCCACCGGCACGTCGGCGTACACGCCGCGGTCGCGCAGGTATTCCATGTGGCGGCGGTCGTCCTCGTCGAACGGGTGGAAGATCGAGTCGGCGCGCCCGTCGAACTCGAGCGGCTTGACGCGGAAGCGCGCGCACAGCGCGAGGTTGAAGGCGGGCGTGGCCTTCACCCACTTGCCGTCGATGCGCAGGTCTGTGTAGCCGTGATAGACGAACAGGTCGCTGCCCATGGTCTCGGCGAGGCGCGGCGTAGTGAGGTGGTTCTTGACGTCGGCGAAGCCGACGCGCGCCTCGATATCGGCAGCGCGCGCGCACGCGGCAAGCAGCGACGCTTTGCCTATGCAGAAGCCTTCGCCGGCCCTGAGGACGGCCGAAGCGCGGAACACTTCCGGGTTGGAAAAGTCGAGAAACGGGTTGTAGCGGATCTGGTCGCGCACCGCGTAGTACAGCGAAATCGCGCGCTCGCGCTCGCTCGAGCCCTTGGCATTCTTCTCGGAAAACGCCAGCACGCCGGGATTGGCGCTGTCGATGTAGCGCGCCGTGGACAGGTACTGGTTCATTGGTCGAGCTTCATCAGGCGGCGCGCGCCGGCGAACAGCGCGCTCTTCTGGTCGGCCAGGCCGTCCATCACCGAAAAGTGGTTCTTGCCGGGCATCGGAATGTCGCCGGCGAACGCCGCGCGCCAGCGGCTGCCGAGCAGCGCATTCTGGCGCTGGAACTCGCGCGACTCGGCGCCCCCGACGCAGCTCATCACCGGCGCGCGCGTCGCCGGCGCCATGTAGGCGGGCGAGAGCTTGAGCGCGCTTTGCGCGTCGAGCCTGAGATCGGTGTTCAGCCACTCGACCTCGAGCAACGGGCGCAGGTCGTAGAGCCCGCTGATCGCGAGGCCGCCTTTCCACAGGTCCTTGGGCAGCGAGTGGTCGAACACCGGCCACAGCGCGCACATCAGCATCGCAGTGAGATGGCCGCCGGCGGAATGGCCCGAAACGTACAGGCGGTCCTGGTCCATGCCGTATTCCTCGGCGTGCTGCCACAGCCAGCGGCTGGCGCGCAGCATCTGCTGCACGATCTCCTCCACGCTGACGCGCGGGCAGAGGTCGTAGTTCACCACCGCGAGCGACACGCCGGCGTCCACCCAGGCGGGGGCGAGGAACGAGAAGTCCTTCTTGTCGAGCGCGCGCCAGTAGCCGCCGTGGATGAACATCATGCAGCTGCCGTCGCCCTTGCGCGCCGGGAAGATGTCCATGGTCTCGCCCGGCTGCCCGCCGTAGGCGCGATCGAGGTAACAGGTCATGGTGCTGCGCGCGCGCACCGCAGCCTCGCCCCAGCGCGCGAAATACTGCGGATGGTCGGGGACCAGGTCCCGGTTGTTGTATTCCCGGCTGAGGAGGCCTTTGTCTGGCGCGTTCATCCGCGTTTTTCTCTCCAGAGTCCCATCGCTTCCTGTCCGGGGCGGTCGGAGAACGAGAACAGCACGGTCTCGCTTTTCGCCTCGAGCTCGAGCGGCATCCAGGACGGCGCAACGAAGGTGTCCTTGGCCTCGAAATCGAAGCTCTCGCCGGCGATGCGGGCGCGGCCTTCGCCCTCGGCGACCGCGTACACCGTTCCCTCGGTCGAGCGGTAGGGCTGCGTACGGAAGCCCTTGGGCAGCAGCTGCAGGAAAGTGGCGATGGTGGGCATCGCATGGCCGCCGGTGAGCGGGTTGATGAACTCCAGCTTCCAGCCGTGGCAGGGATCGGGATCCTGGTCCTTGGCGATTTTCGCGAGCGACTCGCGGCTGCGGTCGTAAGGGTAGCTGAAGAGCGGCGAGGTCTTGCCGTAGGGCGCCGTGGTGTTGACGGGCGCGAGGCCGTTGCCGAAGCGCGCGAGCGACACGCCCTCGCTGCGCGAGATGGGCTGCATGTCCTCGGGATAGACCTCGTGGAACTGCGCCGCGAACAGCTGCACGATGCGCACGTCGAGGCCGTCGAGCCACACCACCGGCTCCTTGCCGGGATTGCCATGATCGTGCCAGGTCCACGACGGCGTGATGATGAAGTCGCCGGGACGCATAGTGGTGCGCTCGCCGTCGACCGCGGTGTAGGCGCCGTTGCCCTCGACGACGAAACGCAGCGCCGACTGCGAGTGGCGGTGGCTCGGCGCGACTTCGCCCGGCAGGATGAGCTGCAGGCCGGCGAACAGGCTCTGGGTCACGCACGACTCGCCCGGCATGCCCGGGTTCTGCAGGATCAGTACGCGCCGCGTCGCTTCCTTGGCGGTGATCAGGCCGCCTGCCTCCATCAGGTGCGGGCGCGCCTGCTTGTACTTCCAGATCGCCGGCTTGGCCGGCGTCAGCGGCTGGTTCGGAATCAGGGAGTGGTACACCTCCCAGAGCGGGGCGAAGTTTTCCTTCGCGACGCGCCGGTACAGGTCCTGGCGCGCGGCGGCGTTGTTGGGCTGAGGAACGCTAGCCATGAGTGGTCTTTCCTGAAACCGTGGATTTTACGGGCTTCATCCAGACGACGGGTTTGCCGAGTGTCTTGCCGAGCGCCTGGCCCTCGGGGTCGGCGAGCGCCGCCTCGCGCGCCTTGCGGATCGCCGCCGCCTGCTCGCGCGCGTCGGCCGTGGGCGGGTTTTCCACCAGCGCGTCGACGATGGCGAGGAAGTTGCCCTTGCCGCGGCGGTGGGTCTCGCCGTAGCCCTTGATCAGGCGCGCGCATTCGGCAACTTCGCGCGCCAGCGCCAGGTCGCGCCGCGCCGCCTCGACCACCAGCCCGAGCCAGCGCTCGATCAGCGCCTGCTCCTCGCGGTAGCGGTAGCTCATCGGCCGCCAGGGGCGCAGCCAGGCGAGGCTGCGCACCAGCAGGTAGCCGAACACGCCGGAGGTCTTGATGTGCATGCCGACGTTGTAGGCGTCGAGCTTGCCGCGCCGTTCCGCCCACGATAAGAGTTTTTTCCCTAGAAAGTGGGGTAACACCGAAGAAAACTCCTCGACGCCCGGCTTGAGGTAGTCGATCACCACGACCGGCTCGCCTTCCTTCGCGCCCACCTCTTTGCGCACGCGCTCGAAGCGCGAGGCGCGCGTCTTGAGATCGGCGACGCGGATGATGTCCTCGTAGGCCATCCACAGCGCGAGGTGGCGCGCGACCTCCGCAGCGAGCTTCTCGTCGCCGCCGAGGAACGGCTTCATGCGTTGTTCATAGAGTGCAGCGTACTTGTCGCCTTGGTAGTCCTTCAGCCGCTGAACGCCGAGCTGCATCACCTCTTTCAGCTCGCCGGCGCGCTTCGGCGGCACATGCGCTGCCGGCGCCGGGCGCTGGCGCGCGGCGATGTCGTGACCGGCGGCGAAACCGCGCAGGCTGGCCTCGGCGCCGCGGCCGCCGTGGCGGATGGCCTGCTCGCACGCCGCGCGCGAAAGCGGCAGCACGCCGCTGCCGGCCATCGCGCCGAACAGCACCGCGTTGATCACCGTGCCGCTCTCCTGCGCGAGCTTGCGCATGTCGAACAGCACCGCGCTCTTCGCGAGCTGCTTCGCCGCTTCGTGCACGCGCTCGGAGTCGAAGCGGCCGTCGGCCATCTGCATCTTCTCGACCGTGGCGTAGATGCGGTGGGTGGAGGCGATCAGCGTGGTGCGCTCGGGGCTGACGAAGCCGTTCAGCATCGCGCGCCCGGCTTCGATCAGCTCGGAGGCCACCATCACGTCGACGTTGCCCGGGCTGGGCGTCAGCGACAGGACGGGTTCTTTTCCGCCCAAGTCTTTCCGCGGGACGGGAAAGATCTCCAGGTAGTAGGTGGTGGCCCCGGTGCGCTGCGCCACGCCCGGGATGGAGGTGGCCTGTGCCGGGTAGCCGGTGCTGGTGGCGGCTTCCATCAGCCAGTCGGCCATCACGCCGCCGCCTTCGCCGCCGAGGGCGGCAATGAGAATCGTGATCGGGCGCTCGGGCGGATTCATAGAATTCTCGAAAACAGTCTGTCGAGCAGCGAGGGGTTCTGGATTACCTCGGCGCGGTAGAACGACGGGCACAGCACTGCGGCGTGCGCGTTCTCGCCGCACAGGCCGCAGCCCACGCAGCCGTCGATCACCGTCGCCACCGGGTCGCGCCGCAGCGGGTCCGGGTTGTCTTTCACCGTGAGGGTCGGGCAGCCGGAGAGGCGGATGCACGAGTGGTCGCCGGTGCAGGTGTCTTCGTCGACGCCGTACTTCACCCGCACGGTTCTCTTTCCATCGGCCAGATTCTTCGCCACTTGAGGCTTCAGTCGGCGTTGCCGCTCGAGCTGGCACTCGCCTTCCGCGACGATGACCTTGAGGCCCTTCTCTGGCGTGGTCATCGCTTCGCGATAGGTCTTCGCCATCGCAGCGACGTCGTAGTTGTTCACGGTGCGCAGCCACTTCACGCCCAGGCCGCTCAGCGTGTTCTCGATGGTGCGGTCGGCGCCGGCCGCGCTTTCGCCCACTGCGATCATGCGCGCGTCTTCCGGCGGCGAGGAAAGGAGCTCCTGCGTGCCGGTGGCGGAGGCGTAGCCATTCTTCATGATCACCAGCACGCCGTCGCCCTTGTTCATGAGATTGGACGCCACACCGGAGAGCAGGCCGTTGTGCCAGAAGCCGCCGTCGCCCATCACCGCGACGGCGCGCTTCGACGACATCGGGTTCACGCCGGCGGCGGCGGCCAGGCTCATGCCGTAGCCGAGCAGCGTGTTGCCCTGCGAGAACGGCTCGAAGCTGGCGAACGCGTGGCAGCCCACGTCCATCGAAACATGCGGCCGGCCGATGTCATTGGCGACCAGCTTCATCGCCGAGAACACCGGACGCTCGGGGCAGCCGACGCAGAACGTCGGCGGGCGCACCGGCAGCGCAGCGAGCGTGGCGGAGGCTTTTTCCTTCGTTCTCTGGACGGACTGCATCCACGCCGCACCGGATGAGGTATCCAGATGCGGCGCGTGGAGCTCCACAAAGCGCGAGAGGCCACGCACCATGGCCTCGAGGTTGTACTCGCCCGCCATGTGCATGAAGTCCTTGCCGTGCAGCTTGCCAGGCACGTCGGCGCGGCGCAGGAAGGTGGCGATCTCCTGCTCGATGAACTCGGGCTGGCCCTCTTCGAGCACCAGCACTGCAGCCTTATTTTTTGAGAACCCGATGATCTCTTCGGGCACCAGCGGATAGACGACGTTCAGCGCGAGGATCGGCAAGCGGCTTGCGCCGAACGCATCGGCGAGGCCGAGGGTGCGTAGCGCGCGCATCAGGCCGTTGTACAGCCCGCCTTGCACCACGATGCCGATGTTCTCGGTTCCGGGGAACACCTCGTTCAGCTTGTGTTCCGCAATGAAGCGCCGCGCTGCCGGCAGCCTCACATCGGATTTCAGTTTTTCCTGGCGGAAGGTGGCCGGTGGGTGCGCCAGGCGGTCGTAGATGAATTCCTTCGGCGGGCCGTCGAGCTTGTGAAGCGTGGAGACCGCGGGCGCTACGTTGTTCTTGCTCTTGAATGAACCCCGGACATGGCACGCGCGGATCCGCAGCTCCATCATGACCGGCGTGTTGGAGGCTTCCGACAGCTCGAAGCCGCGCTCGACCATGGTGGCGATGGTGGAAAGGTTCGGCCGCGGGTCGAGCAGCCACATCAGCGACTTGAGCGCGAAGGCATGGCTGCGCTCCTGCGCCACCACGCCGCCTTCGCCGTAGTCCTCGCCGAGCACGATGAGCGTGCCGCCCATCACGCCCGCGCTCGCGAGGTAGGAGAGCGCGTCGGCGGCGACGTTGGTGCCGACGATCGATTTCCAGGTCACCGCGCCGCGCGCCGGATAGTTGATCGACGCGCCGAGCATGGCCGCGGCGGAAGCTTCGCTGGTGCAGGCCTCGACGTGCACGCCGAGCTCGTCGAGGTAGTCCTTGGCCTGCACCATCACGTCCAGCAGGTGCGACACCGGCGCACCCTGGTAGCCGCCGACGTAGGACACGCCCGATTGCAGCAGCGCCTTGGTGACCGCGAGGATCCCTTCGCCGTGGAAGGTCTCGCCGTCGCCCAGCCTCAGGGACTCTATTTCCTTGGTGAACTGCCGTTCCACAACCTGTCCCACCAGTTCGGGTTTTGAATGACTTCTGCTCGGTAGAAAGAGGGGCACAGCACCGCCGCGTGCGCGTTCTCGCCGCACAGCCCGCAGCCGACGCAGCCGTCGATCACCGTCGCCACCGGGTCGCGCCGCAGCGGATCCGGGTTGTCCTTGATGGTCAGCGTCGGGCAGCCCGAGAGCCGGATGCACGAGTGGTCGCCGGTGCAGGTGTCTTCGTCCACGCCGTACTTCACCCTTACCGTTCTCTTTCCTTCAGAAAGATTCTTCGCGACAACCGGGCGCAGCTTGCGCTGTCTTTCGAGCTGGCATTCGCCCTCGGCCACGATCACCTTGAGGCCCTTGTAGTCGGTGTTCATCGCTTCTTTCAGCGTCTTCGCCACCTCGCCCACGCGGTAGTTGTCGACGGTGCGGATCCACTCCACGCCGATGCCTTCCAGCGCGCGCTCCATGCTGATGTTTTCCTTCAGCTCGCTGTGCTGCGGCGAGGACGGCAGCTCCTGCGTGCCGGTCGCGGAGCTGTAGCCGTTCTTCATGATCACCAGGATGCCGTCGTTCTTGTTGAACACGGTGTTGGCGATGCCGGAAGTGAGACCGTTGTGCCAGAAGCCGCCGTCGCCCATCATCGTCACGGTGCGCTTGCCGAACATCGGATGCACCGCGGAGTTCGAGGCGAGTCCCAGGCCGTAGCCGAGCACCGTGTTGCCGATGTTGAACGGCGGCAGGGTGGAGAACAGATGGCAGCCGATGTCCGCCGACAGGTGGAACTTGCCGCTTTCCTTCTCCAGCACCTTCATCGCCGAGAACACCGGGCGCTCCGGGCAGCCGACGCAGAAGCCCGGCGGGCGCGCCGGCAGGCCGGCGAGCAGATCGCTCGCGGCTTTCTTCAATTGCTGCATTTTCGTCAACGACGTTTCCTTGCCAAGAAACCGGGCAACCCCGGTCAGCACTACTTCGCCGGTGTACTCGCCGGCGAGCGGCAGCACATCCTTGCCGCTGACCTTGACGTCGTTCGCGCCGGCGCGGCGCAGCGCGGCTAGAACAGCGTCCTCGATATAGGCGGGCTGGCCTTCCTCGACAATCAAGATGGAATTTTTGGTTTTCGAAAACTCAACAATTTCTTCCGGGATCAGCGGATAAGTCACGTTCAGGCAGTAGATCGGCACCTTGGAGGCACCGAAGGCGTCGGCGAGGCCGAGGGTCTGCAGCGCCCGGATCACCGCGTTGTACAGGCCGCCCTGGCAGACGATGCCGAGCTCTTTTTGCTCGCCATCGAAAAATTCGTTCAGCTTGCGCTCGCGGATGAAGCTGACCGCGGCGGGCCAGCGCACATCGATCTTCTGCTTTTCCTGCGCGTAGGTCGCGGGCGGCAGGCAGATGCGGCCGTAGTCGAAGTCCGGGTTCTGCAGGAATGCCTTCTTCGAGAATTCCGGCGCCTGGTTCTTCTTGGTCCTGAAGCTGCCTTGGACGTGGCACGCGCGGATGCGCAGCTCGAGCATCACCGGCGTGCTCGAGGCTTCCGACAGCTCGAAGCCCTGCTCGACCATCTCGACGATCTTCGGCAGGTTGGGCCGCGGGTCGAGCAGCCAGATCTGCGACTTCATGGCAAAGGCGTGGCTGCGCTCCTGGATGATGGAGGAGCCTTCGCCGTAGTCCTCGCCGAGCACGATCAGGGCGCCGCCCTTGACGCCGGCGGACGCGAGGTTGGAAAGCGCGTCGGAGGCGACGTTGGTGCCGACGGTGGACTTGAATGCCACCGCGCCGCGCATCGGGTAGTTGATCGACGCGCCGAGCATCGCGGCGGCACCGGCCTCGCTCGCGTTCGCTTCGACGTGCACGCCGAGGTCGTCCAGGATGTCGCGCGCGTCGTTCAGCACGTCCATCACGTGCGACACCGGCGCGCCCTGGTAGCCGCCGACGTACGACACGCCCGACTGCAGCAGCGCCTTGGTGACCGCGAGGATGCCTTCGCCGTGGAAGGTCTCGCCTTCCCCCAGCTTGAGCTTCGCGACTTCTTCCTTGAACGATCTTTCCATGGCTAGAGCAACACCTTAGGCAGCCAGACGGCGAACGCCGGCACGAAGAACACCAGCGCGAGGACCAGCAGGCTGATCGCGATGTAGGGCAGCACGGCCTGGAAGATGTGGCCCATGCGCACCTGCGGCGGCGCGACGCCCTTCATCGTCATCAGCAGCAGCCCGTGCGGCGGCAGCAGCAGGCCGAGCTGCATGCAGATCAGGAACATGACGCCGAACCACACCGGGTCGACGCCGTACTTCGCCACCAGCGGCATGTAGATCGGCAGCGTGATCATCATCATGCTCACTTGCTCGACGAACAGGCCGAGGAAGATGAGCAGCAGCAGCATCGCGGCGATCACCATGGCCGGCGACAGGCCCATGCCGGCAATCAGCTCGACCAGCCCGTTGCTCGCCCCCGAGAACGACAGGATCTGCGAGAAGGTGGTGGCGCCGACGATGATGAACAGGATCATCCCGGAGATCGCCGCGGTGCCGCGCAGCGCGGCGAGGAGATTTCTTGTGGTCAAAGAACGATAGGCGATGGCGAGCAGCATGGTGAAGAACGCGCCGATCGCCGCCGATTCGGTCGGCGTGGCCCAGCCGGCCGACATCGACGCCACCACCACCACGAAGATCGACACCAGCGGAATCACGTACTGCACGAACGGCTGCAGCTTCTGCCAGCCGCGGTACTCGGTGAACGCGCTGTTCGGCGCGAGCTTCGGATCGAGCTTGACGCGCGCGATGATGTAGATCACGAACGCAACGCTCAGCACCAGGCCCGGCACCACGCCGCCGATCAGCAGCTTGGAGATCGAGATGCCCGACAGGCTGCCGAGCAGCACGGTGAGCGCGGAAGGCGGGATCAGCATGTCGACCGCGCCGATCGCCATCAGCGGGCCGGTGGCCATGGTCGGGTGATAGCCGCGCGCGAGCATCACCGGCAGCATCAGGCTGCCGAGCATCGCGGTGGTGGCGATGGTCGAGCCGGAAATCGCCGAGAACACGGTGCCCGCCACGACCGCGACCACCGCCAGGCGCCCGGGCACCTGCCGGATCAGGCGCTCGACGCCGTCGATGACCTTCACGGCGAGGCCGGTGTGGAACAGCACCTCGCCCATCAGGATGAAGAGCGGAATCGGCGTGAGCGAGAAGCTCGCCACCGAGCCGACGCTGTTGCGCGCGAGCTGGACCAGCCCCGCCTCGCCGCCGAGGAAGAGCAGCGCGCCGACCAGGTTGATCACCAGGAACGAGAACGCGACCGGGAGGCCGAGAAACAGGAGCGCAGTCGAGCCCCCGAGCATCAGCCACGCGGCGGCCTGCCACGACATCACCCGGTCGAGACCGCGTCATCGCGCGGCGCACGCGGCCCGAGCCACAGCCGGCGCATGCGGAAGAGCATCTCGATGGACAGCGCGAGGAACGCCAGCGGCAGCGCGCTGAGCAGCCACCACTCCGGCGTGATCAGCGTCTTGATCGAGAGCGATCCTGCGGCCCAGCTCGCGATCGCGGCGCGCGCGCTGTAGTAGGCGATGAGCGCGCAGCAGGCCAGG
>Ga0268265_10000859_pt1 | contig 28446 bp, 18 predicted proteins | sample KBSSwiS52_FD_190355 | JGI IMG/M metagenome (GOLD analysis project Ga0268265, IMG submission 190355) | Switchgrass rhizosphere microbial communities from Kellogg Biological Station, Michigan, USA - KBS Switchgrass S5-2 (SPAdes) (version 2) | ecosystem: Host-associated > Plants > Roots >...
TTGTTCTAGCTCGGCCATATAGCGGGTAGCAAAGGCCTTTATCTTATCGTTAGGGTCCGACAACCAGCCGGAGACTTCATGTCTCTTTCGCTCATACGCTTCGGCGAACCCGAATTCTCCTGAAACAACTCCCGTAGCGCTCAACACACTCGCGACCTCACTGAGCAACGAATGATGGGAATGGACTAGCCTGATGATCTCTTTGCAGACGTCATAAACAGACGATTCCCCCTGATAGTTCTTAAGTACCGCGAGCACAAATTCTAAGTCGCTCTCTTTGCCCCCTCTAACTAATTGAAGTAGTTCCGCTTCAAATTCTTTCGGGAACTTCGGGAAGATATTTTTTAGTAGCCGTCCGCCTCGGTAAGTGAAGAGGGAGGGATCCGCATCGTAGTGTTCAAGCATCGTGCGCACCACTGTTCCCGGAATTCTGGATAGCGGTTCCTGTAGCTTGTTAAAACCAAACGGAATCGCCTCAAAAGAACGGTCGCTGATTTTGGATCGTGATTGTTGTTCCGCAGTAATACGTTCCACTAAAAAACGCATAACGCGGTCGGGGGCCCTCTGAGCAAGGCCATACAACACTTCTTCGGCGTGGAAGTCGATTTTGTTTAGCACCCTCAAGTTGCGAAGAACGCGTTCTAATCCATCGCTATCCATCTGCGCGAAGAGACGTTTTGCTTCCTTACGGAACCATGCTTCGAAAATCCAGCGTGCATCACCCACTTCGGTCAATACGTCCAGCGCGGGAAAGAGCAGATATTTCGGTACGGCGTGTGCCGCGTCTTCCCAGCGGGCAATAGCAACAGCGACGATCTGCCGTACGGTGGCAATGTCCTTGATCTCCGTTGCCTTCTTCAGGAGTTGTCGGAGCAATGGGACATCAAGCTCCTTTGTCGAAAGGAAGGTTCTTGTGGCAGCAAAAAGGTAAGGACGACCGGCGCTCGCGTCCCTCATCCACCGCTCGATCAGCTTACGTGCACGCCTGCGCTCGGGGCCGTTCCAGAGGCTACTCAAGATGGGTATGAGAAAGCGGGCGAGGGCGTCTGTGTCTTCCGTAATGAGTGTGAGTGCAAGTCTTGGCTGGGCAGAACCAAACTCCCCGAGGAAGTGATAGAACACCGGGAACGTTGCAAGGTCATCTGATTCGGTCTTCGCGTACTCAAGTATCCTAGTGCGCCACTTGTCATAGTTCTTAGGGTTGATGGCGTGGGCGTACTCCGACGCCCTTTGGCGGCGGCTTTTTTCTATGCTTTCAAAATCTGAACTTACTTTTTCGTAGGTAGACCATTCTCCAAAGATTCCCTCGAATCCAATTAGCGTTCGATAGATTGCATATTCGCTGTTCTCTGCGATGGCCTGTTCGACTTTTAATGCGGCTGCCTTTACAGCAGCAGTCGCCGCGTGTACGAAGATCCAATAGGTGTTTGACTCAATCTTCTGCATGGTCTGGAAATCTGCGGTTCGCACGACTGCTTCGAAAAAGCGGAGTACCTCAACGGAATCACTAGCGATCATCGCTGCGGTGCTTTCACTAGACACGCGGCTATCGGTGCGAGTTGCTTCGCTCAGAGAGTTAATTGCGGAAAGCTTTTGCTGTGTAGTGCCGGCCAGAAAATAAAGGCGGCACAATAGCTTGATGCTACGGCTTCGGACATCCGCAACGGACGGAATTGCCGGTAGCGCGCTCTGTGAAATCGTTATGGACGCATACGTTGACGAGACGCCTTCTGCAATCGTCGCCAACATACTGGTCAGAAGCTGGGAGGCGGCTTCATGGTTTGCCTTCAGCGCTTTTTCGTCCAGCGACTCCAGGAGTTCTAGTATCGCGGCCTGGGGAGCGGCTCCTAACCCTCCCTTCCGATCAACTCCATAGAACACATCAAGATCGTATTTCGCGAGAGAGTCCAGACTGCTGCGCACCTTCTGTCGGACGGCATCCGATGGATGACCATGCAAGGAGAGGAGGATCCGTAATACGCCCGTCGGTTCGAGGTATCGGAGACGACTGACCACATCGAGGGCCTTAGTGATTAGGCTCTGGGCACTACTGTATTGCGCGATGTAGTCGGCGAAGGCCTCATGCGCGTGTGAATAAGCAAGCTTCCGTTGCTCGATTGTCTGAACGAAACCCGCGATAACGTTCACTGCACGATCGCTAAACCGGTAACCGATTACGCCGAGAACATCCAGGCTCCGCGATAGCTGTTCGTATTTAGAATTCGTTTCGAGCGTCGTAGTTGCTTCATCCAACTCGGCGGTGAGCGCTGTCTTCGCAGCGTCGGTCGTAGACTCGGCGAGACGGCTTAACGCCTGGAGACGGGCATTAGTTTCCATCGCGCTTCCGCTTCTTCGCGAGCCAGGCTATTACTTCCGCTTCCACCGTTGGTGCCATGATTCGCGCCACGGCTGGGTCGGCAATGAGATAGTGATTGCCGGTGTCGCGAGCGAAGCCATGCATCACGAGACGATCCGCGACGTTTCGGGCTACATCAGACGATATGCCGGCTTCGGCCAGCGCGCCGAAGAGATCTTCCTTCGGGGCTGAGTCAAAGTAGCTGATGTAGGCCAACACCTTGCGATCTAGGCCATCGAAGCGCTTGCCCGCTTCCGTGAGTTGACGCGACACGTCTGCAACGTCCGCGGCGGACAGTTGGGGGGTCTTAGTGACCGGTAGGGGAGGCGCACGCGAAACAACTTCGTTCCCCGGCTCAAGCGGCTGATCGGCCAACTCCTGCGCCTCCAGCGCTGCAAGATCCAAAGCCGGGTTCGCTTTTGTTAGTTCTTCAACGACGCGGTCGATCTCCCTGTACCCGATAACGGTGATTCCCCGCTCTTCCGCCTCCCGTGCCAATTCGGGGTAGAGCTCATCGTCGTCAAAAAATGCCTTGTCCTTGGAGACAAGTCTGACCTGGGAACCTGCTGGCAGCCGAAGCACGCTTTCCCAGATCAGGCAATCCTTGTAGCCGTGATCTGTTTTTGTGGCGGGTCGTCTGTTCTCAATCGTGCGGATTCCGGCGGCGACATGAAGTTCGGGCGTCAACGGGTCAGGGATCGTTAACGCTTTCAATACGCCAAGCCGAGCCACAGCACCAGATTTCACCGCCTCGTGTCCGGGGAAGGGGTTGTCCAAGCGGACCCCCAAGAGCGTATCGAGAGCGCTGAGGGCACTGGCGACCGCATTGCGTCCTTCGCTGGCCATCTTGATTGACTGTTCGACGCACTCCCGGTGTAGGACCTCGGGAATCAACAGCCGGCCGTTTGTAGCGCGCAAGAGCCGTACAAGTGCAACACCGCCCTTCTTGCGCAACAGGTGCGTCTCGCGCACGAACACATTGGTATCTACAACAACGACGATCACGGCGTGTCCCAGGGTCGGATCGTCTAGTACTCGCTAACCCTCGAAGAAGGTCTTGACCTTGTCGAACCAGCCCTTGGCGCGCGGGTTGTGGCGCGCGCTGTCCTGGGCGCTGATCGATTCGAACTCGCGCAGCAGCTGACGCTGGCGCTCGGTGAGGCTGACCGGCGTCTCGACCACCACGTGGCAGAAGAGCTCGCCCGGCTCGTGGCTGCGCACGCCCTTGATGCCCTTGCCCTTCAGGCGGAAGGTCTTGCCGCTCTGCGTTTCCGCGGGCACGCGGATCTTGGCTGAACCGTCGAGCGTCGGGATGGTGACGTCGCCGCCGAGCGCGGCAATGGTGATGGAGACCGGCATCTCGCAGTGCAGGTCGTCGTGGTCGCGCTGGAACACCGGGTGCGGCTTGACGTGCACCTGCACGTAGAGGTCTCCCGACGGGCCGCCGTTCACGCCGGGCTCGCCTTCGCCCGACAGGCGCACGCGGTCGCCTTCGTCGACGCCGGCCGGGATCTTCACCGCCAGCGTCTTGTTCAGCTTGATGCGCCCGCTGCCCGAGCACGTGGCGCACGGGGTCGGGATGATGCTGCCGCTGCCGTGGCAGCGCGGGCAAGTCTGCGCGATCGAAAACGGGCCCTGCGACACGCGCACCTGGCCGGCGCCGCGGCACGCCGGGCAGGTCGCCGGCTGCGTGCCGGGCTTGGCGCCGGTGCCTTTGCAGGTCTCGCACGCGGCGAGCGCGGGAATGCGGATCTTGGTCTCGAAGCCGTGCGCCGCCTGCTCCAGCGTGAGCTCGAGGTTGTAGCGCAGGTCGGCGCCGCGGAACACGGTGCTGCGGCCGCCGCGGTTGCCGCCGAAGATGTCGCTGAAGATGTCGCTGAAGATGTCGCCGAAGCCGGCGCCGCCCGCCCCGGGGCCGGCCTGCGGATTGATCCCGGCGTGGCCGAACTGGTCATAGGCCGCGCGCTTCTGCGGCTCGCACAGCACCTCGTAGGCTTCCTTCGCCTCCTTGAAGTGCTCCTCGGCCTTGGGGTTGTCCGGATTGCGGTCCGGATGCCACTTCATCGCGAGGCGGCGATAGGCCTTCTTCAGGTCGTCTTCTGAAGCATCCCGGTTGACGCCGAGGACTTCGTAGTAATCGCGCTTCGCCATGTTCCTCGCCTAGACGGCAAACGGGCCGCGTTGTGTGAGCGCGGCCCGCTGCCGGTTGCCTTTGAAAGCCAGACTTAGCTTCCGGTCTTCTTGTCTTTGACCTCGGTGAACTCGGCGTCCACCACGTTCTCGTCCTTCTTGCCGGGTTGCTCCTGGCCGGGCTGGCCCTGCGACTGGCCCGCCTGTGCCTTGGCCTGCTCCTCGGCGTACATCTTCTGGCCGAGGGTCTGCGCGACCTGCGCGAGCGCCTGGCCCTTGGCCTCGATCTCCGCCTTGTCCTCGGACTTCAGCACGCCTTCGGCGTCCTTGATCGCGGCCTCGATCTTTTCCTTCTCGCCGGCGTCGAGCTTGTCGCCGTAGTCCTTGAGCGATTTGCGCACCGAGTGCACCAGCGCCTCGGTCGAGTTGCGCGCGTTCACCAGCTCGAGGGCCTTGCGGTCCTCTTCGGCATGCGTTTCCGCGTCCTTCACCATGCGCTGGATCTCGGCCTCGGACAGGCCCGAGCTCGCCTGGATCTTGATCTTGTTCTCCTTGCCGGTCGCCTTGTCCTTGGCGCCGACGTGCAGGATGCCGTTCGCGTCGATGTCGAACGTGACCTCGATCTGCGGCATGCCGCGCGGCGCGGGCGGGATGTCGGTCAGGTTGAACTGGCCGAGCGACTTGTTGCCCGACGCCACGTCGCGCTCGCCCTGCAGCACGTGGATCGTCACCGCGTTCTGGTTGTCGTCCGCGGTCGAGAACACCTGCTGCGCCTTGGTCGGGATGGTGGTGTTCTTCTGGATCAGCTTGGTCATCACCCCGCCCAGTGTCTCGATGCCCAGGGACAAGGGGGTGACATCCAGCAAAAGAACATCCTTGACGTCACCCTTCAATACGCCGGCCTGGATCGCGGCGCCGATGGCGACCGCCTCGTCCGGGTTGACGTCCTTGCGCGGCTCCTTGCCGAAGAACTCGCGCACCTTGTCGATCACTTTCGGCATGCGCGTCTGGCCGCCGACCAGGATCACGTCCTGGATGTCGCTCACCTTGACGCCCGCGTCCTTGATCGCGATGCGGCAGGGCTCGATCGTCTTCTCGATCAGCTCGTCGACCAGCGATTCGAACTTGGCGCGGGTCAGCTTCATGTTCAGGTGCTTCGGCCCGCTCTGGTCGGCCGTGATGTAGGGCAGGTTGATCTCGGTCTGCTGCGACGAGGAGAGCTCGATCTTCGCCTTCTCGGCGGTCTCCTTCAGCCGCTGCAGCGCGAGCACGTCCTTCGACAGGTCGACGCCCTGGTCCTTCTTGAACTCGCCGACGATGTAGTCGATCAGGCGCTGGTCGAAGTCCTCGCCGCCGAGGAAGGTGTCGCCGTTGGTGGAGAGCACCTCGAACTGCTTCTCGCCCTCGACGTCGGCGATCTCGATGATCGAGATGTCGAAGGTGCCGCCGCCCAGGTCGTACACCGCGATCTTCTGGTCCTTCTTGGCGATCTTGTCCTCGCCGAAGGCGAGCGCCGCCGCGGTGGGCTCGTTGATGATGCGCTTCACCTCGAGCCCGGCGATGCGGCCGGCGTCCTTGGTGGCCTGGCGCTGCGAGTCGTTGAAGTAGGCCGGAACGGTGATCACCGCTTCGGTGACTTCCTCGCCGAGGTAATCCTCGGCGGTCTTCTTCATCTTGCGCAGGATCTCGGCCGAGACCTGCTGCGGGGCGATCTTCTTGCCGCGCACCTCGACCCAGGCGTCGCCGTTGTCGGCGCGCGCGATCTTGTAGGGCATCAGCTTGATGTCCTTCTGCGTCTCCTTCTCGTCGAACTTGCGGCCGATCAGCCGCTTCACCGCGTAGATGGTGTTCTTGGCGTTGGTCACCGCCTGGCGCTTGGCCGCCGCGCCGACCAGCACCTCGCCGTCGTCGGTGTAGGCCACGACCGACGGCGTGGTGCGCGTGCCTTCCGAGTTCTCGATCACCTTGGGCTTGCCGCCCTCCATGATCGCCACGCAGCTGTTGGTGGTACCGAGGTCGATGCCGATGATTTTTGCCATAGGGGTGCCTTAGGGTGCCTTAGTCCAAGTCTTTGTCGGATATGGGGTCGGCGCTGGTTTTTGCAACCGTGACCAGCGCCGGCCGCAGGACGCGGTCGTGAAGGGCGTAGCCCTTCTGCATGACGGAAACGATGGTGTTCGGGTCAGCCTGCGCCTCGACCGCCGCCATGGCCTGGTGGCGATGGGGATCGAAGCGCTCGCCGGGCTTGGGGTCGATCGGCCGGATGCTCGACTTCTCGAGCGCCGCGCCGAGCTGCTTCAGGGTGAGCTCGACGCCGCTGATGTCGCTCGTCTTGAGCGCCGCCTCCAGGCTGTCCATCACCGGCAGCAGGCCCTCGGCGAACTGCTCCAGGGCGTACTTGCGGGAGGACGCGGCCTCGGTCTGGGCGCGCTTGCGGGCGTTCTCGGCGTCGGCGACCGCGCGCATCATGGTGTCGCGCTGCTGCTCGATCTTCGCCTGCGCCTCGGCGAGTAGTTCTTCCAGCGATTTCTGGGGCTGAACGGTTTCTTCCTGCATCTTGTCCTAATGGGGATGGGTGGCTGGCTTTCAAGCCGGGCGAGTGAAACTGCGGCTAGATTAAAGGTATTGATTTTATGAATAAACCAGTGAAATACACGCTGCTTGGCCTAGCCGGGCTTCTGGTTCTCGTCATCGCCGCGGTGGCGATTTTCGCCGCGACCTTCGACCCGAACCGCTACAAGGGCGAGATCGAGCGCCTGGCCAAGGAAAAGACCGGCCGCACGCTCAGCATCAAGGGCGACATCAAGATGGCCTTCTGGCCCAGCCTGGGCGCCGACGTCGCCGGGGTGAGCCTGACGGAAAAGGGCTCGGACGAGGCCTTCGCCGCCTTCGATTCGGTGCACGCCTCGGTCAAGCTGATGCCGCTGCTGCACGGCCAGTACCAGGTCGACGCGGTCAAGCTCACGGGCGCGAAGGCGCGCATCGTCAAGCTCAAGGACGGCAAGTTCAACTTCTCCGACCTCACCGAAGGCTCGGCCGAAAAGCCGGCCGAGACCAAGAAAGCCCCTGAGCCATCCACCGGCAAGCCGGTGGAGTTCGACATCTCGAGCGTCAGCATCGAGAAGGCGGCGATCACCTACATCGACCAGCTCGCCGGCCAGGAATACGCGATCGAGGATTTCCACCTCAAGACCGGCCGCATCGCGCAGAACGCCGAGGGCAAGCTCGAGCTCGGCATGGTGGCGAAGCGCAAGGCGCCGGCGCTGACCGTCAAGCTGTCCGCCGACGGGAAATATCAGTTCAAGGCCGGCGTGCTGAGCGGCGACGTCACCGCCAAGCTCGACGATTCAACCATCAAGGCCAAGTTCACCGCCGCCGAGCCGTACGACTTCGAAGCCAGCATCGACAAGATCAACGTCGACCGCTACCTCGGCGAGCCGGCGCCGGCGCAGGCCGCGGCCAAGCCCGCGCCGCAGGAGAAGCCGCAACCCACCGCCAAGCAGGAGGACGCGCCGGTCGATCTCTCCGGGCTCAAGGGCTTCAACGCGCGCGGCAAGCTGACAATCGGCGAGCTGCAGGTGCGCGGGCTGAAAGTCGCCGAGCTCGACGCGCAGCTGAACGCCAAGGACGGCCACGTCGCGATCGCGCCGCACTCGGCCAAGCTCTACGAGGGCACGGTCACTGGCGAGGTCAGCGCGGACGCCAACCGCAACGCCATCACCCTCAAGGAGCAGCTCAAGGGCATCAACATCGGCCCGCTGCTGCGCGACGTGGCGCAGCGCGACCAGCTCGAAGGCAAGGGCGACATCACCCTCGACGTCACCGCCGTCGGCAAAAGCGTGAACGCGATGAAACGCTCGCTTGCCGGCAGCGCCAAGCTTCACCTGCAGGACGGCGCCATCAAGGGCATCAACATCGCCGAGATCATCCAGAAGGGCCGCAACCTTCTGGGCGGGCAGTCGGCGTCCGCGGGGCAGAGCGCGAACGACACCTCGCGCAAGACCGACTTCAGCGAGCTCAGCGCGAGCTTCGTGATCAAGGACGGCGTGGCGCACAACGAGGACCTCGACGCGAAGGCGCCGCTCTTCCGCCTGGGCGGAAAGGGCGACATCAACATCGGCGCCTCCAGCCTCGACTACACGGCCAAGGCGGCGGTGGTCGCCACCAGCAAGGGGCAGGGCGGCGCCGAGCGCGACCAGGTTGCCGGCCTGACGGTGCCGGTGCACCTCAGCGGCCCGTTCGACGACCTGAAATATCAGGTCGACTACCGTGCCGCGGCGGGCGACGCACTCAAGTCCGAGACCGGGCAGAAACTGAAAGAACGCCTGGGTCAAGAGCTCAAGGACGACAAAATCAAAGATAAGTTAAAAGGATTGTTAGGGCGGTAGGGTTTACCCCGGCGGCGGCTCAGGAAGTCCCCGAGTGCGGGGCCCCCGGCGCGCTCGTATGCTGGGCGCGCAATGCTGAACCTGCTGCGCTACTCCCAGCTCCTGGCGCTCGCGGTGCTGGTCGCAGTCGTCGCGGCGCTCGCGCTCCTCTACCGCGACCTGGTGTCCGACGCCCTAGTCGAAGCCGAGACCCACGCCAGCGTCGCCCTCACCAAGACCTTCGCCAACGCCGTCTGGCCCGCGCATGCCGATTTCGTTAAGCGCGCCGCGTCGCTCGATCGCCGCACGCTTGCCGAGCGTCCCGAGCTTGCGGCGCTCGACCATGACCTGCGGCAGCTCGCCTCCGGCCTGTCGGTGGTCAAGGTCAAGATCTACGATCTCAACGGCCTTACCGTCTATTCCACCGACCGGAGCCAGATCGGCGAGAACAAGCTCGCCAATCCCGGCTACCTGCGCGCGCGCGACGGCTACCCGGCAAGCAACATCACCTATCGGGAGAGCTTCGACGCGTGGGAGGGCCAGATCTCCGACCGCCACATCCTCGCGACCTACGTCCCGGTGCACGGCTATGACGCCGCGCCGGTCGAGGCGGTGCTCGAGGTCTACAGCGACGTCACCGATCTGGTGGCCCGCATGCACCGCAGCCAGTGGACCATCCTCGCCGCGGTGCTGGGCGCGATGGCGCTGATCTACCTCGTGATCCAGCTCATCCTCGTCCGCTACAAGCGCCTGCTGCGCGCGCAGGAGGCGGCGCGCGTCGCGCAGGAGGAGCGCATCCGCCACCAGGCGTATCACGACTCGCTCACCGGCCTGCCCAATCGCGCGCGCTTCGGCGAGCAGCTCGAGGAGGCATTGCGTCGCGCCAAGCGTAACGGCGCGCCGCTCGGGCTGTTGTTCCTCGACCTGGATCTGTTCAAGCGCGTGAACGACAGCCTCGGCCATGACGCCGGTGACGCGCTGCTGCGCCTTGCCGCCGAGCGCATCCGGCGCGCCGTGCGCGAGGCCGACCTGCTTTTCCGCATGGCAGGCGACGAATTCATCGTGCTGCTCGAGGACGTGCGCGGGCCCGAGGAAGCGGCAATGGTCGCTGGCCGCGTGCTGGAAGGGGTCGCCGAGCCGCTGCAGGTCGGCGAGCATCAGCTCGCGATTACCGCGAGCATCGGCATCGCGCTTTACCCGGACGACGAGACGGTCGGCGAGCGCCTGATCAAGGCCGCGGATACCGCGATGTACCGCGCGAAGGAGCTCGGCCGCAATCGCTATGCGTTCTTCGCGCCGGAGCTGAACCAGCGCCTGCAGAGCCAGGTCATCGCCGAGGCCGCGCTGCGGCGCGCGGCGTCAGGCGGCCGCGCGGCGGTTGGTAGCTAGGCGCTCGTCCACCAGCGCCACGATCGCGTCGACTTCCGGGTGGCTCGTGCCGCGATGCGCGGCGATCGTCTGCACCAGCTTGTCCACGCGCTCGATATAGGCGGCGCCGTTGAACACTGCGCGCGCCGCGGAGGAAGGCGCGGCCAGGCTGGCCGCGGCGGCGGCGTACTTCTCGAACGGCACCAGGTCTTCCGGCGCGGCGCCGAGCCCGATGCACAGCTCGCGTACCCAGTCGTAGACCGAGCGCGCGCGCTCGGCGTCGCCATGCACCGCGTCCTTGATGGCGCGCGGGCCTTCCGGCGTGATGCAGCGATAGTTGCCCGCGAGCAGCATGGCCCACTTCGCGAGCGGCACGAACAGACTGTCGTGCACCTTGAGCTTGACCGGCAGGTCAACTGCGCCGATGTCGGTCTCGAGGCGGCGCAGGATGGCGGTGTGCTCGTCCGAGCCGAAGCGCGCGGCCTTGAAGTTGGTCGGCAGGTTGACCTTGAGCACGTTTGGCGGGCCGCCGGCCGGGCGCAGGGCCTGCGGGTCGGGGCTGCACAGGCTGAGGGTTGCCGGGTCGAAGGAATGCCAGACCGTCGGGTCGGTGTAGCAGCCGGCCGGCAACTCCGCGGGTAGTCCCGGCAGCCGCCGCAGGTAAGGCGGCGGCGGCATGTTCATCAGCGAAAGACACGGCACGCGTGCCTTCGCCGTGCGGTCGAGCAGCTCGCGCACGCCCGCCGAGCCGTATTGCGGCTCCTGCATGGCGAGCACCGCGAGATCGTATTCGGCCGGATCGACCGCCGAGGGCATCGCGGCGCGCACCGCGCCGGCGAGGGTGGTCGAGGCGATTTCGAGCGGCGTGCCGCCCTTCACCGGGAACAGCACCCGGGTGCCTTCGCGGTTGATCAGCTCGGACGTCGCACGCTGGCATACCAGCGTTGCGTCATGGCCGGCCGCGGCGACCTTGGTTGCGAAGAGCGAGCCATAGGACGCGCCGAATACCAGCACTTTGTACGTAGCAGACATCGCGACAGCTTAGGCGACTCATGCGCGTGCGATCAGCGCGAGGGCGCTGATCCATTCGGGGGAGTCGTTGAGGCAATTGACCAGATAGAGCTCGTCGCCGCCGGCGGCGAGGAAGGCGCGCCGCGCGGTGATGCCGATCTCCTCCAGCGTCTCCAGGCAATCGGCGACGAACCCGGGGCACACCACGTCCACGCGCTTCATGCCTTCGCGCGCCAGCTCGACGAGCGTGGGCTCCGTATACGGCTGCAGCCAGTCGGCGTAGCCGAAACGCGACTGGAACGTGACCTGCCAGCCGGGCTCCTTCAGCCCAAGCTTGTCGGCCAGCAGCCGCGCCGTCTCGCGGCATTCGGTTTCATATCTTTGAGAATTCTTCTTCGGCAGGCCATGAAAGCTCATGACAAGCACCGCGCCGCGCCCGTACTTGTGCCAGTGGCGCTGCACGTTCGCCGCCAGCGCGCCGATATACGCCGGGTGATCGTGGAAGCTCTCCAGCATCTTGACGCCAGGCGGGACAACATCGCGCACGCTGTCGGTCGTGCTTTCCGCGTATTGCGGATAGAGCGGAATCACCACCGGATCCTTCAAGCCGGCAAGCGCGGCGGCGACCGAAGGCTGGCCGTATCTCATCGCATAGCGCACCGGGATGCCGAGGGTTTCCTGCAGCAGCACGGCCTGGCGCATGGTATTCACCGCGAGCGGCGAGCCTTCGGGCAGCCAGATCTGAGCGTATTTTTCGGCCGACTTCGCCGGCCGGGTCCTCAGCACGATGCCGTGCAGGATCGGCAGCCATAGCCAACGCGGCAGCTTGACTACGCGCGGGTCGGACAGGAATTCGGCGAGATAGGTCCTGACTGCCGGGGCGGTGGGGGCCGCGGGGGTGCCGAGGTTGACGAGTAAAACCGCGCCGCGCGTGGCCTGCACAAGGCGCGGACTTTACCCCGAAAGCGGACGGTCAGCGCGTCACCGTGGCGAGGCGGTAACGGTTAAGGATGATGATCTCGCGTCGCGCTACCCAGATCAGGCCGCGTGCGACCAGCCGGCGCAGCATGCGCGACAGCGTTTCCTTCGTGATGCCCAGGTGCGCCGCGACCAGCGTCTTGCTCACCGGCAGGCGCGCGATCCAGGTTCCCGGCGTATAGCCGGGCTCGGCGATCGAGTCCAGGTAGGCCGCCAGGCGCTGCAAGCCTGGCAGCATGCCGCGCTCGAGCTCGCTGAGCAGCGCGTCAAATTTCCGCGAAACCGCATTCGCCATGTTGCGCGTCAACGGCAGATCGCTCTGCGCCTGCGCGCGGATGCACGCCGCATCGATCATCACGAGCAAGGAGTCGGCAAGCGTCACCGCATCGACCCTCGCGGCGCGCACCAGCAGCGCCGGGACCTCGGCGAACGTATCTCCGTGTCCAAGCAGCGCGAGCACGAGCTCACCGCCGCTGTGGTGCTGAAGCCGCGTCTTGACCGAGCCATAGGCGATCGCGAACATGCCCGGCACCCGTTCGCCCCGCCTTACCACGGTCTCGCCGCGCTTCGCGGTGATCACCGTCGACTGCTTGGCGATCTGTTGCACCACGAGCGGGCCGACGCCTTCCATCAGCGGCAAATTGGCGAGCACGCCCTCGATGAGGCGCAGGTTGCGGGGCCGCTTCCGATGCAAGCTGGCGTTCCTGGCGTGTCGTTGTTGCGTTGCAACCACGACATCGCCGCGCAAGCCAGTATTGACCGGGGTCAAATCCGACGTTTCCGCGTGCTCGAACTGGAACCGGGCATCTGTCGTGCCCATTGCGCCTCCCGCACCGGCAGCTTCAATCGGCTTCGGCCGGTATGTCTGTGCGCTACCGAACATAAGGCGCTACCGGGCCACGGGGTGCCGGCCGAGCTTTCGCTGCAGCGTCTTGCGATACATGTGGAGCGCGCGCGCGGTTGCCGAGATGTTGCCCTTGTTCTCCGTCAGCACGCGCTGCAAGTATTCCCACTCTACGCGATCGACCGAAGGCAGATTGTCGCTCGGACGGACCGTGGCATCCGCGCGGTCGTGGTGGAAGGCGGCCTCGATCGCCGGCACATCCACCGGCTTCATCAGGTACTGCGTCGCACCCAGCTTGATCGCCTGCACAGCGCTGGCGATGCTGGCATAGCCGGAAACCATCACGATGCGGGCATCGGGAGAGACGGACTTGACGCGAGGGATCAGCGTCAGGCCGGTCGGCCCGGGCAGGCACAGATCGATCACGGCGTAGTCCGGTCGCCAGCCGTCGAGCAGCGCGCTCGCGGAAGGCGCGCAGGCGGCTGTCTTCACTTCGTAGTCGCGTCGCTCGAAGGCGCTGGTCAGCGCCCAGCAAAGCGGCTCGTTGTCATCGACGATCAGCAGCCTGCGCTTCGCGTGGACGCCAGGCGGCTCGCTATCGGCGGGATTCATCTTGGTCACTCCCCTTGATCACCACACGTGTTCCTTCGAACGGGAATATGCCAAGGCCGAAACGAAATATGTTCCACCGCGGAGCTCAAAAGATTGATCGAGGTCAAATCCAACTGCGCTTCCGGAACAGCGGATAAAAGCGCCGCGTCAAGAGGACGCGGACAAATGTCCTGCGTCGGGCAGACGCGCGTCATCGTGACTGATTCCGCGATTCGGGCGGCGGGCGTAAGTTGGCCGCGAGCGCAATGGATCGGAATGCGCACGTGCCAACGGGAGATCACATGAATTCTTACTGGAAGCTCACCGCAGTCGCCGGAGCGCTGCTGCTCTCCACGCAGGTCCAGGCGGCGATCACGTGCGCGCGCACGCTGACCGCGGACGTGATCGCGCTCGACCAGCCGATCATGTTCAACCGCCTCGGCGCGGCGAACGTGAACGGCATGATGTACGCGCTCAAGCGCGACGTCGTCAACAAGTCGACGCAGGTCCCCCTCACGGTGGATCCGAAAGGCGCCGTCGCGGGGCAGGTCGCGTTGCGTCCTGACAAGCGGCCGCGTCCCCTCGTCCTGCGTGTCAGGGTGGGCGACTGCCTGGATGTGACGCTGACCAACCTGCTGGCGGCGGCGGCCAACCCGAACGACACGCTGCCGACCAGCGTGCCGCCGTTCAGAATCAAGGTCGACGAGCAGGTCGCCGACCGGCACGTCGGCTTCCATGTCACCGGCATGCAGCTGCGCACCGGCATCGCCGACGACTCGAGCATGGTCGGCCGCGTGGTCACGGATCCGGGCAGCCTGGTTCCGCGGGGCGGCACGAAGGTCTATCGCCTGTTCGCCGAAAAGGAAGGCGCGTTCGTTGCGCAGAGCCTCGGCGGGCCGTTCGGCTCCGAAGGCAGCCAGGGCAATTCCGCCAACGGCCTGCACGGCCAGGTGGTCGTCCAGCCCAAGGGCGCGAAGATCTACCGTAGCGTGGTGACCGAGGAAGAGATGCGGCTCGCCTCGATGGACCTCGTCACGACCTCCCTGACCTGCGGCCAGCGGCGCCTCACTGCCGCAGGCCAGCCGATCATCGACTACGAGGCAAAGTATCCGAGCGCGAACTGCACGAACGGCACCAGCCTCGGCGCCCCGGTGTGGGCGAACGAAGGTAAAGCCGGCCTGCCGATCCTCAATATGCTGAACGGCACGGCGATCGTGCACAGCGAGATCGACGGCCTGGTTGCCGGCCCGAACGCCGACGGCAGCTTCCCGGCGGCGACCTACCCGCTGGAGAGCAAGGGCAAGCGCAACCCGACGGTACCGAACCGCCTCGAGGCGTTCCGCGATTTCGCGTCTGTGTTCCATGACGAGCAGGCGACCGCGCAGGCCTTCCCCGGCTTCTTCCGGGACGACCCGGTGTTCCGCTACGTCCTCTCGGGCGTGGGCGACATCTTCATGATCAACTACGGCTCCGGCGGCATCGGCTCCGAGATCATCGCCAACCGCCTCGGCGTCGGCCCGATGCACGACTGCCTGGACTGCGCGTACGAAGAATTCTTCCTCACCCACTTCGCCATGGGCGAAGTGGCGCAGCTGGTCGACGTGCCGGCGAACTTCGGCCTCGAGACCCTGCGGCCCGGCCAGACGCCGCCCGCGGGAACCACCGGGCCGAAGGCGAACATGGCGCTCTATCCGGGCGACCCGTCCAACGTGCACAACAGCTACACCGGGGACTTCGTCAAGTTCCGCAACACCCACATCGGCAAGGAGCAGCACGTCTTCCACCTGCACAACCATCAGTGGCTGTTCAACGCCAACGACGACAACGCGAACTACCTCGACGCCCAGGGCATCGGGCCCAGCATGGGCTTCACCTATGAGATCGCTTTCGGCGGCTCGGGCAACCGCAACAAGACCGCGGGCGACGCGATCTTCCACTGCCACTTCTACCCGCACTTCGCGATGGGCATGTGGTACATCTGGAGGCACCACGACGTGTTCGAGGCCGGCACCAGGCTGCAGGTGAGCGGCGCCGCCTTCCACACTGTGCGCTGGGGTCTGAAGGACGGCACGCCGGCCGCCGGCGCGCGCGCCCTGCCTGACGGCGAGATCGTCTTCGGCGTGCCGATCACGGCGCTGGTGCCGCTGCCCGGCAAGGCCATGGCAGTGACGCCGGGACGGGTCACGGTCAAGCCCAATCCGTTCACCACGCCGACCGGCCGCCCGGTGGGCAGCCTGGCGGACGTGATCGACCGCAACATCAATCCCGGCTATCCGTTCTGGATCGCCGGCATCGAGCACATCGTCGGGCAGCGTACGACGACGCCGGTTCTCGACATGGTCACGCCCGCGCTGGTGAACGCGCTCAAGGCCACCAAGGACCCGCTGTGGAACAACCTCGACGCAGCGCAGGCCGACGGCTGGGACGGCGGCCTGCCGCGCCACGCGCTGCACGGCGTCGCCGCCGGCGGCGTTGCGCACACCACGACTACGCCCATCGACTTCAGCAAGGAGATGCTGAAGGCGCGTCCGGTGTTCTTCCCCGAGGAAGGCACGGACCTCGAGAAGGTGGCGATGCGATTCCACGCGGTGCGCAACCACCCGAGCTTCAAGGTGGCCCTTACTGGCGCGCGGACCGCGACGGCGGCCAACTTCATCACCAACGGCAGCGGCGGGCCGGCAGTCGGCGCGCCGTTCCACGAGCCCTGCATCGACGACACCGGCGTGCGCCTGAATACCGGCGTGGTCGGCACGTTCTTCAGCGGCGAGACGCTCACGGGTCTTTCCACCCGCGGCTCGAGCTTCTTCAACGCGCAAAGGCCGCGCATATACAAGGGCGCCAACATCCAGTTCGACGTGGTGCTGAACAAGGTCGGCTACCACTACCCGCAGCAGCGCATCATCTCGCTGTGGGAAGACGCGGTGCCGGTGATCAACAAGCAGAAGCCGCCCGAGCCGCTGGTCATGCGTCTCAACACCTTCGATTGCGCGGTCTACTCGCACTCGAACCTCGTGCCCAAGGACTACGAGGTCGACGACTTCCAGGTGCGCACGCCCACCGACATCATCGGCCAGCACATCCACCTGCCGAAGTGGGACCTGACCACGACCGACGGCGCCGCCAACGGCTGGAACTACGAGGACGGCACGCTCTCGCCCGGAATGGTGGTCGAGCGCATCGAAGCCATCAACTGCTTCAACGGCTTTGCTGCTTCGTGCAGGCCCGGCGTGACCCCCGGCCCGGTGACGGGTGCGGCGAAGCTCGAACCCAAGGCGCACCCGTTCTTCGGCCAGTTCGGCCGTCCGGACTGGGTGGGCGCGCGCACCACGATGCAGCGCTGGTTCGCCGACCCGCTGGTGAACACCGAAGGCGTGGATCGCGGCCTGGGAATCATCTTCACGCACGACCACTACGGCCCGTCGACGCACCAGCAGATCGGCCTGTACGCCACCGTGCTCACCGAGCCCGCGGGCTCGCGCTGGGTGCATAACGAGACCGGCGTGCAGCTCGGCGCCGGCCCGAACGGCGTCGGCGGCCGCGCCGACGGCGGCCCGACCTCGTGGCAGGCGGCGATCCTGCCGCCGACCGCGCCGATCGCGGGCAACACGGTGCAGTCGCACACGCTGGAGGCGTTCCGCGAGTTCTATCACGAGTTCGCTGACTTCCAGCATGCGTACGAAGCAGGGGTGTACGTCGGTGTAGGCCAGGACGGCCGTCCGCTCGCGGGCGCCGGTCAGGACCGCCCGCCGGTGGCGTTCAACGCCGGCAATCCGCTGTTCAACAACAACGTGGCCGACGCCTTCCGCTTCGCGATCAACCCGCCGAACCGGGGGCAGATCAACCCGGTCTTCCCGGATCTGGTGGTGGAGCGTGCAGGCGGCGTGGTGCCCGAGTGTCCGACGCGTCCGTGTCCGCAGGCGATCAGCGTGCAGGATCCGGGCGTGCTCGTGACCAACTACCGGATGGAATCGGTCGGCTTGCGCGTGTTCGATCCGAACCGCAAGGGCCCCGACGGCAAGGACGGCGTGCAAGCGGCAGGCCAGCGGGGCGATCTCGCCTTCGCGCTGCAGTCGCGCACCGACCGCGCCATCGCCGCCCTCAACGTGCAGCCGACGGCCGCCACGGTCATCAACGGCACGCGCTTCCCGCCGCCGATCAACGCGGGCGGGGTCGTGGCCGGTGATCCGTTCACGCCGATGATGCGTACCTATCCGGGCGATCTCATCCGGGTGAAGATCCAGGCCGGCGCGCACGAGGAGGAGCACAACGCCTCGCTGCACGGCATGAAGTGGCTGCAGGGCGGCTCGGGCCACGGCACTTCGCCGAACACGGGCTGGAGGAACTCGCAGGCGGCGGGCATCTCGGAGCAGTTCACGCTCCATACGCCCGTGATTCCGATCGAAGACCAGCTGCCGCAGGCCCAGATCGACTACCTGTACAGCATGGACTACGGCAACGACGGCTTCTGGAGCGGCGCCTGGGGCATCACCCGGTCGCACCAGAACCTCGTGCCCAACCTGGTCTCGCTGCCGCAATCGCAGGTGCCGGTGGTGTTCACCGCCGCGACACAGGCCGGTTTCATCGGCGTGTGCCCGGCCAATGCACCGATCCGTGCCTTCGACATCACCGCGGTGGAAGCGAACAAGGTGCTGCCGGCGAACCCGAACGTGACCATCCAGGATCTGTTCCCGAACGGCCACGTCGGCGGCCGCCCGCAGGCAAACGGCGGCACGCTGGTCTACAACCACCGCACCACGACCGTAGGTGGCCAGACCGTCACCATCGAGCCGGAAGGCGAGGTCGTCGTTCTGCCGACGCACCAGGGTCCGCTGCATGATCCGACGGCGCTCATCTACGTGCGGACTTCGGATCTCGTGCCGGCCCCTGGCGGCGGTGCGCTGAGCCTGTTGTCCTTTGCCGCCGCAACCACCACCGACGCGGCGACTGCCCAGGCAGCATGCGACAACGGTGGCGCGACGAACATGGCCTGCCCGGTCGTGCTCGCCGCCAACGCGCCGATCGAGCCGCTGGTGCTGCGCGCCAACGCCGGTGATTGCATCACCGTCACGATGCGCAACCGGCTGACGGGCAATACTCCCGAGCTCGTCACCTTTACCACGCTGCAAGGCGTTGTGAAGCGCGACCGCTTTGGCCAGGAGGGCTCCACCACGTTCCAGACCAACCTGATCCAGGCGTCCTCGTTCATTGGCCTGCATCCGCAACTGGTGCAGTTCGATCCGAGCCGGGCGGATGGCACCGTGGTCGGCCTGAACGATCGCGGACTGAGAAACCCCCTGGCGGGCTTGACGCCGCCGCAGGGCGTGGAAACAGTGCGCTGGTACGCGGGCGATCTCAAGCCGACCAAGGTCGGCGGGCAGTACGCTCTCGCCGCGACCCCGATCGAGTTCGGCGGCGTGGCTCTTTCGCCGGCGGACAAGATCAAGCAGGGCATGAAGTCGCTGGTCGGCACGCTCGTGATCGAGCGGCAGGGCGCCACCTGGAGCGAGAACACCACCAATCTCGATCACCAGCAAGGCACCGGCACCCGCTCCACGCGCGCGCAGGCCGACGTTTGTCCGGGCGGGCAGAACCCGTGCACGATGGCGGCGCCCGGAGCACTGCGCAGTCTCTCCGTGGTCATGACCAAGGCCAATACCCATTACTACCGCGACAGCTCGCCCGTCGAGCACATCAACGGCGAAGCAGTGGGAATTCCCGAGGACAGCCAGGAGTCGACCGGCATGTCGCTCAACTACGGTATCGAGCCGCTGTGGTTCCGCTTCGGGCTCGTGCCGCAGGCGCCGTTCAACAACCAGCCGGGCGGCTTCGGCGGCGTGCCGAACTCGCACCAGTCGTACAGCAACATCCTGAGCGGGAACCAGGACCCCGTGACGCCGGTGCTGCAAGCGGTTGCCGGCAGGGAAGCGCGCGTGCACTGGGTGGTGCCGTACGCCACGACCCGCGGAACCACCATCAACATCCACGGGCACGTGTATCAGCGGCAACCGTACGTGTGCGAAGGCTCGGCGCGTAACGCGCTGACCGGAGCGTGCACCATGACGGAGGTCGGCTCGCGCAACATCGGCGTCAGCCCCTACGACTTCTATGAAGGGGCGAACGAGAGCGTGACCCCGAATGCCCACTGGACGTGGCAACTACCGAGCGCGGGTGGCGGTAACGCGGTGAAGGGCGACTTCCTGTTCCGCGACAACGCCGGCTTCGGCAACACCAGCGGCCTGTGGGGCATCCTGCGGGTGCAGTAAGAGCGAGGCTGGATCGAGTGCAGCGCCCCGCCAGGGGGCTGCACTCGAAGTTTTTTGCAGGGGGAATCGTGGATAGAACAATCAGGCTCGGCGCGGTATGCGCGCTCGGAATGTGCGCCGCCGCGGTTGCCGGCGAGGCGGTGCAGCAGAAGCACGCCAGGGAAGGCGTGATCATGGAATTCAGCGCAGCGCCCGCCTACGGGAAGGTGCTGATGGAAGGCGAGCTCGCCGACCTGCGCTTCAAGCTCACCGACGAGGCGAGCGGCCAGCCGCTGCGCGGCGACGTGCCCGGCGCCTGGCTGGACATCGGCCAGGTGATCCAGGGAAAGGCCGGCGCCGAGCAGAAATCCTGCAAGGAAAAGGTCGCGCTCTACCTGCGCGGCATCGTCGGTATCCGGCCGATGATGGATCTGAACAGCTACTACGTCGTGGTGCTCAACCGCGACCCGAGCATCTCGATCGTCGATCCCAACGTGTCGCTGGCGAATGCGACCAGCACGCTCGCCCGCATCGTGCTGCCCCGCTCCGGGGCGGACTGGGTGAAGAGCCCGGACGGCAAGCGCCTCTACGTGAGCATGCCCTCGGCCGGCCAGGTCGCGGTCATCGACACCGACACCTTCAAGCTGCTCGCGAACATCGACGCCGGCCGCAGCCCGACGCGCGTCGTGGTGCAGCCAGACGGCAAGTATCTGTGGGTCGGCAACGACGCCCGGGTGGCCGACGGCAGCGGCGTGACGGTGATCGATACCGGGACGCTGAAGCCGGTGAAAAGTCTCGCGACCGGGACCGGGCATCACGAGATCGCCGTGTCGGAGGACAACCGCGTCGCCTTCGTCACCAATCGCGACTCCGGCACGGTGAGCCTGATCGACGTGCGCGAGCTGAAGCTGTTGCGCCAGGTGAAGGTGGGCGCCATGCCTCTGTCGGTGGCCTATTCGAGCCTTGCCAAGGTGGCCTACGTCGCCGACGGCAAGGACGGCGCCGTGACCGTGCTCGGCGGCAGGGATTTCGCGCCGATGAAGCGCATCGCGCTCAAGCAGGGCCTGGGGCCGCTGCGCTTCACGCCCGATGGCCGCCATGCCATGGTCGTCAATACCCACGAGGACCTGGTGCACGTGCTCGATGTCTCGAGCAACGAGCGCGTGCATGACATTCCGGTCAAGGGGCAGCCCTTCCAGCTCACCTTCACGCGCGCCTTCGCCTACGTGCGCTCCCTCGCGAGCGAGCGCGTGACCATGATCAACCTGCTCTCGCTCGACCGCGGCGGCAAGCCCATCGTGCAGTCGTTCGCCACCGGCTCGGTCCCGCCCAAGGCGGCGGGCGAGCTGCCGCTCGCGGACTCGATGGCCGCGGCGAACATCGACGCCGCGGTGCTGGTAGTGAATCCCGCCGACAACACGACCTATTACTACATGGAGGGCATGAACGCGCCGGCGAGCAATTACCAGAGCTACGGCGCTTCGGCGCGCGCCGTCACCGTCGTCAACCGCAGCCTGCAGGAGACCGAGCCTGGGGTGTACACCGCGAAGGTGCGGATTCCGGTGGCGGGCCGCTACGACGTGGCGCTGATGGTCAATTCGCCGCGCATCATCGACTGCTTCTCCATGGAGGCGACGGAGAATCCGTTGCTCGCCGCGGACAAGCAGCGCATCGTCGCCGAATTCCTCGTCGCGAGCCGGGAAGTGTCGCTGGGGGCGAAGGTGCCGGTGCGGGTGCGGCTGTCGGCCGCGGACGGAAAGCCGCAGGCCGGGCTGAAGGACGTGACGCTGGTTTCGTTCCTGGTCCCCGGCCAGCGGCGCGAGGAAACCATCGCCCGCGAGGTCGAGCCGGGCGTGTACGAGGCAGCCGTGCTGATTCCCGAGCACGGCGCGTATTCGATCTATGTCGCCTCCAGGACGCTGAAGAAGGAGTACCGCGATCTCGCCTCCCTTGGCCTGCGCACCGCGCGCCCGGACATCGACGCGGAGATCAAGCGGCGCATGTCGGAAGCGAAGCAATGAGGCGCGGTACGTTGTTCCTGTGCTCGGTTGTCGCGATGATCGTGGGATTCGGCGTGCGTGCGCACGATCCCGTGCATCATCATGCGCCCGCCGCAGCGGCACCTGCTTCCGCGAAGGTCGTGCTGCGCGACGCGCCGCTTCTCGACGCCGCCACCGGCAAGCGCGTGCGGCTGGCGCAGGACGTCATCGGCGACCGCATCGCCCTCGTCAACTTCATCTACACGACGTGCACCACGGTGTGTCCGGTGTCGTCGGCGACCTTCCAGCAGCTGCAGGAACGCCTCGGCGCGGCGCTCGGCAAGGAAGTCGTCCTGGTGTCGATCACCATCGATCCGCTGCGCGACACGCCGCAGCGGCTGCGCGAGTACGCCGGCCGCTACGAGGCGCGCGAAGGCTGGGCCTGGCTCACCGGCGCGAAGCCCGACGTCGACGGCGTGCTCAAGGGTTTCGGCGCCTATGCGGCGCGCTTCGAGGATCACCCCGCAATGGTGATGATCGGCGACGCGCGCGGCGGGCCGTGGACGCGCTTTTTCGGCTTTCCGTCGGTCGACGAACTGATGGCGCGCATCGACACCATGCAGTTGGCAGGAAAGGAATAGCGATGTTTCTTCTCACCAGGGCAGCTTGCGCGCTTGTCCTCATCCTTGGATTTGCCGTCGGCGCGGCGCAAGCGCAGCAGGCGAAAGTCTCGCCGGCGGAGCGCGAGGCGAAGGCGCGCGAGTACTTCACCGACACCAGGCTGAAGACGCAGACCGACCGCACGGTGCGGTTCTTCAGCGACCTGATGAAGGACAAGGTGGTGCTGATCAACTTCGTGTTCACGCAGTGCGGCGACGCCTGCCCGCTGATCACCGCGAAGCTGGTGCAGACGAAGAACGAGTTCGGCGAGGCCTTCGGCAAGGAGGTGCGCTTCCTTTCCATCAGCATCGACCCGCTGCACGACCGGCCGCAGGACCTTGCGAAGTTCGCGCGCAAGTTCGACGCGGTGCATCCCGAGTGGCTGTTCCTCACCGGCGAGCCGGCCAACGTCGAGCAGGTGGTGAAGAAGCTCGGCGCCTGGACGCAGGACATCGAGTCGCATTCCACGGCGATCATCATCGGCAGCCCGCGGCAGGGTAAATGGAAGAAGGTGCGGCCCGATGCGCCGGCGAAGATCATCGCCGAGGAGCTGCGTCATTTCGTCGCCGGGGAAATCGAGGCGCGCAAGCTCGCGCAAGCGGGGCCCGCCGGCCGGTGATGGCGCGCTTTGGATTTTTCGTCTTCATACTATTCATCGGCAACGCGTGGTCGGATGACGGGCATGCGGGCCGCCGGCTTTATCTCGAAGGGCTAACGCCCTCCGGCGAGCCGCTGCGGGCGCTGGTCGGCTTCGGGCAGACGCCGCTCTCCGGCCAGGCGGTGGCCTGCGGCAACTGCCACGGCGCGGACGGCAAAGGGCGCGCCGAGGGCGGGGTGCTGCCCTCGCAGATCGGCTGGCAGGAGCTCACCAAGCCTTACGGCCATTCGCACGCGACGGGGCGCAAGCACGGCGCGTTCAATGAGCGCAGCTTGACGCGTGCGGTGAACGAAGGGCTGGATCCGGCGGGCAACCGCCTCGACTGGGCGATGCCGCGCTATGCGCTGTCGCGCTCCGAGCTCGAAGCGCTGCTGGCCCATCTCAAGCGGCTCGGCGCCGAGCGCGACCCCGGCATCGGCGAGGCGAGCCTGCGCATCGGCGCGATCCTGCCGCGCGAGGGCGCGGCGGCACAGGCGATGCGCGCCGCGCTCGAAGGCTTCATCGAAAACCTGAACCGCGCCGGGGGCATCCACCAGCGCCGCCTGGAGCTCGTGGCCACGAACGACGACGCGCGGGTGTTCGCCCTGCTCAGTCTGCGCGAGGAATTCGAAGCGCGCGGCTTGCCCGCGGTCGCGGCTTTCGGCCAGCGCGAGGGCGGCACGGCTTTCTCCGTCTTTTCCAGTCCGGCGGCGCAGGCAGCGCTGCTCGTGGAGTTCGCCGAGCGGCGCGGCGCTCTGCGGCCGGCGATCCTTGCGGCGCACGATCGCGTGCACCTTGGCGCCGCCGCGGCCGAGCGCTGCGCGAAGCACGGTTGCGCCGATTTGCTGCGCATCGACTGGCGCGCGAACCAGCTCGACGCCGCCGCGGTGGTGCGCCGCCTGAAGCAGGCGCGCCGCGAGCAGATCTTCTTCTTCGGCGCCCAGGCGGAGCTGGCGCAGCTCCTCGACGCCGTGGCCAGAGCGCCGGACGCCGGCTGGCAGCCGACGGTCTATCTGTCGGTTCAGCCCTCGCCGCGGGCGGCGGCGCTGAGCGCGGCGGCGGTGCTCGCGGAAGGGCTGCGGCGCGCCGGCCGCGACCTGAGCCGCGAGCGTTTCGTGCGCGCGCTGGAGACCCTGAATAACTACGATCCGCAGGGCTACGGGCCCCCGGTGAGCTTCGGCCCGGACCGGCGGACCGGCGCGCGCGGCGGCTATGTCGCCGCGCTCGAGCGCGAGGGCGGCCTGGTTCCGGCGTCGGGCTGGATCAGCCTCGATTGAGCCGGAGTACGAGCCTCAGCGGCCTGCCGAGACCTCGTGCTTCGCCCCCGGCGCGGCTTCGAGCGGCCGGCCGCCGGTGCCCACCGGCGAGGCGACGCTGAGCTGCACCGGGATGCTGGAAGCCTCCGCGACCGGCTTGAACGTCACCTCGAGCAGCGCGCCTTCGCCGGTGGCGCCCACCGCACCGCCGCGGTTGATGCTCACGAGGATGCGTCCGCGAGCTGGATCCACCTTGTGATTGAACACCGTGCGCGCATCGCCCTGGCCGAGCAGCGGTCCTTCCTGCACGTCCATCACCGCGAGCTTCAGCGGGTCATAGCTGATCTGGAGCGAAGCGCTCGACATCGGCTCGCTCGCTTTCGCGTTCAGGCTGAGCGTGAACGCCTCGCCGACGCGCGTCGCGGCCGGCCCGCTCCAGGAGAATTCAACCGCCGCCGGGGCCGCCGCGGGTTTCGCGTTTTCTTTCTTGTCGCCGGCCGGTTTCTCCGCCGGTATCGCGGACACCGGCTCGGCGGCGCGCTCGCCCCCCGGCGCGGCGCGCAGCGCGATCGGCTGGGTGCGGTAGGCGGCCTCGGTGCCCGACCAGAATTCGGCCACCTGCGCGTCGGCGCGGCGCACGTTGCGCACCACGCGCGGCGTGATCGACAGCACGATCTCGGTCTTCTGGCGGTCGTCCAGGTTGCTGGAGAACAGGCGCCCGAGAACCGGAAGGTCGCCGATGCCGGGCACCTTGGAGGCGCTGCTGCGATCGTCGTCGCGGATCAGGCCCATCAGCACCTGCGTTTCCCCGTCCGCCAGGCGCAGCGCGGTGCTGGCGTTGCGCGTGCCGATGTCGTAGACCGTGGTGCCGTTGGCGGTGGTGCGGCGGTTGCTGGCGGTGCTCACCTCGAGGTTCACGCGGATCCCCACCTGGCCGTTGAGGTGCACCTGCGGCTCGATCTCGAGCTTGAGGCCGACGTCCAGGTAGGTCACCGTCTCGGTCGTGATCGGGCTGACGGCCGAGGGCGTGATCACGGCCGAGATCACCGGCAGGCGGTCGCCCACCAGCACGCGCGCCTTTTCGCGGTTGCGCACCCGGATGCGGGGGTTCGACAGCAGGTTGGTGGCGGCGTCGTCCTTGCGCGCGGTCAGGGTCACGCTCGGCGAAGGCGAGACGCTGGTGCTGGCGCTGCGGCCGAGCGCATTGCGCAGGTCCGAGAGCGTGAGCGCGCCGCCGGTGGGGTCGATCACCCCGAAGGTGACCTGGCTGGGCCAGTTGATGCCCAGCTCGATCAGGCGGGTGCGCGACACCTCGAACACCTCCAGCTCGAGCACCACCTCCGGCTCGGCGCGGTCGTGCGCCGCGATCAGCTTCTCGGCGATGCGGACCACCTCGGGCGTGTCGCGCATCACCAGCAGGTTCAGCTTCTCGTCGATGAACACGTCCTTCGTCTTGAGCATCGTCTTCACCAGGCTGAGCGTCTGCCTCACGTCCGCGTTTTCCAGGTAGAAGGTCTTCATCACCAGGTCCTGGTACTCGCGCTGCTTGGCGGCGGTGCTCGGGTAGATCAGGACCGTGTTGTCGGACAGCACCTTTTTCTCGAGCTGGCTCGGCAGCAGGATCAGGTCGACCGCGTCCTCGACCGTCACGTCGCGCGCGAAGATGGTGGTCCGCAGGTCGCTGCGGACCTCGCGGTCGAATATGAAGTTGATGCCGGTGGAGCGCGACAGCCCTTCGAACGCCATGCGCAGGCTCGCCTCGCGGAACTGCACTGTGACCGGTTTGGTCAGCCGCGAGCGCAGTACCGGGCCGGCGAACCCGGCCTTCACGCGCTGCTCATCGATCTGGCGCTGCAGCGCCTGGGCATCGGGCTGCGCCGGATTCTCCATCAGCGCGAGGCGCAGCTGCTCGGCGGCGCCGTCGATGTCGCCGCGGCTGAATGCGGCCTGCGCCTCGGCGATCACGCCGGCGAGGCGCCGTTCGGTGTCGATCGCCGCGAGTCCCGCCAGCGCGCGCGGCTCGGTCGGATTCAGCCCGAGCGCGCGCCGATAAAGCTCGCGCGCCTCGTCGCTCTTGCCGGCGAGCCGCAGCTGATCGGCGGTGCGGGTCAGGCGGTCGGCCGCGCGCTCGCGCGCCCTCAGCAGGTCGACGCGATACACGTGATTGTCCGGCTCGAGGCTGGTGGCGGCGTGCAGCCTGGCTATGCCTTGCTCGAACTGCCCGGCCTGCACCAGTTCCAGGCCTTCGCGGTGCATCTGCTGGCCGGCGGAGCAGCCGGCGGCGACGAGCACCGCGCACAGGGCGGCGCGGCCCCTCATTTCTTGTCTCCGACCAGCAGCGTCTGCTTGATCGCGAGCGGCAGGTACAGCAGCTCGAGCTGGTCGGCCGCGGCTGCTTCCAGGCGGTACAGCTCGTTGATTGCCTCGCCTAGCCTCACCATGTGCACCTTCTCCGCCTCGGCGAGGTAATAGACCGTTTCTCCGCTCGCCTCGAAGCTGCCGACGAGGGTGAAGGGCAGCGGAGGTGCGCTCGGCGGCGGAGGCGGCACTGGCTCATAGGTCACGCGAGGCGCCGGCGGCGGCGCTGGCGTGCCGAACAGCTCTCTTCCGGGCGGTGTCAGCTCTCGCCGCGCCGGCAGCTCGAGCCGCACGCTGGCATCAGAGCGGGGAACTGCGCCCGCCGGCCTGGCGCGGCCGGCGGTCTGATCCGCAGGCGGATCGGGGTTCGCCGCCAGCAGGCCGACGCCTGCGGTGACTGCGGCCGCCAGCAGCCCGCCGCGCACCAGGATGTGCCGCAGGTTCGCCATGCATCGAGTCTATCCCCCGCGCACGCCGCAGAATTGCGTCGCTTTGACGCACCAGCGGGCGCTGCTAGTGCTGTGACAGAGCGCTGGAGAGCAGCTTGGCGGTGACGTCGACGATCGGCACTACGCGCTCGTAGGCCATGCGCGTCGGGCCGATCACGCCGACGGTGCCGACCACTTCGCCGTCCACCCGATAGGGCGAGGTAACGACGCTGACGTCGTCGGGCGCGGCCACGCCGGACTCGCCGCCGATGAAGATCTGCACGCCCTGGCCGCGCAGCGCGAGGTCGAGGATCTTGACCAGCGAGGTCTTGCGCTCGAACAGCTCGAGCAGCTGCTTGAGGCGTCCCATGTCCTGCGACAGATCGCGCACCGCGAACAGGTTGCGCTCGCCGGAGATCACGTACTGGTCGCCGCCCTCGGCGAGCGCGCTGCCGGCGTCGAGCGCCGCGCTCATCAGGCGCGTGACTTCCTCTCGCATGTCGCGCACTTCCCCCTGCAGCCGCGCGCGCACGTCCTCGAAGCTCTGGCCGGCGTAGTTCTGGTTGATGTAGTTCGCCGCCTCGATCAGCTCGGAGGGGCGGTACTCGACTTCGGTGAACAGGATGCGGTTCTGCACGTCGCCGTCGGGCGTGACCACGATCAGCAGGATGCGCTTCTCCGACAGCCGCAGGAATTCGATGTGCTTGAAGGTGATCACGCGCCGCGGTGTCATCACCACGCCGGCGAACTGGGTGAGCTGCGACAGCAGGCTGGACGCGGTCTGGATCACGCGCTGCGGGTTGTCGGGCAGCAGCTGGTCCTCGATCTTGTGCAGGTCCTGCGACTGCAGCTGCTTGACCACCAGCAGGGTGTCGATGAAGAAGCGGTAGCCGGCGGGCGTCGGCACGCGCCCGGCGGAGGTGTGCGGGCTGGCGATGAAGCCGAGCTCCTCGAGATCCGCCATCACGTTGCGGATGGTGGCGGGCGAAAGATCGAGCCCGGAGTAGCGCGAAAGGGTGCGCGAGCCGACCGGTTCGCCTTCGGCAATGTAACGCTCGATCAGCGTCTTGAGCAGGACCTGGGCGCGCTTGTCCAGCATGGAAATCATTGTACACTCGGCGCATGTCGTTCCGTCGCATTGCGCTGATCGGCAAACCGCGCAGCGCCGAGAGCGAATCTTCCCTGCAGCAGCTGCGTGAATTCCTGCGCAAGCGCGGCTGCGAAGTTCTCCCCGAAGGCGA
>Ga0268265_10000866_pt1 | contig 28357 bp, 22 predicted proteins | sample KBSSwiS52_FD_190355 | JGI IMG/M metagenome (GOLD analysis project Ga0268265, IMG submission 190355) | Switchgrass rhizosphere microbial communities from Kellogg Biological Station, Michigan, USA - KBS Switchgrass S5-2 (SPAdes) (version 2) | ecosystem: Host-associated > Plants > Roots >...
GACTCAGCCGCTCGACCATCGGCCCCGCGTGGTCCACCGCGGTCAACGGCCGCAGTTCGACCCACCGCCCGCCAAGCACCTCCGGCCGCGGCGCCCGCGCACCCGCGTAGCCGACCGGGTCGCCTATGGGTTGTCCCATCTCGTTCATCCGCGGCATGCCTGTCATCATCGCCCAGTCCCCCGGCTACCCGACACCGATGTGGGCACCACCGATCCACCCCTACGGTGGAACGTAATGCAGCGTCTTCCAAGTAAGACCAGCAGGTGCAGTCTGGCTGCCCCCTCCATCTGAACCGGGGAGGGCGTCCGGGATGACCGGTCCGACCTGGCCGAAGGCGTGTTTCCCGTATCGCGGGCCAGGTGCCTTTCTGCCTCTCCTAGCTACCATTGGCGCATGTTCGATATGCGGGACGGCCGTGCTCCGTCGTCACCCGAGGCGCCCACGGTTTCCGTTGATACCGCTTCACCTGACGCTGCTTCAGCGTGCAGGGGAATGCGATCCGGTTCTCCCTCGCGGCCCGCCGGCTCCACCCGGCCCCCGCTCGGCTCGCCGGCATCACAGCGGCCGTCGGCGACGGTGGTGCACCACCGTCGCCGACGGCACCGTCGCCGCGGACCAGACCGTCGCCAGGCAGCCGATGGTTATGGATCGACCACGGTCCCCTGGTAGATCCGGGCGACCTGTTCGGCGACCAGCCGGCTGCGGTGGTCGCGACGCTTGCGCCCCACGATGATCGCGGTGGTCACGACGGTGGCGACGCCCAGGATCGGCAGTGCGATGAACGCGACGATCCCGGCGATCAGCGAGCCGGCGAAGGTGCCCCACTCGGGATGCTTCCCGACGGCGAACCGCGCGGTCTCGTCCGACGTGCAGGTCACCCGGTAGTCGCCGGCCACGGGGACAGCGGCGACGTAGACCTCGTACCAGACGCCGTCGTCGACCGTGGTGATGAAGGTGCCGCTCGGTGTGCGCAGGGGCAGGGCCTGGCCGGTGGGCGACGTCAGGGTGCAGTCGGCGGCAGGCGCGGGCACCGACTCCTCGTCGCCGTTCACATCCCAGGCCGAGGGGACGCGGGCATAGATGCCGGTCTTCGCGTCGGGCGCCATCCGGACGGCGATCGTCTGTCCTGCGGCGAACCGCTGGTCGATGTCGAGCTGGCGCACAGCGCTGACGATGCCCAGGACGAGGCTGGCGACACCGGCGAGGACGAGCACGACAGCCAACAGGCTGGCCCCGACGAGCCAGGCCCGGCTCGGCCGGATCTCCCGCAGGTCGATGTGCACGGGCGGCGGATACCTCGGCGGCGGCGGCATGCACGCAGACTGGCAGGTACCGACGCGTCCGTCGCCAGAAGGACGTTCAGCTGACCTCGGCCAGGGTCGACACTAGTGGGCGTGATGCCAGCTCAGGACCCGGCGGTGGGCGCGGACACGGTGGCGGCGGTGGAGGCCGAGGTCGCGCGGGCGCACCGCAAGCACGGCGACCGGTCGATCCTGAATCCGGCGATGCCGGACGCGGTCCGGCTGCCGGTGCTCGTCGAGGAGGTCGGCGAGGTCGCCAGCGCCATGCTGGAGGGCGCCGACCCGGCTCACCTGCGCGACGAGCTGATCCAGGTCGCCGCCGTCGCTCTCACCTGGGTCGAGGCGCTGCGCGGACGCGCCGGCGTCCAACCGCCGGCCGGCGAGGATCCCGCCGCCCCTGGGCCTGACGCGCTCAGAGCGCGCAGGCCGTAGCGTCGGCCGGGTGGACGCGACGACTTCTCGACCCGGCACCGGCCAGGTCCCGACACAGACCGAGGCCAGCGGCCGGACGACCACCGGGCCGCTGGTCGTTCCGGCCCGGTTCAACGGGCCGCCGGGAACCGCCAACGGCGGGTGGATCTCCGGAACCGTGGCGGGGCATCTCGACTCCGGTGGTGCGGACGCCGCCCCCGGCCGGGCGGCGGAGGCGGTCCTGCGGGCGCCGACGCCGCTACAGGTGCCGCTGGCGGTCGAACCGACCGACGACGGCGGGGTGTGTCTCGTCCAGGGCGCGACCGTGCTCGTCGAGGCGCGCCCGGCGAGCGCCGCCGACGTCGGCGATCCACCGCCGTTCGTCGGCGTCGGCGAGGCCGAGCGCGCGGCGGCCACCCGGCCGGCCACGGAGCACCCGTTCGTCGAGTGCTTCGGCTGCGGGACCAGGCGCGCGGTCGGCGACGGCCTGCGCCTGCTGCCCGGCCCGGTCGCCGGTGGGCCGCCCGGCCTGGTCGCGGTCCCCTGGACCGTGGACGTCTCCCTCGCCGGGCCGGACGGGACGGTCGGCTGGGAGATGCTCTGGTCGGCGCTCGACTGCCCGTCCTTCTGGGCACACCGGGCGACGCGGCCCACCGAGGACCTGGCCGCGCTGCTGGCGCGGCAGACGCTCTGGTCCGCGGGCACGGTGACACCCGACGAGACCTACGTCGTCGTCGCCCGCGCCGACGGCGCCGAGGGCCGCAAGCTGCGCGCCTCGTCCGCGCTCTACACCGCCGACGGGGACCTGCTCGCGGCCTGCGCCTCCCTCTGGATCCGCGTTCAGAGCCTCCCCTCGCGGTGAGCGAACCGGCGCCGCCCGGCGCTGGCCGGGCGGGCGGCGTCAGGTAGCGGTGAGCCGCCGTCCACCAGCTGGACCGTACCGGCCGCCAGTCTGACCGCCACGGCGGGCCGGCTCCACAATGGCAGCCAAAATCGTGGACGGCCGGGCCTGCGAGAGCGGCGACGAAGGTTCCGGGAACAGCCGCCCCGCCCGCTGGGGCGGGGCGGCCGGGCGCCATCGCCGCAAAGGCCAGCGGGACATCATGTCCATGGGCATTCTTCCGGTCAAGCGGTCGACACCGGCTGCCACCTACCGGTAGGTGGGTCCGCACAGACCAGCTCGGAGCCCGGGCTCCGCATGTCACCCGCCGCGCCGCCCCGCCCATTCCCCGGCAACCCGACACTTACGTCAGGGTCAGTAACAGAAACGCGCACGGTACGGATACAGCTTCCATACAGAGTAACCAATGACGGCAGACGCAATTGGTCGGCTGCAAAGGCCGTCGTGTTAAATCCGGATGGGCCCGTACATATCGTCGCGGCCCACGGACCGATCCCGGAGGCGCCATGACTACACCGTCCGTCCCGGGCGCCCCGGGCCTCGCCGACGCGGGCGACCGGGAGCGACCCCGGCCGTCGGCGGGTCCGGTGGTGGTGCCGCCGCTGCGTCCCGATGACCGGCTGGGCAACGTCGTCGACCGGGTCCGCGCCGTCGCGGCGGTGTGCCCGGACGTCGTGGCGGTCCGCGACGAGCACCGTGCCGTCACGTACGCGCAGCTGGTCAGCTGGGTCGACGCCATCGCCGACCACGTCCTGCTGGAGCCGGCCGCGGCCGACCCGGACTGCCCGGTCGCCGTGCTGCTCCCCCACGACGCGACCGGGATCGCCGCCGTGCTCGGCGTCATCGCGAGCGGCCGGCCCTGCGTGCCGCTCGACCGGATGTACCCGGCCGACCGCCTCGCCCAGATCGTGGAACTGGCCGGCGCCCATGTGTGCGTCACCGGGCGGCCTGGCTCGGACGAGGAGCGGACCGCCACCGCGCTGCCGGGGATCATGGTCACGCTCGTCGGTGGCGGGCCCGCCCCGGGCCGGTCCGTGACACCGCCCGGCCCGGTGGCCACCCGGGTCCCCCGTCGAGCCGACACCGATCCGGCGGTGCTCATCTTCACCTCCGGGTCGACCGGAGTGCCGAAGGGCGTCGTGTGGCATCACCGAGCGCTGCTGAGCATGCACTACGCCATCCAGGTCGCGGACGTGATGCGGCTGGGTCCGGGTGACCGGCTTCCGTTGTTCCTGCCGTACTCCTTCATCTCGGGCCTGAACCGGACGATCGGCCCGCTCGTCTTCGGCGCCACCATCGAGATGTACGACCCGAGGGTCCGCGGCGTCCGGGACCTGGCCGAATGGCTGCGCTCGATCCGGCCGGCCGGGCTGGTCGCCACGCCGGCCCTGATCCGGACCGTGTTCGGCTGCCTCGAGCCGGACGAGGTGCTCGACGACCTGCGGTTCACCATGTCGGTCGGCGAGGCGATCTACGCCCGCGACGTCGCGCTCGCCCACCACCACATGCCGCCCACGTCGCCGTTCCTGGTCACCTACGGGGCCTCCGAGCTCGGCACGGCGACCTCCGCGCCGATCTGGGCGGCCGACGGCCTCCCCGACGGCGTGATGCCGTCCGGCCGGCCGGTGGTCGACCTCCAGGTGCGGCTCGTCTCGCCGGAGGGCGCCGAGGTCGCGCCCGGCGAGACGGGTGAGATCGTCGTGACGAGCCCGTTCATTCCGGGAGGATACTGGCGTGCGCCAGAAGCCATCGCGTCGCGCTTCAGTGCTACGCCAGACGGCACGGTCACGTACCGCACCGGAGACCTCGGGCGCCGCGACCCCGGCGGCCAGCTGCGGGTCGTCGGCCGCAACGACGCGGCCGTGAAGATCCGCGGCTACCTCGTCGAACCGATCGAGATCGAGTCCGCCCTGCTGGCCAGCCCGGACGTCCTGGAGGCCGTCGTCGCGGCCGACAAGACCACGGAGCAGACCCGCCTGATCGCCTACGTCGTCCCCGCGGCCGGTGCGCGGGTCTCGCCCGCCTCGGTCAGGCGCCTGCTGCGAGCCAAGCTGCCCTCCTACATGGTCCCGGCCGCGGTCATGCTCGTCTCTGCCCTGCCGAGGAACGATCGCAGCAAGGTTGACCGGCTCAACCTGCCGCCCGCCCCCGCCGGGCCGAGACCTGCTCAGGACCCGCCGCGTGACCAGTGGGAGGAGGCCGTCGCCAGCGTGTGGGCCGCCGCCCTGCACCTCGACGAGGTGGGCATCCACGACGACTTCGTCGAGCTCGGCGGCGACTCCCTCATCGCCGAGGAGCTGCTGCGCAGGGTCGCCGAGGAGCTCGACGTCCGGCTGCCGACCTCCACCGTCGCGGACGCGCCCACCGTCGCCGAGTTCACCACTCGCCTGCGCAACGCCAGCACCGACAAGCTGCGCCACCCGAGCGTCGTCCCGCTGCGCGCCACCGGCGCCGGCGAGCCGCTCTTCTGCTTCTGCGGCGCCGGTGGCCTGGCCGTCGGCATGCTCGGCTTCGCCCGCCACTTCGAAGGCGACCGGCCGGTGTACGGTGTCCAGGCCCACGGCCTGGAATACCGCGGCCTGCCCGACTGGTCGATCCAGGCGGCCGCCCGGCGCCACGCCCGCACCCTGCGTCTGCTGCGGCCCAGCGGTCCGTTCAACCTCGCGGGCCACTCGTTCGGCGGCCTGGTCGCCTTCGAGACCGCGCGGCTGCTCACCGAGGCGGGCCAGCGCGTCGACCTGCTCGTCCTCATCGACAGCTCCCCGCCCGACCCGTCTGCCGGGATCCTCGCCAGCGGGTCTCTTCCCACCGCGGCGCTGCCCTCGCAGCTGCCCGGCGGGCCGGCCACGGACTCTCGGCCGGACCAGTCGGGACCGCAGCCCGGGGCCGGCCCGGCCCGGGTCACGACCATGGCCAGGATGCTGCTCGACCGGGCCAGGCAGGCCGCCCAGCTCCCGCTGGCTGGCGTCGTCCAGTTCAAGGGCATGAACCAGTACGACGTGTTCTACAACCAGTCACGACTACTCACCAGGCTGTACCGGCCCCGGCCCTGGGCCGGCCGGGCACTGGTCTACACGGCGGCTGCCTCGCCGCCGCGGCGGGCGGAAGCCTGGCGGCCGCTGCTGACCGGCGAGGCGACGTTCCGTACCGTGGGCGGGGACCACGACACCGTGCTGCGTGAACCCGTCGTGGGCGAGATGGCGGCGGACATCCGCGCGGTCCTCGCCGGCCTCGCCGGCTCCCCCAGGCCGTGACGGGCCGCCCCTCGAAGACTGTTCGCCGGGGCTGCGCAGCGCCCCGGCGAGCCTGGTCACCGGGAACGACGTGATCCCGGGACCAGCCGACCGCGAAAGGTCCGTGTCGTGAGGGTGCAGGACGCGATCAACGTCGAGGACTTCCGGAGGCTGGCGCGCCGCCGGCTCCCCCGGGCGGTGTTCGACGCCGTCGAGGGCGGCGCCGGCGACGAGGTGTCGCTGCGGCGCAACCGTGCGGCGTTCGACCGCATCGAGTTCCGTCCCCGGCCGCTCGCCGACGTCAACAAGCGCGACCTGTCGACGACCGTGTTCGGCCAGCGGACGTCGATGCCGATCATGCTGGCGCCCACGGGTGCCGGCCGCCTCGCCCGGTCGACGGCGGAGATCGCCGTGGCGCGGGCCGCGGCGAGCGCCGACGTGGTGTACATGCAGAGCACGGTCGCCGCGTTCCCGCTCGAGGACGTCGCCGCGGCGTCGAACGGCACGCTCTGGTACCAGCTCTACCTGCCGGACAACCGCGCCGAGCTCGCCGGCCTCGTCCGGCGGATCGCGGCGGCGGGCTACCGGGCCCTGGCCATCACCATCGACACCTCGATCCTCGGCAACCGCGAGCGCGACACCCGCAACAGGCTCATGAGCCGGCCGCCGCGTCCGCGGGTCGTGCTGCAGGGCGCAGGCAAGCCGGCCTGGGCGGCCGACTTCCTGCGCGGCAAGGTCGACCACGTGCGCGGCCGGCTCGGCGCCGCCGCGCCGGACGCCCCGACACCGCTGAGCCTCGACGAGACCCGAGAGGCGATCACGTCGGCGTCGGACTGCGTGACCTGGGAGGACGTCGAGCGGATCCGGGAGCTGTGGGACGGGCCGCTGATCATCAAGGGCCTGATGCGCGGCGACGAGTGCGACCGGCTCGTCGCGGCCGGTGTCGACGGCGTCGTGGTCTCGAACCACGGCGGGCGGCAGCTCGACGGCGTTCCAGCGACGATCGACGTCCTGGCGGAGGTCGTCGACGCGGCGGCCGGGCGGCTCACGGTCTTCCTGGACGGGGGCGTCCGGCGCGGCAACGACGCGGCCAAGGCGCTCGCGCTGGGCGCCGCGGGCGTGTTCGTCGGGCGGCCGTACCTGTACGGCCTGGCCGCGGCCGGCGAGGCCGGCGTGGTGCGGATGATCGAGCTGCTGCGCGAGGAGCTCGACCGCGCCATGGCCCTGCTCGGCGCCGCGACCGTGGCGGACCTCGACCGCACCCTCGTCTCCGGCGCGCGCCTCCCTGGCGGCGTCGCGACGCCGCAACGCTAGGCCAGCCGCGGTTCGTAACCTGATCGGACTGGCCGGACCGGCCGGCCAGACCGGTGGCAGCTCGAATTCATCTAGATATATTTCGGGCCGAAGGCGGAGGCGAGCGGCTCGCGGCGGCGGAAGGTGCGACGGCATGAGCGACAACGACTGGGCCCTGTCCGCGGTGCTCGACCGCACGCGCCGGCTCGCCGCCTTCTTCCGGCCCGGCGCGGCGCTGTCCCCGATCTGGGCACAGCGCTGGCCGTCTTCAGTGGCGGCCGAGGACAGCGGGCTTCCCGTCCGGGCGCAGCATCAGCACGCCGTCAGCCGGCAGGCCTAGGGCGTGCGCGACGGCGCCGTCGACACGCTGGGTCTCGACGGGAACCCGCGGGGTGAGCGCGCCACCCAGGGCCATTCCAGCTGCCGGATGGTCGCTCGCCTTGGCGTCCGGACCGACGAGCACGGTCAGGCCGGGCCCCAGGAGATCGAGGGTGGAGATCCGTCGGCGGGAGTCATGGCTGGTCGCGTCGTCATAGCCGTCCGTGGCGCCGTGCGTGCCGTCGCCCGTGCCGGCGTCCGGCTGGTCCAGCCAAGCGTGCGCCATCCGGATGCCGAGGTCGAAGTCGAGCTCGTCGACCGGGTCACGGTGGGCGCCCTCCGCTTGCGCCGACAGGGTCGCGTTGCGGCGGCCGACCGGCGCACGCTCGGCCTCGTAGCTGTCGAGCAGCTCCGGCGTCGCCCAGCCGAGGAACACCCAGGCGAGCTTCCAGCCGAGGTCGTGGCCGTCGTGGACGGCGGTGTTCAGCCCGGTCCCGCCGCGCGGGGTCATGCGGTGCGCCGCGTCGCCGGCCAGGAACACGCGGCCCTCGCGGTAGCGCCGGGCGACCCGGGCGTCGAAGCGGAAGGTTCCCGTGTGCAGCACGGCCGGCCGCAGCCCGGGCAGGCCGACCGCCGTGGCGATCTGGCCGGCGAGGGCTTCGCCGGTGGGCTCGGGCGCGCCGGGCTCCCATGCCTGGCCGAAGATCCAGCGGCCGTCGCCGGCTGGCAGCAGGACGCCGCTCGCCGCTGGGTTGGTGACGGTGTAGATCATGTACCGACGCTCGCCGAGGGCGTCCCACAGCGAGCCCTCGGGCAGCGGCGCTGTGAACAGGGTGGTGTGCGCGCCGAGCCACGGGGCGCCGAGGACGCCGCGGGCGTCGTCGCCGCCGACCTCGTCGGTCTCGATCCCGACCATGCGGCGGACCGGGCTGTGGGCGCCGTCGGCGGCGACGACGTAGTCGGGGCGGCACACGCTGACCGCCGCGGTCCGGGTGTCGCGCAGCTCCACCTCGACGACGCCGCCGGCCTGGCGCACGGCGACCAGCTCGGTGCCGAGCCGCACCTCGACATGCGCGAACCCGGCCAGATGCTCGAGCAGGACCGCCTCCAGGACGTCCTGCGGGACGCACGCCGGACGGGTCGGGCTGCGCCGCGACACCACGTCGGGGTGCGGCCAGACGGCGTCGAGCTCCATGCCGTCCGGTGAGACCAGGCTCGGCCCGATCCAGGCGGGCCACCGGACCTCGACCGCCCCGGCGCGGACCCGGTCCTCCAGGCCCCACGAGCGGATCAGTTCCATGGTCCGGGTGCTGATCCCGGTGGCCCGGGGCAGCGGGGACGGCTCGGGCCGGCGCTCCACGACCAGGGTGGGCACGCCGTAGCGGGCCAGGGTGATGGCGGTGGCGAGACCGGCCGGGCCGGCGCCGACGACGAGAACGGTCATGGTGGCCTCATTTCGGGAGACAGCTCGTCTTTCAATGGGCATGCTGTCTTCCATCGGGCAAGGCGTCCATCGAATGTAAGGTTGGCGTCATGGCGACCCGGCGGTACGAGCAGCGGCTGCGCGCGCAGAGCGCCGAGCAGACCCGGCGGCGCATCCTCGACGCGATGTACGACGAGCTCCCGCGGATCCCCAGCGTGGACGCGGTCGCCCGGCGGGCCGGCGTCGCCCGTTCGACGGTCTACCTGGTCTTCGGCTCCCGAGCCGGGCTGTTCGACGCGCTGCTGCGGGACGTGAGCGAACGCGGCGGCTTCGCCGACCTCGTGCGCGCCGTGCAGGACCCGGACCCGCTCGTCCACCTGCGCGGAGCCATCGTCGCCAGCACCCGGATCTACGGCCGGCAGCGGGACGCGCTGGTCGCCCTGCGGGCGGAGGCGGCGTCGCTCGAGGGCGCGGTGGAACGCACCGAGCAGGGCCGGCTCGGCGGCCTGAACCATCTCGCGAACCGGCTCGACGAGAACGGCCTGCTGGCGGTCCCGAAGGAGCAGGCCGTCGACGTCCTCTGGATGCTCACCGGTTTCGAGACGTTCGACTCCCTGCACACCGGGCGCGGCCTGTCGGCGGACGACGTCGCCGACCGCCTGGTCACCACCGCCGAGCGCACGCTCCTGCGAACCGTGCGGCGCCCGGCGGCGCCGTGACCAGGAGGCCAGCGCGGCGCGACCGTCGCGCGCGGCGACCGCGCGGGGCGGGCCGTCGAAACGCGTCGCCCGTCCCGAGGTCGGGCACAGTCCGCCGATCGACCTGTGGCCCGACGGTCTCAGGCGAGCAGGGCGTTCAGTACCCAGAAGACCGGCATGCCGGCGACGATCGCGAGGTAGGGGCGGCCGGTGCGGTGCGCCGCGAGCGCGGCCGCCACGACGGCGGCGAGCGGCGGCACCATGCTCGCGACGCTCGTCCCGACGTGGCCGGCCAGGCTCGTCGCGGCGAGCGCCGCGAAGGCGACCGGGACGACGAAGGGCTTGGAACGCTCCAGCACCGCCGGGGCTTCGGCCCGGCCGAGGAGGACGACCATGCTGACCCGCAGCAGGTAGCTGCCGACGCCGGCCGCGAGGACGACGAGCCAGACGTTCATCGCTTCTCTCCTGCCATGGCAGTCGCCGAGGCCGCGGCTTGGGCGGCAGCTGGCGTCGGGGTACGGGTCATGGCCGTGGTGGTGATCAGCTCTGCGCCGGAACCCGCGTCGCGGGAGGCGCGCAGGCCGACCGTGACACCGGCGACAATCGCGATCATGATGCCGGCCTGGGCCGGCACCGGCCGGGCCGCGACGGCGACCACCGCCGCCGCTACCGCCGCCCAGCCAACCGCCCGGGCGGTCAGGCGCGGCACCACGTCCCCGACCAGGAACAACGGGACGACGAGCTCCAGGTGCAGCCCGGTCGGCACCCGGGTGCCGACGAGCTGTCCCAGCGCCATCGTCGCGAGCCAGCCGGCCCAGAGCGTCAGCCCGCCACCCAGGTAGTAGGCGTGGGCCAGCCCGCGATCGTCCGGTGACGACCGGCGATAGCGGTCGAGGCCGACGGCCAGGGACGGCTCGACGATCAGGTAGGCCGCCAGCGCCCGCCACCAGCGCGGCGTGCCCCGCCAGTAGGGGGCCATCGTGGCCGAGTAGAGGACGAGCCGGGCGTTGATCGCCAGCACGGTCACGACGACCACCGCACCGGCCGCGCCGGCGCCGAGCAGCGCCACGATGGCCACCTGGGCGCTGCCGGCGAAGATGAGCGGCCCGGTCAGCCAGGCCACGACCGGCGGGACGTCGACGCGGGCCGCGCTGACGCCGATGACGAAGCCGAACGGCCCGATGCCGGCCAGCCACGGCAGCATCGCGCGCGCACCGGCTCGGGCCTCGGCGCGGATCTCGCGGTCACGCCAGGCGCTGTTCACGATGGTCTCCTCTCTCGGTACTCATTTCCCTGCCGAACGTGGTCAGGTGAAGTCAGGGGAAGTCGGCCAGGACGGCGGCGCGGAGGCTGACCGCGTCCTCGCACGGGGCGACGCCGAGCTCGCGGCGCAGCACCGCGGCCAGCCGATCGAACTGGCGCAGCGCCGCGGCTCGCTCGCCGCGGGCCGCGTGCCGCCGCATGATCGCCAGGTGCGCCCGCTCGTCGGCCGGGTCCTCCAGCAGCAGCCGCTCCCAGCGCCCGGCCGCGCGCAGCATCCGCAGGTAGAGCAGCCGCAGCTGGTCCCGGGCGGGCTCGGTCCACGGCTCGTAGAGATCCTCCGGAAGCAGCGGGCCGCCGTAGACGTCGGCGGCGCAGGCAGCCGCCGCCCGGTCGACCCAGCGGTCCAGGCTCACGACCCGGCCGGAGAGGCTTCCCGTCGCGGAACCAGCGCCCGGACCAGCGCCCGGACCAGCGCCGGAGCCGGGGCCGGCGAGCCCGGCGAGCACCCGCGTGCCGGCGTGCCGGAACACCTCCGCGTCCACGCTCACGTCCCAGCCGGGGCACAGGGCGACGACGCTGCTGCGCAGCACGACGGCGTCGGCACGGCCGAGGGCCCGGCGGGCGTAGTGCGCGCACTTGTGCAGCCGCGGCACCGCCTCGTCCATCGGCAGCTCGGGCCACAGTGCGTCCAGGACCACTTCTCGGTGCAGCCGTCGCGCGGGGGCGAGTGCCAGCAGTTTCACCAGCGCCATCGCGGGCCGCCGGCACCAGGCCGTCGCCGGCACTGGTACGAGCTCGCCCGGCCGCGCGCCGCCAACGCCGGAGTCCGCCACCAGGACCTCAAACTCCCCGAGCAGCCGGATCCGGACGGCCTGGGCCTCGCTCACCCGCCCTCCGGCGACGCGCGCCGCGGCTCCTGCGGATGCCCGGCCCGCGGCCGCCGGCCCCGCGCCGCGTGGGGTCGCCGCCCTCGTCACCATCGTCGTGTCCTCCGCCTCGACGCAGGTCGTCGGTGGCTCCCGCGTCCACCGACCGCCTTGTCGAGACTCGGGCCGAGCGAGGACTCACGACCAGTACGGTCGCTGTACCTGTGCTGTCACCTGTGCGTCAGTGGCCCACGACGCTGTGGGGCACCGACCGCTACTGGCGCAGGCGCCAGAGGTTGATGGTGTTGTCCGAACCGATCGTGACGAGGGTGTCCCCGTCCGGGGAGAAGGTCGCGCCCCACTGTCCGGTCAGCGGCTGGCCGAGCGCCACCGCGTGCGCGCGGTCGGCGACGTTCCACAGGTGCACGGCGTTGTCCGACCCGTGACTGGCGAGCACCGTGCCGTCGGGCGAGAAACCGACGGCCAGCACGCCGAGGGCGTGGCCGGTCAGCGGCGGCCCGAGCGGCTGGGGATGGGTGAGGTCGGCGACGTCCCACAGCCGGATCGTCCGGTCCCCGCCGGCGGTCGCGAGGGTCCGCCCGTCGGGCGAGAAGGCCACGTCCCAGACGCCGCCCGTCTGCCCGATGAGCGGCTTGCCGGGCGAACTCGGGTGGGTCCGGTCGCCGATGTCCCAGAGGCGGACCACGCTGTCCGATCCGGCGGCGGCGAGGGTGCGGCCGTCAGGTGAGAAGTCCAGGCCGAGCACCCTGGCGCCGCCGCCGAACGGCGTGCCGATGAGCCTCGCGCCGGCACGGTCCGTGACGTCCCACAGTCGGATGGTCCCGTCGGGGTTGGCCGTCGCCAGGACGTCGCCGTCGGGCGAGAAGCGCGCGACCCTGCTGGTGCCGATGTGCTGGTCGAACGGCTGGCCCAGGACTGTCGCCTTCGTCGGGTCGCCGATGTCCACCAGAATGGTGCTGGAGGTGCCGGCCGTTACCGTCTTCAGGTCCGGGGCGAACACGATGCCCCGCCAGTTGGCACCGGGCACCGTTGCCGAGCCCAGTGCGGCGGGACGGTCGCTGCCCTTCACGTCCCACTGGCGCAGCAGCCCTGGGCCGGTGTAGCCAATTGCCCTGGCGCCGTCGGCCACCGCGAGGCGCCGGCCGTCGGCCGAGAGCGCGAGCGCGAACACCGTCCTGCCCGGGTCGGTCTCGGCGGGGATCCGGGCGACGAGGGTCGGCGGGGCGACGGTGAGCGCCTGCGCGATCGTCGGCCCGCGATCGTCGCGGTCGCGGGTGACCAGGAAGGTGATGCCGGTCGCGGCGGCGCCGAGCACGACGCACACCGCCAGGACCAGCAGCACCGGCGCCCGCCCGCCGAACCGTGCCGGCGCCGGTTCGGGCTCCGGCTCGCTCGCGACCTCGCGATAGCCGGCGGCCGGGTAGCCGGGTCCCGCGGTCGGGCTCTGCCACGGCGCGGCCCAGCCGCCGGTCGCGTCGGGGGCGGGCGCGGCGCCGGGCGGAACCGGCGGCGGCGCGAGCCCGGGGGTGTGGGTGGGTGTGGGGATGGGGGTGGGGGTGGCCACCGGCGGCCAGTCGGCATCGGCGGGCGGAGGCGGCGTGCCCCACCAGTGGTCCGGGACCAGACCGCCGGCCGGCGCCTCCGGCGAAGCAGCGGGATCCGCCTCATGACCGAGCTGGGCGTCCGACGCGTCCGACGCGTCCGACGCGCCGGCCTCCGCCGTCTTCCAGCCGGCCGAGCCCAACAGCGGCGACGGCATGATCGTCTCGTCCGAGCCGCCGTCGGCCTCGTCGGACGTGGCCGCCGCCTCCGGCGCCGGCGGCACAGACGGCGGCGGCACAGACAGCGGTGGCATCGACGCCGACCCGACGATCGTCGCGTCCGGGTCGTCGTCGGCCCATTCCTGCGGCCAGCCGAAGGAGCCCGCCGAGGCCGGCGGCGCCACAGCGGCCGGCGGCCGGACGATCGTCTCGTCCGGGTCGCCGGCCCACTCCTGCGCCCAGGAAGCGGTGGCCGCCGACGGCGGGACGATCGTCGCGTCCGCGCCGCTCGGCCACTCCTGCGCGGCATCGGCGAAACCCGGTGCTGGCGCCGCGGCCGCAGGTGGCCGCGGGACGATCGTCTCGTCCGCCGGCTCGGCCTCGTGGGCCCACCAGGCGGGCACGGCGGCCGGGCCCGGTGCCGGGAGCACCGGCTCGACCGCCGTCTCATCCTGGCCGCGCGGCGGCTGCTGCGCCGACGCGTCGGCCATCACCGATTTCCTGTCATTGCTGCGACGCTATCGCATCCATTCCACCGAAGACCTGCTGGAACGAATAGGACATTTGACGGCGGCAGCTGTCGGCGAGGCCCACGGGGGATGAGCCCCCAGCGGCGTCACCTGCCCGCGCCGCGGCCGGTCGAACCGATCCACGAGACGGCCGTGGCGACCATCTCGTGGCCGTGTCCCCAGGCTGTCGTCCGGCCGTCGACGAACGTGCCCGAGGGCAGCCGGTCGGCGATCAGCCGCGCGGCGGCAGCCGGGTGCAGCCGGTCGCGGGACGCCGCGACCACCAGGCAGGGACAGCGGATCTCGGGAAGCAGGTCCAGGTCCAGCCCCGGGTAGGCCTGCCAGGTGAGCAGCGACTGCCGCAGCTTGCCCGGATCGGCGGTCCGCAGGACCCGGTAGAAGCCGCCCAGCCCGTTCGACGCCCGGCGGCGATGCACATACCCCGCGCCTGGCAGGAGCACCCAGCGCAGGATCTCCAGCACCGGCGGCGAGCACGGCTGGAGCACCCGCGCCGCCGCCACCGGCACCGGCGCGGTGACGTGCGGCAGCAGCAGGATGATCCAGGCCGGGGGCGGGTCGAGCAGGGCGTGGGCGTGCAACGCGAGCACCGCGCCGGTCGAGGCAGCGATGACGCCGTAGCGGCCGGCAGGGGCGACGGTCTGGCGGGCGAGCTCGGCGACGTCGGCGGCCATGTCGGCGACGGTGAGCCGATCGCCGCGGCGCAGTCGGGACGACGCCTTCTCCCGGGTCTCGACGTACCAGGTCCGATGACACGACGCGAGGACCGGCAGGGTCTTGCGCCAGCTGTACGGTGTCGAGGACCAGCCGGGCACGAACAGGACCTGGTCGCCCTCGGCCCGTGCCGGGCCGCCGAACACCAGTGCCCGCAGGAGCGCGTCCGGCGTGCGCACCGCACGGACCTCGTCGCGCCACGGCAGCAGCGGATCCGGGATGTCGCGGCGGCCCCACTCCCCCGCCCGGACGCGCCAGCCCCAGGGCAGGTCCCGGCACTGTTCGTCCCACCAGGCCGCCTCCAGGCCCGAACCGCGCGCCGCCGGCCCCGGGACCTCGTCCACGCCCACGCCCGCGCCCATGTCCATGCCCGCGCACCTCCCCGGCCGCGGTGTCTCGCCGCGTACGGACCGCCTCCGGCGCCACGGAGACGCCGAGGAGACCCAGTGTCAGCGGGAAAGAAAAAGCAGCAGGCACCCGCGGACGTCACCGCCAGGAACACCCGGATGCCAGTAGGCGATGCCGGTCGGGCACCGATCACGGACGGTGGGCACGGCCCAGATCCGGTCAGGTGGCCCGCGGGCGCGCGGGCGGCCGGGCGCGCGGGCGGCGCCCAGGGGAAGGCAGCGGGGAGAGCAGCTCAGCCGCCGGGGTAGCGCACCGCCCACTCGGCGGTCACGCCACCCCAGCGGTCGGCCACGTCGGCACTGCCGGTGATCTCCCGGACCAGGTCGTCGGCCATCTCGCGGACCAGGTCGCGGCCCTCCAGCTCGTCGAGCCATGCCGCCGGCAGCGCGTCCTCGCCAAGCGCCGCGCCGACGAGGTTGCCGCAGATCGCGCCGGTGGAGTCGCTGTCACCGGAGTGGTTGACCGCGGCGAGCAGGGCGGCGCGCGGGTCGCCGGCCGCCGTGGCGGCACAGAAGACAGCGATGGCGAGCGCCTCCTCGGCGACCCAGCCCGCGCCGAGCGTCTCGACCCGGGCCGCCATGAGCGCCGGCTCGGCCCCGGCCGCGTCGGCCGCGATCTCGCCGGCGGCGCCGAGCGCCGCCCGCAGTGCCCGGGCGACCTCGTGGCCCACCGGCTCGTCCTCCAACCGGCGCAGCGCCGACGCCGCGGACGCCAGCACCGGCTCGCCCTCCAGCACGCAGGCGACGATCCAGGCGAACGCGCCCGCCGCGAGGTAGCCGGAGGGGTGGCCGTGGGTCAGCACGGCGCACTCGACGGCAAGCGACCAGGCGTCCTCCGGCTCCCGCCGCAGCAGGCCGAAGGGCGCCGAGCGCATCACCGTGCCGCAGCCCTTGCTGCCCGGATTGGCGGGGCTCTCGGGCGTACCCATCTTCGGCGCCGCGAGACCCGACAGGCAGGCCTCGCCCGGCGCCCGGCGGGCGTAGAGAACCGGCTGGGCGGCGAGCCAGCCGCTCACCTCGGCCGGCGGCCCGGCCATCCGCTGCGTCACCAGCCAACGCTGGTAGGCCTGCCACAGCACGGTCGGCGGGTGGCAGATCCCGCGGGAGCGGCCACGCACCGACGCGCGGATCAGACCCTCGGCGGTGAACAGCGTCATCTGGGTGTCGTCGGTGATCGGCGCGAACACGCCGTAGGCCTCGGTGAGCCCGGTGACGCCGGCCGGCCCGTGCGCCCGCCGGATCTCGGCGAGCGACAGGAACTCGATGCCGGCGCCGAGCGCGTCACCCAGCGCACCGCCGAGCAGGCAGCCCCGCACCCGATCCCGGTAGGACAACACAGCGCTTCCCCCTGCCACCGACCCTCCACCGACCGTCCCCGGGTGCCCGCCCGACCCGCCGCCGTCTGTGGTCCAGCCTAGGTAGCGACACCGTGAATCCACCGGCGCTGCGGCAGCGAGACCACGGTGACCTTCTCCGGCCAGCGGCCACCGCAACCGATGGTCACGGCGATAGCCTTTGTCCGGCAAGACGACATCCGACCCCGGAGCCACGACTTTGCGAGCCTGCCGATGAGCGCCTCCGAGCCCTCGGCACCGATCGGCCCGTCGGGGCCCCGGGTGGTGCTCGCTGACGACGCGGCCTTCTTCCGCGAGGCGGTCGTCGGGCTGCTGCACCGGGCCGGCATCGACGTCGTCGGCGAGGCGGGCGATCCGGTGGCGCTGCGTACGGCCGTCGCGCGGCTGCGTCCCGACGTCGCCGTCATCGACATCCGAATGCCGCCGACCCGCCGGCTGGAAGGCCTGGAGGCCGCCCTCGCGATCCGGCGCGACCACCCGGACGTCGGCGTTCTCCTGCTGTCCCAGTATCTGGAGTCCCACTACCTGCACACGCTGTTCGGCGCGGCCGTCATCCCGTCGCCCGGTTCCGGAACCGAGGCGGGAACCGGCGGCAGTGGCGGGGCCGGCGGCGGCCGCGGCGGCGACGGCGGCCCGGCCCTCGGGCGGGGCGGCGTCGGCTACCTGCTCAAGGAGCGGGTCGGCGGGGCGTCGGTCTTCGTCGACGCGGTCCGGCGCGTCGCCGCCGGCGGCTGTGTGCTTGACCCGGAGGTCGTCGCACTGCTGCTCGACGGCCGCCGCCGGCGGGACGAGCTCGCGACACTGTCCGTCCGGGAACACGAGGTGCTCGGCCTGATGGCCGAGGGCCGGTCCAACAGGGCCATCGGCGAGAAGCTGATGCTGACCCCGCGCACCGTCGAGTCGCACGTCCGCAACATCTTCGCCCGCCTGGGCCTGGCCCCCGAGCCGGACGACAACCGCCGCGTCCTCGCCGTCCTCGCCTACCTGCGCGCCGAAGGCCGCTAGGCGTTCGGGGCGGCAGCGACGGGAGGGCACCCTGGCTGGCGTGCCGGTCAGCGGTCAGCGGCGGGTGCCGAGCTGCCAGCGGACGACGAGGAAGCCGGCGCAGAGGAAGAACAGCAGCACGACGTAGCCGTGGGAGACGCCGGTCGGGGAGTCCGCGAGCGTCATGCTGACGGTCTTCGTCAGCGTCGCACCACAGCTCGCGATGATCTTCCGCTCGCCCGCGGTGAACGTGCCGAACAGCACCGGGGTGCTGAACCGGCCCTGCGCGTCGGCGGTCACCCGGCCGACCTCCTCGCCGTCGGACGTCAGCACCACCTCACTGTTCGGCGCGCAGCCGGCCCCAGCGGCCGTGATCGGATCACCCGCTGGGACGATCTCCGGGCTGATCACCAGGTTTCCCGGGTCGGGTGGTTCCACCACTGGCTGCGTCGGCGTCGGGTCACCGGGCGTCCGGCCGCCGGCTGTCTGGTCGTCATGGGTTGGATCGGGAATCGGTGGGGGCTGCCGGCACGAGCCGTCGGCGGTGCGGGTCGTGCCCTTCGGGCAGTCCTTGCCCCCCACCGGCTTGCAGTTGCCGTGCCCGTCGTCGGCGGTCCCCGCCGGGCAGTCCTCCGGCTGCGGGATGCAGCGGCCCTGGCCGTCGAGGCTGGTGCCGAGAGCGCATTTCGGCGGCGTCGAGCACATCCAGTCGCCGCTGTACTGGGTCGGCTGCAGCGGGCAGTACGGTTCGGCGTCGACGGCGCACAGGCCGTCGGAGCGCGCCGTGCCGGTGCCGGGCGCGCACCAGAGCGTCGTCGGACTGACGCAGTGGCCGGCGCCGTCCGACTTGCCCGCGCCGTTACTACATGGAGCGGCCGCTGGACGAGCACACTTCCCGTCGGAACGCAGCTTGTCGACGCTCTGGGCGCAGTACGCCGTCGCCGTTCCCAGACAGTGCTGGCCGTCCGAGGAGACGGTGCCATTGGGGCAGGTAGGCGACGTCGTCGTCACGCACCGGCCGCTCTTGTCCAGGCTGCCGGCGGAGCAGGTGAGCTTGGCCGAGCACTTCCCATCGCTGCTGGGGCCCGACGCGAAACCGGAGGGGCAGGTGAGGTTCGACTTGGTGCAGCTCGTGGGTATGTTGTCGCCGTTGCCCGGGTGGAGGTCCCATCCGGTCGGGCAGCTGTAGGTGTAGCTCGGGTCCTCGCTGGCGTCCGGGTCCGTGTCCGAAGCGCAGTATGGCTCGTAGGACTCGCCTGAGGCGGTCACCAACGTATATCCGGTAGGACAGCCCAGGGTCGCCGTCGCGTTCATGACGCAGACGGATGCGTCCTTTGCGGACGGCTGGCTGTGGCCCGGGCAGCTTCCCGCGACGGCGCTGCCCCAGCAGTTCGCGGTGTCCCGGCCTGTCTCGAGGCTGCCGGCGGGGCAGGCGGGCGGGTCCGGCTCCACGCAGACGTTGCCGTCACGGGTCAGCGAGCCGCACGACTGCGTCCATCCGATGTCACAGGAGGCGCCGACGGGCGACGTGCCGTCGGCGCATCGGTAGGACGGGTCCGACACGCAGTCCGACCCGCTGGGCGTGCCGCCGTCCGGGCAGGGCGCCGCGGCGGGGGTCTGGCAGCCGGAGCCGACCTGCTCGCCCTTCTCACAGTGCGCCACCTGCGGCGTCGTGCAGGAGCGCCCGTCCACCTTCCGGCCCTCGGGACATTTGGCCTTGGCTTCGGTGACGCAGAAGCCGTCGGCGTACCGGGTGCCGTCCGGGCAAGCGCTGGCCGGCTCGCCGGCCGCCGCGGCGAGCCCGGCGGGGCCGAGCGCGCCCAGCGCCGGCAGGCCGAGGTCGAGGGTGAGCAGGGCCGCGAGCGCGGCGATCAGGAGCACCACCCGGCGGGCGACGCGGCGGCGACGGGCCATCATCACACTCCTGGCTGGCCGCCGGCCGCTGGCGGCAGACGGGTCGAGTGCCGGCGGAGGGCAGACCCGTCGCCTGGGACGACCAGGGCGCAAGAACCCGGCCCTCGAATCCCGGCAGCAGAAACCAGGCAGTGCTGTGCGCCCCCCGTGGCGCCGGCGAGTGACCGCCGATAGCCGCAGGGTTGCATTTCGCGAGCCGCCTGTACACCGGCATTGGGTGTCGGCTCGCTGACTTCCGGATGTGGTGGTACATCTGGCGCCACGTGGACACGGACCGTCAGAATAGTGCCGCCCGTGTGCTCACGGGGACACTGCTGGCGGCACGGGGGCCGTCGGCGTGCGGGGGAGGGTGCCGATGGCACTGTCAAGGGCACTGTCAATCGTGCGGCGTGTATCCACCGCCGCCCTTTTCCTGGGAATCGTCGCCGGCCTGGCCATCGGCCTGGGAGCCGCGACGGCCGGTCCGGCCGCCGCGGCCAGCGGGGTGGGCCTGACGGCCACCGTCAACCAGACGAAGCTGGACCATCGCGTCCGGCTCGATCCCGGCCAGCCCGCCCACCTGGCGGTCCGGGTCGTCAACAACACGGACAAGCCACTGCGGGTCCGCTCGGTCCGGCTGCGCGGCAGCGTGCTCGGCCTGCGGTTCTACTCGGCGGGGACGGTGCTGCACCTGCAGGTGCCGGCCCGGCAGCCCGCGGAGTGGACGGTCGACGTCGACCTCGACGACCTCGGCGGCCAGGCGACCGGTCTGCTGCCGCTGCAGGTGGAGCTGGTCGGCGAGGACCGGAATGTCATCGCCGCGGCGGACGGGATCGCCGACCTGCGGGGCTCGCTGCTGTGCGCCTACGGCCTGTTCGGCCTGGGCTTGGTCGCGGTCACGGTGACGCTGTGGGCGACGACGCTGCTGGCGCTGGCACGCGGCCGGCTGCCGGGCAACCGCTGGTGGCGGGCGGTGTGGTTCGTCTGGGGCGGCTTCGGGATCGGCCTGGTCACCGTCGTCACGCTGTCGGTGCTGCGGGTCATGGCGCCGTCGGCGACGGCCGAGCTGGCCTTCGTCGGCGGCGCGGGGGCCGCGTCGTTCCTGCTCGGCTTCCTCACGCCGCGGCCGTCCGAGCCGGAGCCACCAAGCCCCTGGTCACGGCGCTGGGAGCCCGACGAGCCGACCGGGCGCCCGCGGGACGCCTGGGAGCCGCTCGCCTTCGGCGGCGGCCCCGCATGACGACGCCGCGCCACCCGGCAGGCGACCAGCCGGCCCCGTCCAGGGCCGGCACGCCGGGAGGCGCCGCCGCCGCGTCTCCCGTCGTTCCGAGCGGGCCGCCACCCGCACTGATCGGACTGTTGCCGCGCCACGACCTCGGCGAGGAGCTCGGCCACGGCGGCTTCGGCCACGTGTACGCCGCCCGCAACCGCGACCTGGGCCGTGACGAGGCGGTGAAGTGCCTGAGCCCGGACTGGCTGGCCGACGACGCGGTCAGGACCAGGTTCCGGGACGAGGGCCGGGCGCTCGCACTTCTTGATCATTCGCACATCGTCCACGTGTACCAGGCGCCCTACACCGACGACGTCTGCGCGCTCGTGATGGAACGGCTGGCCGGCGGGTCGCTGGACCGGCGGTTCCGGGCGGGGCTGACCAGGTGGGAGTCCTGCGCGGTCGTACTCGGGGTGCTCGCGGCCCTCGAGTACGCCCACACCAAGCGGGTGCTGCACCGGGACATCAAGCCGGAGAACATCCTGTTCACCCGGGACGGGCAGCCGAAGGTCGTCGACTTCGGGATCGCCCGCATCCTCGGCGGATCGGAGACCCTCGCCACCCGCAGCGGCCGCCCGGCCGGTGGCACACCCGAGTACATGGCCCCGGAGCAGGCCCGCGGCGAGTCGGCGCTCGAGCCGGCCTGCGACGTGTACGCCGTCGGCGTCGTCCTGTTCGAGCTGCTCTCCGGCGAGCGTCTGCACGTCGCCCCCGGCGGCAACCGGTCCGAGCTGCTGCGCCGGCGCGGCTGGGAGCCGGCCCGGCCGGTGCCTGCGGCCGTGCCGGCGCCGCTCGCGGCCGTCGTCCGCCGGGCCCTCGAGCTCGACCCGGTGGACCGCTACCCGCGGGCGGAGGAGTTCGCCGTGGCGCTCGCCCGCGCCGGCACCGTCGTCTTCGGGCCGGACTGGCACCAGCGGGCCGAGATGGCGCTGCATCTGTCCGACCCGGTCCGACACGCGCTCGCGCAGGCCGCGGACGACGTCGCCGCCGGGCGGCTGCGGTCGTTGACGACGGCGCGGATCTCGATGGAGCGGATCCTCCCGCCGCTGGTGGAGCAGCGGCCGTCGTTCTCGCCGCCCGGACCGGAGCGCGGCCGGGACACCGACGACCGGCCGGTGCCCGTGCGGCTGCTGGTGAACAGGCCGCCGGTCCGGCGCTGGCCGGCGGTCGTCGCCGCCGGGTGCGCCGTCGCGGCCGCGGCGCTCGCGCTGCTGGGGCCGGGCGCGGCTCCCGCGGCAGCCGGGCCCGGTGGTGGCGACTCGCCCCGCATCCAGGTCGCCGGCGCCGGCACCTCGGGCATCGCGCACCTGGATCTGTCGGACCCGGTGGCGGTCGCCGGCGACGGGCCGTCCAGCGCCGCCGGTGGTCGCCTGGCCCGGGTGCGGCTGTCGGTGTCGGCCGGTGGCGTGCCGCTGGGCGAGGCCGTCAGCGAGCCGTTCTCGATCAGCGCCGGGCAGCCGTGGTCGACGACCCTCACCCTGCGCTCCTGGACCCGATATGTCGCAGGCGGCGCCGTCCGTGGCAAGGCCGAGCTGGTGGACGCTCCGGCGGACGGCCGCGATGCGGACCGCGGCGGTGCGGACGGCACCAGCCAGGAGCCGCTGGCCGCCTCCGAGGTCACCCTGGAGCCGGTGCAGCACTGGTACAGCACGGCGATGGGCTACGGCCCGGCGGTCGTGCTGCTGGTGGTCATGTTCACGCTCGCCGAGGGGCTGCGGGCCGCGCGGCGGTTCAGGGCAGGCTGGTTCGCGGCGGCGCGGATGGTCGTGCCCGGAGCGCTGCTTGGCGCCGCGGGATGGCTGCTGCTGTCCGTGACCCTCGACCGTGAGCCGCGGCTGTCGGTCGGTGTCGGCTGCCTGCTGCTGACGACCGTCGCCGCGGTGTCGGCGGCGCTGGCCGCTCGCCCGGCGAGGTGACGGCCGCGCGACCGCCGGCCGGCCCGTTAGCGCCGCCATGCTCCCCGTGGCGCGATGGCGTCCCGACGGACGGCTCCGGTCACCGGGAAGCCGCCGATGACCAAGCTACTTCTGGCGCGTTCGGCAAGCTCCGCGTCGACGAGCAGGTCAGGCGTTCTGGCCGGGATGGCTCTCATCGCCACTCGCCCCGCCACTCGCTAACCGGGCCTTGCCGCCGTCATCCCGACCAGCGTCCCGGGTCGGTCGTGGCTCTTGGGACGCCGCCGGGCCCTGGTTCGCGCCCTGGTTCATGGCGGACTGGGTCTCGCGCCGCTTGGCCGTCGGCTTCGCGCCCGGTGCGGGCCGGGCCGGACGCACGACAGGGCCCGCGGGCTGGGCCGCATCGGCGCGGGCCGCCTCCTCCCGTTCCGCGTCGGCGGCGAGGAACTCCTGGTAGCGGTCCCGGTGGGTCGCCAGCCGGTCGCCACGTTCCCGGCCGAGGTCGCTCGCCCGACCGGTGGCGAAACGGTCAGCCCGCAGTTCGGCGGCCGGCTCGCGCTCGGCGGTCCGACCGCTGCCCGAGAGATCGCCCAGCCGTTCGATGGGCGCCTCGAACGCCTCGAAGCCGGCCGGCTGGTCATCCCCCACGGCCGGGGACGGCGACCGCAGGAACGACTCGACGTCCACCGGCAGGCTCGCCTGCTGCCCGGCCGCCTGCTGCTCGGTCGTCGAGAGCGGGGGCATCGCGGGCTGTTCACGCCGGGTGACGACTGACGGTGCCTCTACTGACGGTGCCTCTACTGACGGTGCCTCGCCTGACGGTGCCTCGGCTGAAGGTGCGTCGGCTGAAGGTGCGTCGACTCGCGGGGCCTCGACCGGCGAGGCCTCGACCGGCGGGGCGTCTATTGACGGGGCCTCGGCGAGCGAGCCTCGGCCGGACGTGGCGACGTCCGGTGACTCGTCGACGTCACCCGTCCGGAACCCACGGCCGGCCAGGTCGGCTGGCGGGGTGGGCTCGACGCCGTGGCGCCCGTAGTCGTCGTCCATCTGTCCGCGCCCACCGGGATGGCCTCGAACCTCCGGGTATCCCCGGTCGTCAAGGTCCCGGTCGTCGTGGTCGATCGCCCGCTCGTGGTCCTGTTCGTGCCGGCGCCGCGGCTCGCGCAGTCCTAGGATCTCGCGCCAACCCATGGTCACCACCTCTCCTCGGGCCGCTGCTGCCGCCTCGCCGGGGACGGACGGACCCGCCGCCCGGTAGGCGAGGTCACTCGGTGACCTCCCCCGGACACACACAGTCAACCAGCCGGTTGGCGGAACCGCGGATTGCCCGACGCTCTGCCCGGAATGTCCCCCACGACGACGGGCAGGTCGGCTCGGACCGTGGTGCCGTGGCCGGGCGGGCTGTGGACGGTGAGGACGCCGTCCAGCGCGGACACCCTGTCCCGCAGGCCCGACAGGCCGGTCCCTGCGGCCAGGTCGGCCCCGCCGGTGCCGTCGTCCAAAACGGCGAGACGCAGCAGCCCACCGTCGTAGCCGATCTCGACCCTGACCCGGTTCGCCGCGGCGTGGCGCAGCACGTTCGTGACCGCCTCGGCGACGACGAAGTACGCCGTCGCCTCGACGGCCGCTGCCAGGCGGGGCAGGTCCGCCGCCGCCACGACACGGACGTCGAGGGGCGCGCGCTCGACGAGCGCCTCGACGGCGGCGACCAGCCCGGCCTCGGTGAGGATCTCCGGGTGGATGCCGCGGGCGAGCTCGCGCAGCTCCCGGATCGCCAGGTCCAACCCGTCGGCGGCGCTCGTGAGCAGGGCGGCGAGCTCGGGGCCGTGGGCCTGGTCGCGGGCCAGCTGCACCGCGAGCCGGGCAGTGACGAGGCGCTGCTGGGCGCCGTCGTGCAGGTCGCGCTCTATCCGGCGGCGTTCCGTATCGGCCGCGGCGACGATCCGGCCCCGCGAGGCGCGCACCTCGGCCAGCTGGGCGCGGACCTCGGCGGCGAGCCGCTGGTTGTCCAGCGTGAGCCCGGCCGCGGCAACCACAGCGTCCAGGCGGCGCGGGTCCGCCCGCAGCGCCGGATCGTGCAGCAGGGCGGCCACCCGGCGCCCGTCCCGTTCGACCAGCCGGACCATCGGGCCGGGCCAGGGAAGCCGACCCGGCCCATCGATCTTCGCCCCGATGTCCGCACCAGGGCCCGTACCGGCACCGGATGCCCCGATATCGACCGGCTGGCCGTCGCCGTCGACGAAACTTGCCGTCTCCGGCCGCCAGTAGGCGATCCGCAGCGACGGGTCGCCCAGCGCGCTGGCGAGCAGCGCGCGCAGCTCGGGATGCGGCAGTGGCGTCGCGAGCTGGGCAAGCAGCGTGGTGAAGTGGGTGCGGCCCAGGCGCATCCGGGGGATCCCTGCCAGGAACCCGAGCGGCAGCACTGCGAAGGCGATGAGGTACATCCACAGCAGGGCGGGCCGCAGCAGGCTGGAACCGGGGCCGAACGCGCGGGCGACGGTCGCGGCCGCGCCGGCGAGGCCGGTGACGAACACCGGCGCGAGCACCCGCCGCCGCGGCCCGCTGGCCGTCAGCCACCGGCGGGTCAGCACGGCGAGGACGCCGAGCCCGACGACCGCGCCGATGGCGTCGTTGACCTGGCTCCAGGTCTCGACGACGGACCGGGGGCCGCCCAGGTACAGCGGGTTCGACCGCCCGCCGGGCAGCTGGCGGGTGTCGTTCACCAGGTTGAACAGCGGGCTGGCCCCCAGGACGGCCGCATAGGCCACGACGGCGAGAGCCCGCTGCGCGCGCGAGCCCAGCCGCCCGTCGGGGAAGGCCAGCAGGAGGTGGGTGAGCGGCCCGGTCGACGCCTGCGCCAGCAGCAGGCCGACACCGAACACCCAGGTGGTCGTCGCGAGCTGGATGTCCTCGGCGAAGTAGGCGGCCCCGGACAGGACCATGAGCAGCCCGACCCGGTTGTCCGGGTCGCGGCTGTGCGCCACGGCGCCGGCGGCGAGGAACAGGTACCCACCGACGGCCCCGGCTGCCGCCTGGGACATCGGATGCGAGCCGTCCTCGGCCTTGAGCACCAGCGAGCAGACTCCGAGCACGGCGCCCAGCAGGACGCCGCCGGCCACCGCCAGCGTCGCCGGCCGGTCCAGCCCGAGCCAGCGGGCCGCCAGCACGGCGCGAGCCTGCCTGCCCACCAACGATGCCGCCGCGCGGGGGTCCCCGTCGACGTGCACGGAGCGATCATGCTGGCGCGGACGGAACCCTGTCAAACACCACGTTCGCGCCGACTGTTGCTGCCCGGGATGCCGCGCCACGGGCCTGCTCGGCGTGCCTACCAGACCTCAGGCCCGACACGCAGCCAGCAGCGACCGACCGGTCGGACCACAACCGTCCCATCTCCTCCTGTCACGTCCTGTCGTGTCGGCGACGCGGCGGCGGAAGGTTCGGGGAAGGTGCCGCTCCTACCTTTTCCCTCAGCCGCCCCCGCATCGGCGGTCTTCCAGACTCGGCCGCGCCGCACGCCTCCACCGGCGCGGCCGCCCACGCGCCGGCCAGGCCCCCGTGCCTGAGGCATCCCCCTGACGGGGGCCTGGCCGGCGCCATCCAGCCGCGGCGTCCGCCCGAGGAGCCCGAGGAGGTGGGAAGGACATGAGCCCCATGGACACCATCGACACGATCGTGATCGGCGCAGGGCAGGCCGGGCTCGCCGTCAGCCGGTGCCTCGCCTCCGCCGGGCAGGAGCACATCGTGCTCGACCGGGGAGCGGTCGCGCAGCGCTGGCGGGACCGCTGGGCCCAGCAGCGGCTGCTCACCCCGAACTGGATGAGCCGACTCCCGTTCTGGTCCTACCAGGGCGACGACCCGGACGGCTTCCGCACCCTCCCCGACCTCGTCGGCTATCTGGAGCGCTACGCCGCGTCGTTCGACGCGCCCGTCCTGGACGGCACGATCGTCGAATCCGTCCTGCCCGCCGGCGACGCCAGCACCGGGCGCGCCGCGCGGCGCGCCTCGCGGGCCCGGTTCGTGCTGTCCACCAGCCGCGGACAGTTCGCGGCGCGCAACGTCGTCGTCGCCGCCGGCGCCTGCGACGAGCCGGCGGTGCCGGCGGCGCTGGCCGGCGCGCTGGTCGGCGTCCACCAGCTGCACGCCGCCGACTACCGCGGCGCCGGTGGCCTGCCGGACGGTGGGGTGCTCGTCGTGGGCGCGTCGTCATCCGGGCTGCAGGCAGCCGAGGACGCCGCCCGAGCCGGCCGCGACGTCACGATCAGCGTCGGCGCGCACCGCCGGCTGCCGCGCAGCCACCGCGGCATGGACATCTGGTGGTGGCTGGAGCGGCTCGGCATCCTCGACCGCAGCATCGACGACATGCCCGACCCGCAGCGGGCGTACCGGGAGCCGTCGCTGCAGCTCATCGCCGGCCGCGACCTCGACCTGGGCCTGCTCGCCGACGCCGGCGTGCGCCTGACCGGGCGGCTGACCGCGGCCAGCGGGCGTCGGGTGGACTTCGCGGACGACCTCGCGAGCACGATACGAGTCGCCGACACGCGGATGCGCTGGATTCTCGAACGGATCGAGGCGAACGTCCGGAGCTCGGGGCTTACCGCCGAGCTCGCCGACCCGGAACCATTCCGCCCCGTCATCGCGTCGGCTGCGCAGGCCGGGCCGGCCGGGCCGCGCAGCCTGGACCTGGCGGCCGCCGGCATCGGGACCGTCGTCTGGGCGACCGGCTACCGCCATCGCTATCCGTGGCTGCAGGTCCCGGACGTGCGAGACGCCTCGGGACGGATCCGCCAGCACGGCGGCATCACCCCCAGGCCGGGGCTGTACGTCGTCGGCCTGCCGTTCCAGACTCGACGCAACTCGCATTTTCTCGACGGCGTCCGCCATGACGCCCGCGCGGTGGCGACCCACCTCTGCCTCGGCCAGGTCCCCTGGCCGCGCGTCGGCGAGCAGCTGGACGGCGTGGCGCGGCGCTGACCCCGGTCGCGGCGGTAGCCGCCGCGCACGAGGATGTGGCCCGAGCCCCTGCTCGGCCGCCAGCCCGACTGCCATCTCCTGCTTCGGTCCGCGGCCGGGCGGCCGGGCGGCCGAGAGTCACCGTGCGCGGCCGGGCCGCGAGGCGGTCGGCAACCGGGCGCGGCCGGGCCGCGAGGCGGTCGGCAACCGGCCGCCCGGCCCGGCCGAGGCCTCAGGGGACGACGGTCACGGGCCAGTTGCCTGCCCGGACGAGACGGGTCGCGAGGGAGCCGATGATGCGATGGCCCGCGCTCTCCGACGCGCCGACGACGACCATGTCGGCACGCACCTCGTCGGCGGTGCGGCGCAGCGCGGCGAGCGGGTCGCCGTACCGGACGACGAAGGTGGTCGACAGGCCGAGCTCCTCGGCCCGCCCGGCGATGGTGGCCCGGATCTCGGCGGCGACGTCGAGGGCTGCCTGTTGGACGGCACCGGCAGCCATCGGCGCGATCGCCTCCCAGCCGGGCATGGCGGCGACGTAGACGACGACCAGCCGGGCGTGCTGGCGACGCGCGATCCCGGCGGCGAAGGAGCCCGCCCGCATCGCGGTGCGCGACCCGTCGACACCGACGACGACCGTCCCCGGACCGTCGGTGCCCAGCTCGAACGGCCCGGGATTCCAGACCGGCCCGAACCGCTCGACCGACAGGACTCCCGTGCCCTCAGCCACGTCCACCCGCCCAGTCTGCTCTGTCAGACGGCCGAACAGCGACGCCCGCCAGATCACCACGCCCCGCGGAACCGACGATCACCACGCCCCGCGGAACCGACGATCACCACGCCCCGCGGAACCGACGATCACCACGCCCCGCG